>Ga0187861_10002440_pt1 | contig 17446 bp, 16 predicted proteins | sample June2016WEW_10_1_3_FD_132986 | JGI IMG/M metagenome (GOLD analysis project Ga0187861, IMG submission 132986) | Peatland microbial communities from SPRUCE experiment site at the Marcell Experimental Forest, Minnesota, USA - June2016WEW_10_100 | ecosystem: Environmental > Terrestrial > Soil >...
CAGATTCTTATGGACCTCGCAAACAAGATCGATGGTCTTGTGGTCGGAACAGGAGATCTTTCGGAACTTGCGCTCGGCTGGAGCACATTCAACGGCGATCACATGTCCATGTACAACGTCAATGGCGGAGTTCCCAAGACACTCGTTCGCTATCTGGTCGAATGGGTGGCAGAGCACGAGTACTCGGGTGAGGTCTCCGCCGTGCTTAACGACATCTGCGCGACCCCGATCACTCCTGAACTCCTTCCCCCTTCAAAGGATGGGAAGATCTCGCAAGAGACAGAGAATCTCATCGGACCATATGAGCTGCACGATTTCTTTCTCTACTATGCCATTCGCTGCGGCTTCGGCCCTGCGAAAATCGCGTTCTTGGCCGGTGTCGCATATGCAGATGCTTATTCGGAAGAGGAGATTCGAAAATGGCTGACGATCTTCTACCGACGATTCTTCCGTAGCCAGTTCAAACGCTCGACTCTGCCTGATGGGCCCAAGGTCGGTTCGGTGGCCCTTTCACCACGTGGAGACTGGCGAATGCCTAGCGACGCGAGCGAAGCGCTGTGGACTTCGGCATTGGTCGAATCTTGGGCAGATAAACCCTCTGACGCTTAGCGTTCCAACTCCGACCTATTGCCGTGAAGGCCGCTCGAATCTACAGCACTTTGACGACTTTGGGTGTATTCAACGGACGCGCGGCTCTTTGAATTTGACGAAAGCGTTGACAAAGTAGTGTCTTTCGTTGATAAATTGTATGATTTCTTAGCCTTTTGGAGGGCTTGGTGCAAAAAAGATTAGAAAAAGTGCTCCCGATTGTAAGCGTGGTGAGCCCTTCGTTTAATCAAGCGCAATTCTTGGACTCAACTATTCGCTCCGTTGTAACTCAGAATGGCGATTTTTACTTAGACTATATTATTCGTGATGGAGCATCGACAGACGGTTCAGTAGATATCATTAGGCGCTGGGATAGTGCTTTGAAAGAAGATGTTGAAACTACAGAATGGAGTGGACTTTCGTGGCGTATTCCGGCCTCCAAGAAATGTGTAATTCAATGTGGGGGGGTTAGTTTCAGATGGCATAGCGGGAGGGACACCGGACAAAGCCAGGCGATAAACGAGGGGTTTGGCCTGGCAGTTGGTGATCTTGGGGGCTGGCTTAACTCAGATGATTCCTTTACGCCTTTTTCTATTCAAAGTGCCCTCAAGGCTTTCAGCGTATCTAGGCGTGTTGTTTTTGGCATGGCACAAGCCGTGGACCAATATGGAAACCTCAAATGGACTCAGAGCTTTTGGAAACGAGCTTTCGATTTTTACGACTCTTACTATAGGAACTATACACCCCCTCAACCTTCTGTGTTTTTTCCAGTGAAGCTTTTTCGATTGGTTGGCGGACTAGACGAAAGATTGCACTACATGCTAGATGTTGATTTATGGCAGCGAATGATCCTTGCGAACGGTTCATTCGCCTACGTCCCCCAAATATTATCGAAACAAACATACCATCCTGATTCGAAAAGCATGAGCGGAGGGGGTCTCTTTCTTGCTAGGGGCTTTACAGAAGAAAAAGAGCAGGTCTGGTTGCGGCGAAAGCACGAGATTGGATTCAGGGCTTATCTATGGGGTGTCAAGAGGAAAGTGGAACTCGCTGTCCGATCATCAATCGATGCAATAAGGGTAATCCGTCGGCGTTTTCTTGGAATCAAAAGGCCTGATTAATAGAGAAATAGTTGCTAAGGAGAAGGTAGTGGTTTTGACGTTTGAACAATTCGAGCTGTTTGGCAATAGGCCGTTCTTTTTGCCCCCCTCATGGCAAGAGCTGCATAAGGTCACTGTCGGAAACTCTCAATTTCGCGGAGTTTATCGTCTGACTTCCATTCTCCAACATCGATCGCTTGTAGTGCTCCCCATTTTCCAAGCCACTGCCATTCGCTCTTTAGCCCGATATTCCTTGGGGCTCCTATACCTTAAAGACTGATGCGGCCTGCCGGCGTTATACCATTCGATCCACTGCGTAATGGCGCTCTTCGCAGAGGCCAAGCGAATGCGACCCTTCCGCGTGCTCGGATCACTCATTAGGTTGAAGCGGGGTTGGTAATGCCATCTCCAGTGGGACTATGCGCGTGAAGCAGCTTTTCGGAAGGAAACTGCTTGTTAGCGTACTTCCGTTTGGAATCGTCCAATACTTTAAGGGAAGATTCTCGAAAAGTAAAACAACACGCCGTCTTTACGAATATGAAAAGATACTGAATAAAGTGGGGCGAAAAGAAGAAGTTGAGGTGAAGTTTTTGGACAAACAAATTCTTGTTCCTGACTTTGCATCGTTTTGCAGTGCGTATAAAGAGCTTTTTGTTAATGAGATCCTCAAATTTAAGGCGAAGTCCAAGAGTCCAATTATTATCGATCTAGGTTCAAACATCGGCGTTAGCGTTGCGTATTTTAAATGTTGCTATCCGCACGCGAAAATATATGCTGTTGAGGCCGACCCGAGGATATTTGGATATCTAATAGGGAATTTAAAAAGACTTGGATTCCAAGACGTTCAGACAACTAACATGGCGGCTTGGAGTTCCGACATGGAACTTGCATTCCTTCCTGATGGAGCCGACGGAGGACGAATTGGGAGTTCGACAACTGTTAAGGGTGCCATCCACGTAAAGGCCTTTGACATGGGCTCATTTCTTGATCCTTTCGAGTTGGTCGAACTCCTAAAAATGGATGTTGAGGGCGCTGAATGGGAAATCCTAAGGGTATGTGAGCGTCAGATGCATAAGATAAAAAGGCTATTCGTAGAATATCATTCTGAATTCGGCAAAGAGCAGAACCTGGATAGCATTATCAATATACTGACCCGAAATGGGTTTCGAACGATTATTCGAACTGAACATTGCAAGTCGTCTCCCTTTATTTCAGAAGAAACTTCCGGGCTTTACGAAAATCAATTAGACATATTTGCATACAGGCAGGAGTGATTCAAAACTAACATTCAGTGCATTCCCTTAAGCATTCAGGTAGCAAGGGAGGTTTGCTTCTTATGAAAATGGCTAAACTGTATCTAGACATTTATAAAGAGCAAAGTACATCTGAATCTCCAAGATTCATAATCTTTCAACCACAAGATCGATCTGGCTGGGGAAACAGAATGCGCGCCCTCATGTTTTGCTACCTGTTTTCGCTTTGCACACGGAGGATGCTAGTTATCGATGACTTTCTGATCGAAGAACATTTCCGGCCACCGGAGGGAACGATCTGGTCAATGAAAAAATGGAGGAAATCAATAAATCGTCAAGGTGACGTTCGATTTATGAACGCTAAATTGCGTCCAGAAAATTGGGATGACATCGCCTGGAAGAACTATTGTAGTCAGTCTTTGGACAATATATTTCCAGAAGCAGTCGTGATCCATAATGAGGGATCAAGCTTCGCAGATGCAATAATATCAAATCCGATTTATAGGCCATTACTTTCATCGATTGGTATCGATGCGAATCATAAAATGGTATGGGTTGGAGCTATTTGTAAGGAAGTTTTGGCTAATCCAACAAGCAAGCTATTGAAGAAAGTAAAAAAACTTTCGCGACATACAGGATTGCCTGAAGTGCGGCCAGTAGGAATACAATTCAGAACCAATTTTGATGTTGGTTCGCCGAACATGAAGTATTTGACGCAATTCGTTGAGAGTGTTACTCTTGAGCTACAATTATCGACCAAGAATATGGGGAAAAGGGTATTCTATATAGCTACCGATGATCGCAATGCTTCAGTTGAGATTTCAAGAGGGGTTGCCCGCTTTGGCGATTCAATTACAACACGCCGCAAGATAGTTCACACTGGCGGATTGCATACTGGCATTCAAGCGACCTTCGAACGTGTGCTATTTAGGCTTTTCGGAGAACGAGCTCGTAGATTTGATTTCTTCTTCTTTCTGCCGTCTCAGATCCGTCCACGTCCGCATACCTGGGTACTAGCAGAATGGTTCCTGCTAGGTGAGTGTGATCCTATCTACAGCAATTTCACGACGTTTGGGATATCTGCGGCTGCACGTCGAGGGAACAGTTCTTCGCTTTTCAAATTCGATGAGAGGATAGGGAAAGTGGTGCCGTTAGTGGATAATATCTATGCGTTATAGTTCTTGGAATCGTCAGTTGCTTGAACCGGGGTCAGGCTGGAAGACAAACGGCGGTTATTCTATTGGCAATTTCTTAAATGAGAGCCGGGTTAGATAAAAGGTATTTCAATAAAGGAACAGATGATTTTAACCTTTAGACGCTATGGGAGGCTTGGGAATAGATTATTCATCTTCGCCCATTTGATGGCATTCGCAGAGCTCCATGGAGTGAACATTACAAATTTCTCCTTTACGGAGTTCCGATCGCAATTTCCATTCTTCAGCACAAGAAGGTGGTGCACTTATGTGCCGACGTGGAATCCCCCGAAGGCTGGGAAAGAGCGAATTATCCTTGCGAGGATTGGCGCCTTGCTGGGTAGAATCCCGACGGTACGCTTCTGGGGTGAGCGCGATATTGTCTTTGACGGGGAAAATGAATCCGATCCACGTGTTGCAGTGATGCGAAGCGCTTCCTCGGTAATCTTCGAAGGATGGAAGTTCAGGAGCAGGACCATCATACAGCAAATCATGCCGCAAATTCGCGAGGTGTTCAGTCCTCGGGTAGAACTTGCTGAAATGGCCAACTTACGGCTGATAGAGGCAAGGCAGCGCGGTGACATTGTTGTTGGCGTTCACGTACGCTGGGAGGACTATCGCGGCACGCCTTACTTTTTTACGTTACCAGAGTTTGGTCGCGAACTTTCAAAAATCGAATCCTTTTTCGCGCCTGCCAAAGTGGCATTCATCATTTGTTCGCCTGAACGGCTCGATCCTTCTCTGTTCTCGAACAATTGTGTTGTTGTGCTTCCAGAAAGCGTAGTTGCAGATCTTTGCACTCTAGCGGCTTGCGACTATATTCTGGGTCCTCCCAGCACTTTCTCTGGATGGGCATCGTTTTATGGAGGGAAACCGCTCTTTACAATGCAACACGTGAAGGGTGTCTCAGATATTGGGCAAGCAGAGATCGTTCGATGGTAGCCGGCGGGAACAAGACAAGTGGTCCTTGCGTGTATGTAGTTGTTGCAGTCCACAACCGTAAAGCGCTAACTAGAAACTTTTGTGATTGTCTGTCGCAACAGAGCTATAGGCATTTCGTGCTCGTGCTTGTCGATGATGGCTCGACCGACGACACGTTCCAAGTAGTCGCGTCATATTCCTTTGCAAAGCAGATTATTCGTGGTGACGGTTCGCTGTGGTTTGCAGGCGGAGTACGTCGCGGCATGGCTCGGGTCTTGGCGCAGAACCCACGCCAGGACGATGTGGTTTGGTTTGCGAACGATGATACGAGCTTTGAAAGCAATTTCCTCGAGAACGCTCTTCGAGAGCTCGATTCTATTGGGCAGGGAGCCATGCTCGCTGTTCCCAGCGTTTTTACCGACAGCGGAAATCGCTCAGAGGGGGGCTTTTGTTGCTATTGGCCCAAGTTCACCTTTAAAGACTATGGTCTTCATCCCGAAAGGATAGATTGTGCCAGTACTCGTTGTCTTTTGATGCGTTGGGAAGACGCCAGAAAAACCGGTGGATTCAGGCCGCGCCTTTTGCCTCAGTATCTTTCAGATCTGGATTTCACAATTCGTGGACATCGGAGGGGCATCCGTATCATACCAGCCGCTTCGGTTTGTTCTTTATCAACAGAATACACGACAGGTCTGCATAGAGTTCCACCCGGGAAAGCCTGGGAGGTGATCAAGTACATGTTTTCAAATCGATTTTCTGCAAATCCGCTCCATGTATTCATCTTTATCCTTCTTGCTGCGCCGGTCTTTTGGAAAGTAACGTGCTGGCTATTTGCAGCAAAGTCGTCGTTTTCCTTTTTCATCAATGCAACAGTTGTCAAGCGCCTCAGAGGAAGAAGTGGGCAAGGCAATTGATATGTTTGAAACTCCCATTTTGTTCATGGTTTTCAACCGGCCGGAGGTAACTGCACGAGTTCTGGGGCGTATTCTTGAAGTCTCTCCGAGAAAGCTTTTCATCTCGGCTGACGGTCCCCGGCTTGGGCGTACTGAAGATGTCGGTCGATGCGCGGCGGTGAGGGCGCTTTTTGATACTCTGCCTCCCCAAATAGAAGTTCAACGGCTTTTCCGTACAAATAACCTTGGCTGCAAACAATCGGGCGTCACGGCCCTCGAATGGTATTTTTCCAAAGTTGATCGGGGCATCGTTTTAGAGGACGACTGTCTGCCAGATCCTTCGTTCTTCCGTTTCTGTGAGTCGGCGCTTGAAAGATATAAGAACGCAGAAGAGGTCATGCTTATATCAGGGCATAACCCCTTTGGGGCCTTTCCGCCGAGCAATGACGCGGTGCTCTCAAAGTACCCGTTTATTTGGGGATGGGCAAGCTGGCGACGCGCCTGGAAGTATTATCAACCAGAAATTGGCGATTGGGATCCCAAGGTAACATGGAAGCAAGCAGAAAGGTGGCTAGGCTCGAAGCATGCAGTGGACTTCTGGATGAAGGCATTCCGGGATGCGGCGATTGGCGCGGAAGTATGGGACTATCAGCTGAACTATGCCATGTGCATGAGAGAGACTCTGGCGGTGGTTTCTGGCAGGAATCTCGTTTCAAATATCGGATTCGGTGTCGATGCTGTTCATACGAAAGACCCTCATGATCGTCGCCAATTTCAGCCGCTCTATAGTGCACCTTTGAAGCCAAGATTTCCTGATTCTCTGACTCCGGATGTAAGATTTCAGCGCCGCACAATTCATCAACTCTATTTCAATCGCGACCTTACACTCATTGGCAGTGTAAAGAAGGTCTTGCGTCGAATAGGAGTAAGCTTTCGCAGGAAGAAAACATGAGAGTTGCCTTTCTTGCAAACTCGTTCCACATAGAGAAGACGAAATCAGTAGATTTTCTTCTGGACCTGCTTCGCAAGGAATTCGGAGAGGTGGCGATAATCCCGCATAAGGAAGCATGGGCGCAATTGCCGGGAAGAAAGTGGGATCTTCTGATTGTCTTTCAAAAGAGCTATTCGCCCGAAGAGCTTGAAGCATTCGGTGCTGATAGAGTCGTTCTCGTGCCCATGTACGATGACACATCGCTCGAGGAGTCGTTCTGGAAGAAATATCGAAAGTTCAAGGTTCTTTGCTTCTCATCAACAATGGTGCCTCTTCTTGGCTCCTATGGAATATGCGTTTTGGGCGTGCGCTATTTTCCTGAGTCCGCGCGTTGCAAGGCCGAATTTCGTCAGGATGCGGGCTTGCGCGGCTTCTTCTGGCCACGCGTTCAGGCCATAGACTGGAAGTGCATTAGACGCCTTATCGGCCAAGCTGATTTTGCCCGGATGCATATACATTGGACACCCGTCATTCATGGCGACCTGTCAGCTCCGATCATAAACGATGAGCTATTTGTCGGGAAATTGTCGACCTCTTCATGGTCGGGGGACCGTGGGGAGTATCTGGATCGGTTGTCGGATTCGAACGTTTTTTTTGCCTCACGGACGGCGGAGGGGATAGGTAATTCTTTTCTGGAAGCCATGGCTATGGGGCTGTGCGTCGTCGCACCGAACGCACCCACTATGAATGAATACATCCAGCACGGAGTGAATGGACTTTTGTACGACCCCGAGCACCCAGCGCCACTCGATTTCAGCGAAGCAAAAGAGCTCGGTGCAGCGGCACGTTCGTCAAGCGAAATCGGAAGACGGGATTGGCTCAGCTCAATGCCGAAAATCAGGTCGTTTCTCGAAGACCGACTGCCCGGCTATAGTCCTCGGATACATCCGATACTCAGAATCAGGGGGAGGAGTATTGCGCAGGCCAGACGAGTGTACAGACTACTCAAACGGTTTGCGCTAAAAAGGATAGGCTAGGTCTTTGAGGGCGGTGTATTTTTTTCTTCGACCTTCGAGAGGGCCCGAGGACGCGGGATACCAGCACCGCTCGCTAGCTTTGGCCGAGGGACTGTCGGAGCTGGGAATACCCGTTTTTGCGAATATCAACTATTGGAGGGCTGACCCGCATTCGAGCGAAACGATATTTCGCTGCGATGTTGGCGTCAGTCCCGAGGACTGCGAGATCGTCGTGGCGGAGCATGTCTATTTCGATGAAGAAAGACGACTGCCGCAATGTTTTTTGGATCCAGGCCGGAAATTTCGAACCGTCCTTATCGATGCTTCGGACGGCTGGAGAACTCCAGCCTTGGCTTCATATTTGCGCGGAGCAGACCTCATCCTCAAGTGCCACTACTCGGCGCGATTCGACTATGGCCCTCATGTCTCGCCCTGGGCATTTGGCCTCTCGCGCCGCATCATTGACGCTGTCACGAATAGGGCGACAACGGAATTGCGATCCATGACCATTGTATCCAATTATCGCGTGACGCATCCGGTCCGGAAGTACGCGAACGATCATTTTCTCCCCCGTCTGTCGGAACTCTTCGAAATCGACGAAAACGATGATTCAAAACTCCCCGATTCCACATATGATCGCCTCATGTGGGAGCAGAGCGGAAGACGCCACAACCCCGCGTATTATGGGCGTCTTCTCAGAAGCTCTGCGTGCAGCGCTTTCGGCGGGTACTTCGTTCCCGCTTTTTCGAGATTCCTGGATTCTCTGCCATTGCGCGCGGCGTTCAAACTGATCGGAAAGCTATCGCTTACCACGCATTCGATAGCCCAGTTTGACAGCTGGCGCTTCTGGGAGTCCCTTGTGGCAGGCTGTTTGACATTTCACGTCGATCTATCGCGGTACGGATGTGTTCTTCCGGTTATGCCCGAAAATGGAAAGCATTATTTCGGTATCGACCTTGCCAAATGCAAAGAGGAGGCAGATCGCGTCCTCGAAAGTCGGACCTTGTTCCCTGCGATCGCCGCTCATGGGCAACGGTGGGCAATGGAACACTACTCGCCAGTGGCAACGGCCCGCCGGTTCCTCAATTGCGTTCAATAGTCGAGCGCATGGGTTTGCAGGTGATTATCGTCGACTACTCTCCGGGAGCAGTGGGTTGAAGTTCAAGAATCTCCCGCTGAAGCTGGAGAGTGCAACATTCCGTTCGGCTTACCGGCTACTCAATCTGAGGCCGTCAAGTAGGCCATATCTGAGCGGCGATGGGTTCAGAATGCTGTGCAAGCATTTCTATGAGGATGAGACTCGCAGTTCGTTCGAGCCCTTGGCCGTGAAACAAGACGAGCTGGTTTTCTGCGAGGCCTGGCATCTCAAGGAGTTTCTCCTTGAACCCGCCCTTCGCATTCGAAGTGCGTTTTCGATCGTCAGCCATAATGGAGACTGCAGTGTCGATGAAACCATTTCTGGAATCCTGCCGAAGAACCTAAAGCAGCTTTTCTCACAGAACGTCCTCGTTGATGACGAGCGAATCATTCCTCTGCCAATCGGACTCGAAAACAAGCGGTTGCACTACAACGGAATCATTCGAGATTTCGACGCCTTGCGTCGAAAAACTGTCGAAAAAAAGCCGCGCATTCTCAGCGCTTTTACGGTTGGGAACAATGCCAAAGCGCGGGAGGAAGCTCTACAACACTTGTCAGCCACACCACTGAATGACACTATAGGGAGAATAAACAGCCGGGCGTACCGGAAGCTTGCAGCGACGTACATGTTCATTGCATCTCCCCCGGGAAACGGCGCGGATTGTCACAGAACTTGGGAGGCGATGTACCTGGGATCGGTGCCTATCGTTTTGAGGTCCAGACTTACTGAATACTTCCACGAAATTGGGCTTCCGATGCACTTGGTTTCTTCCTATGAAGAAATATCATTTTTGGATGAAGGCAAACTAACGGAAATCTACGCTCAGAACAGGCAGAAATTCCTGGCAAAAGCACTCTGGATGGATTTCTGGGAAGCAGAAATCAACCGCAAGATCAATCCAAAGGGCTGAGTCGTGCGCATTTTGCTTGTCTCATCTAGCGATTTCGGCGGGGCGGGCATAGCCTGTCTCAGGCTCTTTCGCGCGCTCCGCAGCGTGGGTGCGGAAGTGAAAATGCTCGTAATCGACAAGCGGAGCTCGGAAGAGGGCGTGGTTGCGTGGACCGAATCTTATGAAGGTTTAGAGCGCAAGTATCGTAAGCTCCGCGGAGTATTTCACAGCTACCTGGCGCAGAGAAAGAACGATCGAATCGTAAGGGGAAGGACTTACCTCGGGGACTCTTTTTCCGTTCCATGGCCATCAATTCCCTTGTGGGGAAATCCGCTCGTAGATTGGGCGGAGGTCATACATCTTCATTGGTGCGCCCAATTCTGGAACTGGAAAGCTTTTCGAAAAGTGTCCTCAAAAGCCCTGGTCTGGACCATGCATGATCTAAACCCAGCGACCGGGGGGTGCCATTATCCCGGCGAATGCAGGCAGTTCAGGGACCGTTGCGAACTTTGCCCGCAGCTCGCGGGCACGGCCAACGCCCGAATAGTTGAATCTGCATTCCGTCTGAAAACAAGAGCTTTCGATGGAGGCAGGGGACGGAGAATGACAGTCATTGCGCCCTCGGACTGGATGTCTGCACTGATTAGGCAGAGCAGGCTATTCAGAAACAACCCCCTTGAAGTAGTTGGAAACGCGTTCGATGAATCCATCTTTCGCCCGATTGACAAGGCCTTCTGCAGGGAAGCACTCGGCATGCCGCCTGACAAGAAGGTTGTTCTGTTCGCCGCAAACTATCTCGGCAATTACAGAAAGGGCATGGATATCATTCTCGAAACTCTTCCTTCGTTTTCGGCGGCGGAGGACGTGCTTTTTTGTGCCGCAGGCAACGGTTCGACGAAAAACGGGGCCCAAATGCGACTGCTGGGGAATATCGCCGACGAAAGGCTTATGGCGATCGCGTATAACGCGGCAGATGTCTTCGTGATACCTTCGAGGGAGGACAATCTGCCCAATACCGTCGCCGAAGCGCATCTTTGCGGCACCCCGGTCGTGGGATTCAACAGGGGAGGGATCGGCGAGATGTTATCCGACGGCAACAATGGCATTCTCGTCGACAATGTGAGCTCCTCATCGTTCGTCCTTTCGATACGAAAAGCTCTGGCACGATCCTGGGACAGGGGCATGATTTCCTCAGTTGCACGAGCGAGGTACGGACAGAGGCGGATCGCACGACTGCACCTGGATCTATATGCCCATGGCTTTTCGTCGAACCGACCGTGGGAAAACCTCAGGAAAGATGATGGTGCACAAAGATGAAGAGCATATTCAAACGCCTGATTACTGCCGTCCTGCAGAAGATGGGGTATGAGATCAGGAAACGACCTACTGGCGCAGTTTCGCTTCACATAGGCTCGGGACTGCTTCGGTTTCGTGATATGACCGAAATCCTGGAGAAAAGAATAAACTATCATCAAGATCGAATCGCGTTCAGCAGACTCTATTCTCTCGAAAAGGACGATCGGGGGATAGCATTCCGTTTCAAGCGGGATGATTTAAATTTGAAAACGCTCTCCGCGCTCATCAATAAGTACGAACTACTCGTCCGCAACGATCAGAACCCCCAAAGGCGATCAATAGACCAAGGTTATGACAAAATCCACTACGGGTGCGGAGACAATATCATCGAAGGATGGCTTAACGTTGATCTCTTTAGCGATTTGGATAAGCCAGCCAGCTACCTGCGAGTAGATCTCCTGGATCGACAGCCTTTTAACGATGGCTGCTTCAGATTTGCGTTTTCTGAAGACGTTCTGGAGCACTTCGATCAAGGCGATTCGCTTATTTTTCTGTCGGAAGCATACAGGACACTTCGACCTGACGGCATCTTGAGGCTTTCATTTCCAGGACTCGAAGGAGTTCTAAAGAAACACTACTACCCCTGGAACGATGCGATTGCATACACCGGCAAGATAGACGCCTATTCGTTTTGGGACCATCGTCATTTCTACTCTTTTGAAGAGATCAAACTGGTCGCGGCGGCGATAGGATTTAGAAAAGTCACACGTGTCGAATATGGGATCTCGGAACATGCAGAGTTCATCGGAATGGACACCAGATCCGATCAGAAGGATTTGAATTGTCGAGTAGAACTCCAGAAGTAGAAACTGAGCCTGACCGCGACGTGATTTCCTCGATTGTCCCTGCCTAATGAGGAAAGATACGGGGATGTCTTACGAACGAATCTGCGCAGAGAGACGATCCTGCTCCCGACTGCGGGCTGAAAGAAGGACGTGAGGGAATCATGGGATGGCTGAAAGAGATCGCAATACATTTCGCGTTCATGTGCTACAACCTGGTGGCACACAGATTACCCGCCCATGTGAGACTTTCCAAAGATCCGTTCAGGGCGATTGGGGAGTACTTCGACGCGGTTTGGGTGCTCACGATCCAGAGGAACGTCGAGCGGCAGGATGTTTTCCGTCAAAGGTTTCAAGGGATGCGTTTCGAGTTCATTGCCGGTGTCGACGGAAAGTCACTTTCGGAAAATGACCCGCGCCTGGATTTGCAGGAAGCTCAGCGAACGAACCGGCGTCCCGTCAGGATCAATGAGCTTGCCTGCACGCTCTCGCATCTGGTGATGTTTAAAGCAATCGTGGATCGAGGCTTGGAACGGGTGCTGATCTTCGAGGACGACGCGGCCTTCCTGAAGAGGAACGCGCGATGGGTGCCCTACTGTCTTGAACGCCTTCCGTCAGATTGGGAGCTCTTTTACTTTGGCTATCGCGAAGGCGAGCTGCGGGGTTTCCAGCGGGAGCTCCAGGAATGTTTAGGAAGACACAGAGATCGTGCTGAAGTCGTCTCGCGCAGCGTCGGACGAGGGTTCCGGACCGCTGCCATGCACGACTTCACGCACGCATACGCTGTCACAAACGCAGGAGCGCGAAAACTGCTGCAGGGGGCCTACCCGGTGAGTTATACCGCGGACGGGTGGCTGGAGCACGTCATTGCAAAGGGCATCATCCGCGCCTACGTGAGTGTTCCAAAGCTTTTCACACAAGACGCGGTCACCGGATCCACTATTCATTCCGGTTGACCCGAGGTTGATCATGTCAGGGCCTCTCTCGCTGCCGCTGGAAAACGTGTACAGACGGCCGCCTGTGAACATCGTGGCGGATGATGAGACACTATTCATTCACGAGTATGAACGACAGATCGCCGCGATCGAGGCGACGGCCCTTCAAAATGTAAGGATCCTGCGGAACGGCTACCTGATGAGGGCGGCACATGTGCTTCCACACACTTTCGCAGTGCGTCCTTTGGGGCTGAGACGAGTGTTGATTGCTGCCAGGGTCTTGCGCCATTCGATTCTCTCATCGATTTCATCGACGATTCAGACGGGTCTTTTCATCACAGACGAATTCTCGAACGGATTCTTTCACTGGATATGCGACGTTCTCCCCCGGCTCGAGGCACTGCGCTTTCTGGCACCGGAAGAGCTTGAGACACGGACAGTTCTCGTGCCATGGATGGCTTCTTTTCAGTACATAGGAGAGACGCTCAAGCCGTACGGACGCATCGGTGTCAGGAACCTTCTTGCGCGAGAGCAGATACGATGCAATGACCTCCTGGTGATTCCCGCCGTTGCACCGACGGGCAATTATCGTCCCCACCTTATGCATGCCATTCGAACCCGTTTCCGCTCCTATTTTAAATCAGGAGCTGCGGCACGCCGGATTTTCATCAGTCGGACCGAAGCCCCGAAAAGACGCATCTCGAATGAAGAGGCGCTCCTGCCGGTGCTGGAGCGGTTCGGATTCGAAAGGATGGTGTTGGAAGATCTGCCATTTGCCGAGCAGGTGCGCCTGATTGGTTCCGCGGAAGTCCTGGCCGGCAGTCATGGGGCAGGATTGGCGAACATGTGCTGGATGGAGCCAGCAACGAAGGTGTTGGAGTTGCGAAGGCGTGGCGATGCGGAGAACAATTGCTACTACTCCCTGGCGTCAGCCCTGAATTTGGAATACTCCTACATGCAATGTGATCCTGTCGAATCGAAATCGGATTCGCATGGCGGGGATCTCCAAGTTGACCCTGCCGAGTTGGAGAGATCGTGTGCGGCGCTCTTTTCGGAGCGGAAGACCGAGTGAGCGAACTCTCTCCCATCGCCCTCTTCGTCTATCGCAGACCAGAGCACACCAGGGCGACAATTGCCGCTCTGGCAGAGTGCCCCGAGGCGGCACGGAGCGACCTCGTCGTCTACTCGGATGGACCGCAGAGCGACGAGCAACGGACAGCGGTGGAGGCAACGCGCGCGATCGTGCGTTCCGCGAAGGGCTTTCGCAGCATCCGTCTGGTCGAGCGCCCCGAAAACATCGGCCTCTTTCAGAATATCGTGCGCGGTCTCCATCAAGTGTTTTCTTCTGGGCAGGGCGCAATCGTCGTGGAGGATGACATAGAAGTCTTCCCTGACTTCCTCGCATATATGAACGCAGGGCTCGACCACTATGCTCGCAATCCACAAGTGTTCTCCGTTACGGGCTACCTCTATCCTGTGCAATTGGCACATCCGAATGATTCAGACAGTTTTCTGTTTCCGCGGTTTTGCTGCTGGGGATGGGCCACCTGGGCGTCCCGATGGAAGCAAATTGAGTGGGAGGTCCCAAGCCGTTCTTCATTCCTGGGATCGCGCGAGTCGTTCTGGTCCTTTTGGCGGGCGTCGAATGATCTTCCTGAGATAATGCTTGATCTCATCGACAGGAAGAACGATTCCTGGAGCATTCTTTTCAATTACTGGCAGATTCTGCACAACGGGCATTGTGCATACCCCACTCGTACTCATGCTCGAAACATCGGGTTCGATGGAAGTGGAACCCATGCGGGGCGGGAGAAAAAGTTTCAGGTTGCCAATGGCGCCCCATCCAACATGCCCGGTGGAAGCCTGCATTTCCGATTTGCCGATGCCCACGATGCCAATGTCGCGGAACCTCTTCGCAAGTACTTCCAGAACAGGATTCGGCGCAGGGTCAAAAACCTGGTGCGGTATGGCCGTTTCTTCTAGCCTGCTGCAAGTGATGACATACGCAGCCAGGGCGATCCGCTGCATCCCCGGATGCGCGGGACTCGTAGACGGCGGGGCTCTCGTGCTTACTCTGCACCGAGTTGCCGCGATTGATCCGCAGGGGCTTCAGGCCAATGAGAGCATAAAGGTCACGCCAAGATACCTCGAGGGCCTCGTTCAGAGACTTCGAGCCGATGGGTATCGGTTTGTTTCCCTTGATGGACTGGTCAGAACGACATGTGCAGGCCACAGGACGACAGGCTTGGTTTGCCTCACGTTTGATGATGGGTACCAGGACAACCTCGAGAACGCCTTACCTTTGCTGGAACGCTTGAAAGTGCCTTTCACAGTGTACATTCCGACTGCAGCAGCTGACGGCAGAGCATTCCTTTGGTGGTTCGCGCTTGGCGAATTCCTTTTGGATCGCGCCCTCGTACGTCTCTCAAATGGCCGAATTCTGTCCTGCCGGACCAAGGAGGAACGGGAGAGAGCATTTGCCGAAATCCGCGGCGCTGTGCTTGAAAGCTCCGGGATGGATGCGCGGGAGTTTCTTCTCGGGTCGATACTCGGTTTTGAGTCAGCGCTCGTTCAGGGTTCGCCTGGTCGCTACACAATGAACTGGGATGGGATCCGGAAACTGGCGAAAAGCCCTCTCGCGACCATCGGATGTCACACGGTGACACACTCGAATTTGCGTTCACTCTCAGAGCCCGCGGCGCGTCAGGAGCTCAGTGAGTCCAAGGCGCGCCTGGAGAAAGTGATCGGCAAAGAAGTTCGACACCTCGCTTTCCCTTTCGGTGGCCCCGGGGAAGCCGGAGAAAGGGAGTACCGGCTGGCTTCGGAGGCGGGTTTTACCACAGCCGCGACGACTCTTCCAGGGAGTGTGGGGAGAGGAAGGGTGGGATTGTTCCATCGTCTTCCTCGCATTTTCGTACGTGAAGGGGTAAATCCCGACCATCTCATCGCGGAAAACCGGGCGCGCGTCTGGCGGGCCGCAATCCGAAGGCTTGCGAGTACTTGAAGACGCTGCTCGTCAATGTCTCGGACAACGAAGGCGGCGCTGCCCGCGTCACCCAGAGGCTCCACCGCGAGTTTCTCAGGATCGGCGTGGAGTCCCAATACTTCGTGCAGTTTTCCCGAACGGACGATCTGTACGTCATCGCACCCTCGGGAAAACGAGCGAAGCTCCTTGCTCGCCTGAGGCCGGAGCTGGATTCCGTCCCGCTCGTATTTTACCCGAGAGCAAAGGGGGGATTGTTTTCACCATCGGTCGTGCCTGATGACCTTGTGCGTACGGTCCGTCGGGCCAGCCCCGACGTGGTACACCTGAACTGGATATGCAAGGGATTCGTTCGCATCGAAAGCATCGCCCGCATTCGAAGACCAGTGGTCTGGACGTTCCATGATTCCTGGGGATTCACTGGAGGCTGCCACGTTCCAATGAATTGCAGGCGGTACCGGCAAGGTTGTGGACATTGTCCGCAGCTTTCTTCAAAGAAAAACGCGGATCTCTCGCGGCGAATTTATGCCAGAAAATCGAAGATGTTTCGCAAGGAGAGCATTACCGTGGTCTGTCCCAGCACATGGCTTGCCGATTGTGCACGGTCGTCTCCTCTCCTCGAAACGATCCGTATAGAGGTAATCCCCAACGGGATCGATACCGATGTCTTCAAGCCTGTTGACCGGCAGGTCGCACGAAGGATATTCGGCCTTCCTCCAGAAACAGGCATCATTCTTTTCGGCGCGATGGGTGCGCTCACCGACCGAAACAAGGGATTCCCAGAGCTCTCGGAAGCAATGGCGAAGCTTGCTCGTTCGTGGACCGGTGGAGAGCTTCTGCTTGTGATCTTCGGTGCAAGCGAACCGTTCAAGCCTCCACAGTTTGGCGTGCCCGCCCGGTACATGGGAAGGCTGTTTGACGACATCAGCCTCTCGATTCTCTATTCCGCGGCGGACGTTTTCGTTGCTCCTTCGTTGCAGGAAAACTTGCCAACGACAGTGATGGAGGCTATGGCATGCGGAACCCCTGCAGTCGCCTTCAACTCGTCAGGATTTCCAGATCTCATCCGCCACAAGGAAACGGGATACCTTGCGGCGGCCTTTGATGCTTCCGACTTCGCGAATGGAATAGCCTGGATCCTATCGAATCCGTCTCGGCCACGCACTCTTGGCGACGCCGCCAGAAAGACCGTGGAGGAGCGATTCAAGATTGGGGCAATTGCTGGACGGTACGTCAGACTCTACGAGCAGCTGCTGGATGCCCTATGATCGAGAAGGGGATCATCCTCGCCGGCGGCCGCAGCACGCGCCTTTTCCCCGCGACACGGGTGTTCAGCAAGCACCTCCTCTCGATCTACGACAAGCCCATGATCTTCTACCCCCTCAGCACCCTGATGCTGGCGGGGATCCGGGAGATCCTCCTCATATCGAACCCGGACGATGCCCCGCTCTATTCCCGCCTCCTTGGA
>Ga0187861_10002445_pt1 | contig 17437 bp, 12 predicted proteins | sample June2016WEW_10_1_3_FD_132986 | JGI IMG/M metagenome (GOLD analysis project Ga0187861, IMG submission 132986) | Peatland microbial communities from SPRUCE experiment site at the Marcell Experimental Forest, Minnesota, USA - June2016WEW_10_100 | ecosystem: Environmental > Terrestrial > Soil >...
GGAACCTCCACGACCTGGTCGCCTGTGAAATCGCCGATGAAGACGTCGCCCGGGCCATCCACGGCCACTCCCAACTGGGCGGCGAGACCGGTGCCCACAGTGGTCTGGACACCAGCAGGCGTAACCTCCACCACCTCATTCAAATTGTTATCCGCAATGTAGACATCACCGGCTCCATCCAGCGCCAGGCCCTGCGGGTACGCGAGGCCGGAACCCACGGTGCTCTGGGTGCTGTCCGGCGCGACCTTCACAACCAGCCCGTTGTTATTTTCGGTTCCCTGGTTTTCCGCGATGAAGAGATCCCCCGCCGCGTCCACTGCCGCGCCGGCGGCGTAAAACGAAGAACTCCCGGTGTAAATCGGGGTCTGTGTGCCCGGGCCAAAGGCAGTCACCGGTCCGTACCCAACGCCGTAGATCAGCTTGGTCGCCAGCACAGTGTTGCTGCCGTCGAGGAGCTCCACCGCACCCATGCGCAAACCGGGCGCGAGCGGGGCGAAGTTGACGTTCACCGTGCAGGAACCGGCAGTGGAGAATGTGCCTGTACAGGTGCTGCCGCTGTCCAATTGAAAGTCGAGGTTGGGGGCGCCTTGCGTGACAACCTTGATCGAACCGATGGTCGTATTCGCCGCCACGTTGAAGGTCACCGGCAGCGTGCTGCTGCAGGGCGCCGGAGTGGTCTGTCCCGATGGGCATACGTTGGCGCTGGCGGAATTGTGGGGAGTGAAACTGAAGCCCATCAGTTCATTTTGCTGATAGCTCCCGCCGGTGGCAGCGGTGAAGCCGACGTAGGCGGTCCCATTGTTCAAGTTTATGGACTGGGCGATATTGAACGGCCCCGAGAAGATGGGCGTAGATCCCTCGACGGGCGTATGCGTGCCGGGATTAAATGCCGGATCGATGTAAACGTAAATGTAATTTGCCGGCGAATCGTTCGGGCCGTTGTAAACGACGACGATCTGGTGCGGATAGCCGTCAGCAATGTTGACCCCGCCAGTGCCCGCTGAAGAACTCGGATCGGAGGCGATTGCATACGTGCCGCCGCCTAGCGGGACCAGGCAGCTGATCGGCACGAGGGGACTCACGGAGTTGGAAGTGTAATGGGCAGGCGAGTTGGCGAGTCCGGCACCGCAATCCTGCATGGCGATGTGGTTATCGTCGTAGTCGCCATTCCCGAAGTCCCACGGATCGTAGCTGTCGGCGAACGTGTCCGCCTCAAGGGCAATGCTGTTATCGATGGCGCCATAGCCGATACAGCCGCCGCCGCCGCCAAGGGTCGTCAGTCCCGAGCCGGTTTCGGCGCAACTTGCCCCAAAACTGGAGATGGCTCCGCCGCCTAAGGCGTTTTGAATGACAAATGCGAGTCCATCGCCATAAGGCGAGGATCCGGGTGTGATTTTGAAGGCATACCAAGCGGTGAAGCCGCCCGCCACATTCTGCGGAATCGAGTACCACATACTCGATGGTTGGCTCCCCGCATTCTGCGTTAGTTGCAACGCAAAAGCCGACCCATTGGTTTCGTTGGGGTCAATCGACGTGGTGTAGGAGTTGTCCTGGATAAAGCTGAGACCGTTGCCTACAAAATTGAAGCAGAAAAGCACGCCGGGAGCGGCGGAGCCTGAGGCGCAAGTTGCCGATGTCTGTCCGGAATTTGCCTGGGGAATATTGAAGTCGTTGTATGTGACCTGTGCCGAGCTGTGGTACGGAAAAAGGGTCGCAAGGGCCACTCCGCACAGAGCCAGGATCAGGCACCGTTGAAATCCTGTGGAATGCATTTTGGACGCGGGGCCAGCTGACAGCTTGGTCATGTGACATCTCCCGGGGAATTGGAGCTGACGGTTAGCCTACTTTGAACACACTGACGCTCAGGATCTGGACACAAGATTCACACACATTGCAGGCAGGGGCCCAGCCGCTCGGCAAATCATTCACGTGGCCGATTCAAAATTCCTTAAATTGCCATTGGGGAAATGGCGCCAACCTCCGAGCTTTCATGCCGCATGAATGGACCAGGAATTTTTGGCACTCATGGGTGAGAGCCGTTTCAGGGGCATTGAGTATAAAAACTATTGAAGGGTGCTGGTTTTGTCAAGAACGTTCACGTGGGGATCAATATAGTTACGAAGCGGTTGCGCGCAACGCTCTCGGGTTGAAAGAAACTGGCTCCAGAACATTTGGGCGCTTCAGTCGCTCAACGATTACATTGATGCTCTCCGGGGTATGCACGAACTTCACCAAGCGATCGAGCTCGTCGATTTCATCCTGTCTGCAACCTTGAATTGATAGATCAGAAATTTCCGGTACCTGCTCCTCGAAGGATCCTTTTGAATCTCAAGTGTGGCATTGCAGATGCGGCGGATAGAGCAGCAGTTTCCTAATCCTCCTAAAAGATTGATTGCAAATCACTTATATAGAAACAAAACGACGAAAAGTAACCCAAAATGACGGAAATGCGAGTGTGCAGTGACCCGCCAGTGTGACTTTGTCCAGTTTTCATGCGGGTTTTCGCATCATGGCCTAAGTGGGCACACTGGGTCACAGTCAAGGTCACACCAATTTCCGTCACCGTACAAAGCTCATATATTCAATGATATACGCCGTGACATCATTCGAGCTGCGGTTTGCTCGACTGCAGCTCACATTTGAGGGCACTGGCCAACGGAATACCGGATCCAGGCGCTCGAAAAACTTGGGGAGATGATCTTCTAAGAACCTCCATTAATCGCGAGACAGCGACCTGCTGCCATCGCGCGCCGGTTTATCATGAACCACGTTGGAGGGAGCGATGAAGAAAGCCCTGTTCGCTGCGAGTCGAGCGGTCGCCTTCGCCCTCTTCGTGTTGCCCCCGCCCTCCCGCGCGCAGGCTACCGCGCCGCGAAGCTCCACCGACGACTTCCGCACTTCCGAACGCTGCTCCAACTGCCACAACAAACTCAAGACCGCCAAAGGCGAAGACGTCTCCATTGGCCTCGAGTGGAGCGCAAGCATTATGGCCAACTCGGCTCGCGATCCCTACTGGCAGGGCAGTGTGCGCCGCGAAGCCATCGACCATCCCGAATCGAGCATCGCCATCCAGTCCGAGTGCGCCAGTTGCCACATGCCTCTGCAATCCCTGCAGGACAAAGCCCAAAATCGCGAAACAGCGGTGTTCTCGCGGCTCCCACTCAGCGCCAGCCATGCCGATGACATCGCCGCTGCGGATGGCGTGTCCTGCACTGTCTGCCATCAAATCCAGGCCGCCGGCTTAGGCACTCCCGCAACCTACAGCGGCAAGTTCGCCGTGGCCGCGCACGAAACCGGGCCCCGCCCTCTCTTCGGTCCTTTCGCCCCGGACTCCGACAACATCACCAAGGTGCATGTCATGGCCGCCGGCTACTCACTGGCGCAGTCCGACCATATTCGCGATGCCGGCCTGTGCGGCAGTTGCCACACTCTGTACACCTCAACCCTTGGCCCCGACGGCGAACCCGCCGGCCAGCTTCCCGAGCAGATGCCTTATCTCGAGTGGAAGCACAGCGACTTCAGCGGCAAGCAGACCTGCCAGCAGTGCCACATGCCCGCGGTCGGCGAATCGGTGGCTGTTGCCTCTCTTCTCGGCAAGCCGCGCGAGGGCGTCCGTCTCCACACCTTCACGGGCGCCAACTTCCTTGTTGAAAGCATGCTCGTCGCGCATCGAGACGATCTCGACGTTACCGCGCAGCCGGTCGATCTTGCCGCCGCCTCCGCGCACATCATGTCGTTCCTTCAGTCGCAATCTGCGCGCGTCACTCTGGACGCCGCGAGCCTCGCCGGCAGCGATCTTTCCTTTTCTGTCCGTGTTGAAAACCTAACCGGCCACAAGCTGCCCACTGCCTACCCTTCGCGCCGCGCCTGGCTCCACGTCGTCGTCACCGCCGCCGACGGCCATATCGTATTCGAGTCAGGGAAGCTCAACCCCGACGGCTCCATCGCCGGCAACGCAAACGACGCCGACCCCTCGCGCTTCTCGCCGCACTACAGCCGCGTCACCCAGCCCGATCAGGTCCAGATCTTCGAGCCCATCCTTGGCGACAGCCAGGGCCACGTCACCACCGGCCTCCTCTCCGCCACGCAGTATCTCAAGGACAATCGCATCCTCCCCGCCGGCTTTGACAAATCGACCGCATCCCCCGACATCGCCGTCAAGGGCGAAGCCGCGGCCGATCCCGACTTCACCGCCGGCTCCTGCACCACGCGCTACGACCTCTCCACGAATGGGGCTGCCGGCCCTTTCCATGTCTCCGCTGAATTCCTCTATCAGCCGATCGGCTACCGCTGGGCCCACAATCTCGCTTCTTACCAGGCAGCCGAGCCGCAACAATTCCTGCGCGATTACGATCAGGCGGCTGCGCACTCCGCTGTCGTTCTCGCCCACGCTGAAGCCACCGTCAACGCGGCCCAGTGACGGAATCTGCGAACGCATCCGGTGTAAACGGAACTTCCTTAATCTCTACTCAAGATTCAGATCCCGCCATGAACGAGCAATTCTGGTCAACAACGGCCATGGATAAGTGCTTCAAGCTGTGGGTGGGCAAGCCCGCTCCAGGCAGTGCCAACGCATCCTCCATCTGCTCAACAAAAAGCGTCCCTTCATCGGCACCATCCTCCGTCCCTGCAATCGCAGATTGCGGAGCACTGTAAAGCGCCAACTCCGTCTGTGATTCGTGGCACAGACTGCGCTGGCCGACCACGCCAAGTATGAACTAGCCGAAAACTCGTCGGAATGGCTGGGCTGTGCTCAGCCATGGGATGAGTACATTTCGGGATAGGAACCAATGCAATCGAGCAGGAGCAGCGTTCGTCTCACGCGACGGCAATTTGTGACTGCCGGAGCTATCGGCGGCGCGGTCCTCGCAGTTGGCTGCTCTGCTCATAACCATGGAAGCCGGGACTTCCTCAGTGATGGCCAGGCTCTGACGCTGGCAGCGATTTGCGATCGGATTATCCCCGCGGATGACTTTCCCAGCGCCTCGCAAGCCGGAGTGATCACATACATCGATCGCCAACTCGCCCGGACCTACAGGCGCCATCGAAATACTTATCGCGATGGGCTGGAGCAGGCCGATGCGATAAGCAGAAACCGTTTTGGGCGAAATCTGGCGGCAGCTTCCGCACCGCAACAGGTCGAGATTGTCAGCGCCATCGAGCGGCAGAATCGCAAGTTCTTCGATCTGGTGCGCAGTCACACTCTTGAGGGCTACTACGGCTCGCCGCGGCACGGCGGCAATCGCGATGCTGCAAGTTGGCGGATGCTCGGCCTTGCTGAGCCGCCTGTTCTTGGGCGCGCACAGTACGACCTAAGAAAGGGCCCGGCCTCATGAAACGCGTGAATGTAGTTATTGTGGGCGCCGGCGCAGCAGGCGGCATTGTGGCCAAGGAGTTGTCGACTGCAGGCCTGAGCGTTGTTCTCCTTGAGCGGGGCAAATGGTACACGCCGAATGATTGCCGCAAGGACGACCTGCGGAATCAGCGCACCACCGTGCTGGGCAACGCTTTCGGACCGGAGGATGAAGGCAATCCGCGCGTTCTCGTCGATGCCGAGGGCGTACCGCACATCATGCTTCCCAGCGAAGGTGGTTATCAGAACAACGCTGCCTGTGTGGGTGGCGGAACTCTGAGCTATGGAGCCATGGCTTGGCGCTTTCTGCCTCAAGACTTCCGCATGCGCTCAATTTACGGTGCGCCTGCTGGGAGTTCACTCGAAGATTGGCCAATCTCCTACGACGACCTGGAACCCTACTACGAGAAGGCCGAATACGAGATCGGCATCTCCGGAGATGATTCGGGCACTCCCTTTCATGGTCCGCGCCGGCGTCCTCTGCCGATGCCCCCGCTCCCGCCCAATCGCGAGTTTCAAATCCTCGAGCCGGCAGCCAAGCGCCTCGGCCTGCGTCCCTTTCCCATTCCCATGGCTCGCAACAGCGTACCCTATAACGGCCGCGGCCCGTGCATGCGCTGTCGATGGTGTGTTGGATTTGCCTGCGAAGTGGATGCCAAGAACGGATCGCAAAACACTGTGATCCCGGTCGCGCTGGCAACCGGAAACTGCGAGCTGCGCACCGAGTGCATTGCTAGAGAAATCCTCACCGACGACCGGGGACGCGCACGCGGTGTAGCTTACTACGACGCCAACGGGCGCTTGCAGGAACAGCTTTCCGATATCGTCGTGGTCTCCGCTTGCGCCATCGAGTCAGCCCGCCTGCTCCTGAACTCCAAAAGCCGTCTCTTCCCTGATGGATTGGGAAATCGCCGTGACCAAGTAGGCCGCAATTTGCAAGGCCACCATTACACCGGTGCGATCGGATTCTTTGACTTCGATACCTACGACGATGTGGGGCCCGGCGCCAGCATCGCCATCTCCGACTACAACCATGGCACTCCGGGCCTTTGTGGCGGAGGCATGCTGGCCAATGAATTTATCCGCCTGCCCATTCAAATGGTCGACCGGATGCCCGCAGGCACACCTCAGTGGGGGCTCCCGCACAAGCAGGCCATGCGCAGCTTCTACAAGCGCAACATCGTCGTCATGGGGCCGACTCAACCGATTCCCACCGCCGACGCCCGGGTGACTCTCGATCCAACAGTTCGAGACAAGTGGGGAATGCTCGTTGCGCGCATCTCCGGCAACGTCCATGCCCAAACCTACGAGATCGGCCTTGTGCAGGCTCAGCGCGCCGAAGCCTGGCTCAAGGAGGCCGGGGCGGCGAGCACGGTCATCAGCGCAGGCAAGTCCACGACCGTGTATGCGGGCCAGCACCAGGCCGGCACATGTCGCATGGGCGACGATCCGCAGGGCTCTGTGGTGAACCGCAACTGCCAACTTCACGATGTGGACAACGTCTTCGTGATTGATTCAAGCGTGCATGTCACCAACGGCGGCTTTAATCCTGCACTCACCATCATGGCCGTCGCCTATTTCGCCTCCGCAGCATTGGTTGGCAACTGGAAGGGCACGGGCTTCCGTTCATGAAGCGATTCCTCAAGTTTGCGGCAATCGCCGTTGGCTCAGTGGCGTTGCTTGTGGTCGGTGCCACGTTTGGCGCGTCCTATTACTACACATCGCAATACGGCCAGGGCTGCGCAAGCTGTCACGAAATGGCCGCGTACGTCAGCGTGGTTCATGCGGCGCCCCACCGGACAGAAGGTTGCATGGAATGCCATGATGCAAGCCTGGCCACCAAGCTGCGTCACATGCGAATTCATATCTTCGGCGCCATTCCGGAGAACATCCGGATGCGGGACGTGGATGTGCAGGAGATGACTGCGAGCTGCCGGGCCTGCCACCAGCAGGAATATGCAAGCTGGCATGCGGGTCCGCACAGCGCCACGTATAGCCAGATATTTGCCGATCCCGTACAAAACTCCAGACAAGTGCTCATGGACGATTGCCTCCGCTGCCATGGCATGCATTTCAACGGGTCGATTCATGACCTGGTCCAGCCACTCAACACGAAAGGGCCCTGGCGAGTGATTCGCTCGGACCTGGCCGATCAGCCGGCGATGCCCTGTATGACCTGCCACCAGATACACCGCGAAGGCGCTCAGGAAACCAAGCCTGGCTCGCGCATCTCTGTGGCAGGCGCGGCCGTTCCCTCTTCGTTAGCCTTCTACGACCGGCGGGAAACCCTTCACTTCGCGGCAACGGCGCTTTCCATTCCGCAACTGTACGACGGTGCCCGTATGGTGACAGTCAGCCAGGATCCGCGGCAGGCGCTGTGCTATCAGTGCCACGCGCCGCGAATGCCCGGCGCGGGTTCAATTGCGGCGGCCCATGCCTGGGGGCCTCAGGTTGGATCAGGCGACGATCGCACTCCGATGGGCGTGCACGAGGGCCTGAGCTGCATCTCCTGCCACGATGGGCATAGCGGGAACACACGAGCTTCGTGCAAAACCTGCCATCCACAAATGTCCCATTGTGGAATCGGCGTGGAGAAGATGGATACAACTTACGCAAGCGCTGCCAGCGCACATAATATCCATTGGGTGAAGTGCACCGATTGCCATCAGCATGGTATCCCGAAGGCTAAGGCGCACTCGGCGGTGAAGGCGAAGTTGCCAACCACTCCTGGTATGAACGGCTGACAAGCGACGAACCCGGAGACGCACAGGAGGTCGCGGCTTGAGAGGCTGCGGATTCTTAGCCCCCGAAGCGAAGTGGCGGAACTTTCAAGCTAACCCTTTGCGTCAGGCATACTTCTTTGTAGGAGGGTATTGATGAACCGTAGGAACTTATCGATGGCCGCGGCCGTCTGCGTTTTGTTCACTGGCATGGCGTGGGCGCAGGAACCGAACGCACTTACACCACAAGAGAAGCAGGATGGATGGCACTTGCTGTTCGACGGGCAAGATCTAAAGGGGTGGCACTCGTACGGCGAGAAAGGAACGGGTAGCGACTGGTCCGTCGTTAACGGTTCCATTCAACTAAAGAAGACTAACCAGGACCCGCAAGCCGATTTTGCTGACATCGTGACTGATGCGGAGTACGCAAACTTCGATCTCAAGCTCGAATGGAAGGCGCAACCCTGCATCGACAGTGGCGTCATGTTCTATGTCCACGAATCACCCGAGTACCACGACACATGGGAAACGGGCGTCGAAATGCAGATTGCCGATCTGGCATGCACCGTTCCGGACAGCCGCGTTCTGATGGAGCGCTCCGGCGATATCTTTGACATGATCTCGGACAACGTTGAGTGGGTGAAGCCCGCCGGGGAGTGGAACCAGTTCGAAATCATCGCGGACCACGGTCACCTTCAACTCTTCCAGAACAGTCACGAGGTCATCGACACGCAGTTGTGGGATGACAACTGGAACAAGTTGATCGCTGGAACGAAGTTCGCAAAGATGCCTGGATACAGCAAGTACCACACGGGGCACATCTCATTACAGGGCACCGAGCCTAAAGGTGATCCGGGAGTGAAGATCTGGTTTCGGAACATCAAAATCAAGGAACTGTGAACGCATGGCGCCCTGTTGCCGCCGGCAGCTGCTCCGCCGCAAGTCGTGCTATGGTTGACCCGCTGCTGTGGAGGTTCGAATGGCGCAACGCTGCGTATTTCGTCTTCTCGTTCTGTTCGTTCTCTCGCTCTTGCCAGCGTGCTCGTTTGCAAGGACGGTCGTGTTCTGGCAGTCCGGATTTCCGTCATCGGACTCCCCTGCCCCGCATGAATCGGAATTGCGCGCGGCCTTTGCTGGCGCTGAGTTTGCGGATACGGCCGGTCTTCCCGATGCCTTGGCCGCTGCGGACACGGACCTGCTGGTGCTGCCCTATGGATCGGCGTGGCCCGAGGCGGATTGGGAAGCAATTCTGAAGTATCTGGACCACGGCGGGAACCTGCTCACCCTCGGCGGCAAACCGTTCACGCGCGCGGCCTATGAGGACGCAAGCGGGTGGCGTCTGCGCACGGAGAGCACTGCACAGCTGCTGGAACTATTCATCGACGGGTATCAGGAGACGTCGAGTTCCGATGGGCTCCAGTTCACACCCAACGGCGATGTGTTTCCGCAGCTTGCTTCGTTTGGATGGCGTCGGGCGTTCAGCCCGGTAGTGCGGCTCTCGGTGATTAATTACGATGCGACTGGTGGCGCAACCGGCGGCGAGGACATGGATCTGACCACGCTCGCCTGGGGTGAACGCAGCGGGCACAAGCTGGCGGCCCCAGTGCTTGAGCTTGACCACAACGCGTATCGGTTCGTTGGTGGGCGATGGATACTGGTGGCGTGCGAGCCTGATGCGGACTTCTTCAGCAACGGGCAACTGTTAGAGGCCCTTGCGGCATTGGCGGTGAGAAAGGGTGACCGCTTTACCTTCCGGCCACGAGTGCCGCTATTCGTGCCGGGTGAAGCGTTGGAGTTCGATTACACTTCCTCCGATCCGCTGACGACACAGCCCACAAGCGAACAACTGCACGTGCGCGTGACCTCAGAAGACGGCAGCGTGCACTACGACCAGACTGATCCGGCGGAACAAGCGATAACGCTGCCCGAAAGCGCGGCCGAAGGCAAGGGCTTGCACAGTGTCGAAGCCACGCTGCTCCTCGACGGAAAGCCGCTGCGGACGTACCGGTCCGGATTCTGGATGCGGGACTGGCAGTATTTGCTGTCTGGGCCCAAGTTGACGGTGGGCACTGACTATTTCGAGCTGAACGGCAAGCCGCTCCCGGTGGTCGGGACGACGTATATGTCCGGGGATGTTTCGCGGCTCTACCTCATGCTGCCGAACGCATACGTGTGGGACCGCGACATGGCGCAAATTCATGGGGCCGGACTCAACATGATCCGCACGGGATTATGGACGACCTGGCAACACGAGTTGGCTTCCGACGGGCAAATGAGCGAGGCCGCAATGCGATCGGTGGAGGCGTTTCTGATGTGCGCGCGGCACAACGATCTGCCGGTGCAGTTCAATCTGTTTGCGTTCTACCCGGACGAATTTGGCGGGGAAAACGGCTACCTCGATCCGGCCGCGCTCAACGCGGAATCGCTCTACGCTCAGTCGCTAGTGGAGCGCTTTCACGCAGTGCCGTTCCTGGCCTGGGATCTGATCAACGAGCCGAGCGCAAACAAGAACATATGGCACACCCAACCCGATTACGATCCTTTCGAGCAAGCGGCGTGGCGCAATTGGATCGCGGATCGCTATCCGGACCGCGCGAAGCTGCTGCATGACTGGGCTGAACCGTCGCTCGGAATTGGGCGTGATTTGCAGGCGCGTCCGACGGCCACGAGTATGGAGATGGCGGCCGAAGATCCACTCGCGCTCCCCAAGGCTGGTGCGTTTTCATCGGATTCGACGACGAGCGGCTTCAATCCGCTTAAGGATTACGACTACGCGCTCTTCACTCAGTCTGTGTTTACCGATTGGGTCAACAGGATGCGAACCCTGATTCGCAGCACCGGCTCGGAGCAGTTGATTACTGTCGGCCAAGATGAAGGCGGCGTCGCGGGACGCGTCTCGCCCGCGTTCTATTCGCCGCAGATCGACTTTACGGCGGACCACACATGGTGGGACTATGACGCGATCCTGTGGGCTTCGCTGGCGCCGAAACTTCCCGGCAAGCCAATGCTGATCCAGGAGACGGGAGAGCAGCGCAGGCTCACGATGGATGGCCAGTTGCGTTTCAGTGCGCAGGCGGAAGCGTGGCAACTGGAGCGAAAGATCGCGGTCGCATATGCGCAGGGGGCAGGAGCGCTTGAGTGGGTTTGGAACGTGAATGCCAACATGGCCAATGACAATGAAATCACCATCGGCGCCGTGCGCCCGGACGGCACGGAGAAGCCGGAGGCGGAGGTGCTGGCGGGCTACGCGGCGTTCGCGAACAAGAGTCCGCAGAGCTTCACCAAGATTGAGCCGCCGGCGGTAACGATGGTGACGTCGCAAGCGCTGCTGTATTCCAATTTGGGAGGTCTGGCGCTGGGTACGCAGAAACACGCGCTCCGCGCAATGGCGTACTGCGATCACACGCCGCTGCGCATGTTGCCGGAGAATCGACTGGCCGAGCTGGGAATGCCGAAGCTGGTGTTTCTGCCGTCGCCGCAGGGGCTAACCGACAAGGCATGGGGCGAGCTGCTGGATTACACCTCGCGCGGCGGAACGCTGCTGGTGACCGGCCCGGTCGATCGCGACGAGCATTGGCAGCCGGTGGACCGAACGATGGAACTGGGGGTGATGGCAACAGTCGTTCCGCTGGCGGTGCGTGGGTCGGATTTGACGTTGCCGAATGGGGATACATATCCGCTCGGATTTCCTGCCGACGTGCAGCAGACGGCGACATGGACCATGCGCTTCGCCGACGGAAAATCCGTGGAAATCATTCCTCATGGCAAGGGCCGAATTCTGTGGGCCGCAGATCCTGTGGAATTTGCCGAGGGATATACGGCGGTCGCTGCGCTGTATCGCTGGGCGCTGGACGAAGCCGGGCTGAAACCAGCATTCCGTGAAGTGGAGCGGCTGTCGCCGGCGGTGCTGGCGTTTCCCACAGTTCTGAACGACGCGGAAATCTACAGCTTCAGCAATGAGTCGCTCGATCCACAGACCGTAAACATTGTGGATGCGCTCACAGGCGCGCACATTCACTTCACAATGCAGGCGCAGCGTGGCGCGGTGCTGCTGTTGGACCGCAAGGGAGCGGCGCTGTCGAGCTACGGCGGGGCGGCAGTGGATGCGAAATGATCCGCTCGGAATGATCAGGTCAGAACCATTGTGGTCATCATTTCTAAAAATGCCTGATCTGCTGATTCGCGGTTGGGGCTTCGTCGGGAATTTGTGTCCGCTCGCCGGGGTGCTCGACGTGACTCTCGAGAGAGCGGCTGACGAGGTCGCGTGATCCAAGGCCGACCGCAAGCGCAAGGGTAAGAACGATTCCGCCAAACAAAATCCCAAACGCCAACTCGACGATATTTCCGCCTACCTGCAAATGGTCGAGCACCATGGCCGCCGTCAGCACAAGAACGAGCCACTTCACACCTAGAGAGAGAATCCTTGCATATTGCAACTGCGCGTTCACGGCGCTGATCAGGACTGAGCGGGCAAGAAATCTCGCGACCACGACGCCTGCGATCAGCAGTAGCGCGGCGCCGACGGCATGAGTCAGATACGGCAACAAGGAAATGGGCAAGGGAGCGCCCGTCGCATACGACGTATCGAACGCCGAAACACCAATGACGAGGCCGAGCAACACGCAGATCCAGAATGAGGCACGGGCGACGATCTCGGTCGGCGAGCTGGCCGGAGCCCAATCAGTGCCGCTCTTTGAGGCGATGCGAGCGTCGAACTTCACCCACGAAAGGCATCGGCGCAGTACCCAGGAAATCAGCACACCGGCAGTAGTGAACACCAGCAGCGCAACAAAGAACGCAAGAATTCCGGGCAGCACGGCGATGAGCAAAGCGAGCACCCGGTAAAGCGACTGGTGCAAAGCTTCGGACATGTGATGCCAGATCGACACGTCTTCGCTGTACCCCGTAAACGTGGTGATGTTTTGACTTGCCGCTTGCATCGAATTGTTGACCGTGTTTTGCATTGCATTCCCTCCTCGCCGAATTGACGCTTGGCGCAGGCGTGAACGGCGATTACGAGTTGAACCGGTCTGGCCAGCGCCATCGCGCCACCAGATACGGTTTGTCTGCTTCGAACGCAGCGGCAACTGCTTCAATGTGCCGCTCTGCCGGGGTCCCCGACGCCATTACATTGATATGGCTGGCGACCCATGCCAGATAAAGTGGGATCAGTACTCCCAAAAGGTGGCCCCGGTTGATCGTGCGGAGCCGGTGAGCAATAAGAAAGTCATAGACAATCCGCGCCCACAGACCGTCGGGCAACCTGAAGGCGGCGGGATCAAGCGTCGAGCAACGCCGGAGCGAAAGCATCGAATTAGGCGGCAGGACAAGCGACCAAATCTCCTGTAGATTCGCGTTGGCCAGTTGGAAAGCCGCAACCATGCGCGCAACATCCGTGGTTCCGTCGTTCAGGTCAACTTCAACCATCGGACGGCGTACTACGGGAGGCCTGCGAGGCCGCTGCCAAAGAGCCGCTTTCGCCTCGATATCGGCAAACAGCGATCCAGTCACCAAGGCGAGAATTGAGTTGACGTCGGGATCGGAGGGTTGGGGCATCGTGCGCGAACCCACATCGACTTCATCCGCTACGAAACCCGCGGCAATCGCTTCATTCACCGGCCACAGAAGCGCTTCATCCTGGTTGGCCGCGGAAATTGGTTCTGCCACGCTGGCAAGCCGCTCTGCCATCCTGGCCGACATACCAAGATCGATCGACAACGGAAAACGGACACGCGAAGCAAAGGCCGCTCGCGTCAGCGGGTAAAGAATGGCTGAGTTGATGAGACCGGCATGCGAAGGAAGTGAATAGTGCGGAACGGCCATGTCGATCGACGCACTTAGAACGGCATCGGCAAGGCTGCGAAGTGCAAGCGAGCTGAGCGAATCGGCCTCGGGACCGAGAATCAGAAATGCCTTTGCTCCATGTTCGCGGCCGTACCGCGCTGCATTCACAAAGTCGATTGGCTTAAGAGCCCATGCCGCGCTTGATTGCGGCGTTGCGACAATCCGCACACTCGAGGGAATATCGGCGGGCAATTCGTTCTGTGTCGCAACAACGAAGCTGCCGGGAGAAAATGCGGACCCGAGGTTCGCCAGAACTCCCTTGAAATGCTCAGGCGCCATGGGCGTGACAAGCACAAGCAGATCGGTCACCGTGTTTTCCGCGGTCTGGCTGTTGTCGGGAATTGGATTCGCTGTTGCCATCGTTCTCCGGTACAACTCTCAAGCGATCGAATTCGCTTGCCAACAGAAATTCTTCTCCGCCGAATCTTAATCCGCAGGCATCTCCTCAACCACACTGGCCGCCTGCAATTCAAGCCAGAAAAACGAATACGGAGCCAGCGTGAGCGCATAGGGTTCGTGCGTGATGGTCGGAAACCGAACGTATCCCAGCATCTCCACGGGTTCGCAGCCCACATAGCTTGTCAGATCGAGCGTAACCGGCTGCGCAAATCGGCTTAGATTGGCGACACAGAGCACCGTTTCGCGGAATCCGTCGCCTTGGTCCAGTTCGCGAAGGTAAGCAAGTATCTTGCGGTTCGATGGATTGAGAAACGTCAGGGTACCACGACCAAATACCTGAAACAGTTTGCGCAGCGCTATCATGTTGCGCGTCCAGTGCAGAAGGCTCGATTGATCGCTTAGCTGCGCTTCGACGTTCACAACCTGATAGCCATAAATGGGGTCCATCACCAGCGGCAGAAACAGTCGCGCAGGATCGCATTTTGAAAAACCTGCATTTCGATCCGACGTCCATTGCATCGGAGTGCGAACACCATTGCGGTCGCCGAGATAAATGTTATCTCCCATCCCGATCTCGTCGCCGTAGTAGAGAATCGGAGTGCCGGGGAAACTTAGCAGGAGGGAATTCAGCAGCTCGATGCGGCGGCGATTGTTGTCGACCAGCGGCGCCAGCCTGCGCCGGATGCCGACATTGATCCGCATCCGCGGATCGGCCGAATAGGCGAAGTACATATAGTCGCGTTCGTCATCCGTCACCATCTCCAGCGTCAGCTCGTCGTGATTACGCAGGAAAAGTCCCCACTGGCAGTTGTCGGGAATCGGCGGTGTCTGCGCCATGATGTCAATGATCGGGAGCCGGTCTTCCTGGCGAAGCGCCATGTAGACACGCGGCATGAGCGGAAAATGAAACGCCATCTGGCACTCGTCGCCGTCGCCAAAATAGGGGCGCACGTCGGCAGGCCACTGATTGGCTTCAGCAAGAATCAGGCGATTGGCGTAGCCCGCATCGATTGCCGAACGCAACGTCTTTACCACTGCATGAGTTTCAGGCAGGTTTTCGCACGAGGTTCCATCCCGCTCGCATAGGTAAGGGATCGCGTCCAAGCGAAGCGCGTCGACGCCCATATCCAGCCAGAACCGCATGGCCTTCAGCACTTCGTCAATCACCAAAGGACTGTCGAAATTGAGGTCCGGCTGGTGCGAAAAAAATCGATGCCAATAATAGGCTTTCGCGGTGTCGTCCCAGGTCCAATTCGATTTTTCCGTGTCGGTGAAGATGATGCGCGCGTCCTTATACCTTTGGTCGCTGTCTGACCAAACGTACATGTTACGTTCGGCCGAACCCGGAGGAGCCTGGCGCGCTGTTTTAAACCACGGATGCTGATCGCTCGTGTGATTCACCACCAATTCGATCATCACCTGCAATCCGTGAAGATGAGCAGCATCGAGGAACGCCTTGAAGTCGCCCAGTGTTCCATAGGCCGGATGAACGTCGGTGTAATTGGAGATGTCGTATCCATCGTCGCGTAATGGCGATGGGAAAAATGGCAGAAGCCAGATGCAGGTAATTCCCAGATCTTTCAAATATTCCAGGCGCGACAGCAGGCCCGGTAAATCGCCAATGCCGTCGTTATTCGAATCTGCAAACGCGCGAACGTGCAGCTCGTAGATAATCGCGTCTTTGTACCAGAGTGGATCCGATGTGCTTGCGATCTTCCTCACGCCTTCACTCTCCTGGAAAGAAGCGTGAAGCGCCAGCCGCCTGTGGCCGGCGCGACAACAATTCCATTACCAGCAACCCGGCGGATTTGATGACGGCCTGCCGCAATCTGACGGCGAACGTCTCCGATGACAACGCGCGTGCGACCATTGGGGGGAAGCAATGGCATGCGTTACCTCTACAGAATGCACAGCTGCCACGGATTGGCCGCAGGAACGTTGATGTTGGCCGCACACCGAACGCCAGGAGTTCACCACCAAGAGTCCGTAGCTGGGGCAACAGTGTTTATATAGATGCGCGAAAACGGGGTGGGGTTTCCTCAGGCCGCGCACGCAAGCACCCTTAAATGCCACATATTCTTGGGTTTCGCGCAAGGAAGCTCGGAACTTGATTTGACAGCCCAAGACCTTTCGCGCGGCTCTGCAAATCTTGTCGCCGTTCAATTCCCGCATCATTCCGGTGACCAGCGCTCCTGCTATGCCGCAACCGCGCGATCCGGAATCCGCTGAGCCTAAAGAGTCCGAGAATGATGGCTTCGACGAGTCTCGTAGACCGGTCGGGCAGAAGGGGTTACTTCCCAGCTGGCGACAAACCAGGCGTTACCCTGAGCACTCTTGAGTATTGGGTCTTAGAACGGGTGCAAATCATCGCGAGTGGAGGCAAGTGGGGGTATATTGGTTTGCAGCCGAAAGGCAAAACGGAAATCCCGGGTTAATGATCTGTTGGTGGTTCTTCGCAACGACTGAACTTTGCCTTGATAGGAGGCAGCGATGAGCGGTCGCCGTAACGCTGCGCGAGTCCTCGTCGCCTTCGGAAGCCTGGTGCTGTTTGCCGGCGCGGCACTTCATTCGATTCTGGCATATCCCATTGTCTCCGCCGCGTTGGCCGCGTCGAACCTGAGCCATTCACTGCAATCCGCCTTGCGAGCAGTTTTTCTTTTGGTGGCATGCGACTGGATCGCAATTGCGATTATCGTGCTGATTGCAGGCTTCACGGAAACCATGCTGCGCAGGATAGTGATTCTGTTCTGCGGTGCGGCCCTTCTGGTCCAGACGGGAATTATGTTGCGTTTCCTGGGCTGGTTTACGGGCAGTGAAATGATCGTCGCCGCCGGATTGTTGATTGTGAGCGCCGGCTTTGTCTTCGCCCCGAGTTCCACCACCTAATAGGGGGGGGCTTGCGACCAGGGGTTTCGGCAATCACAGTCGCCGGGCGCTGGCCCCCGGACTCTGGAAATCGATACTGAATCGCATTCTGCTGGAATCACCGCCAAACCGGAATGTATGGTCCGCCGCCGTTTTGCAAGCGGAAAAAGAGGATGACAGAATAGGTCTGCGCGAATGTATCCGGCCTTTGTTGGAGTAGCGAACTCCTAGCCTGAATGGAATGCGCTGCGCCCCC
>Ga0187861_10002449_pt1 | contig 17428 bp, 17 predicted proteins | sample June2016WEW_10_1_3_FD_132986 | JGI IMG/M metagenome (GOLD analysis project Ga0187861, IMG submission 132986) | Peatland microbial communities from SPRUCE experiment site at the Marcell Experimental Forest, Minnesota, USA - June2016WEW_10_100 | ecosystem: Environmental > Terrestrial > Soil >...
AAAAATTTGGACGCCTATCGTATTCTTCTATGGTTCCGCCAGCAGCTCTTTGCCTTTGTTGTAGGCTTTATCGATTCCGACCAGAGTGTCATTATGAAGAGCCCGATACAGCGCCTCCAGCCTGCTCTTTGCTTTTGGCGCATCTTCGCCACCCATTAGTTCAGCCGCGGCATAGTAAGGGATCGCCTCTTCAATCTTTTTCTGCCCATCGAGAACCAGCGCGATTTTGTAGTAGCCCTCCGCATATCTCTCAACCTGAATGGCCTGTTTGAAAGTGGGGACGGCTTCCTCGGATTTCCCCTTTTTCCACAGATCGTCGGCGATGATTTCATAGCAGGCGCGCCGCACTTTCCGCAACTGTTCCTGCGTCTTCGCATCCGGTCGCTCGGCCAGACTGGCAGACTTCAGCGTCAACTGCGCATACTCGGCTGCCTTCGGAAGATTTTTTTCGTCATAGTATTTCATTACGCGGCCATAGCGGAGCATGTAGTCATTATTGAATTCCGGCATTTTGATAAGGTTTTCAGCCCATTCGCCCTGCTTGGCCAGATTCTGCGTCTTCTGGTAACACTGGAAAATTTCTTTCGCGAGGCCGGAGGACGGCTGCATTTTATAAATCGCTTCGAGGTATTCGCCGCACTCATCATATTTCTGCAGATTCATGGCTGCTTCGGCAATAAAGGCGTACGTCTCCCGGTCATTCGGGTGGGTCTTCAACCACCTCTCGGCAAGAGACTCCAGCAGTTCGTATTTTTTGCTTTGGGAAGCACCCTTAAGCAACTCCATGTACTCATAATGGATATTTTCTATGAGAGTTGATTGAGGGTACTTCTTGAGGAAGTCAACCAGCATTGTCGCGCGTTTTTCGATATCGGGTTCCTGCCTGGCGGCGTAGTAGGCGGCGTATTGATCTTCAACCAGCTTGATGTTTTGGTAATCCTCAGAAGGGATTTGTTTCACGAATACCGATTTCGGATACTTCTGAAGGAAATCGAGCAGCTTTAATGCGCGTTTCTGGGGATCAGGTTCCTGTTTGGCAGCGGTATAGGCGTTGTATTCATCATCACTGATTGTGTAAACATCCACTTGTCCACCGGATTCAGCCTTAGGTTGACCCTGGTTTGCATGAACGCGGTTTGCGCCAGCGCCGGCGAGAAAGACCGCAGCGAAAACCATCGTTCGCAATGCAAATGTCGGCAGATCCCGGCTGATAATCCTTGGTTGGGGGCGATGTAGCACTATGTTTGTCATATTCACAATGCAGCCTCCGGAGATGGATATTTATATGTATGATACAACAAGAGTTAAGGATTGGACAGCACCTTGATGGTCTCCATTCCCTCCTGCGGGACAACCCGGCAATCATTCCCTGAAATGATGAAGCCCGTTCCTGTAAACCTTTGCTCCAGATAAACGGCCAGTCCGGTCTTTCCCTGGCGTGTATTGTAATGTATTGCAATAGGGAAGCGCATCTCTTCTCGATTCTGCCCAGGCCCCGATTTCTGTCGGACAAAGCCTCGGCCCGTTCCAGCCTGAGCTCATAATCGAGGCGGCGGACCAGAACTGGTACAAATGGATTAGCTGCGGATTTCCGCGAATTCTTGCCGATTTATCGGTGAAAATCCGCGAAAATCGGCAGTTGAATACTAATCATTTTTAACTACTCCAGTAATCCTACTTATGATAGTATCGTGTGTCTACTGGCTTTAGATCAGCGGCAGTGGTTGCGCCGCTGCTCAATGACAGATATGCGATAAAATGGTTTGCCACGGCAGCAAAACAGTATCGGAAGAGTTCCGCAGGAAAGCTCTTGCAGTCACTTCCGCAGCAAGATCAAAATATCTGAAAACCAAGGCAATCCCTGTCTTTGGAGCGCGAAATTGAGAGCGGAACAATTCAGCCCATTTGTGCAAAGCGATGCTGAAAAGTGCATCGGCTGCCGAACCTGTGAGATAGCCTGTGCGGTGGCACATAGCGAGTCAAAGCAGAACACTGCCGGTGCCACTCCGGGAGTTTTCGTCCCAAGGCTTTTCGTCATGATTGCAGCGGATCTTTCGGCGCCAGTGCAGTGTCATCATTGCGTGGATGCCCCCTGCCTCAATGTCTGCCAGATGTCGGCTATCTCGAGAGTCAACGGCCGGACTGTTGTGGATACCAGCCGTTGTGTCGGTTGTAAGCTCTGCCTGATGGCATGCCCGTTCGGAGCGATCGAATTCATCCCCCTGCCTTCCGGTACCAGGCCGATATTTCCCGGTGAGACCGAGAAGCCGGAGGAATGGCGCCGGCGAAAATTCCACCGGGCAAGCAACTGCGATCTATGCGTGCATCGCGCGCAGGGGCCGGCGTGCGTTGAAACATGTCCGGAGAAAGCGCTGGAACTGGTTGATCCGGCAGCGGAAAAAAGCCGGCGAAACATGGAAGCTGCGCTCGATCTTCTTCTGCAGGTCGGCATCGGTGTTTGAGAAACCGCGGAAGCGCGGCCGTCTCGGCCGGCAAAGCCGGCATGCAGGCGGGACGCCGGCGTTCCCGGCAATGCAAATTGAAAAGGAGTTGTGCGGGTGACTGAGGGATTTAGTCGAATCGATCAGGAATTGTGCACGGGATGCGGCAACTGCATCTCACCCTGCCCCGCCGATGCAATCACCGGCGAGCGCCATAAGCCCCACACAATTTCCGAGGAACGATGTGTTGGTTGCGGGCGATGCGTTCAGGTTTGCAGTGCTTACGATACCGTTTTTGAGGAGCACGCCACGACTCGAGCCGCGCGCCTGGAGCAGCGCGCCCTCCCTTCAAGTCTTGCGGAGCCTTTGTTTGCCACCTACGACCATTGTTTCATTTCTGCAGTCAATAAAGCCTTGGCGGATCCAAAGCGTTTCGTGCTGGCTCAATGCGGGCCCGCAGTGTGCAGCGCCGTTGCCGAGGATTTTGGCCTTCCGGCCGGAAGCGTGCCGCCCGGACGGATTGTGGCGGCCCTGAAGAAGATCGGGTTCCGAAAGGTTTATGATTTCTCCTTGCCCGCAGCGCTTGCCGTGACCGAAGAAGCCCATGAACTGGTGCATCGTCTTCAATCCGGAGGGATCCTGCCGATCATTAATTCCTCCTGTCCGGCAGCAGTCAAGTTCATCGAGCAGTTTCATCCCGAACTGATCCATTACCTTGCCGGCTGCAAGTCTCCTCACATGGTCGCCGGCGTACTGCTCAAATCTTTCGTCGCGAAGACAATGAACCTGGATGCCGCGCACGTATACAGCGTTTCTATTGGACCATGCACATCGCGGAAATTTGAGGCCGGCAGGCCCGAAATGAGCGCGGGAGGATTCCAGCACGTGGATGCAGTTCTGACTACGCGCGAGCTTGCATACATGATCAAGGATTCGGGAATCGACCTCGTCAACATCGCCGGGCAGCCATACGATTCCGAACTTCCCGTTATTCCGGAAACAGAGGATAGTTACTGCGATCCCGGCGGTGTTTCTGAATCGGTTCTTCGAGCCAGCGGGGGCCTGCTTCAACAAAGCGGCTCGCTTGACGTGAAGTTCGCGGATACGGAGTCGGAAGGCGTGCGCACCGCTTCCGTGCAACTGGGCGAATTCAAAGTGAAAGCGGTTGCAATCACCGGATTGACGGCCGCCGTTCCCTTCTTTGATGCCATTAAGGAGGGAAAAAACGAGATCGCATTCATGGAACTGCTGGCCTGTCCTATGGGATGCGTCAGCGGAGGAGGGCAACCGAAGGTGCTCCTTCCGCAGGAAAAGACGGCTGTTTACACCAGCCGGGCGGGCGTGCATTCTGTCGTGGCAAAGAACAGGGAAGGGATTGCGCAGAATCCTGCCGTGCAGAGAATTTATAAGGAATGCTTTGCGAAGACTCCTGGTGACAAATCGAACCGGGCGTTGCAGACGCAGTATCAGGAGAGAAAGATCGGGATCTAGATCCCTGGGAGCGCGGCCGTCTCGGCCGCATGCGGGCGGGGACGCCCGCGCTCCCAGGAGACCTGATCCTCAAAAGGGCATACGATGGGCGTTTTGATAATAGCTCCGGAAAATTGCACCAACTGCCATTCATGCGAACTGGCTTGTTCTCTGTTTCACGAAGAAGAGTTCAATCCTGCCCGGGCCCGGCTCGAGGTGAAAACCTGGGACGAGAACACTCACTCCGCGGCGGTTATGTGCATGCAGTGCGAGGAAGCAGGTTGCATGGCCATTTGTCCCGCGGGCGCGATCTCCGAGGACAAAGCCACCGGTGCGCGTCTGGTCAATCAATCGAAGTGCATCAAGTGCAGAATGTGCATCCAGATTTGCCCCTTCGGCGGAAATTTCTTTGATGTCCGGGGACATAAAATTCTCAAATGCGATCTGTGCAGCGGAGATCCGCAGTGCGCAAGTGTCTGTCCTTCGGGTGCCATCGTCTATGGTGAACAAAGCACGGCGAATGTGGAAAAGCGGCGGATGGCAGCCGCCAAATTGAAAGCGATTGCCTCGGGAGCGAGACACTGATGTTCGGCTGGCGTGGACGATTATTGCGCGTAAATCTGACAAGCGGCTTTATTAATAATGAAGTCCTGGGGCCGGCTGTTATCCGAGATTACCTCGGTGGACGCGGGCTCGGCATTTATCTGCATGCGAAAGAAACGTCTGTTTCCGCCGAGCCGCTCGGGGCCGAGAATAACCTGATTTTTGCAACTGGGCCCTTAACCGGCACCCTGGCGCCCAACGGCGGCCGCTACACTGTCGTCACCCGAACGCCGCCTGTCGGCGCGCTCATGGCGGCGAGCATCAGCGGCAAATGGGGACCCCAGCTGAAGTTGGCCGGTTTTGACGCGATTATTTTCGAAGGACGCTCGGCCGCGCCGGTTTATCTCTGGGTGAATGACGGCAAAGCCGAACTGCGAACCGCGGCACATACGACTGGCAAGCCCGTTGCGGAAACAATGGAACTGCTGCTCAAGGAAACCGATCCCCGCGCCGCCGTTTCCTGCATTGGTCCTGCGGGTGAGAACCACGTCGACTGTGCTGTAATCGTGAACGAAAGCTTCTCCGCTTCCGGGAAAAACGGCGCAGGCGCAGTCATGGGCTCCAAGAACCTGAAAGCGGTGGTTGCGTGCGGCACGGAAGGTCTCCGCATGGCGGATCAGGCAAAGTTTCTCAAGTCCGCCATGGAACTGCGGTCCTTCATGAAGTCCAGAGCCATTGCCATCAAGGGCGCCCGTGAGCATGACTCCGTTCTCACAGCGGATAATCTTGCATGGGAACCCGTTCCTGCCGGAGTCAGACCTGCCAGGACTCGCGGTTGCTTTGGTTGCGCGACTTCCTTTTCATCCTTTACTCCTTCAGACGACGGCGGAAAAGGATTCCCGCTTTTGGGGGGGAGCCCCCATAGCGAGCTCCGCGAGCGCTTAGGGCAATACCGGTCATTCGTTGACCTGGGCTTGGATTTTACGTCTGCCAGGGCGATAGTGAGCTTAGCGGGCAAGAACGGCAATCAGGATGAACTGGTTCGAAAGCTTGCATCCGGCGAAAAATTCGAACGGCCTCAAAACAAAAACTCAAATTCGGGGATGGACCGCGGACCCTGCATGGCCGCCGGATTCGCAATTTACCCGCGAATCCCGGCTGCAGATGGGCAGGATGAAGCTCTCAGCGATCTGATGGCTGTTCTGGATTCCGCGGGACTGTGCCCTTTCCTGTGTGGCGGAATCGGCATGGGCACGGTCGCCGAGCTGCTGTCGGCAGCGACAGGAGTTGCCTTTTCGCAGCAGGATGTCTCGCAGGTGGCGCAGCGCATCAGCCGGTCTATACGCTGGACAGCATGAGCAAAAAAGGAATTCAACATCCTGGGAGCGCGGCCGCCACGGCCGCTCGGCGGGCGAGACGCCTGCGCTCCCAAGACGTTGAATTCCGAATTTGACATAGGGGGTGAAGACTTGTTTTTGTTGTCCTTGCTTCTGAGTGCGGCAGCAATGGTTGGCTCGCTGGCCATCGTGATTCGCAACTATGGCGGCGTATGGTCTCGTGACTTAGGCACGCTGCCCTGGTTGTCCAGCAAGGAAGCCCTGTTCGGAATCCGGATTGACGGCCTGAGCTCCCTGATGCTCCTGGTCATCACGATCGGCGGATTCCTGATCATCCTCTATTCCGGCAGATATGTCAGTTCCCGGAACCGGGAGCATCCGTCGGATGAAGGACAGGGCCTGTACTACTTCTTCATGCTGCTCTTCGTTGCGGCGATGATCGGCCTCGTCATTTCACCTAATTTTTTCCAGCTCTTTATTTTCTGGGAATTGACGACTCTCTGCTCCTGGGGGCTGATCGCGTTTTATCGCGATGAGGATGCGCTCCGCTCCGCGTACAAAGCGCTGCTGATTACGCATGCAATGGGCCTGTTTCTCGAAGCCGCGATTATCCTTATTTATGTCAATACCGGCTCTTTTGCATTTACCGCCATCAACCAGCTTTCACCGGGGCTGAAAACGCTGACCGTGGTTTTCTTTGTCATCGCTTCGCTGGCCAAAGCGGCGCAGTTCCCGTTCTTCACCTGGCTTCCTACCGCGATGGCCGCGCCGACTCCCGCCAGCGCCTATCTCCATGCCGCCGCGATGGTGAAGGCCGGCGTTTACCTGATCGCCAGAATTCTTGTCAGCATACTCGTGTTTCCTCCGAAAATCGCACTGCTGCTCGGCGGCCTTGCCATTGTCACCATGCTGACGAGCGTCTTTCTTTACTTTTTCCAGGACGATCTCAAAAGACTTCTTGCCTATTCGACGATTGCCAATCTCGGATACATGTTCCTGGGATTGTCCCTGGGCGCGCTGGGATCAAACCTGGGGCTGCGCGGCGGACTGCTTCACCTCATCGGACATTCATTTACCAAGAGCCTGCTGTTCCTTGCGGTCGGAGCGATTTCCTTTACCACCGGAACGCGCAAAATCTCGAATCTGAGCGGGCTGGGCAGGAAGATGCCGTTGACCTCGCTGGCTTTTGTTCTCGGCGCGCTCGCGATCAGCGGTGTTCCGCCGTTCAACATGTTCTGGAGCAAGTTTTTCATTGTTTCGGGCGCCTTTCAACTGCACTCAAGCTGGGGCTGGACGCTCGGGATCCTGGCAGTGGCGGAAAGCGTGGCGGGATTCGCCTGGTTCATACATGTCGTGCACAAAGTGGTTTTCGGCGCGGTTGCGCCGGCAGCCGAGGCGGCGCAGGATCCGCCCGCAAGCATGGCAATACCTTTGTTGGCTCTGATGGGATTAATCCTGCTTTCCACCGTTTTTGCCTTGCCACTCATTGACCGGCTGGCCGGGGGTTTGGGACGATGACTGCAATAGGGTTATTTGCCGGTGCGATGATTGTGCTGGTGGCCACGTCCGTGTTGACTTTGCTGGCGGCCGACCGCAGAAAGGTAGCCGGCGGGATCAATTTCATCGGGACTGCATGTGCGAGCGCGGCGATGATTTGGATCGCAGTGCGGGCCTTCTTCAATCCAGTGGAATTCGCATTCGGAAATGTTCGAGTCCTGGGACTGGTTGCCCAGCTTCATTTCCGCATCGACGCTCTGAGCGCTTTTTTTGTTTTCATGATCGCGATCCTGGTGACCGGATCCGCCCTCTACAGCATCGGATATCTTGACCACTACCGGCATGATTCGCTCCGCCGCTACTTCTTTCCCTTTCCGATATTCGTGGCGGGCATGCTCGCCGTCGTGACCGTTGCAGACTGGTTCTGGTTTCTCGTGTTCTGGGAAGTAATGACGCTTGCTTCCTACTTCCTGGTAATTTTCGAGAACGACAAAAAGGAAAACCTTTCCGCCGGCTTTATCTATTTTTTCATGACCCACCTCACCTCGGCCGGGCTGATGGTCGCGGTGATGTTTTTATCGAATCGCACCGGATCTTTCGCTTTTTCCGCGCTTCCGCAATTGATGGGCAGCCTGAATCCATTTGCCCTTCACCTGCTTTTGCTGGTTTTCTTTATCGCTTTTGGCACGAAAGCCGGCATGTATCCGTTCGGCATATGGCTGCCGGCCGCGCACCCGGCGGCTCCGGCGAGCATTAGCGCACTACTATCCGGCATCATGATCAAGATCGGTGTCTATGGATTACTCCGCGTCTTTCTCTGGACGCTGCCGGTGCCTAATGCGGTTTCCACTATTTGGGGTTCCATAATTGCCGCATTTGGAATTATCTCGATGGTGGTGGGAACTCTGCGGGCGCTGGGCGAACACGACTGCAAGCGTCTGCTGGCCCAAAGCAGTATTGGGCAGATGGGATACATTCTGATGGGACTTGGCCTCGGACTTGTATTCTTGAATTATAACCCTGTCTTCGGGGTCATCGCCCTAATCGGCTGTCTCTATCACATATTGAACCACGCCTGCTTCAAATCGCTGCTCTTCTTTAATACCGGATCGCTGTTGTTCCGGACCGGCACCCGAAATTTGGATCGAATGGGCGGCATGATCAAGCTGATGCCGATCACCGCGGGTTGTGCGATCGTCGGAGCATTGTCCATCGCGGGTATTCCGCCATTCAATGGTTTCGTCAGCAAATGGCTTTTGTATCAGAGCGCGATCCTCGGGAAACCGGCTTCCGTTTATCTCCTCTATGCCGTCATTGCTATTTTCATGAGTACGGTGACGCTGGCGTACTTTGTTAAATACCTTGGCACAGCCTATCTGGGCACACTTCCGGAGCGTTTTCATAACAGCCCTGCCGGCTCGCCAAAGTCAATGGAGATCGTGCAGCTTCTTCTGGCCGCTGCATGTTTCCTTCTAGGCATTTTCCCTGCCCCAATTATTCTGATGCTGCTTCGCGTGCTGCAGCCCGCATTAGGGACTGCTTCCGCCGCATTGATGCAGGGAGCACTTGGCGCCTTGCCGTGGCAGGGCGTCACCCTTAGTCAGAACGGCTCGACGATTACCGCCGTAAGCCCTGTTGTGATCTTGCTGGCGCTTGCAGTTTGCGCCGCCGTGACCTATGCCATTTACCGCAGTGTCAGCGTCGCCAGCCGGCCGGCTTCCATATGGAATTGCGGTGAAGTTGTTTCCGACGAAGCCGTGCGCTACCGTGCAAGCAGCTTCTACAAGCCGTTTCGTAATCTGATTCATCCGGTATTTTGGAAACCCAAATGGCCGCAATTGTCTCCCCCACAACCATTGGCCCGTAGCCTCGATTTCGATCGCTGGCTTTACTTCCCAATCGGTTCGGCTTTTGTCCGCATTGGCAGAACCTTCAGCAGGATTCACAATGGCGTGCCGCAGCTTTATCTGCTCTGGCAGGTGATCGGGCTCGTCCTTTCCATTGTTCTTGTGTTTTGGTTGGTGGGAGCAAAATAGATGAACGCCCAGAATTTGATTGCAGGGATCAGAGAGAAATATCCGGAGGCGCTGCTGGCCAGCACGCAACCCAATCCTTTCCGGCTGTTTCTTACGGTCGACCGGGAAAACATCCAGGATGTCGCGGATTATATTTTCAACACGGCAAAAGCCCGTCTCATTTTGTCTGCGGCAACGGATAAGAGCCCGATCAACAACACGTACGAAGTCACTTATGTTTTTTCGCTGGATCGCGACAATCTCATTGTCGCACTGAAGGAAGTGGTCCCTCCTTCCGATCCTCGCGTCCCGTCTTTGACCAACATCATCCCGGGTGCCGACTGGCACGAAAGGGAAATGCGCGATCTGATGGGCATCGTTCCGGAGGGGCATCCCGATCCGCGCCGGCTTGTCGTTTCCGACGACTGGCCGGAAGATGTCTTCCCGCTGCGCAAAGACGTTCCTTACAATTTCAGGCCGCCTCGCGTGACGGTAGTAAAGCCGCCGATGCGCGATCCCAAAGAGCACGAGAAGCAGGCCACAATCCTGAACATTGGCCCATTCTTCCCGACGCTCGAAGAACCTGCCTATTTCCGTCTGTATGTCGAAGGGGAACAGATCGTCGGATCCGATTACCGCGGGTTCTTTGCTCATCGCGGGATCGAAAAGCTGACCGAAACCGTTCTCGAATACAACCAGGTCCCCTTTATTGCGGAACGGATCTGCGGAATCTGCGGTTTCGTCCACAGCGCCACCTACTGCATGGCGGTCGAGCAGGCGGCCGATATCGAGATCCCGCCGCGAGCCAAATACATCCGGTCGATCATGCTGGAGCTGGAAAGGGTGCACAGCCATCTGCTCTGGCTGGGTTTGGCAGCGCATTATCTCGGGTTTGACACCGTCCTGATGCAGGCTTGGCGAATCCGCGAGCCTGTAATGTGGCTGACCGAGCAGATCACCGGAAATCGAAAAACCTACGGCATGAATCTGGTCGGCGGTGTGCGCCGCGACATCGATGCGGAAACGGCGGACAAGATTCTCAAAACGCTGGCAAAGATCGAAGAGGAAACCAAGGAACTGGTGTCCGCGGCCGTCGAGGACAATTCCCTGAAGATGCGTCTGGAGAAAGTCGGGATGCTCAGCAAAGAGGACGCGCGCAAGATCTGTGTCGTAGGCCCCACGGCGCGCGCATCGGGCGTGGCGATCGATGCGCGGCAAGACCGTCCGTACCTGGCATATCCGGATCTGGATTTTAAGATCGCGGTGCAGGAAGGTTGTGATATCTGGGCCCGGACCCTCGTCCGCGCCGAAGAAACCTTCACCGCGATTGCGCTCATCCGGCAGATGATCGCCAAAATGCCCGCGGGCGAACTCATGGCGGAGGTTGGGCCCATTCCTCCATGGCGCGAGGGGATTGCCGCAGTTGAGGCTCCGCGAGGAGAGTGTTGTCATTACGTGATTACCGGACCGGACAACCGCCCGTACCGCTGGCGCGTCCGGGCTTCGACCTATCCCCAGCTCCAGTCCATTCCGAAGATGCTGGACAACATGAGTATTGCAGACTTCCCGATCATTGTGGGGAGCATCGATCCCTGCTTCTCCTGTACGGAGCGGGTCATCACGGTCGATACGCAAAGCAAGAAGGTCCGGACTTACACGCATCAGGAGTTGTTGGCGATGAGTCAACGGAATTCCGGGCAAGGGAGACGCTCGTGACACACGTTGTAATCGGCGTGTTCAATATACTGCTGGTGTTAATTGCCGCTCCCCTGGTGGACGGTATTTTGCGCAAAGTGCGGGCGCGTATCCATTCGCGGCAAGGCCCCCCTGTATTCCAGACTTACTACGATATTGCCAAGCTGATGGTGAAAGAGGATCAGGGCGGAACCAACGGCTTCCTCTTCAATGCCGCGCCGGTGGTATGCCTGGCTTCCATCCTGATGGCGGGGCTGTTTGTGCCGATGGGAGGCGTGGTCCCTCTGGGGTTCGCGGGAGACATGCTGGTCCTGATTTACATCCTGACGATTGCTCCCGTTTGCATGTGCCTAGGCGGCATGGCTTCAGGGAGTCCCTATGCCTACGTCGGGGTGAACCGGGAAATCATGCTGCTGATGGTTGTTGAACCGGTCGTGGCGGTTACGTTTATTGTCACGGCTGTCAAGGCGCACTCTCTGATGCTCGCAAACTGCATCGAAAGGTACGTATCAAGTCCGCCGGACATTTCCATGATCATCGGAGCGATCGCCTTCTTCCTCGTTCTTCAGCCGGAAGTCGGGAAAGTGCCGTTTGATATAGCTGAAGCCGAGCAGGAAATCATGGAAGGCCCGCTGATCGAGTATTCCGGCCGGAAACTGGCTCTGCTCAAATGGTCGCTGTATTCCAAGCAGATCGTGTTGGTCGCTCTGCTGGTGGGGACCTTCTTTCCCTGGCCCCGGACCGGCTCCTTGGCGCTGGATATTGCGCTGACGTTGGTGAAGATCCTTATCGGGACCGTGCTGGTTGAGGTGGTCGCGCAGGTATTCGCCCGTCTTAAAATCAACCAGGCGATCCGGTACTTTGCAATCGTAATTGCCGTTGCGGTGACAGGATTAGTTCTGGCTGTAATGGGACTGTGAAACAAACCTAGGAGCGCGGGCGTCCCGGCCGCAAGTTGCGGGCGAGCCGCCCGCGCTCCCAGGCGGGCTTTAGGAATAGACATGATACCTCTCTTAAAGGAAGTGATGATTTGCCTGCGGGCCGGCCGCGTGACCCTGCCTTACCCTCTGAAGCCGGCGAAAGCCCCGGAGCGTTTTCGCGGACGTCCGAGCATTGACGGTTCCAAGTGCATCGGATGCGGCGCGTGCGCTGAAGTCTGCCCTCCGCGGTTGATCACGATCACGGACAAGGGCTTGATCCGGTGCGTTTCGATGGACTATTCGCGATGCACCTATTGCGCCCGGTGCCAGGAGATCTGCCCGGTGCAAAGCGCGAGATGCACCGAAGATTTCGAGGATGCCACTGCCAGCCGCGGTGATTTGCTTGTGTCGGTGGAACTGGAACTGGCGCCGTGCCAAACCTGCGGGAAGCCATTCATCACCAAACGCATGCTGGCCAAGCTTTCCGACGAGTTTAATCCTCCCTGGCTGAAAGAAAAGTTTGCGGTTCCGGATTGGTTCCAGTTGTGCCCGGACTGCCGCCTGGAGAAAACCGGAGCGGCCCTCGACAGGAGCGTCAAACATGATTAATCACGCAATCATGTATATCAGCCTGCTCATGATTGTGACGTCATTGCTGGCCGTGGAATGGCGGATGCTGCCGGAGGCTATCCACACTTACCAGGTCCAATCGGTGCTGATCGCTCTGGTCTTCGCTCTCTATGCCTATTCATTACATAATCCGGCGCTGTATTACTGGAGCGGGACGGCGCTCGTCAGCAAAGGGATTATCGTTCCATGGCTTCTGCGGCGTTATGTGACCCGGGTGCACCCGAAAGAGGTGCCGCCGCTGCTCAACAGCCTCCCTTCGCAGGTGTTGGGAATCGGGGCGGCGCTGCTCGCGTTCGCCTGGGCATTTAAACATCATTCGGATTTCGTAATTCTCCAGAGTCTCGCGGGAGAACCATACCGGTTGAACTCGGCGGTCGCGGCCGCAATTCTCATCATCGGCTTCTATGCCTTGCTGACGAGAAGGGACGCCTTCAAGATCGTCATTGGTTTGTGTTTGCTGGAAAATGGCGTCCACATGGGCCTGATCAGCCTGGCGCCTTCGATTCCGGAAACGGCATTGATCGGGGTGGTCACGGATGTTGTGGTCTCCGTTCTGATGCTTCTTTACATCGTAAATGGGATTTATCAGTCGGCCGGTTCCCTCGATACATCCCACATAGCGCGGCTGCGTGGCTGAAAGGGGACTTCAGTTGATAGAATCGACGCTCTTAATCTGGTTATTTGTCGTTCCGGCGATTGCGGCTGTGTTGGAATACGGCCTGGGAAAGAAATTCCCTGCGTCGGCCGGAAGGGTTGCCATCCTTGGCGCGACAGTGACCTTCAGCCTCGCCATCGCGATGGTGTTCCGGCTTTTCCAGGGCGCGCGTTTGGTTGCCCTCGGCCATCAGCTGCTTGCCGATCCTCTGAGCGGTTTCGTGGCATTGCTCATATCCTTTGTGGGATGGGTCGCTACGATTTATGCCTATCCCTATCTCCGCCGCCAGGTGGCCGACGGCAGAATTACGGTAGAGCGGCTGCCGGTGTACTTTGCGTGGAGCATGGTCTTTGTCAGCACGATGACGGCGGCCACGGTCAACAACAATCTGATCATGATGTATGTGCTCGTGGAAGCCACCACTCTGGCCTCTGCCGTGCTCGTGAGTTACTACTGGAAGCCGGAATCGCTGGAAGCAGGCTACAAATATCTTTTATTGTGTTCCGTCGGAATTACGATCGGCCTGTTGGGTTGCGTCGTTCTATATGCGGCTGCCGTCCCGCTGGTCGGCGGACACAATGCCATGTTGATTTCCGAGATTGCAAAGGTTGCCGGACAGATTCCGACCATGGCCGTTCTGATGGCCGGCGTCCTGATCATCATCGGGCTCGGTTCCAAAGCGGGTCTCGTTCCCTTCCATGCATGGGTGCCCGACACGTATTCCCAGGCGCCGATCCCCGCAACTGCGCTGCTGTCGGGCGTGACCAGCAAGGTGGCCATTTACGCGGTCGCGCGCATCGTAACCATTTTTTTCCCGGGGCACAGCGCGCTGGGATTGTTTGGCATCATCATCGGTTCGATCTCAATGCTGGTGGGGATCATCGTCGCCTATCAGCAGACAGATCTGAAGAGAATGCTGGCCTACAGCAGCGTCAGTCAGCTCGGCTACATCATCTTCGGCTTCGGCATCGGTTCCTATCTCGGTTTCTACGGTGCGATCTATCATATGCTCAACCACGGGATCAGCAAAGCGATGCTGTTCTTGTGCAGTGGCGCCCTGGCGTATTCTTTCGGCACTACAGATATGAGGGAACTTGGGAAGAAGAAGCACAGTCGGCTGATGGCCGTCTGTTTCTTTGTGGGCGCGCTTGGAATTGGTGGAATGCCGCCCCTGAATTGCTTCTGGAGCAAGTTCGCGATTTATGTTGCCGCCGGGCAGGCGCACCTGTGGTGGCCCATGGGTATTGCCATATTTACCGGCCTGCTGACGCTCGCCGTGATGATCAGGGCAGGCGCCCTGGTATTCATGCAACACACACACGCCACAGAAGGGCATGACAACGCATCGCAACCCGCAAAGGTGATGGCCATGTCGGTGGGCGCTGCCGCGGTCAATACAGCGCCGGATGCGGGCCGCCGCTGTCCGCCGGCGATGATGGCGGTTATTGTGCTGATGGCACTGTTGGTTGTCCTCACCGGATTAAACTTCGGATTTCTGAACCATTTGATCGATTTGTCCGTCAAAGCCCTGCTCGGGCAGGTGGCGGGAGGCTAAGCGATGTCACTCTACAAAATGCTCGTGGAGAAGTATTTTAGGCGCTCCCTGTGGGTTTATCATGCGAACGCCGGCGGCTGCAATGGATGCGACATCGAGGAGATCAATGCGTTCACTCCGTACTATGATGCGGAGCGCTTCGGACTGAAGCTGGTGGGATCGCCGCGGCATGCCGATGTTTTGTTGGTTTCCGGTCCGGTGACGCGAAATATTGAGTCGCGTTTGCGTCTGCTGTACGATTCGGTGCCCAATCCCAAGGTCGTGATCGCCTGCGGGTCCTGCGCAGTTGGCGGAGGCATGTGGTTCGATTCTTATCACACGCTCGGCGGCTGCGATAAAGTGATCCCTGTCGATTTCTATATTCCGGGCTGCCCGCCCAGGCCCGAGGCGATTCTGTGGGGCGCGGCCGTCGCAATGGGATTGGTAAAAGGGAAAGCGCAACCCTACCGTTACCGTCAGCCGGAGGGGGAGGCTTCCTCATTCCCCGTGGCCGCTAAATAAGAATGGGCGAAGCGGCGGGAATTGAAGAAGAATTAACACGGCGATTGAAGGGGCGCGTGCTGTTGATCGGCGCGGGGAACACACTTCGCGGCGATGACGGCGCAGGGCCCGAGATAATCGCTCTGCTCGAAGGAAAGGTGAACGCGAGCCTGCTGGACGTCGGCGAAGTCCCCGAGAGTTATTTCAGCAGGATCCTGGACGCTCAGGCGGACACAATTGTTTTTATTGATGCCGCCAATTTCGGCGCCGCACCCGGTGACCTGGCAATTTTGGAAGCCGAGGACATTGCCGGTTGCAGCATCTCCACTCATCAAATGACGGTGGATTTGTTCTTTCGATATATCAGGCAGAACAGCCATGCGGAATTGTTTGCGCTCGGAATTCAGCCGGCGCACACAGGTTTTGGGGAGCCGATGAGCCCGGAAGTTGCGGGCTCGGTCCATACGATTGCAGAGTTGCTGCAGAGATTGTTAAGTCAGGAAGGTCCGCTTCTAGAATAAAATCGGGATCGGAATCGGGATCGAATCAAACTCGCTTCGACCCCGATTCCGATCCCGATCCCGACGCCGATCGGAGGAGGTGGACGTGAGAAAAAGCAGGTGAACTGATGAACATACTGGTGATTGCCGATCCGGGAAAATGCATCGGCTGCCGCACGTGCGAAGTTGCTTGCGTGCTGGCCCATGCCGCACCGGATGCGATTCATAAATTGGCCGCCGCACATTTTATTCCGCGGCTCAAGTTGATCAAGACCTCGAAAGTCAGCACTCCCGTTCAGTGCCGCCAGTGCGAGGACGCTCCTTGCGCAAAGGTGTGTCCCACGAGGGCCTTGGTTCTAAACCATAACTCCGTGCAGGTCGTTCAGACGCGCTGTATCGGCTGTAAGAGCTGCGTAATGGCGTGTCCTTATGGCGCGATGGAAATTGTGACGCGCGTGGCTGTTCTCCAGGAGCGGCAGCCGGCGGCCGGAGGACCTCTGGTCGAAGCTTACAAGTGTGATCTGTGCATTCATCGCCCTCAGGGGCCATCCTGTATCGATGTGTGCCCAACCAAGGCGATTTATACGATCGACGCCAAAGTTCTCTCGGATAACCTGCGCAAGAAACGCGAGCAGGCGGCAGTTGCACAAATGTAAATAGTTCCCCGTTCCCCGTTGAATTCTGACAAATTTCAAACGGGGAACGGGGAACCTGTAAGAGGAATGAAGCAATGGCAGAAAAAGTATTGACCGTATGTCCCTATTGCGGAGCCGGCTGCATGCTGAATCTGCTGGTTGAAAACGGCACGATTCTGGAGGCCGAACCCGCGCCGGGACGTACCAATCAAAATGAGCTGTGCTTGAAAGGATACTACGGTTGGGACTTCCTCAACGACACCAACCGCCTGACGCCACGGCTGAAAAAACCACTCCTCCGGCGAAACCGGGCGCATAAATTCGAAGAAGTCACCTGGTACGAGGCGATTGATTTCACGGCCGGAAAGCTGCAGGAGATCAAGCACAAGTACGGACCGGACGCGATCATGCTCACCGGTTCCGCCAGGGGGCCCGGGAACGAGGCTAACTACGTGATGCAGAAATTCGCCCGCGCGGTGGTCGGCACGAATAACGTCGACCACTGCGCTCGGGTCTGACACGCTCCTTCCGTGGCCGGTCTGGCCGCAACCCTGGGGAACGGAGCAATGAGCAATTCGATCCCGGAGATCGAAGATACCCGATGTGTGTTTATCTTCGGCTACAATGCCGCGGATTCGCATCCAATCGTGGCGCGGCGCATCGTCAATGCGAAACAGAAGGGCGCCAAAATCGTTGTCGTGGATCCTCGAATGACGGAATCGGCGCGCATCGCCGACCTGTGGTTGCCGATCCGCAACGGATCCAACATGGCTCTGGTCAATGCGTTCGGAAACGTCCTCATCGAGGAAGGGCTGTACAACAAAGAATATGTCGCAAGCTATACGGAGGGATTCGAGCAGTACCGGGCCATCGTTGCGAAATACACGCCTGAATATGCCGAGAAAATAACCGGCATCCCCGCGGACCGCATCCGTGAGGCGATGAGAATCTATGCGGCGGCGCCGAGTGCGTTTATTCTGTATGGAATGGGCGTCACTCATTTCGGTCAGGCCGTCGACGTGGTAAAGGGATTGTCGGGACTGGCGCTTCTGACC
>Ga0187861_10002451_pt1 | contig 17408 bp, 8 predicted proteins | sample June2016WEW_10_1_3_FD_132986 | JGI IMG/M metagenome (GOLD analysis project Ga0187861, IMG submission 132986) | Peatland microbial communities from SPRUCE experiment site at the Marcell Experimental Forest, Minnesota, USA - June2016WEW_10_100 | ecosystem: Environmental > Terrestrial > Soil >...
CCAGAGCGTACCGCGGGCGTCCCGCCCGCCTTCGTCCTCGCGCCCTGCCAGCCTGCCACGAGCGGGCGGGACGCCCGCGGTACATTTGCTGACATGCACCCAAGGGAATCGGGTTCTGGCCGTAGTGGTGGGTCGCCGGTTTTCTCTCTCCTGGATTGTGCCGTCTGAACGGACTATACTTAAGGAGCAGCGTGCGATGGGGGGAGCATTGAGGAAGTGCAGACTGAAAGGAACAACCAGGCCCATCCCTGAAGTTGACCGGCGGAGCCCTGAACGTCGCGCGCTGGACGAGCAAATCGCTGCGGAGACGGAGATGGCGCCGCCTGAGTTGCCGCCCGACGCAATACCATTGCCGGTGGAGGTCCACCTTGCCCGCCTTAAGCAGCGCCCCCCAGGCCGTGGTGAGTATGGTTGTCAAAGACGGGACTTGAAGTAGGATACTGCCAGTGGGAAAGGAGCCTGTTATGAACACAACGCCAACCTGCTACACCAAAGAGGAGTTTGCCCTTCGTGGCGACTCGATCTACGAACGTCAGGTTCGTCCACAGGTCGAAGCCGGCCACGGTGGGGAATTCGTGGTCATAGACATCGAAACAGGGGCGTACGAAGTTGATCGCGATGAACTGGCTGCGTCAGATCGCCTTCTGGCTCGCGTTCCGAACGCACAGATCTGGCTTCGCCGCGTCGGCTCGCGCTATGCCCGTCGCTTTGGATCCCGCCCACGGGCAGAGGCGCCATGATCACTGGTGTTGTTACCGGGGATCGTGACGCGGTCCTCACATTCCGGGTGCGCGGACCGGCTGGCAATGAATGCGATATCACAGCCCTGATTGACACCGGCTTTGACGGAATGCTGAGTCTGCCGCGTGCACTGGTCACTTCGTTGGGCCTTATTTATCGCCAGCAGGGACGTGCTCTCTTGGCAGACGGTCGCGAAAGCCTGTTCGACATCTATGAGGCAAGATTGCTCTGGGAGGGGTGCTGGCGGCGCGTCAGCGTGGACGAAACAGGAACCTGGCCACTGGTTGGCACGGCGCTGCTCGACGGAAACGAGTTGAAGATCCAGTTTCAAATAGACGGTGCCGTCACCGTCAGTCCTTTACTCAAAGGGATCTAGCCTGGCTGGTTCAACAGATGAGTGTAGGCCACAGATACGTGAAGTTGGTTGCGTGGTCGGACGAGGACGGCTGCTTCATCGGCAGTTGCCCGGAACTGTTCTACGGCGGCTGCCACGGCAGCGATCCGCGGAAAGTCTTCGATGAGCTGTGCAGGATCGTTGAAGAAACAATACAGATCTACAAGCAGGATGGCAGGCCTTTTCCCACGCCTATGACGGGAAAGCAGTTCGTGAAGGCCTTGCAGAAACTGGCCTGAGCCGGCGCTTCACCTGCGCAGGATGCTCACCTTGCGTTTGCTGAAAGCGGGCAGAGCGTCGGATTTCAGATAAGCCTTGGCCTTCTCGTCCCCTTTGAGGCAGGCATCCCAGAAAGCCAGGGACAGCGACTTGATCCACGCGCGCTGCTCAGGGTCCACCGGTCCCGCATGCGCCTCAAACGCCGGGTTGGGGCTGCTAATCAGGCCCAGTCCAAAGTGGGCGTCTTCGATGACCATCATGAACTTGTCGCCGGGCGGGCTAAGTCTGAAGGATTCATAGCGCCACTCAGGCCCGTGCAGCGGGACGCGGTCGCGGGTGCCCGTGACGGCCAGCAGTGGGCAGCCCAGCTTGTCCCATGAACCGTCATTGAGACCGTAGACTCCGTGCCCCGGGGGGGCAAGCAGCAGCAGCGCCTGCACGCGTTTGTCCAGGAAGCTCTTGCCCTTTTCGCCATTCGGAATGTGAATAGTGGCGCCCCCGAGAAGCTGGGCGGTATAGGCCCCGAAGGCGTGTCCGCCGACCCCCACGTGTTTGGCGTCGGGGGAGCCCATGAGAGCTGGGGCTTTCTGATGCAATTGGGCCAGCGACTCCAGCACCAGGGCCACGTCCCGCACCCGGTCCTCCCAGAGCTTGGGGTCATTGTACTTCGTGTCACCAGCCGAGTCGCTATATGCGGGATGAATGCTCAAATAGCCATAGCTGGCCCAGAATTGGCCGAGCGCGGCGTAGTCGTCTTTGGATTCGCCTGCGCCGTGCGAAAAGAGAATGACCGGATGCGGCGCAACCACCTGCGGAGCATAAATGAGCAAGGAAAGGTCCTTGCCGCGCGCAGCGTCGTGGAGCGCTACGGCCTCAATGGTGCGAACTTTGCAGGGGCCATCCGCGGCTTTGTACGGACCGCTGATGTCGGCAACCCCGGGCGCCGCCTTGCTGGCCGCGGCGTGGGCGGCCTCGCTGCTCAACCGCGCGGCCTCCTTGGCGCTTGAGTTGGCGAGATCCTCGGCTTTCGTGCGCGCCTCCGTGGCCTTCTGCAGGACCGCTGCCGCATTCTGTGCGTTCTCGTCAGCTTTCTTCACCTCGGCCTTGCTGGCGCGATGATCTTCACGGGCCTTGTGCATGTCCTGCTCGGCCTGTTTCACGGCCTCCTGGGCGTTCTTAGCTTTCTGGGCCAGCCCAGGGGCGTGCGGGCGCAACGCGGCCTCGTCGGCGGCGAGCTTGGCCGCTTTTTTCGCCAGCCCCCAGTCGTCCTCGCGCCGCACGGCATCCAACGCCGCCTTTTTCTCGGCATCCTGGGCGGTGTGCAGGAGTTGGTTGAGCCGCTCCGACTCGTCGTGGGCCTTCTTCTCGTTCTGTGCGGCCCCGCGCGACTCCTCGGCGCGTTGCGCCGCCGCCGCGGTGGCCTTGGCGGCGGCATCCACGGCTTCCGCTTCCGCCTTGGCTCGCGCAGCGGCTTGCTCCTTATCAAGCTGCGCGAAATAGTCCTGAGTCTGCCGGCTGTTCTGCTCCTTCTTCAAGGCATCTTCGGCCTTCTTCTCTTTGGCTTCGCTCTGCGCGCTCTTGGCCTCGGCCTTGCGCCGCTCCTCGTCCGCCAGCTTCGCCTTCTCCTCGGCATCTTTGCGCAGTTGGTCTTCAGCGGCGTGCTCAGCGGCGTAATGTCCTTCCTGGTTCTTCTGTTGCGAGAGCCAGAACCAGACTCCGCCGGCCACCAGCGCGGCAAGAGCCGCGGCAATTGCGCCGCAGCGCAGCCACCATTTCCAGCGCGGCAGCGGCGCGGGCCGCAACTGGGAGAGCGCCAGGGTAGGAGCGTCCATAGCCGCGCCGGCCGGGTCAATCACCGCGCGCGCAGCCTTCAGTTCCGCCAGCAAGGCCGCGGCATCGGGGATGCGCTTTGCGGGGTCCTTCACCAGGCAGCGATCCACCAACTCCACTGTGCGCGGCGAAACGCCGGAGCGGGCTTCTGCGAGGGAACGGTGCGGCTCCCGGGATGTCGCCATGAGGATGGACATGGCCGTGGCGCCCGCAAAAGGCGGCCGGCCGGCCAGCAGCGCATACAGCGTCGCGCCCATACTGAAGACATCGGCCGGCTTCCCGGCGCTCTTGGCGTCGTCAATCTGTTCCGGAGCCATGTAGCCCGGGGTGCCCATCACGCTCTGCACCATCGTCAACCCGGCAGTGGATTCCTCGATGCGAGCCAGTCCCAAATCAGCCAGTTTCGCAGACTGGAAGAGGAGCGTGTCCGAGCCTTTGGCCTTGGGCAGCAGGATGTTGTCCGGCTTGATGTCGCGGTGGATAATTCCTTCACTGTGCGCGGCGGCCAAGCCTTCGGTTGCGCCAATGCAGACGTGCAAGGCCGTCAACTCGTCGTAGCCCTGCTGGCCCGATTTTAACAGCGCGCGCAAGTGCCCGGCGGCAGAAACGCCGCTCACCAATTCCATCACCAGGTAGTGCAGGCCCTGTTCCTCATTCACGTCAATCACGCCGACCAGGTGCGGCGATTTGACTTTCGCCGCCAGCCGTGCTTCCCGGACAAAGCGTTCCACCATGTCCGGATGCGCTCCAGCCAACTGCACCGGCAAGACTTTGACGGCGACCTCGACCTCCAGCCGCGGATGAACCCCAAAATACACCGCGCCCATGCCGCCCCGGCCAAGGCGCGAAAGCAGTGGGATCCCGCCCAGCATCGGCACCAGCTTGTCGCCCACGCGGACCCGTGCGGCCTTGGTGAGCAGTTCGTCCGAACTCAGGTCTTCAGTGGGCAATGAGGCCGCAAGCACCGTCGAACTTACAACTTGGCCGGTTTGGGAGCCGGTAACAACTGTGGGCTCGGCGGGCTTGGCCGAGGGTATAGTGCGCTCGCCGGCGTTGCCCGAGGGTATGGTCCGCTCGCTGGCGTTGCCCGAGGGTATGGTCCGCTCGCCGGCCTCCGCTGAGGGTATGGTGCGCTCACTGGGGTTTGGGGAGGGGGTTTCGTCCATTCAACCGGGCGCTCCGCAACAACAATCTCCTGCCCATACATTAGCGCCAACGGAGGGCAACGCAACTGGCAATAACGCGGATTCAAGCAGCCGGGTGCATAACCGAACTTGTGCCACGGATGTGGCCGCGCCGGCAGTTTGGCGCGGCCTCATCCGTGCCAGCAGCGGGCAGCACGGATAAGCCGCCGCGTTGCGGCGGCATATCCGTGGCACAAAAAAAAGACGCCCCATTTGAGGGGCGTCTTACGGCGGTAATTGCGCAATGGCACGGGCGGTTAGGACTGCTGTCCGCTCCGTTACAGAGCCTGCGCTACCGCTTATTTCTCCTTCTTCTCCTTTTCAATCCGCTCGGTCCGGATGTACTCAATCACGGCCTTGTTCGCGCGCGAGCCCTGGCCGAAAGCCTCTGCGTAAAGGTCCTTGAGCTCCTGGTCCGGGTCAGCCTGGAGCTTGCGGTAAACATCCTCAGAGGGACCCTCTTTCACGACCAACCCCAGGGAGCGGAGCGCGTTGCGGCGGAGTTCCACGGGGTTCTTCTCATCGAGGACCACCGCCTTCAACTTGTCGCCCGCCTCCTGTTTCAGGTTCCCGCCTTCCACGCGCCCGAGGAAAATGGCGGCGGGATTGCGCACATCATCCTTGCGGTTGAACAGGGCGTCAAGGCTATTTTTCACGGCATCTCCAAGAAGCAGCCAGGTGCCGTGCGGGTCAACCTTGCTCAATGCCGTGGCGCAGGCCACCGCGACTTCATCAGCCTTGCGCTTCGGGACGGACTCGGCCGCGCGTTTGGCGGCGACCGCATCCACGGCTGTCTTGAGGTCGTTGCCGGAGACTTCGCGTTCCACAAGGCAGGCCTCGGTGCCGAAGCGGGACTGGATCGAGGTGCGGTCCTTGCGCTCATGCAGGATGCCCACAGGCAGGTAGCGGGTGCGCACGTCGGCCTTCAGTTCCTCCAGGACCTGCTCGGTATTCAAGTCGCGCCGCAAGACGTCGGCGATGATGGCAATGTCCTTCGGCGGGAAGGAACGGCCCTGCATCACGGCATCGCGCCCGCTGATCGCCGCGCTGACGCCATAACCCAAAGCTTCCAGTTTCTGCCGCATTTCATTGCTGGCGTTGTGGTTCTCCTCGACCAGCAGGATCTGGAGGGCCTTGTTCTCGCTGATCCCGCGGGCCAGAATCCGCGCGACCTTGTCGCTGCCGAGCCACCTGGACGGATAGCGGTTTATGGCGGCCAAGGAGAGCGCACAGGCGTACTGCACCGACTCTTCCGAGGAATCCAGCCCATTGACCAGTCCCGAGGCCGAACTCACCGGCACTGGCACGGCGACGGGCGCCGGCTCCACGGGCACCACCACTGCCGGTGCTTGCGCAGGCTCCACTTTGTCCTTGCTCTCCTTGTCCTTGCCTTCCTTATCTCTATCTTTGTCTTTGTCGTTATTTTTTTCTTTATCTTGGTTTTTGTCCTTGCCCTCTTTGTCCGCTTCCTTGTCCTTGGGAGGCTGAGCGGCCGGTGCAGCCACGGGGCCGGGGCAGATCTCAATGACGTTGGCTCTCACCTTCGCCCGCACGATGGCGCTGTCGGTCTGAATCACGAGCGGTGTGGTGGAGCTCACAATGGTTGGATCCTTGCCCGGCTTGACTTCGACCACGACATCGGGCGGCGGGGTTAGCAGTTCGCCTCTGGGATCGAGGGCCGCCAGTTCCTTCGCCAGGAAGACAGCCACTTGCGGCAGGCGCGTGTGGCCGGGATACTTGCGGAGGTCCGCCAGAGTCTTATTGAGCGCCGCGTTGCAGTTCACCTTGCCCACCACCGCGACCAGGCGGCGGACGTCAACCAGTTTCTTGTCCCAGTTCTCGACATCCTTCTTTTCTTCAGCCGAATAGTTGTGCTGCGCAGGCGTCTCGCCCAGCATGTCGAGCAGGTCCTTGACCTCGGTATATTGGGCTGCCAGGACGCAGGCCCACAACGGCAACAGGCCCGGATGTTCGGGATTGGCTGCCAACCCGCGCAGAACCAGTTCTTCAGCCATCTGCCCATTCCAGGCCCACAACGGATACTGGACCGCCACCAGGAAGCCTTGTTCGTTCGGGTGCGCGACCTCGCCTGTCGGCGGCAGGTCGTGGAGGCGCGCGGCTACCAGGTCGTTTTGCTCGTTCAGGTGCCAGACCATGCCGTCAACATCCTCGGCTTCCTCCGCCACTCCGGCGCGTTCCAGGTAATAACGGTTAGCCGCATCGAAGTAGCAGTCCGCGGCACTGCGCAGTTCAGCCGGCGGCAGCCCGCAGATGCGCTTCAGCACGTGCGCCGCCACGTCTTTCACGGCGCGCGTTTCCTTGTCGTCTTCGAGGCGCGCCTTGAGCGCCGGAATGGCACGCGGATCGAGCGGCTGGATGTCGTGCAGCAGCCACATTGCGTTCTCGCGCATCAGCGCGTCCTTGTGGCCGACCAACTGGATCACCGGCAGGACCGCGCGCGCGCCCATGCCGGCAATGGCGGTGCGCGCGTAGGTGCGGAAGTCCTCGTGGGTGGCGTCTTTCAGGTACGGCGCCAGGAGCGGCACGGCATAATGCCCCAGTTCGCTGAATTCGCGGTACAACAAGGCGCGCTCGTCTTCGGTGGTGGCGGGGTCCACCAGGCGCTGAGCCATCTTGGCCATGCGTGGTGTGTCGGCCATCTTCTTGATCTGATATTGCCTGTAGTATTGCCAGAGATAGGTGGGCTCATTGCCCATCTTGGTGTCGGCCATCATTTTGGCCAGAGTGCTGGCGCCGGCTTCCTCAATCAAGCGCGCGGCAAGGTCCTTGCGCGGGTCGAGCGCGTGGAGCTGCTTCAACTTGGCCTGCGCTTCCGCATAGCGGCCCCGTTGGTACAGGTCCACTCCTTCGCGGAACAGCTTCTCCATGTCCGGGGTCTTGTCCTCTTCAGCCGCCACGAAACGCGGGAAGAAGATTGCGCCCGCAGCCAGCAATCCTGCCACGGCAAGGAGCCAGTGTGCATGTCTCCGAAACTTCATTCTTCGGCCTCTAGACGTAAGTCCCCCGCAAATCCCGAATTACCGGGAATGGTACAGGCGCCGAAAGCCCTGTCAAGGTTGAAAAGGGAAACTTGAAACTTGAGGGCGCATCACCGGACTTGTGCCACGGATGTGGCCGCGCCGGCTGTTTGGCGCGGCCTCATCCGTGCCAGCAGTGGATCGCACGGATAAGCCGCCGCGTTGCGGCGGCATATCCGTGGCACAAGTCCGGTTATGCACCAAAACTCGAGGCTTGAGGCCTGAAACTCCGGGCCTACGTTCCGTGCGGCGATTCCTCCAGGAAGCCTTCCAGCTTGCGGCTGCGCACGGGGTGCTGCAGCTTGCGCAGCGCCTTGGCCTCAATCTGCCGCACGCGCTCGCGGGTGACCTTGAACTTGCGCCCGACTTCCTCCAGCGTGTAGGTGTAGCCGTCGCCCAGACCGTAGCGCAGTTTGACAATCTCCCGCTCGCGGTAAGTGAGCGTGTCGAGCACCTGTTCGATCTTGTCCTTGAGCATCTCGTAGCTCGCCACGCTCACCGGGGACTCGACGGACTTGTCCTCGATGAAATCGCCGAAGTACGAGTCGTCCGAATCCCCAATGGGGCGGTCCAGGGAGATGGGGTGCTTGCTGATCTTGAGGATGCGGCGCGTCTCGGCAATAGACAGCCCGGCTTCTTCCGCCAGTTCCTCGACGAGGGGTTCGCGGTGCAGTTCCTGCACCAGGAGCTTGCTGATCTTGCGCAGCTTGCTCATGGTCTCGATCATGTGCACGGGGATGCGGATGGTGCGGGCCTGGTCGGCGATCGCGCGCGTGATGGCCTGCCGGATCCACCAGGTGGCGTAGGTGCTGAACTTGTAGCCGCGCTGGTACTCGTATTTCTCGACGGCCTTCATCAGCCCGGTGTTGCCCTCCTGGATCAAGTCCAGGAACTGCAGGCCGCGGTGGCGGTATTTCTTGGCGATGGACACGACCAGGCGCAGGTTCCCGGCGCTGAGCTGTTTCTTGGCGTGTTCGAACGCGGCATAGCGGCGGTCCATCAACGCGACGCGCAGGTTCAGTTCCTCCGGCGCTTCCTTCACGTCGGTGACGATGCGCTCCACGCGGCGTTTGAGGCGCTCCAGTTTCTCGGCCTTGTCCTGATTGCCGGCAATGTTCCGTTCCTCGGCGAGATAGCCCTGCAGCAGCCTGTCGTACTCGCGCAGGCTGTCCATCAGCGGCAGCAGCTTCTTGGTGCGCAAGCCCAGTTCCTCAAGCAGCCTGGCCGCGTTGAGACGCCGTTCCTTGAGAAAGAACTTGATGACTTTGCTGCGCGGCAGAGGCAGAGCGGGGTCCTGCAACTGCAGCATGTCCTCACTATTGCGGAGAAGGATCCTGCGCAGCGTCTCGAGGTGCCCTTCCTTGCGCTCGAAAATGTCGTCGCGTTCGACGCCCGAGGAGCCGCTGGTCTGGACGGTGCGGTCGAAAGCCAGGTCGGCGCGGTTGAGCGCCTCGAAAATCTCGATCGCCTTGGCGATGACGAGATCGTTGGTCAAGACTTTGCGCCGGAACCCGTTGTTCATCTTCTCGATGGTTTTGGCCAGCCGGATCTCCTGGTCGCGGGTGAGCAGCGGGATGGAACCCATCTGGCCCAGGTACATGCGCACGGGATCGTGCAGTTCCCGCCCTTCGGCCTCCTCGTCCAGCACCTGGTCATCGTCGCTGGCGACCACAACTGCGTCGTCGCCCGTTTCGCGGCTTTCGGCGCGGGCGCGAATCTCCACTTCATCGCCCAGCTCGATTCCGTTCTCCTCGATCTTGGTGAGTACCGAGTCTATAAGTTCCGGGGTCTGAATCTCCGCCAGGAGCTGCTGATCCAGCTCCTCGTAGCTCATTAGGCCGGACTCCCGATACCGCTCGATGATCTTCTCAACGCCTTCTTCCTGCTTTTGTGTCAACACGCCGTGTGCCTGAACCAAGTGTTCCATCCTCCGGGCTGGTTTTGAGCCTACCTGTATACCCCAGACAGTGCCGCTATTTTGCACTTTTGGGTCCGGGCGTGAAGTCGTCATTGCCAACTACTTCTGCGGCAAGGACTTAAGGCCCGCAAGCTTCTTCCGAAGCAGCACCAATTGTTCGTAAGTTTTTGCCTCCGCCTGTGCATCCTTTTCCAATCGCGCCTGCGCATGCCTGCCATCCGCAGTCCTAATTTTACCCTCTAAAACTGCCAAGCGCAACCTGTGCACGATCATTCGCAGTTTTTGATCGGAACTCAGCTTGGGGCCTTCAGGCGGGGTTTCGGCCAGAGCGATGCACAACGCCTGCGCCCCGCCGTTGGCCATTTCTTCGCTGCCCGGCACGTTCTGCAGCCGGGGCAGCAGTTCGCGCACCACGAGCCTGCCGGGACTGTCCTGGGCCAGGGCCTCCACATCCGGCGGCAGCTTGCCCTCCCCCAAGGCCGCCAGCAGCGCCAATCCGATCTGCAGTTCCGGCCCTCCGGACAACGCCGTCAAATCCGCCTCGCCAACCGCCTGAAGCATCAAGGCCGGTTCGTGCAGCAGCAGCCGCAACAATTCCCGCTCCGTCGCCGCCAGGTCGCTTTCCGGCGGCGGGACCGAACCTGTGGCGCTGTCGCCCGGGCCGCTGCTCTCGTGTGCGGCAGGGGCCTGCACACGGTCCAGGTACGCCAAATCCTGCTCCCTTACATTCAGACGCTGCATCACCTGATAACGGTAATTATTCTTCACGGCCGGATCGGGAATCAGCGAGATCAGCTCCATCAATTCCTGGACCGCGGCCTTCAGGCCAAACGGCGTCAGGAGGTCGTGCTTCTGCCGTATGGCCTGGAATTTATATTCGAACAATTCCAGCGGCTGCTGAAGAGCTTTTTCAAACTGCTCGCGGCCCTGGGCCAGCAGAAAGTCGCAGGGGTCCTTGTCGGCGCCGGGCAGGCGCGCCACGCGCGCGGGCATTTCCTCCTGGAAAAGCACGCCCAGGCTGCGTTCGCTGGCCTTGGCGCCGGCGGCGTCGGAGTCTGTCAGGATCAGCAGTTCGTCCGCGACGCGCCGCAACTGCCGCACATGCTCCGCCGTGATGGCGGTGCCCAGGCACGCCACCACGTTGGCGATGCCGAACTGGTGGCACATCATGACGTCGGTGTAACCTTCCACGAGTATGGCCCGGCGCGTAGTGGCGATCTCGTCGCGCGCGCGGTCCAGAGCGTAGACCGTCTTGGTCTTGCTGAAGAGCAGGGTTTCGCGCGTGTTCAGGTACTTGGGCTCGCCGTCGCCCAAAATGCGGCCGCCGAAGGCGATGACGCGCCCCTGCATGTCGTGGATCGGGAACATCAGCCTGTCGTAGAAGAAATCCCGCGGCGCCGCGCCCTCGCGTTCCGAAGCCAGGCCCGCCTGGACGATGGCCCTGTCGGGCGCGTTCTGGCTGCGCAGCCGCGCCAGCAGCGGCGAACCGGACGCCGGCGCGTACCCCAGCCCGAACTGCCTGCAGGTTGCTTCCGCGAGGCCGCGCTTCTTCAGGTATTCCCGAGCGGTCCGGCCGGCGTCCGCAGCCAGTTGCTCGCGGAAGAACCGTGCCGCGGCATCGTTGAGGCGGTACAGGTAACTCTTCCAGTCGGTTTCTTTCTTATATTGCGCCGCCGCCTTGGGATCGAATTCGATGGGGATGCCTGCGCGTTGGGCCAGAATCCGCAGCGCCTCGGGGAACTCCACCCGTTCGTGCAGCATCACAAAGGTGAAGACGTCCCCCCCTTTGCCGCAACCGAAGCAGTTGAAGTATTGCCCTTCCGGGTTGACGTTGAACGACGGCGTTTTTTCCCTGTGGAAGGGGCAGCAGGCCTTCAGGTTGCGGCCCGCGCGGGTGAGCTTGCCGACGGCAGCCTGGACCACGTCCACGATGTTGCTGGCTTCGCGCACGCGGCGTTTGAGATCTTCTGAGAATAGTCCGGGCATGTCAGATCCGTTGGCGCTCTGGAAAACCGAACTCCTGGAGTTCAGTGGCTCTTCTGCACACAATCATATTTGGGCGCGGCTGTCAAGTTTTCAGGCCATTTTTCTTGTAGCGCAGGCTTCCAGCCTGCCGTATCGCGGGCTTCCAGCCCGCAGACCGTCCTTTGCTTCTCGCGCCGCCCGAGCTATCCACGCCTTGCCGACTGGAAGTCGGCGATACAGCAGGTTGGAAACCTGCGCTACATACACTGCGGACTAGAAGGCAACAACTTCCACCTGAAGTTCTTTTCTGACGCTGTGTTTGCCCAAGAGCTTGGCATCAATGGCGTCCAGAGTCTTGGCGTGAAAGTAACGCTCGCCGCATTCCTTGCACATCTCTGCGTCCACGTTCTCAACAATGTATAGCTTGCCCTTCAGCCAGTGCTGCACCGTCACTTTCTTCAGCACAGTCCGGCCTTGGCAGAACGTACAGAACATAGGTTTAATTGTACACCGGGAAGATCGCCTGTCAATCTCGTGCCGGAAACAGGCACGCTCCGCGCTCCCGTCCCTTGACTCCCGCCCCGCCGCGCCTATCCTGACCGCACCCTGACCTGCCACCTGTGACGAGCGTGAGTACCGCAGGTGGGCTGGCCGCGGGGCCTCGAGGACGCTATGGCCGAGAACGTGTCAGACGAAGCCTTCGCCCGCGTTATTGAACAGATGGGCCTGGCGAGCTTTGACCAGCTTGAGGCCGCCAGGACGGCCCAGGCTGAAAGCGCCAAACAGGGCACTCCTGTCTCGCTCGGCGACGTGCTGATGCAACGGGGCGTCATCACGCTCTCAACCAGGCAAAGCATCGAGAAGAAAGCCCAGGCCCAGCAGGTTGGCGGCATCAAGCAACTGGGCGCCTACAAGCTCATCAAAAAACTGGGCGAAGGCGGGATGGGCGCGGTTTATCTTGCCGAAGACGTCAACGCCGGGCGCAAAGTGGCGGTGAAAGTCCTGCCCAAGAGGTACTCGGAGAACCGCGAGTTCCTGACACGTTTTCGGCGCGAGGCCCAGGCCACGGGCAAACTCAACCACCCCAACATCGTCAGCGCCTATACGATTGACGAGGAAATGGGCGTCCACTACTACGCAATGGAGTATTGCGAGGGCGAAACGCTCGACAAGATTCTCAAGCAGCGCCAGTTCATCCCCTGGGACGAGGCCGCCGGCGTCATCCTGCAGGTGGCCAGCGGGCTTCAGCACGCCCACGAACACGATATCGTCCACCGGGACATCAAGCCCGCCAACATCTTCATCTGCGCGCCGCCTGGGAGCGCCGGCGTCTCGCCGGCCACGTCCGGTGCCGGCGGGACGCCGGCGCTCCAAGAGGGCTTCCTCGCCAAAATCCTCGACTTGGGCCTGTCGAAGAGCATCGGCGGGACCGAGCAATCTTTCTACACGCAGACCGGCGTCGCGTTGGGTACGCCGCATTACATCGCGCCCGAACAGGCCAAGGGCGAGAAGGTCATTGATGGCCGGGCCGACATCTATTCACTGGGCGCCACGCTTTACCATCTGGTCACGGGCCAGACCCCGTTCCAAGGCACCACCGCGGCCATCATTATGACGAAGCACCTGACGGAGCAGTTGCCCAACCCGCAGGACGTTCGCGAAGACATTCCCGACGGCGTGGCCCTGACCATCCAGAGAATGATGGCCAAGGACCCTGCCGACCGCTACCCGAGTTGCAAGGAATTGCTCGCCGACCTGCAGCTCATCATCGAAGGCAAGATGCCGTCCTCTCAGGCACTGGACACGGTGAAGTCCAGCGTGGCGATGGCCCGCGTACCGCGGGCGTCCCGCCCGCCGCTTCCGCTTGCTCACGCGCGCGGCTCTGAACCGAGCCGCGACCGTAAGGGAGCGGTGCGGGGCGCGCGGCATGTAGGGCGAGTTGCCAACTCGCCCCACGAGCCGGGCGAGTTGGCAACTCGCCCTACAGCCAAGTACATCGCCGTCGGCGCGGCGGTGCTGGTCGCGTTGGCGGTTATCGTGGCCTGGGCGCTGAGCGGCCAAAACGATAAACCCGAAACTCGAAATCCGAAACTCGAAGGACTCCCAAAAAACGAAGCGGCAAGGACCTCTGAGACGCCCAAACCGGAAGCGAAGCCGCGTCCGCCGGTCGCCGTGGCGAAGCCGCCTGAAGTGAAGACGACGCCGGCGGCCCAACCAGAGACCCAAAACCAGAAGCCTGAGAGCGCCAGGGCTGGCCCGGAGGCCGGGTGGGAAACGGTATTTGACGGGAAAACAACGGATTGTTTAGAGGGCAAGGGATACGGCGCCTGGCAGGTGGAAAATGGGGCCTTGACGAACGTTCCGGGCCAGAACAACGCGGCCAATACCATGCGGCATTTCGGCGTGGGCGAGGTGCGCGTTCGCTTTGAAACGGTGGGTGGCGAATTTGCGCTCTTCGTTGTCCGGGATAACGCTATAGAATGGGGCGCGCAACAGCTTCCCCGCCTGGCAGGCAAGGAGCATGAGTTGCTCTTCCACTGTGTTCCTGACCAGGTGACCGCCGCGTTTGATGGCCGAGCTGTAGTCCTGCGCCGCCAGGGCGCCTCCGCAAAGGGCCCTTTGCACTTCAATTTCATCAATGGCAGATTGCGCGTCTTGGGTATTGAGTACCGCCAGGCTCCCGCCGCCCGGCCGGAGACCAAGGACCAGCCCAAGACAGAACTGGAAGCGCCACCACAACCGGCCGTAACTGCCAAACCGGAAACCACAGAACAGAAACCAGAGGGCGACGCAGCCCGCGCCGCCCAAGCCCAACAGCTTTTCTCCGCCGTGCTGAAGGAGAGCGCGCCGCTGCTCAAGGACAACAAGTTCAGCGACGCCCTCGCGTTCCTGGACCGCAAGGCCAAAGACCCCGCGCTGGCCGACGCGACAGAGTTGCTCAAGCAGGAGAAGGCCGACGTTGAATCCGTGGTGGAACTGCGCAAGGCGGCGCTTGAGGCGTTGCGCAACATGGCGGGCAAGGCCGCCAGCCTCAAGGTGGGCGGAAAGGTTGTCACTGGCAAGGTCAAGGAGGATGCCCAAGGCAAGGGCGTCGTACTGGTCAGTGAGGGCGCGGAATTCCCCGTAAGCTCGGAGAAACTCAGCGTAGACGACGTGGACCAGTACGCGCCTGTAGGGCGATTCGCCGAATCGCCTGGGCGAGTTGGCAACTCACCCCACGTAGACCTCCGCAAGCGCGGGCTGCTCTTCCTGTACGACGGCGATGCGGTGAAGGCCAAGGAATGCTTCACGAAGGCTGCCGCGCATTTTGCCAAATTGCGCGAGGCCGGATTGCAGGGAGGAGATCAACAATTTGGCAAAATGTTGGACAAGGACCTCGACCGCCTCACCGCGCTGGAACTGGGCGAGACTGAAGCGGCAGCGCTGAAAGCCTGGGAGAAGGCGGAGCAGCTCTTCGGGGCGAAGGACATGCAGGGCGCTAAAGCGGCATACGAGGCGTTCGAGCGCGAGCATGGCAAGACACAAACAGCCACGAAGAATGCCAAGGCGCTGGAAGAACGCTTCGAGGCGATAGAGAAAGCGCTTGGCCCCGCGCCGGAACTGGCGCTCAATCTTGGCGGCGGCGTGAAAATGGAGCTGGTGTTGGTGAAAGCGGGCGAGTTTATGATGGGCGGCACCGGGAAATCTGGTACCTATTGGCAGGGCAACCAGGGGCCTATCCACAAAGTGACGATCACCAAGCCTTATTATGTCGGCAAGTATCCAGTTACGGTGGCGCAATTCGCCGCCTTCGTCAACGCCACGAAGTATCAGACGGACTGCGAAAAGGCCGGTAACAAAGGCATTAGTGTGATAAACAATAGCTGGGGTGGACGGACGGGCATAAACTGGCGCGAACCGGGTCTTGAGCAGACGCCGGACCATCCCGTGGTTCTGGTGTCTTGGAACGACACTCAGGCATTCGTCGCTTGGGCCAGCAAGCAATCGGGGCGCGACGTGCGGTTGCCCAGCGAAGCGCAGTGGGAGTACGCGGCGCGGGGACCCAAGAGCCTGGAGTACCCTTTCGGCGAGAAATGGGACGGCTTGAAGGCCAACCACTGCGATGCGGCGCTGAAGAACAGCGGCTGGCGGGACGGCGGCTGTTCGAACGACAATGACGGCTACGCTTACACGTCGCCCGTGGGGAAGCTTAACAACCCAAGCTGGTGCGGCGCCTATGACATGTCGGGCAATGTGCGGCAGTGGGTTCAGGATTGGGAAGCGGACTATGCTGGCGAAGCGCAAGTTGACCCGCAGGGGCCAACGGATGGCCAGAAGCGCGTTGGACGGGGCGGTTCCTGGTGCGATCCGCCGGAGGTCTGCCGCGCGGCGTTTCGTACGCGCGACCATCCAGACTACGTGTCTACGCATTACGGCTTCCGGGTGGTGGTTGGGGGCGGTTCGTCCAGAACAAAAGCACCAATACAGCCGCCAGCGCCCGGTCAGAAGACTGAAACCGCGGCCCAGCGGATCAGCCTTTTCGACGGTCGCGGCGCCCTGGCCTGGACGGGCAAGGCTGGCGAGCCCTGCCCTTGGAAGATCGCTGACGCTGCTCTGGTAGCCACCGCCGGGGACATCTGGACCAAACAGCAATTCCAGGATTTCAAGCTCCACGTAGAATTTTGGGTTCCCCAATATCCCGCGGCCGTCAAGGGCCAGGAGCGGGGCAACAGCGGCGTCTTCCTACAAGGACGCTACGAGATCCAGATACTCGATTCCTACGGCCTCCACCCGCAGAACGATGATTGCGGCGCAATCTATGGGCTGAAAGCGCCCGATAAGAATGCCTGCACCAAGCCCGAAACCTGGCAGGCTTACGATGTGCTGTTCCACGCCGCGCGTTTTGACGACGCAGGAAAAAAGACCCAGAACGCCCGTGTGACCATCCACCAGAACGGAGTGCCGATACACAACGACGTGGAGCTGGCCAAGTCCACCGACGGCATGCAGCCTGAGGCCGCCAGTCCCGGCCCAATAGGGCTGCAAGAGCACGGCGGCAAGGTACGCTTCCGCAATATCTGGATTGAGGCGCAGGCGGAGAAGAGCGCGCCGGCCACAGCCGCGCCGGGCGCCGGCCTGGCGAAGGAGATTGCGCTGGACCTGGGCGGCGGCGTGAAGATGGAGCTGGTGCTGGTGCCAGCGGGCGAGTTCGACATGGGCGCAAACGACGGCGCCATGAACGAGAAGCCCATCCACAAGGTGAAGCTCAGCCAGCCGTACTACATCGGCAAGCAGCATGTCACTGTGGCGCAGTTCAGGGCGTTCGCTGAGGCTGAGAAGTATCGGACAGAAGCCGAGAAACAGAACAAGGCCTGCACGGTGAAGGACGGCAAGTGGCAGGAAGTGCCCGGCGCCAATTGGCGCAACCCCGGCTTCAAACAAGAGGAAAATCATCCCGTCGTGGCCATCTCCTGGAACGATGCGCAGGAGTTCTGCAAGTGGGCGACGGGTGTGGCGCAACTTGCCAAGTTGCGCTACGCCGTCCGTTTGCCAACTGAGGCCGAATGGGAGTATGCCGCGCGCGGACCGCAAAGCGTGAAGTACCCGTGGGGCGACAAGTGGGCAAGCAGCCTGGCGAACGTCGCGGATGCTTCGCTGCGGCGCGCGGGCTTCGACATGCAGCAGGGCGAGATCAAGGAGGACGACGGCTATCCCTTCACCTCGCCCGGCGGCGCGTACAAGAATGCCAGTTGGTGCGGGGCCTTGGACATGGCCGGCAACGCGAGGCAGTGGTGCCAGGACTGCTTCAACGCCAAGTACTACGCGGAGTCCCCGGCTGTTGATCCGCAGGGGCCGGCCAATGGCACAGAGCGCCTGCTGCGCGGCGGCTGCTGGGTCAGCGATCCGAGCGCTTGCCGTTCGGCGCGCCGCATCAGAAGCAGCCCTGCAGGCTGCGCTGCCGATCTCGGCTTCCGGGTAGTGCTGGCGGGTGCGCCCGGGACGGGAGCGCCGGTACAGCCGGAAGCGTCCAGTCAGAAACCTGAAACTACGGCGCCCCCTGACGAAACGGCGCTCGATCTAGGCGCCGGCGTGAAACTGGAGCTGGTGCTGGTCAAGCCCGGCGAATTCACGATGGGCTC
>Ga0187861_10002452_pt1 | contig 17405 bp, 16 predicted proteins | sample June2016WEW_10_1_3_FD_132986 | JGI IMG/M metagenome (GOLD analysis project Ga0187861, IMG submission 132986) | Peatland microbial communities from SPRUCE experiment site at the Marcell Experimental Forest, Minnesota, USA - June2016WEW_10_100 | ecosystem: Environmental > Terrestrial > Soil >...
AAAGCTTGCCCTACAACCGCTGCTTGGCCTTACGCCTGAGGAACTCGTCCCAAAGGCCCTGCTCCACGTAAACCACCAGGAACACACCAGGCCGCAAGCCGAAGAGCTGAGGGGGGGCGTACTTCCCGCGCAGGGCATGGCTGAGCAAGGCTTGCACGTCCGGGCTGCTATCCTCTTCGTCAGAAACCACCTTGGCGGCGATCACCACGGGGGCATCGGCGTCCGCAGGCGGTTCTGGCCAGTAACCCACCTGCCGGAAGCAGCGCAAATACCAAGGCACCGGCCAGTAATCGTGGGCATCGCGGGCAATGACCTTGACGAGCATGCCGTAGCCGTCCGGATGTGCCTGCGCCAGGCCTTCCATGCGGCCGGCGAAGTTGCGGATGTCGGGGATGGTGTGTGCGTAAACGTAGGGATTGCGCCAGTCGGCGTAGTACTTCTGGTTGAAACTTGCGCGGTACGCTTCCCAGCCGAGATGGCCCAGCCCCACCGCGAGCAGCACGCCAGCCAGCGCCTTCAGCGTCCAGTGCGGCAGGCTCCGCATGATCGCCACGGCGCCCAGACCGGCGAGCAGGATCATGCCGTGCAGGAAGGTCAGCATGCACCAGGGCGTCTTGTAGGAAATGAGCGAGTACAGCGCCGTCAACCCCAGCGTGTAGAAGCCCAGGAACCGCGCCAGCACAACACTGGACCGTGGCGCAAAGCCGCGGCCGCACAAGGCCGCCACAAAGCCCGCCAGGGCCAAGAGTACAATCAGTGCTTCGGTCCAAACCGGACCGCCCTCCTCTTTGAACCAGAGCAGCCGTGCGAGATAGAATTGCAAAGGGTGATTGTGCAGCGTCTCGCCGCCCGCGCGCTTCAACCAGAAGAGGTATGTCCAGACCGAATCCCGTAGGCCAGCCCAATTCGTGAAGAAGGACGAGAAGAGCACGATTGACACAAGCGCGGCTGCGGTGAGAGCACCGAGGAGAACGCGCAAGGGGGGCAGACCTACCCCTGCCACTGTGCCGCAATCCTCCTGGATTGCGGCCGAAACCCTCTGGGGGAGGGAGGGACGAAGGCGGTTCCAGACGAAGGTGCAGCCCACTGCCGCGAGCATGGCCACGCACGACAGCACAAACGTCTCCTTCGTCGCGTGCATCAAACCCAGGAAAGCCCCCGCCAGCAGCGCCCAACCCAGCTTACGGTTCTGCACGTAACGCCAGGCCGCGCCGATGAAGCCCAGAGTGAAGAACAGCAGCAGCGATTCGTGGATGTAATAGCGATTGTAGAAGACCAGCGCCGGCGAGAGCGCCGTGAACACTCCCGCCAGGATCGTCGCCGGCCAGCCCAGGCCGTCGCAGAGCAGGAAGAGCAGCAGCACGGTCCCTGCGCCGAAAAGCACCGGCACAATGCGGTAAGTAAACTCGCTGGTCGCGGCAAAAGTCCTGTCGCGCGCTGCGCCCAGCCAGGCTGGAAGCAGCGTGGCGTAGTTCAGCGTCGGGCCGTGGAATTCGTTCGGGTCGTAACGATACACGCCTGTTTCGTAGAGCGTGCCGAACTTCACGGCCTGCACAGCCTCATCCACGTGCATCGGCCGCTTCTCCAGCCCGGGCAAACGAAAAGCCAAGGCGCCGGCCGTCACCGCGAGAAGAGCGCAAGCGTAGTAGATGGAACCCTTGAAACCGCAGAGCGGCGCAGATACACGCGGATATGAAGAAGACTGTTCTACCATCTGCCTGCATGCCTAATGGGAGTTATGGGAAGTATGGGAAGTATGAAATGGTACAACACACGCGCGGGCATATCTCTTGTCCCTCGTCCCTAACCCCTCGCCCCTCGCCCCTCGCTACCTGGCGTACTCGATGAAGCGGGCTTCGCGGATCAGCGTGACGCGGACCTCACCGGGGTAGCTGAGTTCCTCCTCGATCTGTTTGGCAATCTCGCGGGCCACCAGCAGGCAGGCGGCGTCATCGAGTTCGTCGGCCTTGGCGAGGACGCGGACTTCGCGGCCGGCCTGGATCGCAAAGGCCTTTTCAATGCCGCGTTTGGAAGTGGCAATCTCCTCCAGCTTCTTCATGCGCTGGATGTATTTCTCGAGGCTCTCGCGCCGGGCGCCCGGGCGCGCCGCGGAGATGGCGTCGGCGACCTGGACCAGGATGGGATAGAGGCTGTGAATCTCAACGTCCCCGTGGTGGCCGCCAATGGACTCACAGACCTCCGGCCTTTCGTCGCACTGCTTGGCGATCTCCATGCCGATCTGCGGGTGGGTGCCTTCGACTTCCTGGTCCAGCGCTTTGCCGCAATCGTGCAGCAGGCCGCAGCGCTTGGCCAACTGGATGTCGAGCTTCAACTCGCCCGCCAGCAGCCCGCAGATGTGGGAGACCTCCTGCGCATGGGCCAGGACGTTCTGACCATAGGAACTGCGGTAGCGCAGGCGGCCGAGCAGAGTGCGCAGGCGCGGATGCAGGTCGTGGCAGCCGAACTGGATGGACACGTCCTTGCCGGTCTTCTCGATAAGTTCCTGGACTTCCTTTTCGGCCTTGGCCACGGACTCTTCGATGCGTGTGGGATGGATGCGGCCGTCCTGGACGAGGTGCTCCATGGCCACGCGGGCGACCTCGCGCCGGACGGGCTCGAAACCCGAGAGGACCACCACGCCCGGGGTATCGTCCACAATGACATCTATGCCTGTGGCCTTTTCGAAAGCGCGGATGTTCCGGCCCTCCTTGCCGATGATGCGGCCCTTCATGTCGTCCGAAGGCAAGTCAATGGTGGCGACGGTGTTCTCAGCCACGGAGTCCGAAGCGACGCGCTGGATGGTGTTGAGGATGAGCTTGCGGGCTTCGAGTTCGGCATTCTCCCTGGCGCGGTTGATGGCCCGCGCGGTAAGCTCGGCCACCTCACTGGCGATATCGCGTTCCACGCGCTGCAGCAGCAGGGCCTTGGCCTGGTCGGGAGTCATGCCGGCGATGGACTGGAGCTTGAGGCGCTCCTCGTCAATCAGCGCAGACATGTCACGATTCTTCTTTTCAGCGTCCTTGAGCTGTTCCTGCCGCTTCTGCTCGAGTTTGACGCTCTCCTGTTCTTTGCGCACCAGGTCCTGCTCGCGGCGTTCGAGGGCCTGGAGTTTGCGGTCAATGAGGTCTTCGCGCTTTTCGAGGCGTTTTTCGGTGTTGCGGCTTTCTTCGAGGAGGTCCTTGAGTTCCTTGTCGAACTCGCGCCGCTCCTTGAGCTGTTCCGCGGCGGCCTCGGCCTTGGTCCGCGCGGCCTCAGTACGCGCCTCGCCCAGCACTCGTTCCTTCAGTACTTCGGCTTCTCTGCGTGCCAGATCCTCGTGAGACTGCTGTTTCTTCTTGGTGAGCAGGGCGCTGACTGCCGCGCCCACAATCAGCCCGACGATTGTTGCAACTACGTATCCCATGGGTTTCAACCCTCTTTGTAGCTCAAGGCAGGCCCGCGCCTGCCGAAGACGCAGGCAGAAGCCCGCGTCCTCATCGAGGGTTTGTCCAACATTTGGAGGCGGTAGGCTGCGGAAGAAGCTAACGGCGCTCCTGCGCCGCAACTCCAGAGGCGTTCAATGCACCAGGCTCGCGGCCTGGTGGACCAGGCAAACGATCTAACTCAAGGCTGCCACAAGGACAATGTTGCCAACCTCTCCAAGACGCTCATCCTTGAAACTCGCCCTGCCGGCCCAGCAAACTTAGTTTTGTGCATTCCGCGGTGCAAGCTCGTCTCTTAACCCAGAGCTCAATACCCGCCAAGATGGCCACTCAGGACCACATCCAGGACTCTAGAAACCAACGTCCAGGACTGCCAAGGGGGAGTGCGCGTTTGCGCACCAAGCCCGGAGAAGAGACTCCTTCTCTTTCAAAAGCCAGCACCACACGCCGTCAGAACGCTGCAAACCTGCTGCTCTGATGCAGATGTGCGGCGTTTTGCATTCCCAGTTGCCCGCCAAACCACGAACAGCGCACAATGCGTCTGCTCGCGTGGCAAGCCCTCTCTTCCTGGATGTTATATTCTTATGTTGAAGCGTCAATGACCTTTTGCAGCAAAATCGCTTGCGGGGTGCATAACCGGACTTGTGCCACGGATATGCCGCCGCAACGCGGCGGCTTATCCGTGCTCCCCGCGGCTGGCACGGATGAGGCCGCGCCGAACAGCCGGCGCGGCCACATCCGTGGCACAAGTCCAGTGATGCACTCTTGCTTGCAGGGACATGTTTTGGCAGGAATGCACAAGAATTATGCTGCGCGCCGTATACAATACCTCCACATTATGATTCTCGTAACGGGCGCAAGCGGCTTTGTCGGCAACCATGTGGTGCGTGCGCTGGTGCAGCGCGGCCAGCCAGTGCGTATCCTGGTGCGCCCCAGCAGCAAGCTGGCATGGCTGAACGGACTCCCCGCGCTGGAGAAGAGCATCGGCGACTTGCGCGACAGGGCCTCGCTGGATGCGGCTGTCAAGGGCTGCGAGGCGCTCTACCACGTGGCGGCCGACTATCGCTTCGATGTTTCCAACCCGGCGGAGGTCTACAAGTCGAACGTGGAAGGCACGCGCAACCTGCTGGAGGCCGCGGGCAACGCGGGCGTCAAGCGCATCGTCTACACCTCGACTGTGGGCTGCGTGGGCTTTCTGAAGGATGGTCTGGCCAACGAGGACACGCCCGTAACGCTGGACATGATGGTGGGCACATACAAGCGCACGAAGTTTCAGGCTGAAGAGGTTGCGCGCCAGTTGGCGCAAGCCGGCCTGCCTGTGGTAATCGTCAACCCCACGACGCCCATTGGGGAATATGACGCCAGGCCCACGCCCACGGGCGCGATGATCCTGCGGTTCCTCAAGCGCCAGATGCCGGCGGTGGTGGACACCGGCCTGAACTTGATTGACGTGCGCGATTGCGCCGCGGGGCACCTGCTGGCCGCGGAACGCGGCCGAGTGGGTGAACGCTATCTGCTTGGTTGCAAGAACTTCACCCTGCTGGAGATCACTCAGGCATTGAGCAGGATTTCGGGTGTCCCCGTGCCACGCTTCCGCCTGCCTTATGCCGTGGCGTATCTGGCCGCCTTCTGCGACACGAAGCTCGCGCTGCTGCGCGGCAAGACCCCGGGCATTTCCCTCGAAGGCGTGCGCATGGCCAAGAAGAGAATGTGGGTGGATTGCGGCAAGGCAGTCAAGGAACTCGGCCTCCCACAGACCCCGCCGGAAGAAGCTCTGGCGCGGGCCGTGGAGTGGTATCGGCAGAATGGGTACGTCAGCTAGGCGGAAAATGCTTGCCGCCTTTTCTGCCGCGGGGTAAAGTTCGGGCATGACCAAGGCTGAGATCATCGAGGAGTTGCCCAAGTTGAGCGCCGAAGACCGCGCGGAAATTAAGGCAAAGCTGGGTGAACTGGCCGGCGATGGCAGGGCCGAGGAAGATGAATTGACCGAAGAGGAGAGACACCTGCTGGATGAGCGGCTTGACGAGTGCGAGCGCAACCCGTCCAGCTTCGTGCCCTGGGAACAGGCCAAGGCCGAGATCATGGCGAGTCCCAAGAAATGAGGTGAGCACATGATCGAACAGATCAGTATACGCAACTTCAAGAGCCTAGCCAAGGTGGACCTGAAACTGGGCCGCTTGAACTTGTTCATCGGCACGAACGCCAGTGGCAAGTCGAACTTCCTCGATGCTCTCCGCGTGTTGCAGGGCATCGGCTACGGCTTCACTTTCAATGAAATTTTGGATGGCAAGCCGAAGAGTGCGGCGAGCGAAGTGTGGGAACCTATTCGCGGCGGCAGCGCGATGGCCGGATTTAGCGGGACCGGACGCGAGAAGGATATCGTGTTTCATGTGTCGGTGCGCTCGGAACCTAAGGACAAGCCCTGGAATTGGGACTACTGTATTAGCTTCGCGGCGCCCGAGGGCCAATTGCGCGTGGAGTACCTGGAGGCCGACACCACGACCATCTATTCTTCCGCAGAAGTAGAGAACTGCAGGACACACCCTTACTTTACGGTGCGGTACTATAAAGGTCAGAAGGGACGGCAGCCACACTTAGATTTCGAGAAGAACAAGCCCGTCTTGGGCCAGATGGCGCGTGGGGGCAATGGCAAGTGGACCAAGTCTCACGCCGAATCCGCTGAGCGGGTGGCAAGGGAGCTGGTGAACATGCAGCGCATTGACCCGTCGCCGCTCTCGCTGCGCGGGTATTCGCAAGCGCAGACTATCCCGCGCATGGGCGAACGAGGAGAAAACTTCGCAGCCCTGATCAAAACTATCTGCGCGGATGAGAAGGCGAAGAGCGCATACTTGAGCTGGCTCAAAGAACTGCGTCCGGCGGAGGTTGACGACGTAGGCACGCTGAGCGGCGCCGTCGGCGAACCGATGTTCATGCTGAAGGAAGGAGGGCAACAGTACCCCGCGCCCGTGTTGTCGGACGGCACGTTGCGCTTTGCCGCGATCACAGCCGCATTCTTTCAACCGGACATGCCTGGGATTTTGACCATAGAGGAAGTCGAGAACGGCATCCACGCCAGCCGCCTGCGTTTGCTGGTCGAGATGCTGCGCAGCCGCGCCGCGGCAGGCCAGACACAAATCATTGCGACAACGCATTCGCCCATCGTCCTGGCTTGGCTCAAGCCCGAGGAGTACGCCACGACCTTCTTCTGTAAACGGGACGAGGCCACTGGCGAATCGAAGATTTGTCCCTTGACCGAAATCCCGCATTTCATGGAAGTCGTGCAGAAGCAGCCAATCAGCGACCTCTTTGCCGAGGGCTGGCTGGAGACGGCGCTATGAGTTTCAGCGTGCTGATCATACCGGAAGACCCCACTCACAATGGTTATATCCTCAAGCCGCTGGTAGAGCGGATGATGCGTGAGTTGGGCAAGCCCCAAGCGCGCGTGAAGGTCTTGGAGAATCCGAAGCTGAACGGCTACGACGATGCTTTGCGCGCCATCGAGGAAGACTTGCCGTTGCGCTACAAGCATTTTGACTTGTGGCTGTTCCTGCCTGACGCCGACAAAGCCAAGAACCTGGCTGGCCTGGAAAGGGAACTTGAGGCGCAAGGGATTTGCCTGCGTTGCTGCGCCGCGAAACCGGAAGTGGAAGCCTGGCTGCTGGCAGGGCATCGGGAGAAACTGAACCTTGATTGGAAACATGTGCGGAAGCATGCCAGGCTAAAGGAAATGGTCTTTGCCACTTTCCTTGAGAAATATGGAGACGCACGGGCCCCTGGAGGTGGACGCTCAGCCCTTATGGAGGCCACGCTTCGCGGCTATGACGGTCTGTTGACGGCCTGCGACGAACTCAAAGGATTGCAGGAGCGGCTGAAGCAGTTGCCGGCTTTGAGCGGCCAGCCGTAGGAGGGGATCTGTAGTTCGTCCTATTCCTTCGGATTTCCTCACACCCCCGCCGGGTGCGCCTCCAGAAACTCCGCGTGCCGCGCGCGCCCCGTGGCCCGCAGACGCTGGCAGTAGCTCGCCAGCGCGCCGCGTGTGTGATACGGACCGCCTTCGTGCATGACGGTCCAGAGCGGGTCCAGGCCTGAGCGGCCGGTGCGCAGCATCGCCGCTGTCCATTCCTCAATGAGCGCCTGGCCGTGGTCGGCAAGCTGGGGCTGGGAGCCGGCGAGGTCGTGCAATTCATGCGGATCGCTGGCGAGGTTGAAGAGCATCCGCAGCGGGTAGTTTATCAGGCCGGTGTGATAGGAACGGATGAATATGTAGTCGCCCCAGCGTGCGGCCCGCTGGCAACTCCACGCGCACTGGCTGACCACCAGATAGTCGCGCCCTTTGCCCTCGCTCCCTTCGGGAGCGGGCCGGCGGGACGCCGGCGCTCCCAGGGCGAGGGGGAAACTTTGTCCGTCCCAGTGCGCGGGCACCGTGCCGCCGGCCGAGGCTATGACGGTCGCGGCCACGTCCGTCTGGTAGTGCAACGCGGTGTCAACCGCACCCGGCTGGGTCAGGCCCGGCCAGCGGATCAGCATGGGCACTCGCGAAACGCTCTGGTCGGCGGTCGCGTGGTCGCCGATCACAGACAGTTCGCCCTGAGCTTCCCCGTGGTCCGAAGTGACGATGACGATCGTCTCGTCCAGGACTCCCTGCCTTGCCAGCGCGTCCAGCACCCGGCCGCACCACAGGTCCGCATACAGGATGCCGCAATCGTAGCCGTCAATCCACTGCTTGTAGTCCTGCATGGAGGCGATCTGGAACGGCACGCGAGGATAGCCCCGATGATGCGCGCCGCCCAGCGCGCCGGCCGGTTCTTGCGGCGAGCCGGGGCCGAAGTTGTCCCACTGCCGGCGCCGCAGTTCCTCGGTGTACCAGCCTGCAAGCGGCTCATTGGCGAAGGGCGCGCCGAAATCCGCGGGCGCGCGGTAGGGCGTGTGGGGGTCCCAGAGGTTGATGTGCAGCAGCCAGTTGTCCCGCTTGCCGTGGGCCTCGATCCATTTCAGTGCCTGCGGCACAACCTCCTCGCCGTTCTCCATGCCGCTTCTGCCCGTGTTGTACATCTCGCGCCAGCCTGAGTAGAACCACCAGGCCGAATGCCTTTCGGCAAAAGGGCTGAACGACACCGGATAAAAGCCCGCCTTGCGCAGCGCCTCGATGAAGGAAGTCTGCCGGCTGTCGCAGCGGAACTCCCGTTCCGCGCCAAGGATGCGCAGATCGGCCGCGGTGCCGCCGTGTCCGACGACGCCGGAGTGGATGCCGAACTGTCCGGTGAACATCGAGGCCCGGCTGGGCAGGCAGGGCGCGTCCGAGACGTAGCAGTTGTCCAGGCGCAGGCCCTGGTCGGCGATTTTGTCCAGGTTGGGCGTGGTGCGGCGCGGATAGCCGTAGCAGCCCAGGTGGTCGGCCCGTGTGGTGTCAATGTCGAGGTACAAGAGTCGCATGGTTAGAGAACCCCTCCTCTTCTAGGAGACAATCTTCCCCGCCCTGAAGTACTCCTCCGCCCGCTGGTAGCTTGCGGGCGTATCAATTCCCAGGCAGTAGCCGTCAATCAGGTGCGCGCCCAGGTGCAGGCCCGCGGCCAGCATTTGCGGAAAGGTCTCGCGCGCCCAGTCCGTCGCGCGGGGCGGCGGAGGGACATATTGCAGGACCGCGCTTTCCAGCACGTAGCAGGCGGCGTTGACGTGCCCCGGCGCGTCGGGGCGGCCTTCAACGAAACTCGTGATGCGCCCGCCGGCGTCGCTGGCCACGCGCCCGCCGGCGATGCCTGTGTGCAGGTTCTTCTCCGTGTCGAAAACGGCGATGGTGCCGAGGAGCGCCGGGTCTTTCTCATGGCGGCCAGTGTGGGCGCTGATCATGCGCTGCAAGTCGAAGTCGAAGACGTTGTCGCCGTAGACGAGAAGGAAAGGGCCGCCGTCCGCAGTCAACTCCCGCTCCAGTTTCTTGGCCCCGCCCGCTGTGCCGAGGAGCGGGTCTTCCACGGACCAGGCGACCCTGACGCCCAAGGCCGCGCCGTCAGCGACGGAAGCCTTGATCTCCGCCGCGCGATAGTGCAGGTTGATGAACATTTCACGGACGCCCTGGCGCGCCAGCCAAAGCAGGTTGCGGTGCAGGACGGGAATGCCGGCCACGGGCGTGAGCGGCTTGGGGGCGCCGCCAGTGAACTGGGCCAGGCGCGTGGACATGCCTGCGGCGAGGACGAGACATTTCAAAGTCTTTCTCCTTTGACCACGGACAGCAGTTTCTCCACGGCAGCGGGCAAGTCGTCGGCGCAGAGCGTGGGCTGCTCCACACCCGGCCGGCGGTGCGCGGACAAGGGGTTGGCGATCAGAATGGTGCGGCAACCGGCCAGCCGCCCGCAGACGATGTCGCTCTCCTGGTCGCCGATCATCCAGGACTGCTCCAGGCTCAAGTTATAGCGGTCGCGCGCTTCCAGCAGGCTTTGCGTCCCCGGCTTGCGGCAGCCGCAGGGGCCGGAGAAGCCCGGCACAATGCCTTGCGGGTGGTGATAGCAGTAGTAAGCCGCGGCGAGGCGCACGCCGCCGTCGCGCAGAGCCCGCTCAACCAGCGCCGCTATCGCAATTATGTTCTCGAGCGTGGCCTTGCCCTTGGCGTAGCTGGGCTGATTGGAGACGATGAAGAGCAGGAAGCCCGCCTCCTGCAAACGCCGCGCGGCCGCGATCGCGCCAGGCAGGACCTTCGTGCCGGCGAGCGTATGGGGCGATTCGTACTCGCCGGTGGCGGGGTTGAGCGCCAATTCGTTGAGCACCCCGTCACGATCGAGAAAGACTGCGCGCTGGAGCATGGTGCGTGGACCGTGGATCGTGGTTCGGGTTTCGAGTTTCACAACTTCACTTTGACGCGCCTTTTCTTAGTGGCGCTCTCAATTGCCGCGAAGCACATGGCCAGGCTCTTAATGTTGTCATCACAGACGGTCTGGGGCGTGGCGCCGGAGCGCAGGGCCTGAAGGAACTCGTCGAGCACCCCTTCGTGGCCGCCTTGGGCCACCTTGATTTCGGGCAGGGCAACGTCCTCAAGCTTGCGATGGAAGCCTTCAGTGCCCACCGGGCGCTGGCACTTGGGCTGCGCCGCGCCATCCCAAACGATGGTGCCCTGGGAACCCGTGGCGCGCCAATTGGATTCCCAGCTCGTGTTGTAGCCTTCAGCGGCCCAGGAACCGCGGTAGGTGAACGCCACGCCGTTGGTCATCTCGAAGATGCACAACGCCGCGGCGGCGCCTTTGTACCAACTGCCGTGCGGGTTGAATTCGTGGCAGTAGACGGCCAGGGGGTCGCAGCCGCAGATGAAGCGCGCCTGGTCAAAAGTATGGATAGCCATGTCGAGCACGAGCACGTGGTCCATGACGTCGCGGAAGCCGCCGAAGTGCGCGCCGATGAAGAAGTCCGCGTCGAGGCTGGAAAGCCGGCCGATCGTTCCTTCTTTGGCCGCCTTGCTGAAGGCCTGGATCGTGCCCATATAGCGCCGGTTCTGGGTGACCATGTAAAGGCGTTTAGCCTTCCGGGCGGCGGCGCACATGGCTTTGGCGTGCGCCAGGGAGTCGGCGAGGGGCTTCTCTCCCAGGACGTGGCAGCCGGCCTTCAAGGCTGTCACAGTGACGCCATAATGCGCCTCCGGCACGGTGATGTCGGTGACGGCGTCGGGCTTGGCCTGGGCGATGGCTTCCTCCAGGGTGTTATAAACGATGCCCGGCGGCAGGTTGTGCTTCGCGGCGGTCTCTTCCGCGGCAGGCCGGCGGATGTCCACCAGCCCAACGAGCTCGGCGTCGGGCCGTTTCTGCGTGCGCTCCACCCAGCCCTGCGCCATGCCGCCGCAGCCCACCTGGACGATGCGCACTTTGCGGTCTTCAACGAACGGTTTGAATGTGGCCATGCGTTTTCTCCTCGCGGTTCGGTCTCCCTGGTCTCTGGAAGGACAAGAGAGCATAAGGCGGATGAGAAAAAGGTAAAGTACTGATGCGTCAACGAGCGCTGCCTCGGGCGCTTCAACCCACCGGCTCAGCCAAGTAGCCAAGAACGAAAAGGCCCGCGCAGATGCCCAAGAGCCATCCGAGGGCGGTGCTGGCTTCCTTCGAGGTTATTTCCTTGGGGACGACCTCGTGGATTCTCTGGGCCACATCCTCAATCGCGTCGTCCCGATTGAAGGGGACGATTCCACCGTCTTGCCTTTCTCGGGCAAACAACTCCCAGTGAGTTTTCTCCACGAGGGAATAAATGGGCTTACGAGCCTTGGCTGCAGCGTCGAGTTCTGCCTGTGCCCAGTTGCTGAGCGGCCACCTTGTGATTATCGGGACCACAGCGTCGGAGCAAGCGATGACCGCCTTGTCCGCCGCAGAAAGTGTCGAGTGACGGGTGCGCCGAGCAGTCTTCAGGGTCATTTCATAGGCTTGGGCAAGCGTCTGGAGCTGCCAGACTGAAGCCTGCTCAATCTTGTTAAGGCTCGGAATGAGGAAAACTTGGTATCCCACTTATGCTGCCTCCACAACATCCAGTTTTCCTTTTCCGTTTACGAACCTTGCCCTTGTGTGACGCGAGCCTCTTCACGCGCCGGCAAGTGCTCACTTACTGCGAACTCGCTACTGGCCGTCGCTCGACCACCTTTGAGGCGCATATTGGTCTGCTGAATGAGGTTAGCCCAAGATTCTTCCGAGGCAGTCAAGAGATTGTTCTTCGCGGCCCAACGCGAGACCTCTCGCCAACTCCATAGCGGCGACGTGCTCGTTGCGGCAGCAACAGGTCTGGGAAATTCACCCGGTCCGCGGAGACCTTGTACATATAACCGCACCGACTCTCTGGAACGTTCCAGCCGGCGCGCAATCTCAGCTTGCGTTACCAGATCGTCTGGCTCAATCCTCTCAACAGTAAAACCCGCGGCTGTGACCTGCCGAATTGCGCTATCAATCGCCTCTTGCGGTTTCGTTCCCTTGCGGTCAAAGTCCAAGCAGACAACGGATTCACAAACACGCGGCGTACAGTCATCGCATCCCGCCTCAAAGATATTCTCCGCTTGTTCCTCACTGAGGTCCGTCATGCCGGCCAGAATAAGGGAAAAAGAGTAGAGCATCATCGCGCCCTTTCTTCACAAAGTCTATTATTTGGGTTGACATCTGTCAACAAACCCCAAACTCCCCTCACTTCTTTTGCCCCATCAGGAACTCCACCAAGTCCCCCAGTTCTTCCACCGTCAGGCCGTCCGCCAGCCCCGCCGGCATCACGGAGCCCGGCGTGGGGTCCAAATCATGGACATCCCCGCGCGCGATCGAGTCCCGCAGGCCGTTGGCCAGGGCCAAATCGAAGCGCTCCACCGTGCGTTTCAACATCGCGCCGTAAACATGTTTGTTGGGATGGAGTGTCACATCCACCGGCTCGAAACCGCTGGCGATATCCCGTTGCGGCTCAAGGATGGCATCCAGGACGTAGAGTTTGTCTTTCAGCGCTCCGATGCTGGACAGGTCCGGCCCGGCATCCCCGCCCTTGCCGTTGAGCGCGTGGCAGCGCGCACAGCCCAGGCGCGGGGCCTCATTGAAGAGGGCTGCGCCTTTAGCCACGTCACCTTGCCGCGCCATGATTCCCGCAATGAATTGCTCGCGGCGCTGGGCCAGTTTGGCTTCCCGCTCCTTCAGGCCCTCCAGGCGCGGCGCCAGCTTTTCGCGCGACTCCTCGCTGACCGCCTTTGAAGCAGCCCAGGCGCGGGCGCAGGCAAGGGCCTTGGTTTCGGCCTGGATGCCGGCGAACTTGTCGCTCTCGATCCGGGCAATGATGGCCTCGACAATATTGATGATGCTCTCTTGGCTGCCGCGCGGACCGAGAAGAGTTAGCGCCTCGATGGCGGCATCCCGCAGGCCGGGGTTGTCCAGGTGCGCGACCATAGCTCCGGCGGACTCAGCGTCCTTGAGCCGTCCCAGCGCAGTGAGCGTCGCGGCCTGCACGGACAACTCGGTGTTCGACAAAAACGGCCGCAAGTGCGCCGCGGTAATATCGCCCTTGGCCGGGAGATTGTTCAAGGCCATCGCGACTACGGCGGGATCGGCACTGTTGAGCAGCGCGACAGCGGCGGTAGCCGCAATGTCGCGCCTCTGGTTGAAAAGCGCTCGTGCAACGGCGAAGCGTGTTTCCTGGGAGGTCTCGGGAGCCTTGAAGAGCGCCTGGAGGGCCGGCAAGGCTTCGTTGCTGGTCAGACCTGCCAGCGTCAACCGCACTCGGGGCAGAAGACCGGTGTTCTTGTCGTATTCCTTTTTCCGGAACTCGGCATCCACTCTGGCTATTGCCTCGGCCAGCGCCCTGTCCGCGACCGGGGTGCGCAGGCAGCGCAGGATGTCGAGCGCGCGGATGCGTTCTTCTTCGGGGCGGGTGCTGTCCGCCAGCAGGCGGCCGAAAAACGGCACGGCCTGAATAGGCTGGCTGATGAGCAGCACCTTGGCGGCGGGGCTCTTGAGGGCCGGCGCGCCCGACCCGAACAGCGTGGCGATCTCATCCACCGCTGAACCGTCGCGCATGCAGGCCAAGGCCCACAACGCGGCGCCCGCAATGCGTTCGTCTTTGTCCGCGAGCGCGGCCTTCACGGCGCCCGCGAGTTTCTCGGTGCTTCTCCACGCCGCCGGCCGCTGGAACGGCCCACTGGTGTCAGGCTGGGGACCCCAGGCCTCGCCTGTCCAGGTGTCTTCCTTCTTGGTCAGGCGGCCCATAGTCTTGACGACTTCCGCCTTCAGTTCCGGCGAGGCGGCGCGGGCGCTGAGCGCGAGCAGGCCCGCGGCGGCTTCGTCAGTGTAGATTTCCCGCAAGGCGAGCAGCGCGGAGCGGCTGGCGGCCTGGTTTTCGGATTCGGCGGCTTTAAGGCACTCCGCATAAGCGCCCAGGGCGCGCAGGCTGCGCATGGCCAAGTGGCGGACCGGCGCTTCGCTGTCGGCCAGCGCTTCGCGGAGCGCCGCGGCGATTTCCTGGACGCGCTCAACCGGCGCGGACTTGCCCAAGCGGGCAAGGCTGGTGACGGCTTCGGCGCGGACAAAGGGGTCCTCATCTTTGAGTGCTTTCGCGAACGGCTCAACAGACAGCCCCTCAAGTTCGCCCAGGCGGTCGGTGAGCGCACACAGGGCCTGGGCGCGGAGTTCAGGCTGCTCCGTGAGTTTCAGCAGCGCGGGCGCGGCCTGGGCTTTCTCAAGCTGCTTGTAGGTCCAGAGGGCGAGGATCTTCTGGATGTGCGGGGCCTTGGCGCGGTCTTCCATAATCCGCAGGAGTTCCGCCGAGGCCGCTTCGCCGCGCATCAACAGTTCTTTTTGAGCCAGAAGCCGGACCGTCTGCCCGGGGCGGCCGAGCAGCGTCGCCAGCGCCTCAACGGAGAGGGCTTTGAAGTCGGGGAGCAAGCGGGGGCCATGCGCGTTCTTGGGCGAGATCTTCAAAACTGCGCCGGACACAGCCGGGCGCCCCCAATTGTTTTGGCCCCAGTCCGCGACGTAGAGATTGCCGGATGCGTCCGTGGCCAGAGCGACCGGGCGGAAGGGAAACTGCGGGTTGAGCCATTGGTCTTGCCGCAGCTCAAAGCTCGCGCCCTTGCGCACCAGGCTGCAACGGAAGATCATGCCACGGCCCCAGTCGGCGACGAAGAGCTTGTCGCGATCCTCGGGGCGCAGGCCGCTTTCCGCGTAGAACAAGGCCGCGCTGGGCAAGCCGCCGCCATGCTCCTGCATTGCGGGCAGCGTCTCCTCCGGGTAGTTCTGGAAAAGGTTGGGGTAGCCGAAATCCGCGCCTGGCCGGACGTGCAAAGAGCGCGCGCTCAGCCCGCTGCCGTCGTTGCTGTTGTCGCGCACGAGGATGTTGAGTTCCGGGTCCACGGCCAGCGCCACCGTGTTGCGCAGGCCCTGGCAGCAGACTTCCACATCCGTGCCGTCAGGCCGCACGCGGATGATTCCGCCGCCGTAAAGCTGGAAGGTCTTGCCGTCCGTCCCTTTGCCGTCGTAGGCGCCGCAATCGCCCAGGGCGATATACAGCCAGCCGTCCACGCCCAGCGCCAGGCGGGCGGCGAGTTGGTTGGGGAGCCACTTGGTGGACTTGGAGCCCAAGCCGGTAAGCAGACGTTTCTTCTCGCCGGCCCTGCCGCCGCCATCCAGTTCGCGCAGAGCCGTGAGGTACGGCGCATGAAGGAAGTAAACCGTGTCGCCCACGCACAGCAGACCCTGAGGGCCGGGAGACTCTTCCGCGAAAGTCTGGATCAGGTCATAGCTCCCGTCATCATGGGTATCGCGGGCCAAACGGACTCTGTCGTCGCTGTCCTTGCCGCCGGCCCAGCGCGTGCCGATGTAGACGCTGCGGCCGTCCGGCGAGACGGCAACGCTGGCCGGGCCTGTAATTTCCGGCGCCTTGGCGACGACTGTGGCCTGAAGCCCCTCGGGGAGCATGGGCAGAACGTACTCGCCGGCGGTCGCACTTAGAACGAGTACTGCAAAAAGCCACAGAGAACACAGAGGACACAGAGAGGGGATTGTTGTTTTGTCCATCCAATAGATTTGGCCCTGCCGAATCACCATTTCTCCTCCTTGGCACGCCGGCCAGTTTGGTGCAAGGCAGCATCCAGGAACCGTTTGTCGTCTGCGTCCAGGCCCTCAGCATGGGCCGCGTTCGGCTTGTCCAGAAGAGCCTAGCTTTCCAACCGCTCGGAGTACTGTTCCAAGGCTTGGGCGACGATGTGGCTGCGCGGTGTTTTCCTCTCCCGCGCCAGTCTCTTGGCTTGCTCGAAAAGTGGCTTGGGCAGCGAAACAGCAGTCTTCACGCTGGGCATTGGGCAGCACCTCCATTGCTACCGGTCCTTATACCGCTGGCGCTACCCCGGTCAATGCCAACCTGTGCGCGCTCTCGGGAGGGGGGCTGGACCGTAACCTGATGCCACGGATGCGACTGCGCGGGATTGCGCTCTCGTCTACCGTTGGCACCCATTATCGAGTGCTCTATCCACGATTTTGGGAGTTGAACGTCCCCGTAACTCCGGAACTCGGAACTCCCTGGACACGTAGGGGGAATGAGGTGCTACGGCAAAGAGGCGTCACTTTTCCTGGAACGCCATTAGGTGGGGTGTCCCCGGAACTCCCGGAACTCCTGGAGTTCCGGCAGGAGGCTGACTTCCCACAAGGCCATGGACTTGTCCGCGTATTGGCCGTCATTCTCGGTGCAGCGTTCGCTGAGGATCCGCTGCGGCGCCGGAAGTCCGAACGGCGGCAACTGCAGGTTGATCGGACGCCAGAGACCGAGGGGAATGTCCGTGTTCTCGGTTCGAGCCGTGAAGGTTGTAGTCAGGAGATAGCGCGGGCCGCTGCGCTTGAAATTGCGGAGCGCGGCGAGAATCAACGAAAAGGGCAGGTGCACGAGGCAGTCGCGGCAGAAGATCAGGTCCACCTGCGGCAGCGGGTCGCTGGTGATGTCGAGTACGCGGAAGTCGCGCCGGTCGCTCTGGTACTTGCGTTGATCCTCGGCGATCAACTCCGGAACGATGTCGGCGCCGATGTAGCGGTCCAGCTCGAGTTGCGCCGCTTGCATCCAGAAGAAGTCGCCGCACGGAGCGTCCAGCATCGAGCGGACGGAAATCTGTCGCAGCAATTCAGGCAAGGCTTCGCGAAGAGCGGCGGTCTGGGACAGATCGGAGCCGGGGCCGGATGCGGAGTCGCGGCCCGCGAAGCCGTTCTGGTGGTAGATTTCGATGAAACGGCGCTGGATCTCGTTGCCTTTGATCAGCCGGCGTAGACTCCGGTAGAGCGCGGTGTCTTTGAGCATCAGGGTTCCTTCTGGCATAGGGGCCCAGGGCTTCGCCTGTGGCGTGTTCTGCTCTGACTTTGCGGTGGTATCCGGTTTAGAATTCGGCGAATTCGCGGGACACAATACCTCTACTGTAACCGTTTTTTCTAATTTTGCCTCTGAAATATGCCGATTCTTCTATCCAGGGGTGATGGAGGATGCCGCATGTCATTATTGGAGAGTCCGAAAGCACAGGCT
>Ga0187861_10002469_pt1 | contig 17308 bp, 21 predicted proteins | sample June2016WEW_10_1_3_FD_132986 | JGI IMG/M metagenome (GOLD analysis project Ga0187861, IMG submission 132986) | Peatland microbial communities from SPRUCE experiment site at the Marcell Experimental Forest, Minnesota, USA - June2016WEW_10_100 | ecosystem: Environmental > Terrestrial > Soil >...
TTAACTGACCAATTATCTAACTTTTCTATAATATGGGATTTTCAGAAAGCGGCTGAATTTTAATGCATATTTCCGCTATCTGAACAGCATTGTTTTTTGTGGGATTGTTGCTGCATTTTTTTCCCCTCTTCCTGCCCCGTTTTCCGACAGCAGTAGACCTCGGAAAAAATGTCTGATAATTTGAGGCATTGGCTGGGAGTACATATTTGTTTCAGTTGCTGAAACTGCACAATGGCTGCCTTCTGTAATTGTTTTTGCAGTTCCCCTATTTTCTCTGTATACTGGTTCAGCTTGGCAGTGTCGGTCTTTTCCGAAGTGAGCTCATCGAGCAGGGCTGTGCGGATGTTTTTAATTTCAGTAACAACAGGTTCAGTCTTCTCCCTGAATTTTTTATTTATTTCGGAGACCTTTACCGACTGGGCTGTGCTCATTGCCAGTTGTTCATCAAGAAACCTACAGGTCGCATTGCAGCTCGCTGTATCAGCGACAGTGGTTTTGTTGGCCTTGTAATAAAAATAGAAACTTGTCAAGCCTGAAATATTGATCACTATCATCAGGATCATGATCCAGAACACTACCCTGTATTTATTGAAATAATTCATGGTTCGAAGATTATTTATATAATTTCAATATTTTGTCTTCGTCATTCAATTCGGAAATGAACAAGTCGGTTTTCATTTTATTTAAATTTCTTTCATATGCCGAAATGCGATTGAGGTTCTTTCCCTGCCTGCCAGCAAAAAAACCAGTCAGGACAGCCAGTAAGACCAGGGTCACGGCAAGAACAGGCTGAAGCACCCTGGGTATGTGAAATAAAAATCTGCGATCACCGGTGGTTCTGTGTGATTCCATCTTCTGAAGTATCCTGGTAGCAAGAAAAGGGTTATGTTCTGTTTTCCTGTCTTTTTCAATCACATCCATGATGGATGAAAAGGAAACTATCAGGGCAGAACATGAGGTGCATCCTGCAATATGTTCCCTGACTTTGGTCATTTCAGCTTCCGGAAGCTCGTTTTCCACGATTGTGAAAAGATTGTTTCTAATAAAATTGCAGTTCATGATTCAGTTCTTTTTAATTCGGGAAAGTGAACCGATAACTTATTCTGAAGGTTGATTTTTGCACGATGTATAAGTGATTCCACCGATGACAGGCTTAAGTTCATGACTTCACAGATCTCCCTGTACGGCAGATCCTCATATTTGCTGAGGACAAATGCAATACGTTGATTTTCGGAGAGTGAACCGATAGCCTGGTTCAGCAACTTTCTTGTTTCATTATTCTCTGCAGGTGTATTTTCAGTGGCAAGCTCTATTACCTGGTTTTTCCTGTTCTTGTCTTCGTTTAAGAAGTTGCCAATCCGGTGAAATATCTCCCTTCTATTATTTCTTTTAATCAGGTTCAGGGAGCGGTTGACTGTGATACGATAGATCCATGTCGATAAAGACGCTGAATGGCGGAATGCCCTTGCCGAATCCATGATTTCTATGAATATTTCCTGTGAAAGGTCCTCCGCATCTTCCATATTGCCCGTAAAATAATATGCTGTTTTAACCACCTGTTTCTGATATTTATCAAGCAGGTACTGAAAAGCCTGGCGATCACGCCGTAGTATTCCCTGGATCAGTTCGGTATCAGTCATTTTTTGCCGATAATAGAAAAGCAAAGGTCAGGCTAAATTTAATATGAAATTCAGCCTGATCTGTAAAGTTCCGTTATTACTTTGGGGGGGCAGGGGTCTTGGCAGGGGTATTGTTCTGATTCCCGCTACCTTGAGGATGCCGGGAGCCATTACAATTGGTATTGCTTTTACAAGAAGTGGAACAGTTACCGGTTCTGGAGCCACAATTGTTACCTTGTTCGCAACAGCCAAGATTTTCATTGCCTTGGACACAGTTACGGTTGTTATCAAAAACACCGGTACAGTTCTTATCGGCAACCTTTCCACAACAGGTGGCAGTCTTATTGGTTTTTGTTTCTTTTGCAGTGACTGTTGTGTTGTTCTGGGAGTACCCGGATAAAGCAAACACAAGTAGCAGGCCTAGCGGCAGCATGGTTTTGAACATTGTTTTCATGTTGTTTTTTTTGGTTGAACATTAACGTTTCTTATTTGACAACCAGAAACAGAAAAACTTGCGGCCAGGATAAAAATATTTTAAATCATACTTTGTTTTAATTCGTTTCCGACGGAGAATGCATCGCCAAGTTTGTCGCCTATATTATAATACGCCATACTGCCGAATGAACCAAACAGCATTGGCCTTACCTTCTCGATGTCTGGAAGTTGATTTGGATTTAGAACCTCACTATCAGCTACCATTCCGACAATTTCTCCAATGAACATTGTATGCCGGCCAAGATCAATCTGTCTGACCAGTTTACATTCAAGGGCATAGGGAAATTCTTTTACGATTGGGGCATTGACCAGTTTACTCTTTTCCAGGGTAAGGCCAGTCTCTTTGAATTTATCGCACTCTCTTCCCGACACCATACCGACAAAGTCGGCCTCTTTGAGATACTTTTCAGAAGGAATATTCACAGTGAATGCTTCGGTCTGTTTGATGTTGTGATAAGTAAGCGTCGCTTCCCTGAGAGACACACTGATACATGGCGGTTTGCTTGATGCGATTCCTCCCCAAGCTGCAGTCATGATATTAGGCCTGCCATCGGAGCCATATGTTCCAATGATGAGCACTGGAGAGGGGAGTAATATAGTTTTTGCTGGAAGTGAAAGTTTCATAATCATTTCCTTTTTTATTTATTATTTTTGATTCTTTGTCGTAAAGCAATTGGCCAACCTTTCAAAGACTCTCCAAATTAGAAGCATCGCTATCTAATAAAGGCAGTTAAGCTTTAATGAACTTATGCAAATGTATTTCAATATCCATAAGGTAGTGTTTTTGCAATAGTCAGTGTTCTAAAAGATCAAATCAATCCCAATAGAATCAGAATTGCCGAAGTAAGAAATATCAATGGACAAAGCTTATAAGGAAAAAACTTGACCTTGAATCCAGTAAAAAATGAGACAATGCTAAGGGTGACCAGCATCACTATAATGCTCAAATAGATAACTTGTGAAATCTTATTTGAATTATCTATTGATGTAATCAGAATAGTTAGCATTCCAATGAATATCAAGCTGATCCCTTCAATGATCCATTCCATGGTAATGATCCTTTTGTTATCTATCGAGATATCTCCGAAATTCTTTACTACATTTTTTGTGGGGAATAGATGAGCAATACCCCAGATCATGGTCAGGGCTCCAGAAAGATCGAAAAATAGTGTTTTCATTTTTCACAAATGGGTTAAACTGTAAAGATAATGCATCGATAGATCAGACCTAAACAAAATTTATTATTCGCTTTAATTTCGAATTAAAAACTTATCGTATATTTGCGATAAACAATTATTATGGCATATACAAGCACAAATTATAAGGAAGAAGAGATTCAATTGGCTCGATATGCAAAGGCACTGAGCCATCCAGCCAGAATTGCTATTGTTAAACTTCTTGCTTCCATGGATACTTGTTTTTGTGGTGAGATCGTGGAAGAACTACCAATAGCTCAAGCTACTGTTTCTCAACATTTGAAAGAACTTAAAGATTCGGGACTAATCCAAGGATGTATTGAACCTCCGAAGATTCGATACTGTATCGAACCAGAAAACTGGAAAAGAGCTCAAACACTTTTCACGGATTTTTGGAAACAATCGTATTTGTCACAATCAAATAAGGTTTGACTGAATGAAAGATATATTCCAAACCTGTTGCCTCAAGATCGATAATATTCCTTTTCCAATGCCACGAGAAGTTCCGAATTTATTACAGCAAGGTGCTTTACTTGTAGATCTGCGTGAAGAATTAGAAACAGAGATACTAACATTTGGAATTGAACATATAATCTATCTTTCACATTCCGATTTTGAAGATAATTGGACTACTCTCCCATTAGATCGACCATTGATCTTGGCTGATGCCGTGGGATTATGGAGTAAAAAATATGCAGTCTTTTTGAGATCAAGGGGATATGAACATATTGCCAGTCTTGTAAGTGGAATTGCAGATTGGGAAAAAGATGGCTTGCCGATGAAATCTGGAAAATATCAGCCACTTAATGGACCTTGCCCATGCATGATAACACCAAAAGAGAAAAAATAAACCTATTGAAAACCTTATTAAACAAATGATATATGAATATTCATAAGAAAGACATCAAAGAGATTGTAAAAGACAAATACAGTCAAATTGCCCAACAATCAAAGAAGGAAAATGAGACTTCATGCTGCGGGTCAGGTGGCTGTTGTGATGTTGATTACACTGTCTTCAGTGAAAACTATGAAAACCTGAAAGGATACAATCCCGATGCCGACCTTGGACTTGGTTGCGGAATTCCAACGCAATTCGCCCACATTAAGGAAGGGGACACAGTGCTTGATTTAGGATCAGGAGCAGGAAATGATTGTTTTGTTGCTCGTGCCATTGTAAGAGAAACGGGAAAAGTCCTTGGATTGGATTTTAGTGATACGATGCTGGAAAAAGCAAGAGAAAATGTCAAAAAACTGGGGTTTACCAATGTTGAATTTTTCAACGGAGATATTGAAGAAATACCCATTGCCTCTGATACCATTGATGTAGTAGTGAGTAATTGCGTTCTGAACCTCGTTCCAGATAAGAAAAAAGCCTTTTCTGAAATATATCGGGTTTTAAAACAGGATGGTCATTTCAGCATATCTGATGTTGTCCTGAAAGGGACTCTTCCGAAAGGATTAAAAGATGATGCGATTATGTATGCAGGTTGCGTTGCGGGAGCCATTCAGAAAGAGGATTACATAGAAATCATAATGCATTCTGGATTCCAAAACATTGAGATAAACAAGGAAAAGGAAATTGAATTACCTGATGAATTGTTATTGAATTATCTCTCCGATGCCAAATTAAAACAGTTTAAAGACAAAAGCATAGGGATTTTTAGTATAACAGTAACCGCCCGTAAATAAGCCAAATTTTAAATCAATTTTACGAATATAATTTATGAGTCCTTCAAAAAAACGTCTGACTTTTTTAGACCGGTTTCTGACCTTATGGATTTTTCTGGCCATGTTTGTAGGAGTGTCTTCGGGATATTTTTTTCCAGAGTTAGTTGGTTTTTGGAATCATTTTCAGGTAGGCACTACCAATATCCCAATTGCAATCGGACTTATCCTGATGATGTATCCCCCACTTGCAAAAGTAAGATATGAGGAACTGGGAGATGTATTTAAAAATGTTAAAGTCCTTTTGCTCTCATTGGTTCAAAACTGGATCATAGGTCCAATATTCATGTTTGTTCTGGCAATAATATTCCTTCGGGGATATCCTGAATACATGGCGGGATTGATTTTAATTGGACTTGCAAGATGTATTGCCATGGTGATCGTTTGGAATGATCTGGCCAAAGGGGATCGGGAATATTGTGCCGGATTGGTTGCTCTTAACTCCATCTTTCAAGTTTTGTTCTTTTCCGTTTATGCTTATTTATTCTTAACAATCCTGCCTTCTTGGTTGGGATTAAAAACATTTACCGTAGATATTACCATAGGCCAGATCGCTAAAAGTGTGTTTATTTACCTTGGAATACCATTCATTGCAGGAATAATAACGAGATTCAGCCTGATCAAAATAAAAAGCAAAGACTGGTATGAGCGAAAGTTTATACCCAAGATCAGCCCAATCACACTGATTGCGTTGCTTTTCACAATAATCGTAATGTTTTCCCTGAAAGGAGAATACATCGTCAAAATTCCATTGGATGTTGTCCGCATTGCGATTCCATTAGTAATCTATTTTGTGGTTATGTTCATCGTTTCGTTTTTCATGGGTAAACGAATTGGTGCCGGTTACGAAAAAACTGCGACCCTCTCATTCACGGCTGCAAGCAATAACTTTGAACTGGCTATAGCAGTAGCGGTTGCTGTTTTCGGCATTAATTCAGGAGTAGCATTTGCTGCCGTTATTGGCCCGCTCGTAGAAGTTCCCGTTTTGATCAGTCTGGTTAACCTTTCCTTTTACTTCAAACGCAGGTATTTTCCACAAGAACAACATTAATTCATCCTTGGTTGTTTAATAATAAGTTAATATTGGTATCTATTTGTGAATGAAATTCTATCGTATTTTCACGATTGAATTCTAACCAAGAGAAAACACAAATAGAGAAGATAAAAGTATTATTCGTTTGCATTCACAATTAAGCTCGCAGCCAGATGGCTGAAGCCCTATTGAATCAATTGGCAGGTGACAAGTTTGAAGCAATCAGTGCTGGATTGGAAAAAGGCACCTTAAATCCACTGGCAGTTAAAGTAAGGGATGAAATAAGGACGGCAATTGAACAATTCATTTCGACTTATTAATAACCGATCTTCCCTGACGTAGATTACTAAAACAGGTAAAAACATGGAACAAGAAATCAAACTCTACAAAAAGGCTTATCTATTGAGTTTGTTTACTATTTTCTACAATATTATTGAGGGTATTATATCAATGATAATGGGTTATCAAGATGAAACTCTTTCCTTATTCGGTTTTGGGGCTGATAGTTTCATAGAAGTTATGTCAGGTATTGGAATTGCCGTTATGATTTTACGCATCAGAGAATATCCTGATAGTTCTAGAAATAGATTTGAGATAAATGCTCTGAAAATAACGGGTACAGGATTTTACTTGCTGTCCGCCGGACTACTTATCGGAACTATTTTAAACATTATTTACAAGCATAAGCCTGAAACAACATTTTGGGGTATCATCATTTCGTTGATCTCTATTGTTGTGATGATTTGTCTTGTAATTGCAAAAAAACGAGTAGGAAAACAATTATCCTCTGATCCCATTATTTCTGATGCAAATTGTACAAAGGTTTGTATCTACATGTCGCTTGTTTTGCTTGTGTCAAGTCTTCTATATGAATTTACAGGGTTTGCATACGCAGATAGTATTGGAGCATTAGGATTAATGTATTTTTCTTTTACTGAAGGGAAAGAAGCATTTGAGAAGGCTAAAGGTAAAATTTATAGTTCTGAAAAGTGCAAAGAATGACATGTTTAATATAAAACCACTTCTGAATTATCAGGATTACAAAGATAGATTTGCATAGACCTGTCTTACAATCTATTAGCACTTTTTCATCTTCCTTTATTACTTCATCTGTTGTTGTATCTTATAAGGTGGTGGTTATTAATATTGATTTTCTTGCACTTACAAATCGCTTAACTTTAATTCTTAATGAATTTCACCATCGTCACCGTCCTTTCATTGGTCAGCCGCACAAAATAAATCCCATTGGGCAGATTTGATATGTCAAGTTGTGTTTTTACCGTGGTACTTTGGCGCATGAGAAGTGGCTGCCCCTCAATATTCATAATTTTCAAAGTGCCTTTTATTGATACTTCAGATGTTTCAATGGTTATTTTATCAGTTGCAGGATTTGGATAGATATTAATTTCATTCCGAGATCCGATATCCTGTATGCCTTCGGTATGAATGATCAGCTTGATGTCATCGAGCATCCATCCGTCCTGATTCGTCTGGATGCTGTCGCTGATGAAGGTGAATCGATAGTAAAGAGTATCGATCGTGGAATAACCCGGTATAAAGGCAAGGAATTCTCTCCATTGATGGATCCTTCCTGTTAGGGCGGGTTTCGGAGTTATCCAGTAGTTATCAGGGATGACTGTGTCCGATAAGGCATTGAGCCAGGTCATGCCGTGATCCAATGAAAACTCAATCCGCCCGAAGTCTTTCAGTGTATCGCTGTCAAATTTATAAGATGCCCCGATGACGGGTGCACACATACAATACCCTTGCGGGATAAATTTAATGATGAAGCTAGATATGTTATTAACGGGGTATGGTCCGGTACTGTCTGTGAGGATTGCATTCGGGGAAGAATAGGCGCTATCGAACATCGTTTTATGAGGTATACATACCTGCCAGATATTGTTTGAAAATGGGATATTAACATTGTAATAAGACCCCTCCCAGCAGGGGTTATCCTCAAAATTGATAATGCAGCTATAGAATGGGGTTTGTCCTTTCCCAGAGCACAATGAGATCAGAAGGAGGGTTAAAATCAGAAATGTTTTTTTCAATTGTCTGGATTTTTTGTTTGTATTTCTATAATTTGACATCTTTTTCACCACAAAGGTATAGTTGAACTCATAGATTTTCAGCTATCATAAACAAGTTGATCAATGGTTGTCACAGGAAAAACCCCGCATTGAGGTTGCCGGCTTATTCGCGGTTGTGCTCATTGTAAGTCAATGGCAATTAGTTTTTAATTATTTCAAATAGCGTAACCACTGATGATCCGGAATAGTCGTTTTACGTTCGTTAATTCGTAATGCAAAACGTGTGGCGGTTGACAGCTAATTTAAAGGTTTATTTTCCACCTTAACTTGCTGTCCTAATTTTGGGGAGTATTATAGTTATGGGCTGGTTATTTTTTTTTGCTTTTAGATTAACGCTTGAGTAATCAAATTATATATCATTATACCTGTTTGGTTATTCAAGCGATAGATCTGTAGTTGCCACTGCTATAATTTTACCATTAATATAAACAGGAACAGACCGTGTTTTCATCCATATATCTCCACCGCCAGCATCAAAATAAGGATCAGTCCATATTGGCTTGCCCCCATCAATAGCTTGACGAAGCCATAATTGCTTATTAATATGGTAAGCGCTATCTGCCAGGTTTTTTACCTCAAGGGTGTTGTTTTTTCTATACCAATAAGGACTGTAATAAGCTTTATTTGTACTGTCTAATAAGGCAACCGTCGCACCAAAAAAAGAATTAGAATTTATGATTAGATAATTTTTGATCCTATCGGAAATGTCAGTTGTACTAGGCGGGTTTAAAATAAGTTTCGACACAAACTCATCAAGAGCAATTTCAATTTTTCGTTCAGGTGTTACAGGACTCTCTTTTTTGTGTTTGCAGGACGAAACTATCATAATCAATGAAACAGATAATATTGCTCCGAAAATAAGATTGATTTTTTTCATTTTAATTGAATTTAAGATTTGTTCCTACTCGTTTGGCTTTTCGGTACCGCCATGTTTTTTAGAGTTGCTTCTGTTCTTAACTTTTGTGGTTTCAATTTTACGAAATATTTTTAAGAACTATCAAAGTTGTTCTTTAGTGGTTCTGTTGTCTGTCCGCTATGTTCTTTCTTAAACTTGCATATAATGCTCCGCATGCAGCCGCATTGCGGGTTTTAGCAGATTTTATCTTTGCTTTTTGTTTCTATTTCATTAACCACAACTACTTTCCTTACCGACAAACCCCGCATTGAGGCTGCATGCTCGTTAGAGGGCGTTATTATTATAATCTGACGATTTTATAAACCTTAGAAGAATATTTTAAATAATAGATTCCAGGTGAGAAATCAGTTAAATCCAATCGGATAAAATTTCCAATACGTTCAATTGAGCGCATTTTCACTACATGACCATATAAATCAAACATTTCGGGTGTTTCATCATTATTTACTGTCTCGAAAAAAATACTGTTATAAGTTGGATTGGGGTAAGGATAGTTTTCATTAATAATAGGATTTTCGATGGAAGATAACAGGCAATTACTTGCAAATGAATCAGATTTAAAAGGTGGATTGGATGAGACAGATAGAATAGTAAAAGTAGTAGACCCCTGATATGTTGTATCACATGGAATATGGGTATAGTACCCGGTTCCGGTTATGGAATCATATATCCAGTTATTATGCACATATGTGTAATAGACAGCTGCAACGTAGTTACCTGCATTCAGAGAGTCAACTGTGACGGAATAGTTGTAAATGCATTCACATCCATAATTCATTCCCCAGTCGACCTGAAGCCATGTTATACTATCTCCGTTAAAAATGATTTGTTGTTCATATTGAGATCCACAATTCCTCCATGCTGAGTCGAGCTTGATTACAACACTATTTCCATTGACAATTGTTGATAAGGTACCTGTTGGCTGTCCAAATACCGAGGCAGCCACGAGAAAGAAAATAAAAAATATGGTTTTCATTTTGGGCTCCTTTCATTTTCTCTTTAAATAATCACCGGAAAAATATTCTGGATTTCATCTTTTCTCAAGTAAGAATAAACATGTTTTAATAATAATGCCCTCTAACTTAGCTGTAACCGTAACTCCATTTCGTGTTAATAATATGAACCAAGAACTAAAGCGAAAGTGATTCGCGTGTTATCGGATAGCTCCTTAAAGTGTAAAAGACCGTTCCTTGATACTATCTCTAAATGGTTATTTTCTAAGCAAATATATGAAAAATATAGGAAAGTCAATATCTATAATGGTTCTTTATAAAAATGAATGGGTAGATTTACGATTAAAATAAAAAAGTCAAGTAGTTTGATTTTTAAGTGAAGCCGGTACATTTTTATTAAAATCCAATCCCGACCTTGAACAACGGACACAGGTATATCAATTTTGAACCTGCACTGTAATATTCGTAGGGAGCAAACCGTGTGGTTTCATTGATTGAATATATAACAAAGAATAGCTGGAGCGAAAAATTCAGGCTGATATTCCGGTGAATATAAGTCTTCAGCCCGATCCCGGGCGCTCCATAAACCCCTCCGCGGTAGCTCGTCGTGATCAGGCTGTCAGTAGAGGAGGAATGGACCGTATGATAACGGTTCAGCCAGTCCTGTAATTCCTTCGGAGTCACGCTGTGTTCCTTGGGATTGAAGCAAAACGAATATCCTATATCAAACATGAAAAAGACGATGGGCAGCATCTTTTGTTTCCCGATAAATATCCGTAGTTGAATAAATAGGTCGAACAGGTCAGCGCTGACTTTATTGTCGCTCCTTGTTACACTGCCCGTTTTCCAGTTCCGCCATGCCCATAGCGGGTAATTGACATGTGTGTATCCAGCCCCGAGTCCCAGTGAAAAATGCCGCATGAACTGGTACCCATTTACGGTTGAGATGGAAAGAACCGGTGCGCCCAGCCTGACCCCGATTCCGACCTGGGTATTGTTAAAATATCCATTCTGTTTACGCAAATTCGCCTGATTATCTATTTTTCCCACCATGGTATCGGTAAGGGAATCTGTTTTTACTACCTGAGCAATAGTATGTGAAGAAAAGCAAACTGCGATTGATAAAAAGAATATCTTTTTTTTCTGCAATATTTTCATTTCTTGTTCTTTATTAAAAGGAATAGGTAAATTTACGAATGAAGCTCCCCGCCGCAAGCAGCGGGGTATCTTCGGGAATTATTTCTTATTCGCCGCAAGCGGCGAGGAATTTAACCCAAAAGAGATTAAAAAAATAAAACCAGCCATCGTTCTGTTTATAGATCTTTCTTCCAAGTATGCCGCCAGCGGTATCAAAATGTGGATATGGCCGGATGGTATTGTTTGCAAGAAAGATTGTATCGCCATTTCCCAGGGACAAGACGGAATCTGTTTTTATTCCTGCAAGATAATCGGGATTATTTATACTGTCGGTATAATAGGTGCGCCCGGCAGTAATGATGTTCCTGAAATCCTGTGCGAAAAGTATCTTTGGGAGCATAAGAAAGATTAGATAAATCTATTTCATACTAAATATTGGTCAGGGAAAACACATTCAAATATACATAATAATTTCATATCATGCAATATCTTATTCGAACTAAAACAAAATGCAAATTAAGATTTAATGAAAAAGCCGCTCAACGTGACTATCCTTTGTCGGTCGATTTTGACCACGTATAAACTGATTTATACTCACCACCCTTCATTTGAAAATCCGCTAAACCCCGGTCAATTTTCTATAAACCAAATTTCTGAGTAGATTTGTTTTTCAAAGCTGAAACCAAGAAACATTTGAGGCATGATTATGCTAATGAGGATGGTTGTCAGCAAGGCTAATTGTATTAGTGCGTTTTGATAATCTATAAAAGTGAACATAGCTTTCATTCGGTTTTATGAAGAACTTAATGATTTTCTTCCCTTTTCTAAACAGAAAATTTTATATTCCATTTACTTCCGGGACAACCCCAGTATTAAAGCTATAATTGAATCTGAAGGAATTCCGCATACCGAAGTCGATTTAGTCCTTATCAACGGGCATTCAGTTACTTTTCAAGAAAAAGTAAATGATAATGATCATATTTCAGTTTATCCTAAGTTTGAATTATTTGATATCTCTTCAATTAATGTTATCAGGTTAAAACCTCTTCGAGAAACAAAATTTGTATTGGATGTACATTTAGGGAAACTTACCAGATACTTGAGAATGCTTGGTTTTGATTCGATTTATGATAACGGGTTTACGGATGTTGAACTGTTAAGAGTTTCCATGCAGGAAAATAGAACACTTCTGACAAGGAATAGGAAACTCTTAATGAGAAAAACGGTCGAAAGAGGATATTGGATCCGTAATGACAAGATTTTTGATCAGGTCTTTGAAGTGTTCCAGAGATTTGATTTGACAAATACCATAAAGTGGTTTTCAATCTGTACTATCTGTAATGGGAACCTTCATGTTGTTGAAGAAGAAATAGTCAGGAAACAATTTCCGGAATTTAAATTCTATCCAAATACCTTCTTTTACCAATGTGATCAGTGTAATCATACTTATTGGAACGGATCCCACTGTGAAAGGTTTGAAAAATCAATGATTGAAAAGATATTAAATCGACTGTGAAGCAGTAAAAATGGGCAGATTTTGTTAACCACTAATAAAATCAACCAGCATCATTTGGTGACGGTACGGCCATATCTGGAATATGGCCTATAGCATTCAATATTGATCTATAGGTCAACAATAAGTAAACTTGCTTTTGGTAAGACACCTGTCAAATTTAGGATGGTCAATTTGCCCCGGAATGAGGGGGTCACTTTAAAACATAATTAAATTAGGGGGTCACAATATGTGCTGATTTTCCAAATTAGTTGCGGCCATTGAATGAAATTGCCAGGTAGGTGATGTCATCCGATTGCTCCATTCCTGCTGAAAAAGTGTTTACTTCCTGCATTGATTCCTTCACTACATCTTCGAGAGCAAAAGAAAGATGGGATTGCAGAAAGCTTTCCAGCCGTTCATCACCATAAGCCTTATCCTGGATATTGAAGGCCTCCGTCACACCATCGGTGAACAGGAAGAGACGGTCGCCAGGCATGAGCTGTAATCTTTTGGAGTGATAATTAAAATCTTCCAGGCAACCCAGGATAGGTCCACCGGTCATTTCAACTTTACGAATTCCAGGACCTGACAGAACATACGGGGGATTGTGACCACCGTTTACATATTCAACCTCACCTGTGGCGGTATTGAGAATGCCATAGAAAACAGTTACAAACATGCAGGAAACACTTTCTTTGCAAAGCAGGGTGTTGACATAGTTCATGCATTCATCAGCAGGAAGGCCATTCAATCCGGTTGCACGAATGAGAGTCCTGCTGACAGCCATGAATATAGCGGCAGGAACCCCCTTGCCGGAAACATCGCCAATAACAAAACCAAGCCGGTTATGATCAATCATGAAAAAATCATAAAAATCGCCACCAACCTCCTTCGCTGCAACCATGGAGGCATATATTCCAAAATCGGTACGGGTAGGGTAAGGCGGGAAAATCTTGGGAAGAATGGCTTGCTGTATCTCCCGTGCTGTATATAAATCCTGCCGTATAGAGATCAATTGATCGTGTTCTTCTTGTGATTGCCTGATCTGTAAAATTTCCTCGAGGGTTTTATTGATCGTGATCTCGAGATCCTCGAAATTGATTGGTTTGGTAACAAAATCAAAAGCCCCCCGGTTCATTGCTGTCCGGATATTGTCCATATCACCGTATGCTGAAACGATCACCGTTTTCAGACTAGGAGTTTTAAGTTCCTTCAACTTTGTGAGCAAAGTCAATCCATCCATTTCAGGCATGTTGATATCTGAAAGAATGACCCCGATTTCCGGGTACTCGATCAATTTTGTCAGCGCTTCAAGGCCATTGAATGCAAAAAGAAACTCATAAACACCTTCGCGGATCTGACGGCGGAATTTTTGACGAACCAGGGGTTCAAGGTCAATTTCATCATCAACGACAAGAATTTTACAGTTTGGTTGAGGGCTATTATTCATATTATGTCTTTTGTTTTTGGTAACCTGATAATAAACTCAGCAAATTCACCCTCTATGGTTTCGACTTTAATCTCACCATGATGTTGATTCACAATAATGTCGTAACTGATCGACAACCCAAGACCGGTGCCGGATCCGGCGGGTTTCGTTGTAAAAAACGGATCAAATATTTTTTCGGTTAACGACGGTGGTATCCCATTTCCATTATCCCTGATACGAATTTCAACCTGATCGCCCAGGTTCCTGGTGCTGGTCTTCAACAAAGGACTATAGTCGTCGGGATGTTCTTTCTTTTTCTGATGGGTAGCGTAGCAGGCGTTGTTGATAAGGTTTAGAAAAACCCGGCCGATATCCTGCTGCACAACGCTAATCATGCCGATTGAGAGATCATGATCATGTTCGATTTTAATATTGAATGTATTGTCTGATGCCCTCATCCCCTGATAACCCAAACTGACAAATTCAGTTAGCATGGCGTTGATATCGGTAGGTACATGTTCTCCTGATTTTCCATGCGCATAGAGCAGCATCCCGCGGATGATGCTTTCGGCACGCTTACCATGTTCACTGATTTTCATGATATTTCCACTCATATCGGCAAGGATCCCCTTCAGATATTCAACTTCTTTCTGATCCATTGATTTGGCAAGCTTACCAAGCTCCCCATTTAATTCCTGAATCAGTTCCAGGGTCAGTTCAGAAAAATTTTTAATAAAATTGAGTGGGTTTTTGATCTCATGCGCAATTCCAGCGGTAAGCTGACCGAGTGTCGCCATTTTCTCGCATTCTTCAATTTGCTTACGGGCATCCTTTAACTGATCCTCAATTTTCTCTCTTTCGGAAGAATTATTTGAATCATATTTAGTCTCATCCATATTCCGATTTATATAGAGGATAAAATTAAAAGATTTTCAGGTTAAATTGATTTTTAAATTGAAAAAGATTTATTCAATTATTTTCCCAGATTATTATGTAAGTTTGTTACTGAATCAATTTTTCAAACCATCTATGGCATCACTCCTCCTTCACGAAAACCCATTTCCAGGTATCCGGAGTTACGAAATTCATGAAGATGAGCTGTTTTTCGGCAGAGAACTTCAAGTAAAGGAACTGATTGAAAAATTATCTCAAACGCGGTTTCTGGCCATTGTCGGATCATCAGGTTGCGGCAAATCTTCACTAATCAAGGCCGGCGTTATTCCTGCCTTGCTTAAAAATAAAACTGGACACTTCTCAACAACCTGGAAGTTGAGTATTTTTCACCCTTCAGATGATCCGATCGGGAACCTGGCCCTCTCCTTGGCAGACGGCGATAATAAAGCAGAAGCCATTGCGACAGAACTGCGTTCGGGAAAAGATGGACTGGTGAATATTTTGAACACCATTGACAACCCGGCTGAACAATCAAGGCTGATCATCATTGACCAGTTTGAAGAATTGTTCAGGTTTAAAAAAAACAGGACTTCGTTCCATACCATTCTGGAAACCTCTGCATTTGTTGACCTTATTCTTACTGCCATCGATCACGCTGAAATACCAGTCTACATTGTACTTTCGATGCGCACAGATTTTTTGGATGAATGCACGGAATTCAGGGGTCTCAGCGAAATGATCAACAAAGGATATTATCTGGTTCCCCGGATGAATAATGACGAACAGCGACTTGCAATTACCGGACCTGTCCTTATCATGGGTTGCAAAATCGCGGATGACCTGGTGGAGCGTCTGTTGAACGATGTAGGGGATGATCCGGATCAATTACCCATCTTGCAGCATGCCATGATGCGCACCTGGGACTACTGGATGCTGAACCGTATTGGCGATCAGCCGATCGGTGTGGAGCATTATAACGCCATTGGTACCATGAAAGAGGCCCTGTCAGTTCACCTGGAAGAAATATATGCCGAACTTAAAGATGATAAAAACAAACACATAGCAGAAAAATTATTCAAGGCGCTCACCGATTTTACAAAGGAAAGCCGCGGCACCCGCCGTCCGACACAGTTGAGTGAGATCATTACATTGGCCGAGGTCCGCGAAGAAGAAGTCACAAGGGTCATCGATAATTTCAGGAGACCGGGTTGTGCTTTCCTGATGCCTTCGGCCCATGTTGAACTCAATCCGGATTCCACAATTGATATTTCCCATGAGAGCATCATGCGGGTTTGGACCAGGTTGCGGAAATGGGTCGAAGAGGAAACCCAGTCGGCCCAACTTTATATGCGCCTTTCAAAATCTGCCGAGCTATACCAGGAGGGGAAAACAGGATTGTGGATCAATCCGGAACTGCAACTTGCATTGCGGTGGAAAGATCAGACCAAGCCAAATGCTACCTGGGCAATGCGATATGATCCAGCATTCGATCGGGCTATGACCTTTTTGCAGTACAGCAAAAAACAAAACGAGTTAGAACTGTCAAAAAAGGAAAACCAGCAAAAAAGGAACCTCAAGCGGGCCAAAACCTCAGCTCTTGTCCTTGGAATTGCCGCACTCATTTCGATTCTTTTTCTCCTGATCTCCCTGAACCTCCGGTTTAAGGCAGAAGCCAGCCGAAAAGAGGCTATAAAAAAGGAAAAGTTGGCTTTATTTGAACGAAAACGAATGGAGGAACAACGCAAAGAGGCGATCCTTCAGAAGAAAATATCGGAACAGCAGCAGCAAATCGCCGAAGAACAGAAAATGATCACGGAACAACAAAGGCAATATGCAGTAAAACAGCAGGTCATTGCACAAGAACAAACGGATGTAGCGATTAAACAGAAAAAGAAAGCGGATGAATCGAAGCAAGAGGCCCTTGTCGCCAGGGATGAAGCTCAATCGCAGCGTAAAGAGGCAATTTCACAAAAGCTGATCGCCGATAATGAACGGATAAAAGCAGAAAAATCAGAGAAAAACACCCAGCGGCTGAGGCTACTGGCCGTCTCTCGTTCCATGGCTATCCAGGCAAGCCAGTTGTACAATACAGAGAAAAAAGATGACTTGCCTGGTTTGCTCGTGGTGGAATCTTATCAAATCAATAAGGAAAACGGCGGATTGCAAAATGACCCGGATATTTATAATGCACTATCGGCGATATCAAACGATCAGGTTATTCTTCGTGGCCATATGGATGGAGTGCGGTCAATCGTCCTTGCAAAAGACGGGAAAACGTTGTTTTCATGCGGGGATGACAATAATCTACTGATGTGGAAACTAA
>Ga0187861_10002487_pt1 | contig 17229 bp, 16 predicted proteins | sample June2016WEW_10_1_3_FD_132986 | JGI IMG/M metagenome (GOLD analysis project Ga0187861, IMG submission 132986) | Peatland microbial communities from SPRUCE experiment site at the Marcell Experimental Forest, Minnesota, USA - June2016WEW_10_100 | ecosystem: Environmental > Terrestrial > Soil >...
ACAGAACTTGTGAAAATCCTCTTTGAAAGGGGAGTTATCTGACCCCCCCCTTTTTCATCTTTCCCTTAATTTTGTAGTTTATGCAATGCTGTTATTAACAAAAACCGGTTAGTTATTAACAAAAAAAATCACACTTTTCTTCCATCTCATCAAAAATCCGTCAAAAATAAATTTTTCATGGCGGCCAATTTAGCCGCCATGAAAAATTTTATTTTATTAATAATCAATAGATTAATTTTTTTTTTGCCGAAAATAATAGCGGGTTTCCGCTATTTCATTTTACGGGTTTCCACTATTGCGCAGACAAAATTACTAATGTAACTTTACAAATAATTCATTTATTGAACAAAAAACCATAAAAGAGTAAACAAAATGAAAAAAATATTTTTTCTTACAGTCTCGATTCTGATTATTACCGTAGTTTTTGCTAAAGCGGGAAACCCGATTCCTTCTTACAATGTTCCAGTGAAAGATAAAGCCTTTTTTCAGGAAGACAATTCGAATCTCAGCTGCAATTTTCCAGCCTATGCGAAACGGCAAATGAATGTTTCCAATAACGGGTCACCAGCATCAACGGGTCCTATTATAGGTGGATCCTCTATGGTAGTTTATATTTATCGGCTTGACAATTCTATTATCCTCGGGCCATTCGCAATATCCGAAACACAAGCCATTACGGTACCAATCGATGAAAACAGTTGGGGAGTTTATGCAGAAGCAACTTCCCTTACCCTGATTTCAGTCTGGACGGATAGCGAACAGTAATCATTTCAACCTTAAAGAAATACAAATAAAATAAGTATTAACCAATAAAGACGAAAAAAAGAAACAAAAGATAACCTGAAAAAGACCAGTATGAAGAAGGGATCGTGATGGAATAAAATATGTAGCTATATTAGATCCAAAAATTCCGCCGCCAAAGATAACAAATTGTTATCAAATTTCCCACCTGATTTCACATCCTGATAATTCTTCATCCTGGTCTTCAGACAGGCGAATAAGAAAGAGGCTTACCGTTAGGTAAGCCTCTTTCTATATTTTCTGATGGATGGCATCAGGTATAATAAAAACCAAGACAATGCTCAAAATATATTACTTTTACTACAAGAAAAGGAAACAATGACAGAATGAGTAACAAAAAAAGAAAATCATACAAAAGCTCAAACACCTTCGTAAAGAGTGTAATGGAAATATTCCTGGGAAATCCGCTCGGCACGTTCAATTACAAACAGATAGCAGATCGGCTGGGAGTGAGTGATAATGCAAGTAAAGAATTGGTCAAGAGCATTATTGAGCAACTTACCGAAACCGGAAAGCTGGAGGAGATCAAACAAGGTAAATATCAGATAAACAAAAAAAGTAAAAAGTTTCCCTCCAAAGGAAGCGCCTATGTGACCGGCACCATCGATATGAAACAAACCGGAAAAGCTTATGTGATCTTGGATGATAAAAGTGAAGAAGATGTTTTCATTTCCCCTTCCAGTACTGCACATTCACTTCATGGCGATAAAGTCAAGGTATTGTTGTTCCCGAAAAGAAAAGGGAAAAAAACAGAAGGACAAGTCGTCGAGATCCTGAAAAGAAATAAAAAACAGTTCGTTGGAACTATAGAGGTATCAAGGAACTTCGCTTTTCTTATCCCCGATAATCCATCCATGCCGGTACATATTTTTATCCCGTTAACTCACCTGAACGGAGCAAAGAACGGTCAGAAAGTTGTTGCAGAGATAACGGAATGGCCCCCTCAATCTGAAAATCCTTTTGGAGAGATCAAGTATGTATTGGGAATGCCGGGAAACAATGATGTAGAAATGGATTCGATCCTGGCCGAATTTGAATTTCCACTTTTTTTTTCCCCGGCATCTGAAAAAGAAGCAGAACAGTTTCCGGTTGGCATTTCCCAGGAGGAGATCCGCAACAGAAAGGATTTCCGGGATGTCTTTACCATCACCATTGATCCGGTTGATGCCAAGGACTTTGACGATGCCATTTCGTTGAAAAAACTGAAAAATGGCAACTGGGAAGTTGGGGTTCACATCGCCGACGTCTCCTATTATATCAAACCCGGAACAGCCATTGATAAGGAAGCATACGTACGCGGGACCTCCATTTATTTAGTCGACCGGGTGATCCCAATGCTTCCTGAACGGTTATCCAACCAGCTGTGTTCTTTACAACCCGACAAGGACCGCCTTTGTTTTTCGGTCGTTTTCGAAATGGATGAAAATGCAAGGGTTCTCAATGAGTGGTTCGGGAAAACAATCATCCATTCCAATCGGAGGTTCAGTTACGATGAAGTGCAGGAAATCATTGAATCAATGGAAGGAGATTATACAGAAGAGATCCGGGTATTCAACAAACTTGCCACGAAACTTAGAGAAGAGCGTTTCCGTAAAGGATCGTTCAATTTTGAGACGCAGGAAATCAGATTTAAACTTGATGAAAAAGGGAAACCGGTGGAAATTTACTTACGGGAAATGAAAGACGCAAATAAACTGATTGAAGATTTCATGCTTCTGGCCAATCGCAAAGTCGCCGAATGGGTGGGAAAGAAAAAAGGAAATTCAGATCCAAAAACTTTTGTTTACCGGGTTCACGACAGTCCTATACCTGAGAAGTTGGAAAATTTTACCCAGTTTATAGCCAAGTTAGGTTACAAGATTAATTTCACGAATCGTAAAAGCCTTGCGGAGTCGTTCAATCACCTCTTTGAACAGATCAAAGGGAAAGGTGAAGAAAATATGGTGGAAACCATCGCAGTCCGGACAATGGCAAAAGCATTCTATACAACTACTAACATCGGGCATTACGGACTTGCCTTTCCGTATTATACCCATTTTACATCTCCGATACGCCGTTATCCCGACCTCATGGTTCACCGGTTGCTGCAGGAATATCTGTTAAAAAGAAAATCTGCCAACCGGGAAGAATATGAAAGTAAGTGTGAACATTCATCTGAAATGGAAAGAAAAGCCGAAAGCGCCGAACGAATGTCGATAAAATATAAACAGGCAGAATTCATGGTAGATAAAGTAGGCCAAATCTTCGAGGGATTGATATCCGGGGTGAGCAAATGGGGGATCTTTGTAGAGATTGTAGAAACCAAGTGCGAAGGAATGATCCGGCTTAGAGACATGTACGATGATTTTTATTACCTGGATGAAGAGAATTACCAGGTGATCGGTTCACGAAAAGGACAACAGTACAAACTCGGGGGGAAAGTCAGGATAAAGGTTAAAAAAGTTGACCTGCCAAGGAAACAGATGGATTTTGTACTTGTAAATTAAAAATTCCTTCACATGAGATAAGTGTGAAGGGATTATTTTTATTCTAAGGTGGCCGGATAAGTACAACCAATAAAGGAATTCAATAATTACTTTATTATAATTTCTTTTCAATCCGGTCGAAGAAATTTTTCCTGTAGGTTTCACTGATAGGGATCAGCCGGTCGCCGATTTTGATACGGTTCCGCTCCACGCTGTCGATTTTATCGAGGGCAATGATAAATGATTTATGTACTCTGACAAACTGATTCTGGGGAAGGATTTCCTCCAGTTTTTTGTAGTTCAGTAGGCTCATGATCTTTTTTGAAGTGGTGATGATGCGCCAGTAATCACCCATTCCTTCAATAAAAAGAACATCGGCATAACGTATCTTTTCAATCCGTGTTTCCGTTTTTACAAAAAAGAAAGGATCTACGGGGGCAATAGCCAGACCGGATTCAGAAGAACTGTTGACTCTCTGGGCGGTCTGAACCTTTTCATATACCTTGTTGACTCCTTTTACAAACCGTTCAAAAGAAATGGGTTTTAACAAATAATCTATCACATCCAATTCAAACCCCTGCAGTGCATAGGAATCATAGGCAGTAGTTAAGATCACATAAGGCCGGTGGCTCAATGCATTCAGCAATTGGATTCCTGAGAGTTCCTCCATCTGAATATCAAGAAAAAGGAGATCAAGAAGATGATCCCGGATATATTCGATCGAATCAAGAGCATTTTCAAAGGTTTTCTCCAGGTTCAGAAAAGGGACCCTTGAACAATAATCACGGATGATATCCAGCGCCAGCGGTTCATCGTCGATCGCAATGCAATTTATCTTCATGATGTCTGTATTAATAGTTTAACCTTGTAAAGATCATTATCCTGAGTCGTTTCAAGAGCGTATTTCCCGGGATATAAAATTTCCAATCGTCTTGTGATATTATTTAACCCGATACCCCCAATGGTGTCTTTCGATCCAGGGAAGTTTTTTTTCAGATGGTTTGTGACCTCAAAAAGAAGCTGATGCGGCGTTGCAACCAGGTGGATTAAGATCCCCGGCGAGGGCCCCGTTTTACTTCCATGCTTGAATGCATTTTCAACAAAAGGGATCAGCAACATAGGAGCAATGGTTTTATTACCCACCTCTCCTTCGATGCGAAGTTCCACAAAATCCGTATACCGGATACGCAATTTCTGGAGTTCAATAAAACTCCCGAGGTATTCGATCTCTTTTTCCAGAGGTACGACGTCAGTATTGGCATCATAAAGCATGTATCGCATGATGGAAGATAATTTCATGATGGCTTCAGGGGCATCGGGCGATTTTTTACATACCAGGGGATAAATATTATTCAGGGTATTAAAGAGAAAATGGGGATTAACCTGCGAACGCAACAATGCCAACTCGCTTGTCTGGGTTTGATTCACAATTTCTGCCTTCAGTTTCTGTGTATCAAACCAATCGATCGCGAATTTTATCAGAATAGCATAGGCCCCGGAAATAATGGAAAGCCGCAACCCGGCATAAAACCATTCATGAATATTCAACATTTCCTTTGAGGGAAGATGGATAATTTCTTTCCAGAAAAGTATCTCGATATAATACCGGGCTACTGCAATGATGAACAGAAGGAACGCTCCAGTAAAAATGCTCAGGAAAATATTCCTGTTCTTGATCAGGAAAGGAAGAATAAAATAAAAAGCATAAAAATTGATCAAACTTAGGACAAAACTCAATACTGTATCCGTCCAGAAATAACTTTCCGTTTTATTAATATACCATGGATACAAAAACTGATTAATCATGTAAAACCAGTAAATGACATGGATCAGGATTTTAAATTTTCTCTTCATTTTTAACGCCTGTTCTCTTTCATCCGTATAAAAAAACGTCACGAAGATACTGCTAAATAAGGCCAAAGTAAAGTGCCTGCGCCGGATAATCTATTGAATGCTGGGTTTACCCGATATAATGGGAAAAACATCCGGTGTTATTCTTACTTACCAAACTCTTTTTATTAACTTTGAGAGGGAAAAAACAAATTTTTTTGCCAGATGATCATGAAGCATCTTTTGAAACCATTCCCGCTTTTAGTGGTTGTTCTTTTTGCATTAATTTTATCCAGAAACCTCGCTGATGGCCAAATACATTATCGTTTTTTTTATGGTAAAGTTTTTATCTATGAGAACAAGGAGCCACTTGCAAATGTCAATATTTCCTTTGAAAAATCGAAACTAGGATCTATTACAGATCAGAAAGGCGCTTTTTCCTTTTACATTGATACGATTCCCATATTTATGATTGTAAGTCATTTGGGATTTAAAACGAAGCGGATCCTTCTCGATGGAACTTCAAATTCAATGATGATATACATGGAAAAGGAAATCCGTGAACTGAAAGAAGTGGAAATCGTAGCAAACAAGATTGAACCCTTTTTCAAGAGTGAGCATTTTACCTTGAGGGATTATGAGATCGACAGTGGGTTTGTTTATTTGCTTGTATACAGGAATCGTATCTCAAAGGAAGAATTGATTTGCAGAGACCTGAAAGGAGATACGGTGGCAAGATCCGGAATACTGTACTTTACCCCCAAATCTCTTTTGAAAGATTGCCTCGGTTACCTTCATGTTGTGGGAATAGATTCTGTATTCCAGGTATACAGGAAGGATAAGGTTCTTCATATGATCCACCACGTAGGAATGGCCAAATTTAACGATGTAATGGCCAACTGCGTAGCATCAACAGACCAGGTGCTTTTCTTTAAAAAAATGTACAATCTCGGACAGGGCGTGCAGTATTACGGAATAGACCGGATCAGCAAAAAAAGACATGAACTGACCCAAGTGCTTGATGAACAAAAAGCAAAAATGCTGCGAAGAAACCCTTCAGATACGTGGACATTGATGAGCGGCCAACCTGGTAACCCGCCTCAGGAAGGATTTCCAGATACAAGAGAAACATTTGATAACTGGAGTTGGGTGCATAAAATATTGTACAGGCCTGTGAAATCTGCCCTGTATAAAGTCAATAATTTTATCTGCATTTTCAATATTCCGGTCAAACAACTTGAATTCTACGACCTTGATGGAAACTTTTCCTATAAACTCAAAATAAATATAGAATTTATCAAAGAAGGCAGGTGGTCGGGTGATATTTTCCTGGATGAAAACCAGTCAAAAATTTATACGACATTTCTGAAAAGTACCGGAACCGGGCTTTACCGGATTGATATTAACACAGGTGAGCTTCATAAAATTCTTACAATCATTCATCCCTATCCCCAGAAAATCAGGATTTATAGGGACCAGATCTATTACATGTACGATATCCTCGGGGATCCTGATAATAAGACCTTATACAGGGAGAATCTGTAAAAGCAAAGCCCGTTGGGTGTTTTATCCTGACGGGCTTTATATGGAATCACGATATTATATTATTTTACCAGGGTAAGTTCTTTGATGATGCGGGTATCGCCGGCAAACTTGTCGATGATAAAAAGAACATACCGGATATCTACATTGATAGTTCGCTGCAGATCAGGTTCAAAAGAAATATCTCCACTCATGGCCTCCCAATTGCCATCGAACGCAAGACCAATCAACTGACCATTTCCGTTTATGACAGGGCTTCCTGAGTTTCCGCCGGTGATGTCGTTATTGGTGAGGAAACAGGTAATCATTTCCCCGTTCTCACTGTATTGTCCGAAATCCTTTGCTTTATAGAGTTCTTTCAGTTTATCCGGCACAATAAATTCATCGTTATTCGGATCTTCTTTCTGCATCACGCCTTTCATGGTTGTATAATATTCATAATGTACGGCATCGGCAGGGAAATAATCCAACACTTGTCCATAAGTCATACGCAAGGTAGAATTGGCATCAGGATATGCTACCATTTTCGGGTTCATTTCACGAAGCCCGGCAATAAAATGACGGTTCCCGGCCGAAACAGAAGTTCTTGCTTCACCATAAGCAGCAGCATATTTCCCGCTTGCCTCCTGGAAAGATTGAGACATGATCGAACCCAGGTCTTTCTTAAAAACTTTCACATTTGGTTTATTGAGAAACGCCAGTGCATTTGCTTCGGTAGCGAAGACAGATGTCTTGAAAACTGCGTCAGCAAATGCATTGAAATCATTATGATAATTTTTTTCGATTAATGCGAAAACCGAAGGTAACTGTTCCTTTGGGACATTCTGTTCATAGAGTTTCAATAATTCGGCCATGTTTTTTTGGGAAACTGACAGGTCAATTTTTTTGAAATGTATTTTGGTCGTTGCTTTCAATCCATCAACCGATTCTTTGATTCCGGCCTTGGCAATCAGGGCTGATTTAAGGCTGCCAAATTGTCCTGCGAGCTGAACGACATCCAATCCCATTCCTGCGATATTTGCATAGAAAAAAGGAATAGCGATGGTGTTCATCTTACTGTACCCGTTTTTGATGTTGTCAAGAACGGGTCCGTATTTTTTTTGCAATTCAGGTGACTTACTGTACCAACTGGTAAATTCGGCTTCAATGGCTTTCTTTTTATCCTCTACTTTGTTTTTGACCGACATTTTTGACTGCCCGATAAAATTCTTCCAGGTATTGGCAATCATGGCGTAATTTTCGGCATAATCAATTTTTACTTTCGTATCCACGTCCATCCTTTCTTTCATGACTTCCAGTTCTTTCCCAAAAATTTTAATAAGGGAGGGATAAAAAATATTCAAGTTGAATTCCATTCCGTAGGAAGTAAGGTAACGGCTTGTATTTCCGGGATATCCCCAGATCATTGCGAAATCATTTTTCTTAATCCCCTTCAGGCTTATGGGTAGGTGGTATTTGGGTTTCAGTGGGACATTTTTCTCGCTGTAGTTGCAGGGATTTCCGGTCGAATCAGCATAAATCCGGAGTACGGTAAAATCGCAGGTATGCCTGGGCCACATCCAGTTGTCGGTGTCTCCGCCGAATTTTCCAATGGAAGAAGGAGGTGCACCTACCAGGCGGACATCTTTGTAAGTTTTAAAGACAAAAAGATAATATTCATTGCCACCATAAAAAGCCTTGATACTGACTTCGTATTTTCCGTTTTCGGCAGCCCGTTTCTTCATTTTTGCCGTAAGATCTTTGATCTTTTCCGAACGGGCCGATTCTTTCAGCGTATCCGAAAGAAAGGGAATAACAGAATCAGTAACATTTTCCATACGGACCAGGAACGAAGCACAAAGATTTTCATTAGACAATTCTTCTTTTTTCGACATCGCCCAGAATCCATTGGTAAGATAGTCATGTTCGGGGGAACTATGGTTTTGCACTGCACTGTATCCACAGTGATGGTTGGTAAACAGCAAACCTTCGTCTGAAACAACTTCTGCTGTGCAAAAGAAACCACCTAAAGCAGCACCACCACTTGACAGCCCAACAATAGCGTCTTTCAGGCTGGAGTGGTTAATATCGTATAATTCCTGGACAGTTAGGTGCAGTCCCATTTTTTCCATGTCCACATAATTCAGGCGTTCGATAAGAATAGGCAACCACATTCCCTCATCTGGCGGATTTCCTGCAAACAATTTGGTTCCTGAAAAAAGTACCAGGAGGATAACCAGGGATGTAATTTTACGCTTCATCCTGAATGACAGGAATAATAAAGACAGATTTCTCTTGATTTTTTTCTTCATTGTACCGGATTTTATAGGTTGACTATTCAAAATACTTTTTTGCAATATTACACAGAAGAAAAAAACCAGGCAATTTTTTTAGATTAATATGGTTAAAAGTCGATAATATGGTTCTTTTCACAGTTTAACAACGTTTAAGTTTGACATACAAAAACGGGAGTTGAACAATGAAAACAACACAAATATCAAAATTCTTTTGAATTTGCGGAGATTTTTTGGATATTTGAAGAGAATACAAATTCCTGCAATGATGATTCAAAAGATCCCACACAAGATCAGTATTGGCGGTATCCTGATGCATCTTCTGTTCTGGGTATTGAGCCTGGTGCTTTTCGTCGTACTGATATTTCTTACACGGCATTTCAGGTTACAGGCCATGAATTTCCAAACAGCCATTAACATTATTTTAACTTTGAGTTTTCTTGCTGTTTCCGTTTACATCAACCTTCTCATTTTGTTACCCCTTTTCTTTAAAAAGCACCACTACCTTCTCTTTTCTTTGCTTGAGATTTTAAACATTGCGCTTTTCATCTGCCTGAATTACTTTGTCTCCATGGCATTTGAAAGGAAACATCCGAATTTTGTAAACGAAATGATCGCAGAATTTCTCCTGGTATTGGTTTTTCTGGTCATTACAACCCTTATCAAATTTACCCGTGATTCCCTTGCCCTACAGGATGCAAACCTGAGGATCAAGGAAATCGAACGCGAGAACATGGTATCCGAATTACGGGCATTGAAAGCCCAGATCAACCCTCATTTTTTCTTTAATACTTTGAACAGTATTTATTCACTCAGCCTTGACAAGTCGGAAAAAACACCTGAGCTGATCCTGAAATTATCGGAATTGATGCGTTACATCCTTTATGAAACACGTGATGATTATGTTTCCATGGAAAAGCAACTGGAATTTCTTCAGAATTATATTTACATGGAACAACTGAGAACCGAAGAGAAAATAATGATCGAAATGGAAGTAAAAGGAGAACATAAGGATCTTATGGTTGCCCCATTATTGTTTGTGCCCTTTATCGAAAATGCATTCAAGCATGTGGGAAAAGAAAAAAATAATCCTTCCTTTATCCTGATATCGTTCGACCTAACCAATCCGGTCAAAATATTTTTCACTGTAAAGAATAAAAAATCCAATTCTACTGAACCGGTCGACGGAAACAATGAAGGAATTGGGTTAATAAATGTTAGAAAACGCCTCAACCTTCTTTATCCCTCGAAACATGAATTAAAAATTTCTGATGCCGGTGATGTTTTCGAAGTCAGACTAACCCTGGATTTGTCATGAAAATCAAATGCCTGATCATCGATGATGAACCGCTTGCACAGCGCATTCTTGAGCGTTACACACAGGATGTTTCTTCCCTTGAAGTGGTACAGAAGTGTAACAATGCGCTGGATGCAATTGAAATTATGAAAGAACAGAAAATTGACCTGATCTTTCTTGACATCAACATGCCCAAGCTCTCAGGATTAGAATTTCTGCGCAGCCTGAAACACCCGCCGCTGGTCATCATCACCACTGCCTATGCCGAATTTGCTATCCAGGGATATGAACTGGATGTAGTGGATTACCTGATGAAACCCTTTGGGATGGAACGATTTCTAAAGGCTATTCAAAAAGTTCATGACATTCTTAAACCATGGAAACATTCCCTGTCGGAAAAAACTTCAGGTGAATTCCAAGAAGATCAGTACATCTTTATAAAATCAAGCAAAAAAACCTACCGCATCAACCTAAACGATATCCTTTACATTGAAGCGCTAGGGGATTATGTAAAAATCTACACTACCGACCGGATGATCATCAGTTACCATTCGATGAAAAACCTGGAAAAACTGTTATCCCCGAAGCAGTTTCCCAGAATCCATAAATCCTTTATCGTATCGCTTTCCAAGATTGACCTTATAGAAGGAAACCAGATTAAATTGAGAGACCGCTACATTCCTATCGGAATGAATTTCAAAGCCGAATTCGAAAAACTGATTCGCACGATCTGAAATTCTTTTACCGGGCCGGAGAATCCGTTTCATTGTCTTTTATCATAACGGTTTTCCGGATGATAAAAGAAAGATAGATCATCACGATCCCAAAGAGGATTGCGAATGCTCCCAGGACTTTGGTCAGGAAAATCCCAACCACATCTTTTTCCACGATCATCACGATACCCAGGGCAATGGTGAGGAGGCCATTAAAAAGAAGAAAATTCTTATTGGAAAGATTCCGTTTAATGTTCACCAGAATCACAAGCTGGAATATTCCCACGATAATTGCCCAGACCCCGAAGAGAAGAAAAAATAAATGCAGGGTTTCATCATGAAAGATCATGATTCCCAACCCGATAGCGAGGCTGAATATGGATTGAAGGATCAACATCCCGACATTTCTGTCTTTCTTCATGTGGTTGATGGCTATAAAAAGGAAGCACAATCCTGCCAGAGTGATTGCCAATCCTGATAAAAAGACGACACTGGTGATAATGTTTTTGGGGAAGATAAACAGCAGCAAGCCGAACAAAAGCGCAATAATCCCATTGACTGTCAGAAACCAACGGTTTTTGTAAGATTTTGTTTCCATGAAATTCTTTTATTAATGAAAGAATAAATGTTAAGGAACTTTAAAATTTATTCCGAGATATTCCAATAATGTTCCGGTTATAATAAAGGCGCCGAAAATGAAGAAAAGAATGCCTACAATCCGGTTGATCCAGAGTTTGACTTTTTGATTATCGAGTACCTTGATCTTGTTGGCAAGAATGCATTTCAGGATATCGGTTGTGAGAATCATTCCCAAAGCCCCTGCAAAGAACATGGCTACAGATTTCCGGTCGCCGCCATATGTTGAGTTGATGGAAACGACCCAAAAGATCCAGAAAAACCAAAGGGAGGGATTTGCCACATTGAGGATAAAACCTTTGAAATAATAGGGCAAGACTCCCGGCCTTTTCACGTGGATCTCACTGATGACTTCCACCTGTTCGGTTTTCGGAATTTTACGGAAGACTGTATAGATGCCATATGAGATCATCAGGATCCCACCCAAGATTCCGAATACGAGGTGAAATTTAGGAGCCGTAATGATCTCAGAAACACCGAAGAAAGCAAGAACAACGAGAAAAAAGTCACTGGTAAAAATTCCCATTGCAAGGAATATCCCGGTTTTCACTCCATGCTTGATGCTGGTTTGCAGGAGTGCAACAAGCGCCGGCCCCAGCGTTATTGCAACTGTGATGCCTAGGATCAGTCCTTCAAAAAGCGGATGTAGGAGTTTAAGGAACATCTGACGTCTGTTTTGTTTGGTTCCGCATCTCCTGCGGTATCAGTTTTGCAAGGTTCGCTTCCCATTCAATCCGTTGTGTTTCTTTTAACACACGGGGAAATTTATGGGCGCCGCCCTCCTTTCCCTTAGTTTTCATCCAGTCATAAAATACATGTAAAGGTAAAATTTCCACATACACTTCACGGATAGCCTCCATACGTTCGACCCGGTAATCGTCATTCAGGATGGCAAGGTATTCATCCAGCTTTGCAGCAGCTATTCCAGGATCAATCGAGTCATCAGTACCCAGGTACCATTTGTGCGCAAACAAGCTTCCATAGCGGATCCCCGTAATCGTAAACTCGTTAATCTTGATATTGAATTCATCCTGGAACATCTTGATCGCACGGTTCATGTTGTCCTGGGAAAGATGTTCACCACAGAGATTGAGGAAATGTTTTGTGCGCCCGGTGAGCAGGATCTCGCAAGCTTCCTTGCTGGTAAATTTTATTATATCACCAATAAGATAACGCCAAGCACCGGCGCAGGATGAAAGCAACAAAGCATAATCTTTATCAGGTTCCACATCCGAAATAGTGAGGGTTTCAGGTTTAGGAAGAAGATTACCTTCGGAATCAAAATTAACGCCGTTATATGGAATAAATTCATAAAACAAACCATTATCAAGAATCATGGACAGTGATTTACGTGTACCTGCCTGCTGATAGGCAATGTAACCTTCCGATGCAAGATAGGATTCATTGTATACGATAGGCCTTCCGAGCAGTTTTTCAAAACTGTTAATGTAAGGCTCGAAAGAAACCCCGCTATGAACATAAGCGGATAAATTGGGCCAGATTTCATGGATGTTCCCGAGGCCATAATGTGCAATGATCCGTTCCAGGATGATCTGGATCCAGGCAGGTACACCCACGATCACACCGATGTCCCAGTCTTTTGCATTCCTCACAATCTCATTCAGTTTCAATGACCAGATTTCTTCCCTGGAGATCCGGGGACCGGGTTTGTAAAAATGCTGAAACCAAAAAGGAATATTGCTTGCCGTGATCCCCGATAGATCGCCTTTGTAATAGGTACCGTTATATTGAAGATGCGTACTTCCGCCGATCATCAGGATCCCTTTCTCATAAAACTCATCCGGGAAATTGTACTTGGTGGTCATCACCAGCTGGCGGATGCTTGCTTTCTTGATGGCCCGCAACATGGCAGAAGTAACTGGAATATGTTTGGAGGATGATTCAGAAGTTCCGGATGTCAAAGCAAAATACTTAACTTTTCCCGGCCAGGTAACCCAGGGTTCCCCGTTCAGGCTCCGATACCACCAATTCTTGAACATTAAATTGTAATCATGCACCGGTATAGTTTCCTGGAATGCCTTTACGAAATTTTTTTGAGCAAGAATGTTGGCAAAATGATAATCTTCCCCAAATGCGGTATCCTGCGCACGGTTCAGCAGTTTTTTCAATTCCTTTCGTTGGGCTACCACCGGGTTGAAATTCTTTTTAATGTCAATGGGAATTTGACGGATGGTATAGGCAGTCTTAATGATGGATCCAAGAATAGGCATGAAAATAACACTGGATTACATAACCGCAGTAAAATTATGAAAAAAATTGTACATTTCGGATGCAATATAATGAGCGATGAAAAGAAGCATAAAACTGATCAAAATACTGGCCGTGATCCTGTTCATTCCGGCAGGTATAATCCTGGGTTTTTTATTGTTCCTGACGATGACGGATTATCATCCGGCAGAGAAAGAAACACTCATGATCGAGGGAACCGGAATAACACTACCTCCTGTAAAAAAAGATTTTATATTTCTTACGTGGAACATTGGCTACGGTGGCTTGGGGAAAAACATGGATTTTTTTTATGAAGGCGGAACAAAAGTAAATCCGGAGAAAAAGGAATTTACAGGATATATAAAAGGAATATGTCAATGTCTTTCATCTATGGATTCTGTTGATTTCATTCTCCTCCAGGAAACAGATGTGCATTCCAAACGAAGTTATTTTACCAATGAAGTTACGGAAATCGGCAAGATATTTCCCGGACGGTGTTCGCTGTTTACGAAGAATTATGACAGCAGATTTGTTCCTGTGCCGTTGGATAACCCTATGGGCCGGGTCGTTTCGGGGATCGCCTGTTATCCGAAGTATAAACCCATAACAGCAGAAAGAATCGATTTCGGAACACGATTTTCCTGGCCGAAACAACTTGTTTTACTGAAACGTTGTATTATGGTGATGCGATACAAACTGGCTTCAGGGAAGGAACTTGTCAGCATCAACCTTCACAATTCCACTTTTGATAAAGGTGGAACATTGCGAAAAAAAGAATTAAAGAAACTTCATTCCTTTTTGTTTGCCGAGTATTCAAAAGGTAATTATGTGATCACCGGAGGAGACTGGAACACCAACCCCAGAGGTTTCCGGCCGGAGTCGGTGATCTCAGGAGACCTGGTTAAATCAATCGATCCCATATTGGATTCCACGTTCCTGCCGGGATGGAGATTTGCCTTCGATCCTTCGGCTCCCTCTAACCGTGATGTAAATATGCCTTATCAAAAAGGGAAAACCAAAACCACCATCATCGATTTCTATGTGGTATCGCCCAATGTAGAAATTAAATCGGTTCATACCGTTAAAACAGGCTTCAGGTTTTCCGATCACCAACCGGTGATCATGAAAGTTACTTTAAAATAGAGCCCTATCCTTTTTCTTTCCGATCTTTGTATCAAATCAAGCATATGAAAATCAGGCCGGAAGAAGAAATCTCTTTGACTGATCTTCTGATCAAAGAATTTAAAACAGGATCGCGTTCAATGGTTAAAAAGATCATCGTACACGGAAGCGTAAATGTGAACGGAAAGGCTGTTATGCAACAGCATTTCATGGTCAACCCCAGCGATGTAGTTGAATATACGAAGTACAAAGCTCCGGTTGGTTCCCAGGATTGCCCTTTTCCTGTGCTTTATGAAGATGACGACTTGATCGTAGTGATAAAATCAGCCGGAATTCTAACCTATGGCGAAAAAGGAACAAAAGGAACTTCGCTGTATAAGGTTTTAACGGATTATTTAAGGAATCGTACAAAGGGCAGGGAAAAAATCTATGTTGTTCACCGGCTCGACCGGGAAGTATCAGGGATCCTGGTATTTGCGAAATCGGAGAAGATACAGGAAATGATCAAAGAGCATTGGAAGGAAACAGAAAAACGCTATTATGCACTTGTTGAAGGGAGACCTAAAAGCAATGAAGATATGCTTCAGAACTGGATGCTTGAAGGCTGTGATCAGAAAGTGTTTACCGTAAAACAAGAACGGCCGGGAGCAAAAATGGCAATCACCCATTATAAGGTTCTGAAAGAATTGAAAAACAACACCCTAGTCGAAGTTCGGCTTGAAACCGGCAGGAAACACCAGATCCGTGTTCATATGGCGGAAATGGGTTGTCCCATTGTTGGCGATTTTAAATATGGCGCAAATAATAAGGTTAAAAGAAGAATCCGATTGCATGCCTATTATTTCTCCTTCAATCACCCGGTCACACGCCAACCGCTTGAATTCAAAACCCAAATGCCAAAAGGATTTCTGACCTTGGGGGAACGGGACGAACATTATAAATGGTAAGGCTTCGTAGTCAAGTACAAAGTACGATTTACGAAGTACGATTTTGGGGTGTCGGGTGATAGGTATTAGGTTTCGGAAAAGATCTATAAAGGGGATATCCATACCTTTGTGGTAGCACCGACGTTATCATTCAGATAAAACGGAACATTAAAAAGTAAAATCTAAATTTATGTCAAAAGGAAAAAATGTTAAAAAAGTCGTTAAAAAAGCACCTTTAAAAACGCCAAAGGAAAAACGGGCTGAAAAGATAGAAAAAAAGGCGAAGAAGAAAAGATAGATATGGATTTAACGATTAGCCACTAGGCAAAAGAGAAATTGATAATTGATAATTTTTTTCGCAATTTCGTTATTTCGCTATTTATTAAAATTTCTCTGTCTCAGTGCCTCAAACACAACTACCGCTGCTGAAGCCGAGACGTTCATCGAATCAATCTTGCCATTCATGGGGATCTTGATCAATTCATCCGCCTCTTCAAGCCAGGCTTTACTTAATCCATATGCTTCCGAACCCATTATAATTGCAGTAGGGCCTCGGAGATCGGTTTCGTGGTAAAACCGGGTTGCGGTTAGTGCTGTGCAAAAAATCCGGATATTTTGTGACCGAAGCCAGGTAATAGCGTCAGTTGTAGTACTTGTCACCACCGGCATTGTGAAAATGCAACCAATGCTGGACCGGATAGCGTTAGGATTATAAATATCTGTTTGCGGGTCACAAATGATTACAGCGTCCAGGTTTGCTGCATCCGCAGTGCGAAGCAAAGCGCCCAGATTTCCGGGCTTTTCAACAGATTCGAGTACAAGGAAAAGCGGAGAGAGACCCGGTTTCAAGTCGTGGATCTGAATCCTTTTGGGATTTGCCAGGGCGATAGCTCCTTCATGATCTTTGCGATAAGCGATACGGTTATAGATTTCCACCGGAACCTCTACCAGATCTATTGGCGTGATCGACGCTGATATCATTGTTTTAAGATGATCTTCCGGGATTAAATCCTTACAATAAAAAAGATGGGTGACTGTAAATCCAGCCATCAAAGCCAACCCGATCTCACGGATGCCCTCAATGACTATAAGGTTTTGCTGTTTCCTTTGCCGAGGCTTCTCCTTGAGAAGCAAAATGTTTTTGATCAAAGGGTTCTGAAAACTTGCAATCGTTTTAACCATTAAGAATTCGATTTATTTTAAATATGCCCCCGAGCCGGGCGGCCTCGTCGCTGCAATCCCGAGTACTCGGGACTGCGTCTTGGCTAATCTCACTTCGTTCAATTACACCAGCCAAGGCTGCTTACCTGCCTACCGGCAGCTACGGTGTACCCACATCTTTTACAAGATTTGTTCCTTCTATTATATAACCAAGTCTGTCTAATCCTCGCTTTA
>Ga0187861_10002489_pt1 | contig 17219 bp, 17 predicted proteins | sample June2016WEW_10_1_3_FD_132986 | JGI IMG/M metagenome (GOLD analysis project Ga0187861, IMG submission 132986) | Peatland microbial communities from SPRUCE experiment site at the Marcell Experimental Forest, Minnesota, USA - June2016WEW_10_100 | ecosystem: Environmental > Terrestrial > Soil >...
AATACATATGCCCTTCTTGCTACCGTCCAGCGGCAATTCAAGTGGAAAAGGTTCCGGATATCCACGTTGGTCTACTATGCAGAGCACGCTTTTGTCAATCATGAAGAAATCTGCATATTCAAATCCCAGTACCTTTTGCATGGCGTCCAAGGTTAGGCGATATATTTCTTCTATGCTTTCCGCCATGTTTAGGTCCCGACTGTAGATGTTCAACGCTGAAAGTCTTTCCTCATAACGTTTCCTTTCAGTAATATCCTTGTACAATCCTACATGGCCTATGAGTTGGTCTCCAACGATGATGGGAGCTGTAGAGATCGACACTGGAACTAAAGTTCCGTCTTTTCTTTGTCTGACAGTGTCACAATAAATAGGGCCTTTCATGAACTCTTCTCGCAACATTTTTGCTTCGTCCATCTTATCTTTTGGCACCATAACATCGTCAATGTGTCGGCCTTTGACTTCGTGTAAAGAGTAGCCGAAAAGCTCACAGAAACGAGGGTTGATATCCAAGATATGAAAGCTCGAATCCGTGTAGACAGATGCCTCAGGATTATTCACAAACAACCGTTCGAATTTCTGTTGGCTTTCTCGAATCTCTCGCGCATACGCCTCCAAGTTCTTAGCGCGATCCAAGTTGCTAATTGCAGTGGCAGCATGAGACGCCAAGATTTCAACGAGCTGCTCATCCTTCTCGTCAAAAGCACCCACTTCTCTGCTGTTCACGCCTACAACTCCAAGGACCTTGTGTCCAGTCTTGACCGGTACGTCGAGTCCGGAACGAATGCCCGGCATGAACTCGACCCAATCAACCTCATTCTCCGAGTCCACAACGTTGACCGTTCTCCCAGTCTTCACCACCCTAACAGCAACGCCCCTTCTCGTTCCGTCCAGTGGCAGCTCACAGGAAAAAGACGCTGGATACCCACGGTGTTCCACAACACGAAGAACATCTTTGTCCACAATCATAAGAAATGCAGTCACAAACCCCAGCGTCTTCTCCACAGCGTCCATGGTCAGACGGTATATATCCTCCATGCTTTCCGCAGTGTTCAATTTCTGACTGTGAATGTTCAACGCCGAAAGCCTTTCCTCATAACGTTTCCTCTCCGTGATATCTCTGTACGTCACCATATGACCAATGATTCCGCGGTCCCCAGTGATCGGCGCAGCAGACAGGGAAACTTGAATTGAAGCCCCGTCTTTCCTTTTTCTAACAGTATCGTAGTTAACATATCCTTTCAGGGCCCTTTTGTCAAGCATTTCCCCTTCTTCCATCTTATCCTCCGGCACAACAACATCGTTGATGTGCTTGCCTCTGATCTGGGCAACAGAGTAGCCGAAAAGCCCTTCAAAGCGAGGGTTAACGTCCACGATGTGGAAATCGAGGGAGAGATAGGCTGCCGCTTCAGGATTGTCCATAAACAAGCCTCTGAAACTCTGCTGACTCTCCAAGGTCATTCTTTCCGCTTTTTTCCGGTCCGTGATATCCGTCACTACACCAAGAATGGCTGACCCTCCGCCATATTTGATCAGCTTTGAGTTAACTATTGCATCTATCGTTCTTCCTTCTTTCGTGATCAGCTTATACTCGCAAGGAACGACGTCGTCTTCACCCTTCATGTGCTCGGCGAATGCCGACTTCACTGACTCTTTGAATTCCGGCGCAATCATATCCAAAAAGTTGAAGTCAGGAGAATAGAACTCTTCTTTCCTGTACCCCATAACGTCCTCAGCCTGCTTGTTCGCGTACACGACCCTTCCCTCATGATTGATAAAAATCATGTTCGGCGACTGTTCCGCAAGATTCCTGAATTTCTCCTCGCTCCCCATCACAGATTCTTCCATCTTCTTGCGTTCAGTGATGTCCATGACAGTGCCCCTCAAACCCGCTACTCTGCCTCCGCGGACAATAGGACTGACACGAGCCATCGCAGGGAACGTGGTACCGTCCTTCCTGAGCACGGTGTACTCAGTGTAGTCTGTTTTTTCTCCACTCAGCGCCTTTTGAATGCGTGCTTTGGCCTTTTCTCGGTCCTCGCCAGCAACAGTTTGAAGGATGTTCACACCCTTCTCGATATCTTTATGCGAATATCCAGCAATCTCAAAACCCCTCTGGTTGACGAAGGTGAGTTTCCCCTTATCATCAATCTCATACACGATCACGGGCAATTGATCAGCCAATTCCCTGTATCTCTTCTCTGACTCCTGAAGCCCAAGCTCTGCTTTCTTCCGTTCTGTTATGTCAACACCCATTTTCAAAGTCAGTTCAGAATCATCCAAATCAAAAAAGGCACTGTCATATATCCTGAAGACTCTTCCACTCGCGCTAGTCCACTCCCACTCAATCTGGTCGTTGAAACCGTCCTTCCTTGCGTAGACCTCACACGTGATGCATTCCTTGCAAGGCTCTTTCTCACCTCTAAGAACTTCGTAACACTTTCTGCCCGCAGGATCACCAAAGAGCTTGCGAAATTCACGATTAGCAAATCGAATAGAGAAGTCTGGTGCTTGAAGGTAGACAAATGCAGGGATTGCTTCCAAGACTCGGAAAAGCCTCTGCTGTTCTTTCTGCAGCATCTTCTCGCTTCTCACCTTCTCTACGGCGCTACGAATGTCATGGGCCAGTTCAGCGTACACCGATTCAGGATCACCGTTCTTATTGACATAGTGATCAGCGCCCAAGTTCAACGCTTTAACCGCGACTTCTTCTCTACCCTTGCCCGTCAACATTATGAACGGAATTTGGCTCTTCTGCTCACGCAGTTCCTTCAAGAACTGCAAACCGTCTTTCCCAGGCATCTTATAGTCTGAAACTATGACATCATACCTTTCCTTTTCCAGTTTCCCCATAGCTTCCTCAACAGATCCTGCAGTCTCAACTTGGAACGAACCCTGCATCTTCAAACACTGCTCTGCAACCTTCAAAAAAGTAGAATCATCGTCAACATGCAAGACACGCAACTTTGCCTTCTCAGCAGAACAGACGACTATCTCCACCGGAGACCGAACAACAGATTCAACCATGCAGGATACCCTTCACACTCACCATTACAAGCATGCCCATCATGAGCATAATCTTAGAAACCCTACGCCTGATTAAAAAATTATGAATACACTATCAAGATTCAAAAAACAAACCTCTCTTCATATTTCCAGCACGCTTTTCTGAAAGAAGAAAAAATGGAGTTTATGTTGGGTTTGTTATAGGTTGTTTTGGCGGTGGCGGCGGTGTTCTTCTTCTTGCCAAATAGATAAGCACTCCGATGCTCATAATCAGGAAGCCCACTGCGAAGATGAGCCAAGCGTATCCCTGCATCATGAGCAAGTTGCCGCCTCCATGCAGTATGTCCGCGATGGCGTCTTCAAACGTCGACCACTTCGCCGTTTCATTCGACCAAGCCTGCTGTATAGAGTCCAATGAGCTCTTGTAGTCGGCCGCGGCCGTACTAAAATCTCCTCGCATATAACTATCGCTCGCCAGCGTTTTGGCAACGTTTGACTGTTGCAGCAGTTGTCTAGCATTCGCCGTCAGAAACGGGATGCCGTTGAGATTGCTTGTCGGGTACGCATCGATTTCCTCTTTGTACTGATGCGCGGCAGCTTGATCTGTGGAAAACACGGCGAAACCGCTACCGTTCAGAGTCCAACTGATTGCCATCCCTTTGGGTCCGGTCGTACTGTTCACGCTCTCCACGTAGATTGTGTAGCTGTGTGTCACTAGGTTCGACGCGAACAACGCAGACGGCACCTTGAAGTTTATAGTGAAAACGTGTGACTGAGGACTGGCGATGCCAAACGGGTTATCGATGCTGCACTCAGTTGAACTGTAGTTGATGCCCCAATCGAAGCCCACCTTCACAGCAGAAACGTTCAGCTGACCGACATAATAGTCGTTCGAGACGCTTACCACCAAGAACGCTGAAGTGTTTTCTTCGTACGCTGTAACTATTGAGCCGTAAAAGTTGTCATACGTGTTTCGAACAGCCGTGGAAATCCAGTTGTAATTGTTGATCGAAGCTCTTGCCACGGGCATGCTTGACGCAGCGACCAAAACAACAGCGCATAGGACGATGCACATTATAGCGGATATCTTCATCTTTTTCACTTTCTGTTTACATGTGATTGGAACCCAAGTTGTCCCTCAAGGTTATTATAACTTTCCCAAGCACTCTGCACACGGGCTCAACAGAAAAAACGCGCGCGCGAAAGCAGTGATGCGGCACAAGCCAAAATTGCCCGCACGCGTTATGTTCTTAAGGCGCTGAACTAGTCTGTAGCCTACCGGGTGGCAGGAGTTGGCGGGTCTTCTTGATCCTTTGAAAGTGAAGGGCCTGACTCTCAAGAATCGCATAGTCATGCCTCCCATGCAGACGGGTCGAGCCACGGTTGAAGGCGCCGTCACGGACAGACTAATCGGCTTCTATGTGAGGCGCTCGACGGCTCTGGGCCTGCTGATTGTTGAACACTCTTACGTTTCTGCTGCCGAAAAGTTGAGCCCAAAACAGTTAGGCATCTATGATGACGAGTTGATCCACGGGTTGAAGAGGCTCGCGAGCCGCATCCACGCGGTCGGCACTCCTGTCGTCTTGCAGATCACGCATGCCGGAGGCGTTGCGAACAAAAAAATCATCGGCGCCGAGCCTGCTGGTCCTTCTGCGACAAGGAAAACTCGTGAGCTGACAAGAAGCGAGATTGAAGCGTTAGTCGAAGAGTTCGCCATGGCCGCCGAGCGTGCGACTAAAGCGGGTTTTGACGGGGTCGAACTTCACGGAGCGCACGGGTTCCTGCTCAACCAGTTCTTCTCGCCTCTGCTTAACAAGCGCCGGGACGAGTACGGTGGTCCTCTGGAGAACAGGATACGCTTCCCCCTCATGGTCGTCAAGAAGGTCCGAGAGAGCGTAAGGGGCAGGCTTCTGCTCTACCGGCTGGGCGCGGACGACCTAGCCCCGAACGGAACGCACGTAGATGACTCGACCGCCTTTGCTGTGAAGCTTGAGCAGTATGGCGTTGACATTGTTGACGTGTCTGGCGGCCTCTGCGGAAGCGAGCCTAAGCAGCTTCGAAGCGTCAAGGGCTACTTCATTCCCCAAGCTTACGAGATAAAGAAGGCCGTCAGAACTCCCATCATCGGCGTGGGAGGAATCACCGAAGCCGAGTATGCCGACAAGCTGGTCCGAGAAGGCAAGGTTGACCTAGTGGCCGTGGGCAGAGCCCTTTGGAAGGATCCAAAATGGGCCGAAAAAGCCGTTGAAACCCTGAAAACCTAACGAGCGCAAGCTTCCATAAACCATAAGACCAAGACAGACAACAACATAAATGAAGTAGAAAACAAGTGTTTCAATCAAATTGAGGTAGAGAAAGAATGTTTCCATTGCTATGGTGGCTGACATGGATAATAGTGTTCGTGTTTCCTACAAGTGAGCACTGGATTAAAAACGTGTGGCGATACGTGCTGCTCGGCCTCTTCGGCGCACTGTTCGGATTTATCGCCATTGCAGCCGTCACAATAGACGTGTACATGGTTCTCTTGCTCATATTCTTCAAACTGTTCATCACGGCGGCAGAGTGGATGTTCGCGTACATGAACATCTACAGATTAAACGACCCCGAGAAACGACCCAGATACGAGAAATACGAGAACAGAAGAATCGGGTCGATGTTTGGTCGAGGGAACGGAAAGGAAATGTACAAGTGGCTGGCCGCTTTTGCGTTGGTGGCCATAATCGTCTTTTCAGGCCTGATGCTGTGGCAAACCCAAGCCGCATCGCAAGTTAACAACGCAAGCGCTTTCAACCAGATGGTAACGTTCGAACCCGCCGGAACACCCCTGTTCCAGAATGAGATCCCCGACAGCATGCTACGGTTAACGACCCAGGAACTCGCGGAGAGCATCTCACTGAGAAGCGCCGCACACTTCGGAAGCGTACAGGTCGGATCCGCACACATAACCATATACAACGGCCGTCTCGTCTGGGTCGTGACGATGATCCCGCCGAACCTGTGGGGCGACAACACCATCAAGGGACTAGTAATCGTCGACGCAAACAACCCAGAACTCGACGTAGAAATCATCGACAAACCCTTCAAAGTCGGCGAAGGACTCATCTACCTCCCAGGCCTCTACACTGGAAACATACAGGGAAACGCCTACTGGGGACAAAGCACCGCCGACGCCTACGGCAAAGCCACTCTGACACCCGACGACAACGGCGACTGGAAATACGTGCTAACCGCCACACAGGTTCAGCAATGGTCGTTTGTTGCACAGCCCAAAGGAGTCTACGTTTACAACGAGCTCGGCCAAGTCGAGAACTTCTACAACATGAACCAGATCCCCGACTGGGTCACCCAGCGCTACGACGAAGGCTGGCTTAAAAGCATGATCAACGCGTGGGGCGGCACCAGAAGAGGAAACGGCTTCGACATCTTCGCACGCGGCTTCGCTTGGATACCCGCATCAACCAACAGGGTGGAAATCTCGGACGACGTCCGATGGATCGTTGACCCAGACACAAACAGGATAACCGCGCTCGTCCCGGTCGACTTCGTCGGCGAAGCGCAGACGATGGCGGGAATGTTCAAAACAACCGACGGCGGAATAGAGTACTACGACACGCGAGGCCTAGACATCAAGAGCGGCCTTCAGGCACAGAACGTCATCGAATCCCACATTCTGATGCCGACCACGGGCGCGTACGAAGCAGAAATGCCCTTGATATACCCGATAAACGGCGAAAACGCGTGGTTCGTCCCAGTATACTGGCGCACCGCACAGGGCGAATCCACATCAGCACAAGAAACCATCAAGCTGGCCGGCCTCGGAATCGTCGACGCCGTAAACCTAGACCACTACACAATCGTCATGACCGGCGAAGGATACCAAGGCGCGGCCCTCGTCGCAGAGGCCAAACGCAGGTTTGAAGCAGGAGCAGTTCAGCCTTCAAACGAGAAGACGATAACCGGAACGCTGAACGACAGATTTTCATACGTCAACAACGGCAACACCATCTACGTTCTAACAATCAACCAAACCGACTACGCAGTGTACACCCAAAACTTGGATTTCACAACAGTCAGCAGGATCGAAAAACTACAGATAGGCTACACAGTAACGATAATAGTCAACTCGAACAACGAATTCATACGATTCCCAAGTTAGCCCAAAAACAAAAAAAGCGCGCGCTAGCAGAATCGCAGGCAGACGAACAACGCTAACTCCCTCGCTCCTAATGGCTATCAACAGTTCAATCAGCCAAAGTACGGTGAACACAACTTCTATCGGAATCGCAAACTCGGACAGAACCCGCACTTTGGCCGCTGGGGCCACGCCGCTCGCCAAAGAACCACTATAATCGACACTCACGAAATCTGAACCATGACTAGAAATGACATGGGTCACGTTGACTATTCTGGCAGGAACGGAATCATAATCAATCGTCGCGCGCGCAAACAAAATGTGAGTGCTGCAAAAATACCGTTTTGAGCCAAGGCATCTTTGACAGAACAAGGAGTCCAATATGATTGCATACAAGAGGTAAGACTTAGCCCCCCTTTCATTCACACCAGCGAAACAACGAAAGATGTTTTAAGCACGTTTGAAAGCACGACATATACGCGCGCTATGCTTCATTTCTTCTCCTTCCACTTTGCGTATTCTTCCTGCAATTCACGGTTTCTAGCAGGGTCTCGATTGATCTCGCTTTTCATTTCAAAGATTTGTTGCCCAGTCATGTTCTTAACGTGTCTCAACCACATTTCAAAAGTCAAAGTGCGTTCTCTTACTCCTTTTTTCATTTCCTCCTCATAGCTCATTCCTTCTAACTCCTGCGCACTTCAACATGTTATATTCAACTACGAAGTATATTAGCAATGTCATATTAGCACTCCGTTCAGGAAGCCTATGTTTCCTTGGCTGAAAGATCTGCCCCTAACCAAGAGAAGAGGTCCTCTACTACAGGGCAGGCGTAACGCGCGCGGAATCATCGAAGGGCGCCATTATGGACAGGAAAGTAGCGACCCTTGGCCTACGTAGGTTTGGAAGTGACATCATGGAAAACATCGTGCGAAAGGCATCTTGTCAGTTCCATCACGCGTGCTAACAACAAAAAACGGGGAACAGTGTTTAACCTACGTTGAACTTTGTTTGCCCCGTTTCGGTCGGGTACCCTGTATAAGACGCTGTTGCGACGACCTTGTAGGCTCCTTTCGGAGGGTTCCAGCCTACCCTGTAATTAAATCGAACCGTACCGCTCGAGCCTGTCGTGCCAAGGCCAGTCCACACAGCCGAACCGCTGGGGTAGTAAACCGTGACCTTAACAGACACTCCTTGTATCGGCTTTCCAGTGGCACTGTCTTTAACGGTCACTGTTATGGAAACGGATGACCACCGTGAATACGTCGCTTTATTCGTTCCGACAGCAACACTCAGAGTCTTCACGCTAGGTGCAGAAGGCGTTGCACTTGCCTCGTTTGATGGACCCGACTCACCAACGGAATTAGTCGCAGTGACTTTATAATAGTAGGTTTGCCCGTTCGCGACCGCCGTGTCAGTGTAAGTTAACGCATTGGCCATCGCTATATACAGCGTCTCTGCGCCCGACGCGGTCCCCTTGTAGATGTTGTAGCCTGTAATCACAGAACCGCCATCGGACAGTGGTGCAGACCAAGACAGCGTAACTTGGGCACTGCCTGCAGTTGCTTTAAGGTTCTGTGGAGCAGACGGCGCCTGGGCCTTTACAGGTTGACCGTTAACGCTCGTGATTTGATTCCAGTCGCTCGAGAATTGAACGTCATAAACACCGTTCGCTTGAAAGTTGTAGCTCACAGGTGCCGACCCGTAAATGAAGGTCAGTTGACCAGCGTTCACTGGGATTCTGATTCTATGGTTGTTATAGTCAAATTGAAACTCTGACGCGAGGAAAGACGTTCTGTGATCGTCATAGTTTTCTTCACGCACCGGGATTGCCAGGTTTCCCGTGACAGGCACGATGCCGTCGAGAAACAGAATTGCCGCCGCGCAAACAGTCGCGTCGTTCGACGGTTGACTACCGCTTTCTCCTATGAAGTGTCCTCCGCTGTTCAAGTTACTCGACATCAAACCTTGCCACGCTTTAGCTGAGCCCATCAGAAGGTTATCGAAACTCGTCTTCATGCTCAACGTGAAGTATGGAAAAAGTTCTTGTAACGCTGTCATCGCTCCCATCGTTTCCCAGAGCCTCGTCTGAGTGTTAACTCCCTGAGCATGAATGATGACGCCTGGAACCGCCCATCCTGGTGAACTCCACCCGTTCGCCAACAGTTTGTAGTTCAAGTCTTGAATGACCCTGTCCCAGTTTGTAATGTTTCCGCCACTTTGCTGCATGTACTCAGCGACAACCTGTGCAAAGTTGCCCATCTCACACTCAACAGTCGACGTGCCCGTGTAACCGTAGTACTGACCGTTCCAATGGTTCTGCACCCCGTTCCACGCCTTGTCAGCGTAAGCCATAGCTCCCGGAACACCCATTTCAGCGAACTTCAAGAAAACACTCAAAGTCTCAGCGTGCTCATCATAATACCTGCTCGAATAAGACTCAACCCAGTTCTCTTGCGGATCACACCACAACATCTCGCCCGCAGTGCTTCCGACTGGTGGCTTGTCAAACATCCTCGCGAAATCCGCGAACGCCTTGTTCTTATCCCACTTACCTGTCAAGCCGAACTGCTCAGCATACTCGTATCCCCATAAGAGAAACCGGCTGTAAACCAAGAAACAACCCTGATTCAAAACGTCTGGATCACCGTAGCTATGAGCGTTAGCGTTTATCGGCAGACTCCCACACATAGCCATGTGCTGAAGCGCTGTTTGAGTAGATTCAGAGATTGTCGTTGAATTGTACCCGTTGAGATCTGCAAGTCGAGCAACGTACAAAGCGTCAACGTAATTACCGCTGCTGATGTCCTGGCTTATAGCGCTGTCAAAAGCTGACAAGTTCATGTTTGCAAGTATGGTACCCCACGTTGACGTCCATGAGTCTGCACTACTCCAATTAACGTTGTTGATAACAGAGTACAAAGTATCAGCAAGTGTTACAGGTTGCGCTGACACTACTGACGTAGAACTCAAGAGGCTAACAGCAAGAATCAGGACAATCAGAACAATACCTATGCCAACGTTACTTCTCATTATAACCTTCTCCAATCTAATTACAAAACCGTTTCTAGAATATAAATTTTCAGAGAAGACCGTATCATACGCTCGCCATTGGTTAGCAGTTATCGTTATCAGTTCTGCTTTATGAAATCGATTGTGCGCCTCTTGCTCTTACTGGTCGAAACGCATAGAAACTGGCTCCAAAATCGGAAATTAAACCTTAGTCGTGGATTGTCGAAATTCGCTCTGGCTACGGGTGCCTTTGTTTGTCTGAAGACTTAAATATGACGTATGTCATAATCCCTTATGAGTGTGCCCTTATGAATGTGAGTACCAAAAATATGAAAGAAAACGAGACTTACATTATAGATCTGGACAAGATCAAGGGAAAAGGCGAGTTCGAGTGCCCAAAATGCGGCACCAAGATATCTCCTGACGACCTGTCTGAAACAGCGTACAAAATCGTGGAGACAAGAGTGAAAGAAGACTGCCTTGAAAAAGTGATCCTTCAGTGCAACAAGTGCGGAAGCAAGCTACAGCTAGTCGGGTTCCAAGCCCTAGAACACTTGGCCTAGACGTGTTTTGGACGTGCCAAGATTATACGGACAGGTCTGCGATTGCCAAGCTGATTGATTGTGAATCCGTCACTATACAGATTGATTTTGAAGGAACCCGTGTCTCGTCCACTTTGGTTCTTGTCACTCTGCATCCATCACCTTTGTAGCTAGAGAAACAGCGCCTTCAACATTCCTCATTATCGTGTCCGCCACCGTCACTTTTGTGCCGAGCCTTTCTATTCGCGTCCTTAGGCATGCGTCAGCATCATCTATGACTATGTGGTCAAGAAAATCCTCATAGAATTTAGCCACACCATAGGCAGAAGCCTCAAGCCCAAGACTGGACATGATTCTGTCAGCTGGCCCCTTAACCGCCTTCCCACCAACGATCGGACTGACACCAACGACGTAAGCCCTCGTGCTCTTCAACCCATCCTTGATCGCCGGAATCGAGAGGATGGGATCAATACTCAGGACAGGGTTGCTGGGACATATGACCACGCGTTCAGCACTGTCAATCGCTTCGATGATGCCTGGTGCAGGCTTTGCATCGTCACATCCTTCAAACAACACGTCTGAAACCTGATCCTTAGCTCCCCTCTTCACAAAGTACTCTTGGAAACCCAAGCGCATGCGGCCTGACAAGACCACGGTTCGCACAGGATCGTTACTCATCGGCACGAGCCTTGTCTTCACTCCTAGCATCTGACAAAGTTCAGCAACCGCCTCGGACAGAGTCGCACCACTTTTCAACAGTTTGGTTCTGACAATTTGAACCGCAAGGTCTCTATCGCCCAGCCTAAACCAAGTCTCAAAACCAAGCTTCTCCAACATTCCGAGACAACTGAACGTGTCGTCTGCGACACCCCACCCCTTCGCCTCATCAACAATCCCTGCCAAAGTGTACATGACTATATCCAGATCTGGACAAACACGAAGCCCATAGAACTCAAAATCGTCGCCAGTGTTTCCGACTATCACAAGATCATCGCACGAGACGACTCGAACAAGCCCCCTCAACAACCTAGCAGCGCCTACCCCGCCAGCAAGAGCCACCACAAGTCCCATGAACATCACAAACAAAGACTATGACTTCAAACACTCATAAGACTAACTCATAAGCTCTCCCTTCAACACTCTGAAGCACGAGACAATACACGCACCGCTAAACAACCTTCTCCAAAAAATCCGCAAAACTCGCCTTGAAACTCATCACTTCTCCTCTTGGAAAACCACCGAACTATAAGCTTAAGTTTTTGCGCCAGAATAGGTAATGTCTACGCAATCATGACCGAGATGTTTCTCATGAACACAATCCAGATAATCGCGGTTGAAGGCTTGCCGATCATAAAGAAGGGAGACCGGTTGGGCGAACTCGTGTGCAACGCAACGGAAAAACAGGGCACCCCTATTCAGGACGGGGACATACTCGTGGTCACCCACGTCGTCGTTTCACGTGCAGAAGGAAGCATCGTGAACCTTGACAAGGTTCAGCCATCCGAATTCGCCATGAGATTTGCCGAAGAGTACCAGAAGGATCCTGCCTTGGTCGAAGTTGTCCTCCGAGAATCAAAACGTATCGTGCGCATGGGCAATGGCAACCTTATAACAGAAACCAAGCATGGCTTTGTCTGCGCAAACGCAGGTGTTGACAGATCCAACGTGCAGGGAGAACGGAACGTGGCCCTGCTGCCGAAAGATCCTGACCGTTCCGCAGAGACGATCAGACAAGAAATCAAAAAGCTCACCGGACGCAGAGTAGCAGTAATCGTCTCCGACACTCACGGACGACCGTTGAGGATGGGCGAAACAAACGTGGCCATAGGCGTTGCCGGAATGAAACCTATAAGAGACAGAAGAGGTGAAAAAGACCTTTTCGGATACGTCCTACGAATAAAACAAACCGCAATCGTCGACGAACTGTCTTCCGCGGCAGAGCTCGTGATAGGGCAAGCAAACGAAGGAATCCCAGCGGCCGTAATCAGAGGATACAACTATCCAAAAGCCGAAGGCGCGAAAGCAGCAGAACTCGTCAGGCCAAGAGAAAAAGACCTGTTCATATAAAAGATCAAACAGGCTCCAACATGACGCGACTCATGACAAACGTATTTAACCTCCCTGCGCTCCACATAAGTCCAAGTTGTCCAGCCTGGCAGGTGAAAGGAGCATGGAAGTGAAAACGCCTGAAGAATTCTTTGAAAAAGTTCTGCCGACCAAGTTCAAACCTGACAAGGCCAAAGATTTTGAGGCAGTCGCCCAAGCAAACATCGCCGGCACCAACGGCGGCCACTGGATCATAACCATAAAAAACCAGAAAATCGACACAAAAGAGGGAGTTGCCCCCTCCCCTGCCATCACGCTCAAAATGACGGACACGGACTTCGTAGACCTGGTCAACGGCAGACTGAATGCTGTCAACGCCTTCATGACCGGAAAACTCGAATTCAACGGCAGCATCGCCACCGGCCTGAAACTGCTCGACATGGGGTTCATGTAAGAGCACAGACAGAAGAAAAACGCGAGCTACTCCTCACCTTTTCTATTTGGCGCACATAAAACAGCAAAGCAAGGCTTGGTGGACATAGAAGATGTTAATAGCTTATCAGCAAGCTATTCTTCCGTTTATGAGCGTAAGACGGGAGGCGAGGAAAAGCTCGAATAGCCTAATGGCGAGTGAACTCTTTGGCGGAGTGCTATTTCTTATTGGCGTTGCGTTGGCAGCATGGTCCTACAACAACAACCAGCCAATGGGCCAGCTCTTCGGCGGAGCATTAATTCTCATCGGCATTGTACTGGCCGCATTGGCTTAACAGGGAGAAAACGCTTTATCGGAACACATGGAAGAACGTCTCCTGAGGCAGTGAGGCCTGCATGAGTTAAGCCAAGCGAGCCTTTTTGTGTTTTCACGGATTAATGAGTGCTAGCAAAGAGCGTGGGTCGGTAGGCCCGCGTAGGTTACATGAACATGAATTCGCGTTTCAGCCTACATTATGATCATGAACGTAGAAAAACCGAGATGTCTTATTCCGATTGGGGTCGGACTAAGAGGCTAGCGCCCTACACGTTTCTCTTCATCCCTTTCCACTTTGCATACTCTTCCTGCAATTCACGTTCTTTGACAGGGTCCGAATTGAAATTCATTTGAAAGATTGTCTGCCCCGTTAAGTTCTTAACGTGTCTCAACCACATTTCAAAATCCAATGTGCCTTCTCCTCTTCTTTTTTCCATGTCTTTCTGATAGCTTTCTTGCGATGTGGGCTTGGTTTCAATAATAATTGTGCCTTTTTGTGGGTCAACGATTATGAGAGACTCAGTCATCGTGCGGAAAAGCTCTGCCATCTCCTCGTCCGATAAGTCAACCTTTGCCGTGTCAAAAATCTTCTGCAGTGTGCTATTCAGGTCTTTCATGAGGTTTGGATTGCTCTTCAGAGTCTTCAAAACAATCTCAACATTCTTGGAAACCATGTTTCAAATCCTACAGGTCTCTACTCCTGCCATCCACATTATAGTTCACTAGCTATTTAATTCTTAGCTTAGAACAGAGCCACAAGAAGCGCGCATATCAACTTGTAACAATAGCACACGCGAAAGAGGCTAGTTCATAGCCAATCGGCTGGGACCGGCTAGAATCGCTTTGGTTTTGGTCTGGTGTAGATTTCAATCACATAGTTATCCGGGTCACAGAATGACACAGCATAATATCCCGGCTCAAACTCGGGATGCTCCTCACACGGGAACAGAGCTTCAAACCCGTTCTTCTTCATTCTTCTCTCAACAGCATCAACAGTTCCCTTGTCCTGAACAAGAATCGCCAGATGATCCGCCACCACAAACTCCTCTCCAGTCGGAGCCTCACGCCTAACCCTCGACTCCCGCAACTCACCCACCCAAACCTGAAAACTCTGATTAGAGAATCCTACCCCATCCTCAGTGTCCATCATCATCTTAAAGCCAAGCCCACCCAACAAAGCCTCATAAAACTTCCTCGAACGACTCAAACTTGAAACTTCAATTCCAACATGACCAACAACCGCTTGAACCCGCTTATTCGAAACCATAACGCCACACCACGATAACCACTCACTCGTTCTTCCACCTAAAAAACTTTCACACCAACGAAGCCCCCCGCTCGCATGAACAGTGCAAGCACAGGCAAAACGCGCCAAAAAACAAACCCAACACAACTGCAACACAACTCTCCAACAGAAGCCCAACAAGAAACCGCCGCTTCCAACAATGTACGCACCATCAACCTTTTGAGATTCAGAAAAATCGCGGATCGAGTACTCAAACACAAGTACTCCTACACCAACATGAGAAACACAACGTCCAAACCTTTTTGGCACTCAAAAACCTCGCGGAATTGAGTAAAAAAGCACTGAACCAACATGCTTCAACAATGTTTTGACACTCAAAGAAATCACGGTTTGAGTACTCAAACACAAGGGCTCAGATCTCAACATTAACCGCCAAAGCCAGAGCCAAACAACATCCCAAAAAACCAGACAAAACCATACTCTAAGCAATACCCACATCAATACAAAACAGAAAAAAAGGGAGAAAATCAAAGCTTTCCTTGTCTCATCCTAGTGTGCACGAAGAGCGCAGCGTATGTTACGGTTGCAGCAGCCCACAAAACGACGATGCACTGGATCATCACCGGAGAAGTAAGAACCCAGAAAATCGTCGCGCCCAGCGGCAATGGCACCAAAAGTGCCAGAACAACCAGTGCCTCTATGAGCCACTGGTTATGAACAATCCGCCTGCTTCCACGAACCCACGCTTCCGCTTCAGCTTCCCTCGTCATAGTCCCTCAGCCCTAAACGTCTAATCTTCCGCCGCCCCAATGCCAAACACACATGGCGATGGCTACAGCTAAGATTGCCGGCATCCACTTCATTAACCGTAGCCTCCAAGCTACGTTCAAGCATATCCCTCCTGTTGGTGCGCTGGAATTACCTTGGATCCCACTCAAGAAGCAATTCCAACTGATCAAGCAAGTTTAACGGCGCATACTAAAAACACTTATGAATTCAAAATCCACATCCAACAACCACAAACATCACAACCTAGAAACCACATAGAAAGAGACCTGAAAAAACCACAAGCCCGAACCAGCTAGGAAAACCCTTCGTCCAACAACCATGAACCATCGCACACCGCAGTGTTCAAACTGCTCAAACCTTCCCTACACGTGCCAAACCTCATTCCACACTTTCTAGCCAAGTCGCCCACTCTCTCCATCAACCCAAGCCTCAACTCTCCCGGCAAGTAACGGTAGCCAGCCTTCACTTCACCCTTTTCAAAGTACAAGGGCCTCAGTTTCTCCGCAACCTCAGGCAACTCTGCGCTAAACCTCCGCCAAGCGTCCGGCCTAACCTTGAACGTCGAACTCGTAACGTGCCTCACGCCAACAGAAGCCAGCGTCCTCACCAAGCTTTCCGGATTATCGTTCACGAACGGAACAACCGGGTCTACGCGCACAGACACGGGTATGCCCTCATCAACCAAAGTTTCGACCGCCCTCAAACGTGCCGAAGGCGACGGAGCACGCGGCTCGATTAGCCTAGCGGTGCTGTCGTCGTCCGTCGTGACAGTCAAAGAAACCATCGAAGGAATCCTTCTCAGGAGGTCGATGTCCCTTGTCACCAACGGAGACTTTGTGATTATCTGAACCTTACATTTGTGTTGGGACAATATTCCCAAGCAATCTCGCATCAACCCCATCTTGCCTTCCAGAAAAGGATACGGATCCGAAGAATTAGAGATAGACAATATCTCACCGTTCAGTCTACGGGCTTCCTTCCTCAACCTCTGCATTAAGTCCTTCTTAGGCCTGCAAACAGAAAACTTCGGCACGTAACTTGAAGCATAACAGTACGTGCAGCCGTGATCGCAACCAGTGTAAGGATTGAAAGTCAACTTGAAAGGACAGGTGCACAAACATGAACGCCAAGGATCAAACCTTGAAATCAGATTCACACGGCTTCACTAACATCACTCATGGATTCAGCACCCTCAAAAACGTTCGCTCCAACCTTGAAAGAAGCGATAACCACCATGCATAAACCCGTTTTCGCCCGCACCTGAAGCTTCACCGACCATATCGTCCAGACACCACCTATAGCCCGACACCTTAGGCGGTTGGAGACCGCGGGCTGAGCTGGTCGGCCGAAACCTTCCAGCTTACACCCCAGTTCCATCAAACCCATCTTTTATGGGAGCCCTCGTCCCCCTTCAGGGGAATGGCTGCCTATTTTCAGGAGAGACTTCGGGCTTAGATGCTTTCAGCCCTTATTCTCAGCGGCGTGGCTGCCCGGCGTTTGCCCTGTCGGACAACCGGTTAACTAGTGGCCACAGCGTCCCGTTCCTCTCGTACTGGGGACCCTTTCCCCTCAGGCAGCCTGCACTCCCAGCAGATAAAGTCCGACCTGTCTCACGACGGTCTAAACCCAGCTCACGTTCCCTTTTAATAGGCGAGCAGCCTCACCCTTGGCCCCTTATGCAGGGCCAGGATAGGAAGAGCCGAC
>Ga0187861_10002494_pt1 | contig 17200 bp, 10 predicted proteins | sample June2016WEW_10_1_3_FD_132986 | JGI IMG/M metagenome (GOLD analysis project Ga0187861, IMG submission 132986) | Peatland microbial communities from SPRUCE experiment site at the Marcell Experimental Forest, Minnesota, USA - June2016WEW_10_100 | ecosystem: Environmental > Terrestrial > Soil >...
AGAATGGCAGGATCATGGTGAAAAGGTTCAATGTTATGGGTGTGACACGCGACAAGGAATATTTTATCACGAAAGGGACGCCCGACTCAAAAGTCCTTTATTTTACAGCTAATCCAAATGGTGAAGCCGAGATCGTCAGGGTTGAACTACGTCCGAAACCGAGATTGAAAAAATTGAATTTCGATTTTGATTTCACGACGGTCGCGATTAAAGGACGGGCCTCTCAGGGAAATATATTGACACGATACGGCGTCCGGAAGATCGAACAACGCCAGGAAGGCGTTTCAACATTAGGCTCACGGCTGATCTGGTATGATGACACCGTAAAACGACTCAATACCGAAGAACGGGGAATCCTCCTGAGCGAGTTCTCTGGTACCGACCGGATCGTTACCATTATGCAATCGGGCCATTACCGGCTCACCTCGTTTGATCTCAGTACCCATTTCGATGAAGATATGATCCTCATTGAAAAATATAATCCTGAAAAAGTATTCACGGCCGTCTATGAAGATACGAAAACCAGATTATTTTACGTTAAACGATTTATCATTGAAGTAACGGAACGGAAAATGGATTTTATCGGTGAAGAAGAAAAAAACAGGCTTGTGTTGCTTACCGGTGACAAATATCCACGGATTGACGTTGCTTTTGACATGAAGGTGAAGACTAAAGGTGCTGAGAAGGAAGAGATCACGGTACATGAATTCATCGGCGTTAAAGGCTTCAAGGCGAAGGGGAAAAGGATTTCTCATCATGCCGTGAAGAAGATAGAATTCCTGGAACCCATACAAATCGAAGAACCTGTTCCTATCATTCCTATTGAAAATGGAGAATTGAGGATGGAGGATGGAGAACGGAGGTCGGAGGTCGGAGGTCTGAAGTCTGAGGAAGGAAGAATGAAGAATGAAGATGGAAGAATGAAGAATGAAGAAAGAAAAGTGAAGAATGAAAAAGGAAAAGTGAAGGATGAAGATGGAGGAAGGAAGAAGGAAGATGGAAATGTGAAGATTGAAGATGGAAAAATGAAAGATGAAAAAGGAAGAATGAGGAAAGAAAAAGGAAAAGGGAAAGAAAAAAATAAGGAAGAAACAAGCGGAGATAAAAAGAAAGAGGATTCAGGAGATGCTATGCAGATGGAACTTCCACTTTAGTTGATGAGCTGATGAGCTGATGAGCTGGTGAGCTGATGAGCTGATGAGTTGGTGAGCTGATAAGGTAATAACCCCGCAGGGGTGACATTATTATAAATAGCGATATAATTATCAATTATCCATTATCAATTGTCAATTAACTTATTGCCTGATGCCTAATGCCTGATTTGACAATGAATGACAATAAAATAATAAAGATTAGTGAGGATGTGATCTGGATCGGTGTTCTGGATCCGGGCATTAGAACGTTCGACATTGTGATGGAGACCCGATATGGAACGACTTATAATTCTTATTTTATTAATGCTGAGAAGAAAGTAGTTGTGGAGACGGTTAAAAAGCCTTTCTGGGATACCTATTTGGAAAAACTTAAGAGGGTGGTAGATCCCGTTACGATCGACTATATTATAATGAACCATACGGAACCGGATCATTCCGGGTGTCTGGCAAATCTTCTGAAACTGGCGCCGCATGCAACGGTTGTGGGTTCAGGCAACGCGATTCGTTACCTGCAAGACCTTCTTGGCTTTGATTTTCCTAACTTGGTCGTTAAAGATGGGCAGATCCTTGACCTCGGGAATAAGAAATTGCAGTTTGTAGGTGCAGTCAACCTCCATTGGCCGGATTCCATGCTGACTTACCTCATGGAAGATCAGCTCCTGTATACTTGTGATGTCTTTGGCGAACATTATTGCAATGAGAAGCTGTTTGATGATCTTGCAGGCGATTTCGATGATTCCTTCCGGTATTATTTTGATGTGATCATGAAACCATATAGCAAGTTCATGATCCATGCCATCGAAAGAATACGTCCGCTTCCGATCCGGACCATCTGTCCCGGGCATGGGGTGGTGCTAAGGAACAACTGGAAAAAATATGTGGATCTTTCTGAGCAATATGCCCTGGAAGCTTTAAAAGAACCCGTCCCGGATACAGTTTTCATCGCTTATGTTTCGGCCTACCGGAATACAGCGATCATCGCCTCGGCCATTGCAGATGGCATCCGCCAGGCCGGCCCCATCAATGTTGACCTTTGTGATATTGAAAAGATGGATCTCACTGCCATCGAAAAAAAACTGATCCATTCGGCTGCGGTCATTCTTGGTTGCCCGACCTTCAACCAGAATATCCTCTTACCCATCTACCAGGTTTTTGCAGTGGCGAACCCTATACGGGACAAAGGCAAGCTGGCTGCGGCGTTTGGTTCATATGGCTGGAGCGGGGAAGGCACAAGGCTCATTAATTCCAACCTGTCAAATCTGAAGTTCAGGTTGTTTGATGAAGGACTGATGGTGAAATTCACACCTCATAAGGAAACCCTTGAGAAATGTGTTGAATACGGAAAAGCCTTCGGGCTTAAACTCCTGCAAAAAGAATAAAGAAAGTTAAATTGATTATTCACAATCTTTAAATCTGAATATTGAATAAAAAAATAGGTTCCACATTATTGTTGCCGGGATTAATGCTTCTGCTGATCTTCCCATCCTGTACCATGGAGAAAAAACTGGGAAAGGAATTCCTGGCTCAAGCACCTCAGATCAGTATTGAACTGTTGACTCCGGGAAACATTTACAAATTCAACCATAAAGGGGAAAGGATCCCAGGGTTTGATTCGCTTTCCGGCCCGCAACAGGATTCAGCATTATATACCAACAGCCGTTTTATACAGTTTGTCGATGATTCAACTTTTCTCGATAAGTATGTCAATTCCTTTATCGATGAACTCCGGGCAATCGGGTTCCGGGTATTTTTAAATGACAATGTAGATACGATCCTGCGGACAGAACCACAGGCCTATGTGGTGAATATGTCGCAAGTCCAGCTCGATGAATATTTAGATCCCTTTGAAGATTCCGAGCAGGTTGGCGACACAATTTTCTATAAAACCTTTGAATTAAATGCCGTTGATGCTTCCTCCTGGTTCGAGTTGAGTAAATACAATTCGGTAAAACCATTTAAAACAATACTTTTTTCCAGCTTTACTGCTTCGGATGGGTTTACCGGTAACTTTATCATGAGTAATTTCACCATGAACCTTCGGTACCGGTATAAAATTGATTCACTGAGGATGAATGACATTTATGACCTTGCTTCTTATTCTGGCCGGCGCAATGCCAACTACCTTTTTGATTATTTCATGAACCAGTATATCTCCTTTCATATGCCCGAGGGCATGGAAATCCTGGGATACCTGCATTATTCACCTTCCGGGAAAACCTTCAATTTTAATGACGAGGAAAGATTCGAGGTTTTAAAAAGCAAATAAGTCAAAATGAACTGCGGGCATAGGGCGCTACTGAGAAGTCTGCAAAATCGTTGTTACGGTATTTGAAGTACCCGGTGATGGCAATCATGGCCGCATTATCCGTTGAATATTCCAGTCTCGGGATAAAAACATTCCAGTTAAAGTCGTCCTGTGCCTTAAGCAAAGCCGCACGCAATGAAGAATTGGCAGAAACACCACCGGCAATAGCGATCTCGCTGATCCCCGTGAGACCGGCAGCAGTTTTTACTTTCTGCATGAGAATACCGATGATGGCCGATTGAATGGATGCGCAGAGATCGGCCTTGTTCTTTTCAATAAAATCAGGATCTTGTTTTAAATGATCCCTGATGAAATAAAGAATAGAAGTTTTTAGTCCGCTGAAACTGAAATTGAGTCCGGGAATATTGGGTTTTGAAAAACGAAAGGCATCCGGGTTTCCTTCCTTAGCATATGCATCGATCATCGGCCCGCCAGGGTAGGAAAGTCCCATAATCTTGGCTGTCTTGTCGAAGGTTTCACCGGCAGCATCATCAATCGTCCGGCCGATGACCTGGAAATCAAAAGGACTTTTCACTATAGTGATCTGGGTATGACCGCCTGATACTGTCAGGCAAAGGAATGGAAAAACAGGAACAGGTCTTGTGCTGGATTCATCTCTCAGGAAATGTGCAAGAATATGTGCCTGCAGGTGATCCACTTCAATAATGGGGATCTTTAACCCCAAAGCAAAAGATTTTGCAAAGGATATCCCGACAAGCAGTGATCCGAGCAGGCCGGGGCCTCTTGTAAAAGCAACTGCGGAAAGCTGATTTTTACTTATATTTGCTTTCTGTATGGCAGCATGGATCACGGGAATAATATTTTGCTGATGTGCCCTTGAAGCCAGTTCGGGGACTACACCACCGAAGTTCCTGTGTATCTCCTGGTTTGCCGTTACATTTGAAAGTATTCGATCATCCATTATAACAGCTGCAGCTGTATCGTCACAGGAAGATTCGATGCCCAGAATGTAAATCATAGTTGTTAATTGGATGAGCTGTTCACGGATTCAAAATACAAAATTACCATAAAAAGGGTCACAAAAATATTGATTTATATCCTGGTGGTACTGATCTCCTTTATTACCACCTGTTATCTTGTTTTCCGGGATCCATGGGTACAAACCCTGTCGGCAAGGGTCGCTTCACATTACCTTTCCGTCCAGCTTCATACGGAAATCAGAATCGGTGGATTTGATCTTTCCATCCGGCGTGGTCTTACCATTGAGGATATAATCATCAAGGACCGGCACCGGGCGGATATCTTCACTGCCCATAAGCTTAGCATTATTCCCGGAAAATTCAGCCTGTCAAAAAAAATCCTCAGTTTCAGAAAGATATTTATCGACAAAGGTGTGATCCAACTTCTGACACACAAAGGCGACAGCGTTCTTAACCTTCAATTTATCATTGATTATTTTTCCCCTAAGGCTACAGTTAAACCGCCTGACACAACCCGGAGGCCCAAATGGCATCTCTACGCAAACACGGTACAACTTTCGTCAACCCGTTTTCACTTCCAGAATGAGAATAAACCGCTGGTTACAATTGGGATGGACTATTCCAATATTGATGTCCGGAACATTGATCTCCTGATCACCGGTTTCCATCCGGATGGCGATACAATAAATGCCAGGATCGAACATCTTTCTGCTATAGAACGTTCGGGTTTTTCGATTCACACCATGAGCGGTGATTTCCAGGTCAGTCCGGCTTTCCTCAAAGCCCATAACCTGAAGCTCGTAACCAATCACAGTGACCTCGACCTGACCTTTGATTTTTTATATGATCGTTGGAATGATTACATCGATTTCCTGAATAAAGTTCGTATCAGGGCATCGATAAACCCGTCTTACCTGGATCTCCAGGACATCGGGACATTTGCCCCTGTAATGTATGTGATGAAAGACCGGTTTAAGCTTGAAGGTAAGATAAAAGGAACGGTCAGCAATTTCAATGCAAGAGATTTCCGGTTCGCATACGGAACCGAGACAAAGTTCGTGGGAAATATCCATGCATATGGACTACCCAATGTGGAAGAAACCTTTGTGGATCTGAACATAAAAGATTTTTCCACCAACCAGGAGGATATACACTCCCTGAATCTTCCTACAGCGGATACAAACCTGATTCTCCCACCTTTTCTGAAAAATGCAGGAACCTACAATCTGAAAGGTAATTTCACGGGTTTCTATAACAATTTCGTAGCCAATGCGACACTTCATACGGATATCGGCGACCTGAAAACGGATCTTACACTTCGGAAACAAAAGGGAGTGAAAGGCTTGCTATACACCGGCGAAGCAGATGTTAACAATCTGCAACTCGGAAAACTTTTCACATCAAAGGAATTACTCGGGCCCATAACACTCCGGGCTGACCTGAATGGCAAGGGTTTCACGCTCTCAGATGCCAGTGTTACAATGAATGTATGGATTGATTCTGTCAGCCTGAACAGATATACGTATCGCCACATTACCATACAGGGAGGGTTGGAGGATAAAAAATTCAATGGCAGGATGAATGTGGATGATCAAAACCTCAGGCTCGATTTTAACGGACTTGTTGATATGGGCGATTCCCTGCCGGCATTCAATTTCGATCTGCAGGTTAATCATGCCCAGTTGTTTACGATAAACCTATTAAAAAGGGATTCTTTGGAAGATCTTTCGGCACATGTCAAGGTGGATTTTACCGGAAACAGCATCGACAATATTGAAGGTACCATCCATATTGACAGCACACGGTACCGTGAAGGCGTGCATAAGATCCGTATGGATCATCTTTCGCTTCTGACCTCAAGGGATTCAAAGAACAACAAATCCTACCATCTTCTTTCGGATTTTGTGGATGCCGATGTCTCGGGAAACTTTTACTTCAGCGACATAATCCCGTCACTTACAACCTTCATCACAAATTACATTGCTTCCTTTGAGCTTAATGATTCGCTTATCAACCATCATCCTTCCACTAACCAGCAGATCAATTACGCTGTCAGACTGAAGAAAACGAACCCCATCATGGAGGTCTTCGCCCCTCATCTGAGAGTTGCTCCCAATACCAGCTTCGAAGGATATTACAATGAAAACGAAGGTACGATTGCCCTGAATGGATCTTCACCTGATCTTTCTCTGTATGGAAACCACTTTACAGGTTGGTTTATCAAGGCTACAAGCCGGCAGGAGAATCTTAATATCCAGACGGGCTGCAGCAGGTTTTATGTATACAGGGGTGAGAAATCGGATTCTGCCCTGATCATGATGGATTCGTTACGCCTGGTCTCAAACCTGCATCACGACAGCATCTTCTATGACATTTTCTGGAACATGGGAAAAATCGAAAGTGACATAGGTGGATTTGTCAACTTCAGGAACAGCCCTGTTATCCAGGTCAAACTTACACGGTTCCATACCTTTATTGATAAAAATTACTGGACCATTGCAAAAGATAACGAAGTGATCATTGATAGTTCTACAGTACAATTTCATGACCTTGCCTTTGAATCGGGTGAACAAAGACTACAGGTCGACGGAAAGATCTCCAGCCTCCCGGAAGATACCTTGCGTTTGAATTTCAATAAGGTGGATATTTCCGATCTTGACTATCTTCTGGAAAATCCGCAGATCAATGTCGATGGAATCCTGAGTGGCAGCCTGAAACTAATGAATATACCACATTCCCTTAGGGTCCTCTCGGATATAACAATCGATAAATTCGCGTTCAACAAGGAACTCCTTGGGGATGCGAAGTTCAATGTTTTTTATGATGATAATGAAGAACGGTTTGACGTGGATTCCCGGATCTTTTATACAAATAATGCAGGAACCGACATTCCCCTTTCGCTGAAAGGGAGTTATTACCTTGGTAAGCCTGAACCTCATATGAATTTTAACTTGTTAGTGAAAAATCTGAATCTGAAAATGGTTTCTCCTTTCGTGGCCAGTTTCATGTCAAGGCTCAGTGGTTTGGTTTCAGGGGATGTCACGGTTTCGGGTTCCCCGGATAAACCCAGGCTGGCCGGAAAGCTCAATCTCATGCGTACGGAATTCAAGATCAATTATCTGAACATACCTTACTCGGTGGTGGATGTGGTTACCCTTGACAGCACCGCTTTCAATTTTAACCACGTTACCATTTATGATTCCCTCGGAAATAAAGCCTATCTCAGCGGAAAGATCTATCATAATTATTTTCATAGTCTTAACCTTGATCTGACCATTGAACCTGATGATTTTTCCATCTTCCGGAACACCTATGCCCAAAACAACATCTTTTATGGGACAGCACGGGCAACAGGGAATGTCAGGATCACCGGGCCTGCAGATAATATTTCCATCAATGCCAGGGCCCAAACGGGTGGCGGAACCCACGTGTACATACCTATCAGTTCCGCCGCTGACGTGGGCCAGAACGACTACATCATTTTCACAAAACATTTGAACGACTCAACCCGGAACGAAGTGCCTTTTCCCAATGGCACACCAAAAGGTCTTTCCCTGGGGCTCGCCGTGTTGGTCAATCCCTCTGCAGATGTGGAAGTCTCGTTGCCCAACCAGTTGGGTGATATCAAAGGCTCGGGATCAGGAAACCTGACCATGGGAATGACACCCACTATTGGATTCTCACTTTCGGGTACCTATACAATCCGGAAAGGATCCTTTCATTTCCAGATGAAGAGCCTGATGAGTTATAGTTTCTCCATTGAGGATGGAAGCCGGATCAGCTGGTCGGGCGACCCTGCCAATGCCGACATCAACTTGAGCGCCATTTACAAAACAAGAGTTCCCCTTGGGGACCTGTCAACCGAAGGAGACAGATACAAACGGATCCCGGTTGAATGCATTATCCGGCTTTCAGGACAACTCGCAAATCCCACTATCTCTTTCGGGCTTAACCTGCCGAATGCAGATGAAAGTGTAAAATCAAAAGTTTACAGCTCCATTGATACGGTAAATACAACAGAAATGACCCAGCAAATAATCAGTATACTGGTTTTAGGCCAGTTTAAATCCTATAAAGGAAATTCATTGGGAAACATCGATGTAAGTTCAACATCCTTGTCACTCATTATGAGTCAGTTCAATTCCTTACTTTCAAAGGTGTCGAAAGATGTTGACATCGGAGTAAATTACCGCCGTTCATCATACGTTCCCGGACAGGAAATTGACGTTGCAGTCTCCACCCAGCTGTTCAATGAACGGCTGCTGATCGAAGGACTCTTCGGGGTGAATTCACTGAACCCCAACTCAACGGCTCAGAAAGCAAGTACTTTCGTGGGCGATGTTAAATTAGAGTATAGATTGACCAATAACCTGAGATGGTGGATCCGGGCGTTTAACCGCACCAATACAGTAGGACTGCTGTATAACAATGCGCCTTATACCCAGGGAGTCGGACTTTCTTATCAGCGGGATTTCAGCAACTGGGGCGATTTTTTTAAAAGTGATAAAATAAAAAATAAAAAACCAGTTAAAGGAAAATAACACTGATCCTGCCGGGGATCATTCAACAGGAAACTTATTCAACCTCCGAATCATGGCTGACGAAGAGGTCAGGAGAAGGAATAAAATCGAAATTGTTTTGTCGTTCACAGTCTACAAATCATCTGCAGGTTCCGGTAAAACGTTCACACTGCTGAAGGAATACCTCCGGTTGATCTTGCCTGAACCTGATCAATTCAGGCACATCCTGGCAATTACATTTACGAATAAGGCTGCCAATGAAATGAAGGAACGGGTACTGTGCAGCCTGAAGGAATTGGCAGGTGTACCGGAAGGAAGAAGCGCTTCCACGACCAATAACCTGCTGCCTGCGTTGATCAGTGAAACCAAACTCACGGAGCAAGAAATTCAAAAGAAAGCCGGCGAGGCAATACGGCTGATCCTTCACGACTATTCCGACTTTACCATCGGCACCATCGACAGCTTTTCACACCGTATCATCCGGACTTTCGCGCATGATTTCGGGTTACCTGTGAACTTTAATGTCGAGATCGACAGTGATGAATTACTAACCACTGCCGTTGATCTCCTGATCGATAAGGTAGGTGCGGATGCCGGGTTGACAAACCTGCTGGTCAGGTTTATTGAGAACAGGATGGATGATGAGCAGGACTGGAACATTGAACGGATCCTGTTGAATTTTGCCAGGATCCTGCTGGATGAAGAAGGAAATCAGCAGCTTGAAAAATTAAAGGATCTGACGCTGGATGATTTTTCCAGGATTGCAGGAAGCTTAAAAAAGCAAACGGGGGCTTTTGAGCAGAAAATCAGCTCCCTTGCCTGTAAAGCTGTAGCATTAATAGATACTTCGAACCTGCCGGCTTCTGCATTTTACCAGGGAAGGTCCGGCATCTCACGTTACTTCGAAAAGCTATCGAAAGGTAACCTGGATTTCATTGAGCCTAACTCCTATGTGAGAAAAACCGTTGAAGAAGACAAATGGACCAGCGGGAGTGCCGGCGTTGCCGAAAAAGAAGCGATCCTGAACCTCAAACCTGAACTGACTGCAACTTATGAGGAGATACAACACACTTACACGGAAGGGAAATACCTGTATCATCTTTCATTGGCCGTTTTGAAAACCCTTTTCCCAATGGCGGTATTGAATGTGATAGGGCAGCTGCTCGACGGATTTAAGAAACAAAATAACATTGTACATATCTCCGAATTCAACCAACGTATCTCGCGGTTTATCCTGCATGAACCGGTTCCCTTCATTTATGAGCGGCTGGGTGAAAAATTCAAACATATCCTGATCGATGAATTCCAGGATACTTCCATCCTTCAATGGCACAATCTTCTCCCGTTGGTGGAAAATTCACTCTCCAGTGGGTTTTTCAACCTAGTGGTCGGAGACGGCAAACAGGCCATTTACCGGTGGAGAAACGGGGATGTAAGGCAGTTTGCTGATTTACCTGCCATCCCCGGAAGCGAGATGAACAAGTCACTCCGGGAAAGCGAAAAGATTTTAAAGTATCATTTCGATAAGGAATCGCTCGATACAAATTTCAGATCAAAGAAAGAGATCGTCGAATTTAATAATGCATTCTTTTCACAGCTGAAGACCCTGTTAACCCCATATAACCAGTTGGTTTACGACAGCCTCGAACAAAAATCAATGACCGGTGCTGACGGTGGATATATCCGCATTGAATTTGCAGGGCGCGAACTAAAAGGTGGACAATTCAGGGAATACATGAGATCACGCATTCTGGAAACTATCCATGAACAGGAAGCAGCAGGTTTTCGGAGACAGGATATCGCTATTCTCTGCAGGAGAAATGAAGAAGGAAGCGAGATCGCACGATTCCTCCTGGGCAATGATATCGACGTGATCTCCACTGAGTCGCTCATGCTCATGAACTCGCCCGAAGTCAACTTCCTGACAGGGTTCATGCGTTTGTTGTATGGATCGAACAATATTGTTCTGATTGCGGAACTGCTTACTTACCTGTATGGAAAAGGGAAACTTTCAGCTCCCGGCCTTCATGGATTATTGTCGGGGATCCCTTCAAAACCAGGCAAGGATTTTATCTTCCGGTTATTACAGGCAAACAAAATACTGGTATATCCCGACAAGCTAAGAACAAGGCCGGTATACGATGCCATCGAGGAATTGGTGCGTGTGTTTTACCCGGAGGCCAACGCCGATCCATACCTCCAGTTCTTCCTGGATAAAGTTCTGAAATATTCACGGAAACATTCTTCCAGCACAGTGGATTTCCTTGAATGGTGGGATGAAAACAAAGATTCGTTTTCTATCATCATGCCCGATGGCATGAATGCAGTTCGCATCATGAGCATGCACAAGGCCAAAGGCCTGCAGTTCCCTGTCGTGATCCTTCCTTTTTTTACGGAAAAGAAAATGTTGACCAAAAAATATATTTGGGTGGATCTTCCGAAAGCAGGATTTTACGGACTTCCGGCTGCAATGCTTGAAACCGGTAAATCAATGGAGAAAACGGAATTCAGCGAACTGTCAGCGGAGGAAAAAGATAAAACCTTGCTGGATGCCATCAACCTGCTATATGTTGCAATGACACGCCCGGAAGAAAGGTTGTTCGTGTTTTCTCCTGCCCCGCCGGCCAAACCCGGAACTCCCGAAACCGTCCCTGCATTCTTTTTCCACTACCTGCAACAATCGGAACTATGGTCGGAAGAAAATAGAGTGTATGAATTTGGAACGGTTTCCCAGTATAAAGCAAAAGTGAATGATAAAACAATTGCCAATAGATCTTTGACCTCTATGATCAGCAGCGATTGGCGCGAAAAAGTGCTGATCCGTACCAGCGCCCCTGAAGCCTGGGACATCGCCGATCCTCAGAAAAACTTCCAATGGGGAAATCTGGTTCATACTGCTTTTTCAAGGATCCTGAAGACAGGAGATGAGGAATATGTTCTCCTGAAGATGAACGATGAAGGGATGATCGATCAAAAACAAATGGAGCAGTTGCTCACGAAGATCCGCTTACTGCTTGCCGATCCATTAATCCGCCCGTTTTTTCTTCCGGAAAATAAAATCCGGATCGAAGCCGAGATCCTGCGTGAAAACGGGCATGTATACAGGCCGGACCGGGTTATCATAAGGGAGAATGAAGCGATTGTTCTGGATTTTAAAACCGGAAAACCTACGAAAGAACAGGAAAAACAGATCGGGCTTTATGGCAAATTACTGAATGAACTGGGCTACATGAAAGTGAAGAAATATCTCGTATTTATTGAACCGGAGATAAAAGTTGTTGAAGTTAATGAAGAATGAAAAATGAAGGATGAAGAACTAAAAATAAAGGAATTGTATCATCAATGGGCGGGAACTGAAGCGAAAAGCATGACCTTCCTTCCCGTATCCGGTTCTTACCGGAAGTACTACCGTTTGGAAGGCGAGCGAGGTTCGGTGATGGGCATATTTAATGAAGACCGGAAAGAGAATGAGGCATTTATTTCCTTCTCTCAGATATTTCACCGTCATAAGCTGCCGGTTCCCTTGGTGCACGCATCCGATACATCCGGACTGGTATACCTGCTCTGCGACCTGGGCGATCTGACCTTATTCAATTACCTTTCCGGGAACCGGAAGGATTATCGGGATTTCCCTGAAGTTGTGATCCGGATATACAAAAAGGTCATCAGTTTTTTACCGGTTTTCCAGGTGGTCGCAGGAAAGGAACTGGATTATTCAAAATGTTATCCGCGGCAGGTATTCGACAGCCAGTCGATGATGTGGGATCTGAATTATTTTAAATACTATTTTCTGAAGCTGGCGAAGGTACCGTTTGATGAGCAGAAAATGGAGGATGATTTCCATACTCTCGTGCAGTTCCTTCTTGGCGCAGGATCAGATCATTTTATGTACCGTGACTTTCAATCGAGGAACATCATGCTGATACAGGGTGAACCTTGGTTCATTGATTACCAGGGAGGCCGGAAAGGGCCCCTTCAATACGATATCGTTTCACTGTTATATGATGCAAAAGCATCGGTGCCTGAACATGTAAGAGAGATGTTGTTGGAATATTACCTGGATGTTCTGGAAAATTATTATCCCGTCGACCGGAAATCATTTCGTCTATTTTATAACGGGTTTGTCCTGATACGCATCCTCCAGTCCTTGGGAGCCTATGGTTTCCGGGGATATTATGAGAACAAACCCCATTTTCTGAAGAGCATACCTTTTGCCATAACGAATTTGCAGTATTTACTGGACACAAGATCACTTCCTTTACCCTTGCCCATGCTGGAGGAAGCGCTGGGGAAGATCATTGTCGACCCGGCATTTCGTTCTTTCAAAGCAACAAGCAACCAATTAACTGTAATGATTTCAAGTTTTTCATATAATACCGGGATCCCTGCCGATGATAGCGGGAACGGAGGAGGGTTCGTATTTGATTGCCGCGCTTTACCCAATCCCGGAAGATATGAGGAATACCGTGCACTGACCGGGAATGATCCTCAGGTCATTGCGTTCCTGGAAAAGGAACCTGATGTAGGGGAATTCCTGAACCATGCCTGTTCATTGGTGGATCAGAGCATAAGAAAGTACATTGAACGGGGTTTCACGAACCTGTCGGTCAGTTTTGGCTGTACCGGCGGCCAGCACCGCTCAGTATATTGCGCCGGGGAACTGGCCAAACATATCTGTTCAAAGTTTGATGTAACGATCGACCTTCAGCATCCAGAATTGAATAAATAATTTATTGAACACATGGTTCCTGAACAAACTATTCCATACAAGGCGATGATACTGGCTGCCGGCTTGGGAACGAGGCTCCGGCCCATCACTGATACCATCCCGAAAGCCCTGATGAAAGTTGATGGCCGCACCCTGCTTGAAGGCGCCATCCGGCATCTTGCGAATTATGGAGTGAAGGAGATCATTATCAATGTTCACCATTTTGCGGACCAGATCATCCAATACCTTGATCGGAATAGTAATTTTAATTTGAATATTACTATTTCCGACGAGAAGGATCAATTGCTCGATACCGGTGGCGGGCTAAAAAAATCTTCCGGGTTCTTTCACGGTAGGGAACCCTTTTTTGTCAGGAATGTTGATATCATTTCCGACCTGGATCTTCACAGCATGATGGAATACCACATTCAATCTCATTCACTCGCAACTCTGGCGGTCAGAAAGAGGGAGACCTCACGCTATTTTCTTTTCAATCCCGGTCATCGCCTGTGTGGTTGGACAAATCTGAAAACAGGGGAAAAGATCCTTTCATTTGAATCTTCCGGGAATTTGGAAATGCTCGCCTTCAGCGGCATCCAGATCCTCAACCCCGAAATTTTCACCCTGATCACTGAAGAAGGAAAATTTTCCCTTACCACTCTTTATCTCCGGCTGGCAAAAGAGCACCTTGTAAAGGGATTCATGGATAGAGCATCAATATGGAGAGATGTCGGGAAGGAACCAGGTGAAGTGTGGTGAGATGTGAGATGTGAGATGTGAGAAATGAGAATTGATAATTATTTCGCCATTTCGCTTTTCGCTATTTCGCTATTTTTTTACCGTAGCCTGTCTGAAGATTTAACCAGCGCTTCATCCTTTCGTATCGCCCTGCTGGCCAATACCAAAAAGACCAATGAGATCAGTGGAATGTACATACCGAACTCGTAAGTCGAAGGAATATGAAGGCGCTTCTCAAAGATCCTGCTGTAAAGCAGAAATACCAAGGCCACCAGTAAAACATTTAACAGAACATTGATGTTGACAAGTTTAAACTGGATTATGCGTCTTTTGTAAAGGAAGATGGTAACCAAAGCCAAAACCAGGGAAGCAACGACCATGATGAGCATTGGCAAGGTCTCCCAGAAAAAAAGAGTTCCCGGCATAATACCTGTGGATTTCAGTCCTGTGGCAAATAACTTATATGTTCCAAGTCCGGGATCAATATAATCGATCATAGGGAAGAAAAACAATAACGTGCAGGCAACTGCAACGACGAATAAATACAAACTCTGGATTCGCTGGATCATAATTCAAATATTTTAATACCTGGGGAAGCGTTATTATTTCAAATGTATTATAAGATGGCGCTGCGAAATTAGGAAAGATTTTTGCACTTGCAGGATTCTTAAAAAATATTTTATTGACATTCATGTTTTATTTTATATCTTTGTAGCACTTTTGATTCCCGGTATCTTTCATTTGACAATATTCAGTCAGAAAAGAATTCAACCAAACATTATTTTCAAATCGATTATTCCAAAAATTATTTTTATTAAGTGATTCATTACCACTCCACCCCAATCCAACTTATTATTATCAAATCTTAATCCAATGTATGATATTTTATCACTCGACAGTAAAGAACTGGACGAGATTAAAGAAATTGCAAAACAACTCAATATTCCCAAACCTGATAAGTTCACCAAACAGGAACTCATTTATAAAATCCTGGATCAGCAGGCATTAAATCCGTCCCAGGAACTCCTCGAAAAAGAAAAAAAGACGGTTAAAAAAGAATTCCGGCCGCGCAGGCAACGAACACTTATGAAACCACGGCTTGCAGCATCCACAAACCTTCCTGCAGCACCTTTCGTAAAAGCAGTTTTTACGGATAGCCCTGATAAAAAACCAGAGAAACAGCCGGAAAGAACCTTTGAAAAAAAACCGGAACAGCATTTCGAAAAGCTGCCGGAACAGCATCTTGAAAAACAGCCGGATCAACATTTTGAAAAACAGCCGGAAAAACAGCAAGAAAAACAGCCGGAAAAACACCCTGAAGGCCAGCATGATCTTCCATTGAATATCCCGGAACCCTTTGAATTTGAAAATCTGGCCGAACGTCACATGGAACAAGGTATTCCCGTTTATGAAAAGAATGGTGACCTTGAAATTCCAGCCATCGACAAGGTCGAGACGGTTCAAATCATTGAAGGTGAACCCATTCAGCAAGGTGATGATCAAGGCCAGACTGAAGAGCGGAAACACCGTGAATATCATAAGAAATTTCCCGAGAAACACCATGAGGAATACACCTTCGAATTTGAAGGTATCACAGTAACCGAAGGGGTTCTCGAGATCATGACCGATGGATATGGATTTTTACGTTCGTCCGATTATAACTACCTGAATTCACCCGACGATGTTTATGTATCCCAGTCACAGATCAAGTTGTTCGGACTTAAAACCGGGGATACCGTAAGGGGCACGATCAGGCCACCGAAAGAAGGTGAAAAGTATTTCCCTTTGATCAAGGTTGAACTGATTAACGGCCGTACACCTGAAGAGGTACGCGACCGCATCCCGTTCGATTTCCTTACCCCCTTATTCCCGATGAAAAAATTCAAGCTAACCGGCCATCCCCAGGATTCCCTGTCAACCCGTGTCATCGATATGTTTGCTCCCATCGGATTCGGCCAGAGGGGATTGATTGTTGCCCAGCCGAAGACCGGTAAGACAGTACTTTTAAAGGATATCGCCAATGCCATCTCATTCAATCACCCGGAAGTTTACATGATCGTCCTGCTGATCGATGAACGACCGGAAGAAGTCACAGATATGCAACGCAGTGTGAAAGCAGAAGTTATTTCATCCACTTTTGATGAGCCTGCTGAACGCCATGCACGCATCTCCAATATTGTACTTGAAAAGGCCAAACGTCTTGTTGAATGTGGCCACGATGTGGTCATTCTGCTTGACTCCATAACGCGGCTGGCACGTGCCTATAACACGGTTGCACCTGCATCCGGTAAGGTGCTCTCCGGTGGTGTTGAGGCCAATGCTCTCCAGAAACCCAAACGGTTCTTTGGCGCTGCACGCCAGATCGAGAATGGTGGTTCACTCACCATCATCGCTACAGCACTTACAGATACCGGCTCCAAGATGGACGAAGTCATTTTCGAAGAATTCAAGGGTACCGGTAACATGGAGTTACAACTTGACCGTAAACTCTCGAATAAGCGGATCTACCCGGCCATTGACATTGTAGCATCCAGTACCAGGAGGGAAGACCTTCTGCTTGAAAAAGACGTACTACAACGGATCTGGATCCTCAGGAATCACCTTGCTGACATGAATTCACTCGAAGCAATGGAATTCCTCCGCGATAAGATGAGATTCACCAATTCCAACGAAGAGTTCCTAGTATCAATGAACGGTTAGAAGGAATTACGGATTACCTGCCTGCGGCAGCTACGGTGTACCCACATCTTTTACAAGATTTGTTCCTTCTATTATATAACCAAGTCTGTCTAATCCTCGCTTTAACACTATTACTCCAGGCGGCCCTTGCGAAT
>Ga0187861_10002501_pt1 | contig 17156 bp, 7 predicted proteins | sample June2016WEW_10_1_3_FD_132986 | JGI IMG/M metagenome (GOLD analysis project Ga0187861, IMG submission 132986) | Peatland microbial communities from SPRUCE experiment site at the Marcell Experimental Forest, Minnesota, USA - June2016WEW_10_100 | ecosystem: Environmental > Terrestrial > Soil >...
TAATATAAATGATGTGCTCGATCGGATTGTGCCCGGACAGGAACTTGATCTGCTGCGCTTGGCTGCGCATTCGGTTGCACACTTCGACAATCTGGGTGAGCTTTTGAAGATCCTTCTCCGCCTGGCGATAACTGAGGCGGGCGATGGAGCCATGAATCAAGGTTGCGATGTAGGGGTAATCGTGGCCCGGCTTCGACCCTTCACTCAGCGCCGACCCTTTGAATAGCTTCGAATTCGGGCCCGTTCCCTTCCCCTTGCCCGTGGCAATCAGGAGGTCACCGCCTGCGACTGCAAGCGCGGTGGGATACCATTCCGTGGGAATAAAGCCGAGGGCACTTTGAGTGCCCGAGGGAGCGGTGCGGGCGCGTTGATCTAAGGGCTTTGTCGAATCGAAGACGGCCACCGCGTCCGCAGAGGCGTCAGCTACAAAAAGACGCGTTCCGTCTGCGTTTTGGGCAAGTGCGTTCGGGAAACTTCCCCCGTATCGCTGCCCAGGCAGCCCAGTGATGAGCAGGCCCGAAACCTCACCCGTTGCTGTGTCGATGACAGCTACACGGTCTGCGTTCGAAAGCGTGACGTAAAGGCGCTTCTCATCCGGGCTCAGTAGCATGGCCGTAGGATGCGAACCTGGAGCAATCGATGAGTTGGGAGAGAGGAGCGGAATCATTCTTACGACGCGCCCGCTTTCAAGATCCAGTTCCGCCACCCGCGAAGCATTCCAAAGGCTGCAGTAACCCCGCTTGCCATCTTTAGTCGCCACCACGGCGTACGGGTACGAAGCAGGTACAATCAGGTGGGTACTCAAATCGAAGCGGTGGATGACGTCTCCCGTCGTGGCATCAAGAAGAAGTGCATCATCGGAGAGATTGTCCGCCACGAGGAGTTTCTCTCGCTTTCCAGCGACCACAACTAGTCCCGCGGGATAGGGCACAGCCTTGCCCGGTGGCACCTCGTTTCCCACTCGCGCCGCCGGATGGCCTGGGCCGAGGGGTTGCAAGGGAATGGCGATGAACCGCTCCGGCGTAACGCGCCCATCCTCGAAGCGATAGACCGCGATGCCGTTGCCCGTGTTTCCCGGTCGTTTCCCCTCAGGATCGGTTAAGGAGGAAATCGAGGCGTAGAGGGATTTCCCGTCCGCACTGAAGGCTAAACCTAGAAAGTAGGTTTGGTGCGCGTCCTTACCGAGCCGAGAGTCGGGGAAGTCCGATATCTGATTGCTATTGAGGTCGAGGACTGCGATTGATTCCTGATAATCGGACTCGGCTGTTCCGTAGCCGTTATTCAAGAGCGCGGCGTATCGGCCATCAGGATTCAAGGCAATGGTCACCGGAAAGCTGTTCGTCCGTTGTGGCATCCCAGATATGTTCAGCGGAAGAATCTTGCTCGATGGAAGCGAGATCGTTTCCCTCGTAGACTCTCCCTGCGGATTCCCAATGACGGGAACCATTGCCACGCTTGAGCCAAGCACAACGAAGAGTAATATGCTCCGTCTCACGACGAATTCACCTCTTTGCGGAAAATTGGTGCTTCCCACACACAGGAAAGAGTCGCAGCTCACAAGCTCAGTTTCACGGCTGAAGAAATCGTGCTGTAGCGGCGGTCTATGAGCGCCTATTTCGGCCCTCATAGATCGCCGCTACAAATGGCCGAGGTGGCCCCTCGCTTGAGCTGTCCGGGGCCACTATGGAGCGCTAAGGAAACGACGGAGGCATATGGCGAGCGATCAGGCGCACCGGCCCCATTAGGCCCGCAGGAACGGGCTTGAGATGCTCGATATCCTGCACAGAGAACCTCTCCCCATAGCGTGCCTCCAGTTCCCTGTAATTAGGCCGTGGCCGTCCGGACATCTGATTGACCGCTAGGTTTCCAACTACAATCCGCAACTCGTTCTGCCCACCCCGAAGCAAGGATGTCACATCTAGTTGGTAGGGAGGATACCAAACTGTCCCAGCACGCTGCTCATTCACGTACACCTCAGCTTCTTCTCTCACTGGACTCTCAATCCACACCTGAAACCCAGTCACGCGGCGGGAGGGAACAGCCACAGGCTCACCGAAATCCAGCTCGACGGACGTGTCGCGATTAAGAAATTCAGCGGGCACTAAAATAGTCTTCCTATAGGTGGCGCGCCCGGAGAAAAAACGCGTCTCGGGTTCGTCGGTCCAGGAGCGTAGGTTGTCCATGAACATTTTCTTGCCGAGACCTTCGAATGTGACTTCCCAGTCGTGACTGAGGTCGAGTGGCCCAGGCAAGGGTGACTCAGGGGATACGACAGCGCCTGAGCGCTCCTCGCGGTCTCCGAAGACCAACAGCCGCGAACCGTAGGGTTCCAGCTCAAGCTCGACGACCGTGCCGCCGACCGCGCGCCTGAGCACCCGTCTCTCGCTCACCTTTCCCGTAAAGGGATCCCACCATTCCGGTTTCTTTCCCGTGATGCGAAATGTGGCCTCGGTGCGGACGCGCTTGTTGCTGGTGTTAGCAATGAAGTAAATCTCACCCACATTAGCGCTGCGGTGGATGAAGCCGATTGCCGATTCCGGAGGAGAAAGCGTGATGTCCGGAGGGTAGAGGCGCGGCAACTCGAGTCCCAGCTCTCGATTTTCATTTGCAACGAGGTGGGCCGGCGGAGACTTCCCCGCGAAGAGCTCTTTGTTCAAAGCCACGACCTTCGCCGTTGATTCTTCATACTTCAGGAAACCGGGTGCGGCGCTGGGAAGGCGTCGTGTGGCAATCAGGATGCCGCCTTGGTGGGCGAACTCGCTTAATTTGCTGAGGGTGGCTGGGGGAATCCGCTCGATGCCCGGTAGAACGATAATGGCGAACTGTTGGTCCCCCACCACGAACTCCCTGTTTTCAATGTGGCCTAATCTGGTAATTGCATCGTCGTCCACCATGTCACAATTGTATCCGGACGCGAGCAACCGTGGAACGATCGTCGGTCCTAGTCGCTGCGAAGTCTTCACCCGCAGGTTCACATGATCGCCATAGGACAACAAGTCCTCGTTAGTGCCGGAGCCGCTATCCGGGCGCGCCATGAATTGTGCCCAGGCGTCGTGCTCCGGGAGATAGAGTGCAACGTCGTTGGCGGGACGGCCCTGGCGCAGCAGGAAACTCACACGTTGCAGGTAGAGCGCGAGATCCGGCATCGCTGGCCACCAAGGGTTGTGTTGGTTGAGCGCCCCTGAGGCATAAAAGTACCAGCCCGGCTCTTCGACATTCTCCGGCGAATACGGCCAGCCGTGGCCAACCAGTTGTGTAATTCCTTCCAGAAATTCCTGGTCCGCGCCGGCCTTCAGGTCGAGCGGCGTGGCGCGAAACACGGGTGAGTGGACCCAGGTCCAGCTTTCTTCCGAGGGGACCGGGAGCCTATAGTTGTGCGCGGCCGAAGAAGCCCAGCGCGCCGGCGTAAACTCATTCCAGCCGCCGCTTTCACCCTGCTCGCCTTCAGGGAGGTCCACGAACCTGTAACTCGAGAACTGCGCGGGCGGGATGCCGTACGATTGAACTCGAAGCAAGACGTGAAGACGATGGCACCATTCCTGCAGTGGCGACATGAATCGTTGATCAAATAGCTCGCTCAGGGTCTGGCCCCAGTCGTGACGGATGGCGGCAGTGTGGGGTCCGATCGAACCCACCAGGGCAGGCAGGTACGCCGCCAGATCGTAGCCGCGCCGTCTCTGGAATTGCTCAAGCAGGTCCGCAGTCCAGTCTGAGCCGTAGGCCTCCAAACTGTCGCAAAACATCGCGCGGATGCCATTAAGGCCCGCCGCATCGGCCAGGGGTTCACCTACCGCAGACAGATGCTTCTCAAGAGCGGCGCGGTTATAATGGTCGAGGACTGGGCCCTCCGCTCCGACTGCGGGCCGTTTGACCATCATTCCTGTCTTGCTCGCGATAAAGACAAGCACCTCTCGCGGCCCTGGTGGGGAGGACGGCAAGTAGAGCTCACCGTCCTTCCCAGTGGCGACACTGGCAAAACTCTCCCCTCCTTTCGGCCCCACGAAAGCCGCGAGGAATTTTTCTCCTTCATCGATTTTGGGCAGTGGGATGTGTCTTGTCCCCTTCGCGATCCCTAAACGTGTGACGCGGAGCCGGGCGGCGGCCAAGCCACCTGAGATGTGCGGGCCCCCGTAGGGCCATCCGCTCCCCATCGTCATGTCCATGCGCAGGCCGAGCTGACGAGCTGTGCTAGCCGTGAAGCGGACTGCATCAAGAAACTCCGGCGACAAATAGCGCAAGTTCACCAATCCCTTTGCAGGGCCATCAACGGTAAGGGGGTATACCGGCTGGACCTCAAAGCCGCCGATTCCAGCGTCTTTCATCAGCCGCATTTCGCGCTCGAGTTCGGCGTGGGTGACAGCCGGTCCGAACCACCACCAACGCATCATGATCTTGCAGTCCTCAGGAGGAGCTTGAAACGCCCGTTCAAGCGCTTCGAGTGTTGCGAAACGCTCATCTTCCGGTGCAGTCCTATCTGTTTGCGCAAGCTGTCCCGCGGCAAACAGGAAGATCACCAAGCCGGCGGTGATCGACGCTCGCTTGTAATGCAAAAACATCATGTTATCTGGACCTTTGCCTGTCTTGGCGCCTCTCGGCAATTGGGCCGAGGCAAGGCTGGCTGTAGCCCAGCAGGCAGGCAGGTGAGAGGGGGCGGGTCTGGCCGAGAAACTGCAGTGGACGGTTGGTTCCTTTCGATTCCGCCGCTTTGGTCACTCCCCATCCCGCCCAAAGGTCGCCGCGTATCACTGGGTCGGGCGAGCGGTTTTGGTTTGCGCGAAGCTTGCGCAGACACGTCTCGGCGATATCGAGGTAGCGCGCCTTGCCGGTTCGTTGTGCCATCAGCCCGAGAGCGTAGAGGGCGAGCGGAGTCTCACCGGAGTCGACTTGGAAGTCGTCTCCCTCGCCGAACAGATGAGCAAAGGCCTTGTCGATCGCTGGGGGCAAGCGGGTATCACCCGTCAACGCATAGTAGTCCGTGAGCGCCACGAGGGCGTGCTCCACGAAGCCCTCGGTGCGCGGCTGCTGTATGTTTCCCATGTAGGCCGGCCAGCCCCCGTCCGGGTTCTGTATTTTCAGGAAAGCCTCCATGGGGGCCTGGGCGGCCTTCAGGTACTGAGCGTCGCCGGTATAAGCGTAATACTGGCACATCATGTGTAAATGTACCGCGCCGGTGCGGGCATCCACCTGTTCGAAATTGAGGCGCAGATTCCGCAGCCTCTCACCACAGCGGTGAACCCAATCCATCGCGACCGGATCGCCGCTGAGACTTGCCCAGGCCAGAGCTCCTAGAAGCCACGCGTGGTCGGGCGCTCCCGCTTCGTCAATTGGCAGGTAGCAATGGCCGTAGGTGTGCGTCCACATTCCCCAGTGCGGATAGTGCGCCAGATCGACATCGAGTAGGTGGCGGGCGACAATCTTGCAGCGTTCCCAGGCCTCAGGATCGGCGGTTCGATAGTAATAAAGCAGCAGCCCCAGCAGGGGGTCGCGTTCGTTGTTGTGCCAATAGCCTTCCCGCGGCATTTCACCCATTTCGCCCCATTTGCCTCCGGGTAGGCACAAGTAATCCGTGGCTGCCGTGAAATATTTGAAGTCGCCGTAATCGAATTTGCCGTAGCACTTCATTTGATCGATGTGCCGGTTGAGCCACCCAAAACTCTCGTCAAACAAGGGCTCAAATTCCGTTTTGGGATTCCTGGGCGCCAGCGGGCCTAAGGCTTGGGTGGATGCGACATAGGCAGGTTCCAGGTGCCCACGGACAGGTTGTAGTGAATTGCTCCACCATTTTCTTTCAAAAGTCGTTGCGTCACCGCGCCCTGCCCATACGCTCAAAACGATCTCTTGCGTTTTCGCCATCCCTTGACGCGCGTCCAGGCAGTGCTTTTCCGAATCGATAAAAGCAATATAGGGATGCGGCATCACCGGCCAGTAATTGGTGATCCGGTATAAGTCTTGTTTCTCGGGTTTGGACGGGAGCAGGGGCTTGCTGAGCAAGTGGCTTGTAGCACGTTGCGGCCACAATCCCACGCTCAGCTCGCCCTGCCTCAAGGCAAGCTCGTTCGGATATTCCTGCCAGAAATTCGGAACCCAAATAGCCAAGCAGCGCTCGTTATTGCTTGCGTATAACCATCCCGGGCATCGCTCTCCGTTACAACCACCGCTCGCAAGGTTCTGAACTCGCCCGTCGGGGTTATGCATCATTGCCCAATACCGGTTGTAGTCATCTTGAAGAATGTAAATTGGAAAATCCCTGAGGAATGGCGCGTCATAAACTCCCGTCTCGCAGCCAATCACCAACCGGCGGGGCTGGAAGTCAAAAGGGAAAGCCATGCGGATATCCCGCACTTGTTCCGAAAGCCGATCGGTGGTGTTGATCCACGTTACGGACGTGAACACTTCCGGCCGGCCCCGGCAGATGGACCAGCGGATGATGTAGTTGAACAGTTTTTGCCCGTCTGCCGCGCGGCATTCTCCTTCCAGGCGGATACGAGCACGCACCGGCCCCCGCTCCTCAATGTAAACGCGACCGCTATCACCCGCCAAGGAGGCGTGGAAGGTGACGCCGTCGTGACGTGTCAGAACCAAATCGGCTTTCCTTGTCACGACGGGGACAAGCCGGCCACCCGGGCCGAGAGCGGCGATGCCCTGAAGCCAGCCGCTGGCAACCGTGGAGAAAGTGAGTGCAACTTCACCAGAACTGGCCACGATGTTTCCCTGTTCTTCCGCCACCAGAAGCGGGCCAACCGGCGAGCGGCCGGGGCCTAACGTGTAGTTGCCCGGGCCCGCCGAAGCTTCGAATGCCACAACCAACCATCGAATCGTCCCATCCGGCCAGTTCAGCCCCGAGCGCATCTGCGCCAGCACCGGATTACCATCCGGCCCCACCACGGCCAGTTCTTCAGAGGAACGCAGGTTACCCCTTGGAAAGGGCACACTCGTTTCAACAGGCGCCCCCAACGGTGCCGGGCCGGCGGGCGAGGCGACATGAATCACAATCCCGCGTGAAGTGGACTTGGAATTTGTTGGCGGGGGCAAGGCAGACACGGGCGGAAGGACGGCACCGAGTGAAGCGGCTACTCCAGTCCCCAGGGATTGGCGGATGAAGCCGCGGCGGGAAACGGTCCCCTGGGGATGCTTCGAGCTAGTCTGCTTGCGAGCCACTCGGGACTCCTTTGGTTGATGTCGCGGACTCAGCTAGGCGCCTTTGAACTGCCGATAGAGCAATGCCAATTGGTCAGGACGAACAGATATGTACCCTTTTCCGAGACCTCGGACAATATTCTCCAGCATTTCCATGTTGGTCAGCCAGTTCGCGAGGAACACATAGAGGAAAGCCGGCCGATGCGGTGAGGTCCAGCCGGTGATTTCCTTGATTGTGAACTGCTCTGCGTCTCTGCGAGCCGAGGGCGTATACGTCAGGATATAGGGGGGACGATTGACCGCGCGAAAAACCGGGACACCGTTGACCTTCGACGCAAGATTGTCCAGGGTGGTCTGGTCGGTCCTGCCATAATTGGAAAAAACGCCCCGAACACCGGGCGTGCCGGAGATCAGCCGCAGGAGGTCCGGCGGCATCTCTTGATAGGTACACATGACGCTCGTATCGAGGCGCGCCAGGTATATGCCGGAAAGCCGCAAGTACTCCTTCCAAATCTGCGCACGCTGGTCGCCCGGATAATTCTGCGCGTATCGCGTCTCGTGGATGTAACCGATTCCCGTCAACGCGTTTACGAAGCAGTCACTCGGTCGTGCATGTTTGTAGTAGTAATCGAGAATGTCAGGTTGCCCGTCAATCGCCGTCGAACCAAGCTGCCACCCGACCGGCACGCTTCCGTGCCTAGGGTCATCAAAAAGCTTGCGATAATAGTGGCGCTGGAAGTTCCAGCCATCCCCGTCGGAGCGGATGAAAGCAAGATAGACCTTGTCGCGCTCCAGATTGACGGGCGGTACCATCTGGTGCAAGGTGGCCGTGGTGCCGGAATGGACCGAAAGATTTCCTACCGTGGGCGAATAAGCATCGAACGCCGTGCAGGGGTTGAACTTGGCGCACGCGCTCGTCAGGTCGATTCCCGCATCCTCGCCGATCCCGCCTTCCTTGTTCCCGCTGGTTGGCCAGCCGAGGCACGGAATGTTCGGGAGCCACCTCATTAGGATCTCGCGGGCGAATTGCACTTCTTCCTCGGAGGATGCCTTGGGGTTGCCCTTAACGTCCCTGGGCCCTGAAACCCACAGGATGGGGATTTTGAATTCAACCAGGTAATCCCGAAGGGCGACTTCGTGTGGGTCTAAAATGCAAACCGCCCGCTGGGAGAGATTGCTTTCCAAGTGAGCAAAGGCCCAGCGGTAAGCGTCGACGTCTTTCTTCCAGCTTAGGGATCGCAGGTCAAGCCCTGCTGCCGGTGTAGTGGCATCTGTTCCGAGTTTGAACTTGAAAAGACCGAGGGTGTTGGGTGTTGCGACCAGACCCCCGTAAACGGAAGCCAACATTGTGGCGACGTTGACGCTGGCGGGCACGCCCGGGTCCGTCACGTAAAGGGATACGACGTCAGGAAGAAAACGTTCAAACGTCCGGCCAACCTCCAACCACTCAACTGTGTCTACGTCGCCGCGCTCGCGCAGCCACTCAAGCCACAATTCATCGTACCGATCGTGGAGGAGATAAAGCCGGGGCTGGCGACGGTTGGCGATGCCCTGCAAGCAACTCAGGGTTAGCCGCATGTCCCAGGAGAAGGACGTCAACTCTTCCAGCCGCAGTGCCGCCAGGGTGCGGGCAGGAGGCCGGGATTTGGGGCAGAGGTGGATTTCCAGCTCATCAGTTGCAACGCCGACACGGGGCAACAGGACACTGCCCAACGCGGCTGTGGAAGATTGCAGAAACGCCCTGCGACTCACCGACATCGTTAAGGTGCCTTCTCTCCAGGTCGTAAAAAGGTAATGGTCTTGCGGGAGACTCCTGCCAGGAAAAAGCGCGCTGTCTGGCCAACCACCTTGTCCGTTTCACCTTTCTGCGTTCCGATCACTTCCGGGTACCAACCATTTTCCAGCTTGGTTGGTGACACGCTGGCCCCGGCCATGGCTTTCTGGATTTCCTGCCGGTCGAGGATCATCCGGGGGTTGGTCCAGCCGGCAGGGTTTCCCAGATCGTGATTGAAGCAGATGAAGATTCCGTCCTGCGTGAGTTTAGTGTCAACGGCATGGTTGAGAAACATGACGTACGTGTGCAAGTAGGTATTCCAGTGGATGGCCGGGCCCCAGAACATTTCCCCATCTTTCCCATGGTAGTCCCGCTGCGCAGGAAAGACCGGAGTGACGTGACCCCAGAGCGCAGGCTCGCTCCATCTTCCCTTATACCATTTCATCACTTTCCCGGAAGGATTCTTGCGGTCGGCATAACGCATGCGCGCGGCCCAAACGCCCTGTTCTTCGAATCGCGAATCGTAGCTGGTGCCGTAAAAATAGAAATACTCCTTGTTCTTATCAAGGTAAAAGACAAAGTCCCCCGTCCCACCCGAATCCCACGGGCTGGCGGTGTCACAACGCACGGCGCAGGGCTTGGCTTCAATGATGAAGCCAAGATCCTCCCAGGTAGCGCCATTAGCCACGGATCGAATCCATCCGATCTTGGGCATGGTAGGGAGATGGTCATTGGAGACGCATACCGCGTCCGGCTCGTAATGGTAAGCGCCGTAGAGGACTCCTTCATCCTCATCCTTCCAGGTGGCTTCGATCCAGATGTAGAGCTTGTCGTTCAGGTCGCCGAGTTTCGTCGAGATGCGGTTTCCGAGATGGGAAATATCCTGGCCGGAGTTTCGCCAGGGATGACCATAGGAGTTGAAGACGTAGAGTGTATCCCCATCCCAGTGGGCGGGGCTGTTGGAGTCCACTCCGGTAATCTGAATTTGCGGGGACTCGTGGAATTGCACCCTGGGCAGGTCCGCCTGGGGCTGTGCGGGCGAACTGCCCCGAGCAGAATCGCTGCGAGGACTTGCCAAGCCCAGGCCCAGCAGAAGGATCGTGAGAATCATCGACCAATCGGCATACCTGCGCATGGTCCCTCCTTATTCTGCCTTTTCGCCAGGCTTTTGAAAGGTAATCTCCAGACGCGACATGCCGGTCATGAAGAAGCGTCCTTTACGGCCGCAAAGCTTGTCTGTCTCTCCTTTGGCGGTTCCGATCACCTGGGGGTACCAGCCGCTGGAAAGTGTGTCGGCGATGACGGTACCGTCACCAGCCGCGCGGAGTTCTCCGTAATAGACTCCCCTCGGAATGAGCATCATTCCATCCACGACTTTTCCGATGGTCGTCGCCTGAAGGATTCCGTCGCGGTTGAGGATCATGGCCGGCTTGCTCCAACCATCCATATTGGCCAAATCGTGATTGTAGCTAATAAAGATTCCGTCCTCGGTCAACTTGGTGTCCCGGGCGTGATTCAGCAGCATGACCCACATGTTCAGGTAAGTGTTCCAATGGATGGCTGGCCCCCAGAACATGGCCCCGTCCGGCATGTGATAGTCACGCTCCGCGGGGAAGAGGGGAGAGACATGGCCCCATAATCCCGGTTCGGTCCAGCCGCCGTGGTACCACTTCTGAACCTTGCCTGAGGGATTGTTGCGGTCCGTATACGCCAGACGGGCAACAAAAATGCCCTGCTCCTCAAACCTTGGGTCATAACTCGTCCCGTAAAAGTAGAAGAACTCTTTCTTGCGGTCGAGGATGAACGCAAAATCACCCGTGCCGCCGGAATCCCACGGGCTGTGAGTCTGGCAATTGATAGCGCAGGGATCGGCGGAGATGATGAACCCCAAATCCTCCCACGTGGCCCCGTTATCATGCGACCTGATCCAGCCGATACGCGGGGCAGTGAGGATGTGCTGATTGGAGAAGCAAATTGTGTCGGGTTCATAATGATAGGCGCCGTAAAGCGTGCCGTCATCATCCTTCCAGGTACTCTCAATCCAAATGTTCAACTTGTTGTTCTGCGCGCCCAGGTCAACCGAGAAGCGGCCGCCCAAGTGCTCGAGATCCGGCCCCGAAGAGCGCCAGGGGTGACTTTCATTGTTGAACAAATATAGGGTGTCGCCGTCCCAGTGGAGGGGATTGTTGGAATCGGCCTCATGGTCCAGGCTGCGTTCCGGAACTGGCACTCCCGGCATTTGCAGGAAGGGCGCGGGGCGCAGGACCACGGTGGGAAGAGCATTCTTTTGAGTGGCGGCAGCTTCGCCGTCTGAATGGGCCGCCCGCAGCACCCCAATCTGGACTGCCAAAATCCAAGTGCAGGCCAACGAGAGGCTGAAAGTTCCCATCCACACTGTGCTTGTCCGACGCTGCATAGGATCACTCCTTGAGGTGCTGGTGTATCCTGAAATCTCGTCAACTGACTACTGGCTCGGGAACTTCCTTATTCATTCACTCCTCTGGCCTGGCTTGAGAAAGACGATCTCCAGGCGTGACATGCCATTTATGAAGAACCGCCCGGTGCGTCCGCACAACTTGTCGGTTTCGCCTTTCTCCATCCCAATGATTTCGGGATACCAGCCGGTGCCTTGGTCGACGCGAAGGCCCCGCGTCGCTTTCAGGATCCCCTCCCTGTCAAGAATCCTCTGCGGTTCGGACCATCCCTTCGGGTTCGACAAGTCGGAGTTGAAGGTGGCGTAAATGCCCTCCTGGGTCATCTTCGAATCTATGGCATGGTTGAGCAGGATGACGTAAGTGTTGAGGTACGTATTCCAATGGATGGCCGGGCCCCAAAAGAGGTCAGCATTGCCCCCATGCCAGTCAACCTTGGCAGGGAAAATGGGAGTGAAATGGCCTCCTATGCCCGGCTCACTGAATTCGCCGTTGCGCCACTTCCAGGCTTTCCCTAAGGGATTATCACGATCCGCATAGCGTAGGCGTGCTACGCCGACTCCCTGTTCATTAAACTCCCTAACATAGCTGGTGAAGAAGAAATAAAAATACTCTTTGTTACGGTCTAAGATCACCGAAAAATCGCCTTCCCCTCCGGCATCCCAGGGACTCTTCGTGTCGCAGCGGATGCTACCCGGGTCGGCAGCAAGAACAAAGCCCAAGTTGAACCAATTCTCGCCGTTGTCCAGCGACCTGATCCACCCGATCTTGGGTGCGGTCGGGAGGTGGTCGTTGGCGATGCACAGGTTATCCGGCTCATAATGGTAGGCTCCGTAGAGCGTGCCATCCTCATCCTTCCACGTGCTTTCGATCCACGTCCACAGCCGGTCGTTAACCTTGCCCATATGCACGGGAATCGGCGCCCCCAGGTGGAGCAGGTCTGGACCCGAAGCGCGCACCGGGTGAAGCCAAGAATTAAAAAGATAGAACGTATCACGATCCCAGTGAGCCGGACTATTCGAGTCAATCTGGTGGGCGTTGTAGTCCGGGTTGTCAATTCCCGGCATCTGGATCAGAGGGGCCTCGCGCAGCACCACGGTGGGTAGCACGGAATGTTCCCCCGCCTTGTTGCTGTTGCTCTGAGCAAGCATGCCGGACCCTGTACCAAAATTCCAATAAACCAGAAAGAGGACCAGGACCAGCGGCATTCGGAGGACCGCTACGGAACTGCGCTTTTGAATCCCGGAAGCTGCTTCCGTGATTGTGCGGGAAACTGCCATTTTGCGAACCGACTCGCGAGGGCTGGGGTCCAACATCAAGAACCCGCGGGCAGGCTGAGGAGCCTGCCCGCGAATCATCGAGGATAGATCAGCAGCTTTCTGCCTGGCCAGGGACCAACTACCAGACAAATTTCAGCGAGAACTGCATCGCGCGCGGGTCGGTCTGCACATTGGTAATCTGGCCGAACGCGCACCCGAATTTGTGGACGTCATCGAGCTCTCCACCCGGTCCCGGCGGCAGGCACCAACTGCTGTTCGGAACACCCAGGTTCTGATGATTGAGGGCATTGAAGACGTCCCAGCGGAAATTGAAATACTTGAACTCACTGAGACGGAAGTCCTTGCCCAGCGACATGTCAGCATTCCAGTAGCCCGGGATGCGGCCGGAAGGGGGGCGCGTGCCCGCGTTTCCCAGTTGCCAGTAGGAATCGATGGAGTCGAGGGTGGCGTAGTCCCCGGCATTTTCGGCGTTATAGATTGTTGTCGTCAGGGCGTCGTCACATCCCCACGGAGCACAGAGTGCACTGGCGTTATACCACTGCTGCTCGCGTTGTACTTTTGTCTTGCCGCTGCGCCCGGCCGAGAGGTTGCCCACAACGTTGGGCCGACAACTGATGCTGCCACCCACACCCGTGCAAGCGGATTGCGTCGTAAAGAACATTGGCACGCCCGACTGGAAATTCCAGATCTGCGTGAACTTCCACCCGCCGATGATGGCGTTGGGCACGCCGCCGGTATTGGCCCACTTCTTTCCTTTACCGAACGGCATTTCGTAGGTCGATGCGATGTTGAAGACATGCGGCGTATCGTCGGGGGAGAGGGCATCATATCGCCGCAGATTGTAGATGTCGTCGGCGGTGGTATGGGTGAAGAAATCCGCCGCGCCACCCATGGAAGCGCCCGGAACCCACGCGATGCGTCCTACCCCGCGGCCACCAAGTGTGGTTGGGCCGATGGTATTGCCAACCAGTGCCCCCAGGCCCGCACTGACAATGTTCTTGGAGTACGTGTAAGCTGCGAGGAAATTCAGCCCGTGAGTATAGCGCTTCTCCACACGGAGCTGGCCGGAGTTGTATTTGTTGATCCCGTCCGGCGTGAGAAGCGACTGGACAGACCACCAGAAGGGGTAGGGCTCAAACGCGTACCACCCTGAGCAGGAGACTTGGGTACTGGTGGGCAGGTCATGCTGGCCGCAATCGCCCCATAGCCCATCATAGGACGCATCGACCGGGTAGTAGTCGTTAATGGCCGACCGGAGTTTCGAATAAACGGACTTAGGAACCTGATTGGTGTTGCGGAATTCGTCTTCCAGCAGATGCGAGCCGTGGCTGCCTACGTACGCAGCGCTGATCAGAATGTTGCCGGGCAGCTCGCGCTGGAGGGAGAAGTTCCACTGCTGAACGTAGGGGTCCTTGTCCCCTTTAATGAAACCGTAAATGTTCCCGCCCGAGACACCCACGTATTGGAAGTCATTCTTGTGGTTGGCCGTCAGGTCTGGGAACTGGATGGAGGGTGCCCCCTTGCTTAGTGTCCACCCTCCGAGCTGCAAGTAATTTGGGTAGGGATCAACGACGGGGGGGCTTACGGGCACGTAAGAACCCATGGTCGAAAATGCCCCGTTCCCCTGCCCAAAGGCCGCGGAAAGGCTGTTGCTATAGATCATGCCGTAGCCGCCACGGATGACCGTTTTGTTGTTTCCGAAAGGTGACCACGCGAAGCCGATGCGGGGACCGAAGCTGCCCTTGTTCGCTGGAAAGAGGTTGCGGTCGGGGTGGCTCGGTGTGCCCGGATAAACGAGCTTCCCGAGAGCATTGACGTCGGGGTTTTTCAGAGAAAGATCGAAGTTGGCGATCTGGTTGTGCCGTTCGCGGATCCAGCCGTAAACGTCCCAGCGGACTCCCAGACTAACCGTGAAATTCTTGGTTACGCGGAAGTCATCCTGCGCAAAGGCGGCATAATCGTCGTTGGTTTGCCAGGGTGACAGTTGGATGGCAGATGAGCCTCCGCCCTCGGGGACAGACCCCAGGAGAAAATCCGCCAGCCCATTCCAGTTCGGGCCGCCATAGGGATTGGCAGGGTCTTCGGTGTGGTAGCCGTCAAAAGTGATGTTGTAACCCGCGGCCGAACTCCCCCAAAGGTTGTTCCTCCGGAATGTGAAGCCTCCTTTGATCGTGTGACGCCCCCAGATTTTCGTGAGGCTGTCGTTAAATGTCCATGCCTGCTGGCCGATGGTAACATCCGTATAGCCGACATACCCCATTTGGAAGTAGCTGTTGGCTTCGTCATTCCAAAAGGAAATGGTCGGGACGGACTGCAAGGGGTCGTAAAGCCAGAAATTCAATCCCGCCACTTTTTGTTTGATCTGCTGCGCGGCCGTCACGCTGTCGGGGTTTGGCAGGCTCACAAGGTTTTGGCGGCCGAAGGAAAAGCGCACTTCGTTCACAAGGGTGGGAGTCAGTGTCGAGGTCAATCCCACGATCGCAAGCTGGTTTCGCGTCCGGAAGGGATTGGGGCCTAAAATCCCCGTGCCTACCTGCGCCGAAGGGCCATTCCAGGGGTACCGGTAATTCTCGTAGTAGCTCGGGTTGAAAAGCCAGGAAACAAAGAGCCGGTGCTTGTCGTTGATATTGTGGTCAATCTTCACGGACGCGTTGTGGGTGGTCATGCTGCTGCCCACTGCGCCGAGGTAGTTGTTGCAGTAGTAGGCAGGGCTGCAAGGAGACAGCGGATCAATGTAATTTGGATTCGGAATGCTATCGAGATAGAACTTGGCCAGCGGATCGATCCGATTCGGAGGGATAACAGGCGTCGCGAAAGGCGTCCGCGAGAACACCCCGGTGGTGCTATCGTATGTTGTAGTCGCGGGATCGTAAAGGCACGCGGACGGGTTGTTCACAGTGTCGCAAACAGGCGTGTAGTACGGGTTCCCTGTAAAATCCCCGTTCTTCTCGGTGGGAAGCGGAACCGTCAGGATCTTGTTCTGGCGCTCATGCAAGGTGGAGAAGTCCTCGGATACGAAGAAGAACGTCCGGTTCTTTCCGTTGTAGATGTGAGGAATGTAAACCGGCCCGCCCAGCGTGCCGCTGAAGTCGTTCCAGTTCGTCCAGGGCTCCACGTCGGGCTCACCGGCCACAGCCCGCCTGGAGAAGGGATTCGTGGCGCTGAAATAGGAATTGCGGTTGAGGACGGAGGCCGAACCGTGGAGTGCGTTGGTCCCCGATTTGAGCACCACGTTGACCACCATGCCGCTGGTCCGGCCATATTCGGCGGCCAGGCTGTTCTGCACCAGATTGAATTCCTGCACCGCGTCGGGCGAAGGGTTGACGGTGACGGCCTCCGCTCCCACCGTTGCGTTCAGGGCGCCTTCCAGAAACCACGCGTTGGCTCCTGCTTGTCCTCCATTGGAGCTGACCATGGAGCCCACCAGGTGCAAAGGATCGGGGAAGCCGCCGAATTGGCTGTTGGAACCAAACACGGCCCCAGAAGGTCCGCTGGATTGAATGACCCCGGGGAAGAGCGAGACCAGAGTCTGGATGTCCCGCCCTTCCAGGGGCAGATTCTCCAGATACCGCTGGCTGACTCCACTGCTGAAGTTCGAAGGGGTCGTCTGCGCCAGTTGCGCCTGGGCCCTGACTTCAACCTTCTGTGCCGTCGGCCCGACTTTCAGTTGAGCGTCTCCTGTTGTCGTGGTGCCCGCCCTGACCGACACGTTGGTGATCTCCAGCGGGCTGAAGCCGGAGGCTTCAACGTGAATGGCATACTTGCCCGGCACCAGATCCGCCGCGAGGTAGAATCCCACCGAATTGGTAACCAGCTTGGCAGAAACACCGGTATCGACGTTCGTGACTACCACGGTCACCCCGGGCATGACGCCGCCTTGCGGGTCAGTGACGGTACCTTGAATCTGCCCGCGGTCGATCGACGCGAAAAGTTGGACGGCCAAGAACAATGTCGCAGCAAGGACAGAGAAAGCGGAAATAACCCTGAAGTATGGACGCATGATACGTACCCTCCTGCGAAAGCGGCCTCACACGCGGTTCCCTCACCCCAGTACAGGTGGGTACAGGCTTTTCTGGGGCGTCCCCTCAGGAGCGCTCCAGCGGCCATGGCCGCGTTCATGAAGCGCCTTGTGTGGGCGCAGCTTAGGGCACCCTAGGCCCAAAGTCAAGCGATTTGTGCGCAGCAATTTGTGCGAAGACGCGGAGGTTAAGTCACGCTGGGCCGGGGAACCAGCCGATGCTTCAGAGGACGCCTCGCGCATGACCAGGCGGGTGGTGCCCCGTTTCGCCATTGGCGTAGAGATTGCCGGATAACCCGATCGTCTGTCCGCGCAGCTCCAGACCGGCATCGCACATGGCTTGGGAATAACCCTCGAATCGTGTACTGCAAACCGGGTGAACCCGAACGCGGCTGCTAGGAGCCTGTCGGAGATAGATTTTCGCTTCAGAGGGGAGGGGGGCGCAAGTTTTTTTATAAATCACCTTTTGTAGTATTGACAGTTGAGTTCTTGAGTGTAATATCAGGTTATGAGCA
>Ga0187861_10002512_pt1 | contig 17099 bp, 7 predicted proteins | sample June2016WEW_10_1_3_FD_132986 | JGI IMG/M metagenome (GOLD analysis project Ga0187861, IMG submission 132986) | Peatland microbial communities from SPRUCE experiment site at the Marcell Experimental Forest, Minnesota, USA - June2016WEW_10_100 | ecosystem: Environmental > Terrestrial > Soil >...
CATGTCAGTAAATGCGTGGCCCAGAGCGTACCGCGGGCGTCCCGCCCGCCTTCGTCCTCGCGCCCTGCCGGCCTGCCACGGGCGGGCGGGACGCCCGCGGTACATTTGCTGACATGCACCCGGTTGCGTGTTGTTGGCTTGCTGGCCTGTTCGCTTGCCGGCCTGTTCCCCATGCGCTACGCTAAATCCAAATGTGCTACTGACCCGGCACAGAGAGAAAGTGGGGAGAACATGCGTCACCCGTCACCCGTCACCCGTCACTTGTCACTTGTCACCTGCTGTCTGGCCCTTCTATCCGGCTTCCTGCCTGCGGGCGAAGACGCCGCCGGCGCGAAGGTCACGATTCACGAGCAGAACGATCCGATTGACGGCGCGCAAGGCTACACTGTCGCTGCGCCCGGCTACACGGCGAAAATTTCGCCCCAAGGCCAGATTCTCTCGGTCAAGCTGGGAGAGCTTGAGCTGCTCGACGGCGGCATCCGCCTCGGGGTCGGCGGGCAGCACGAGAAGCCCGACTTTGTGAAGCAGCTCGATGCCCGGACGCTCCAGCTCACCTTCCCCAGCCGCCCCGTGGCCACCCTCGAGTTCGTCGGGCTGGGCTTCAAGATCACGATCAAGAACCTGAAGAAGACGTGGGACTTCGGTATCTACTATAGCGTCTCGCCGCGCGCGCAAACCGTCTCCTGCAAGGGCCGCGGCTTTGAACATCTCGCCCTGCCGCTGTTGAAGGGCCGCACCGCCTACGACGACGCCGCCTTCACTTACGACGATGGCAGCGTTTTGCGTGTCGTCCAGTCCGGGCCGGGCAACCACATCAATGCCGATGAGAACGGCAGTTGCGGACAATACACCTGGGGCCGCAAATGCCTGGAAGTCAACGCAACGTACAGCTATTTCTTCACTTTCGAGAAGGGCGCTCCCGGCACGAAGAAATTCTCCGCGCCGCCGTTCCTGCTGCGTTATGCGCGCACGGGAAACATCTATGCGGCGGGCGAGCCGGTCGTGCTGAATGCCGAGCTGCGGCCGCAGTACTGCATGAAGCTTGCGGGCGTCGCCGAGGACCTGGTGCTCGAATGCCGCACGCGCGATCTCTGGGGCCAGACGGTTGACACGCAGGAGTTCCCCGTGGACTTTGCGGCGCTCAAGGCGGCGCTGCCGGCGGAGGTTCCCGGCAAGCCCAGCGACCCGTCGCGCGCCAAGCCGGTGCTGGTCCCGCTGGCGCTCCAGTTCAAGAAGAAAGGCTGGCTGGAGACGCGCATCACGTTGAAGGACAAACAAGGAACGAAGGTCTTCCCCACGTCCGAAGTTACTGCCATCTCCATCGTTACTCCCACCCCGGGCCTGCTCGACCCGCCCATGCCTGAGAAGTCCTCAACTTATGAGTTCAATGCCTTCCTCGGCCTGACCTGCCACCGCGAGGGCATCAACCTGGATAAAGTCTTCCCGTTGGCGCTGAACTCGGAGCGGCCCGCTCAGCCGGGCGACGTCAGCACCAAGCCCGGCGCAGACACGGTCAAAGACCTGGCTCTGGAGGAGAAGAAGGCCGGCGAGACGCCGGCGCTCCCAAAGGACGTCGTGGCCAAGTGGGATGAGTTGGATGGCCAGATGGCCGCTTCGACCGCGGCGCGGAAGCAGTACGGCTGCACCTTCTTCTGGCTGATGGAATCGCCGCCGAAGTGGCTGTTGAAGGACCCGCCGCGCTTCGAGCAGGCGCTGTTCCAACTCGTCAGCCGCTATAAGGACAGCAACAAATACTGGATGCTCATCAACGAGCCGAATGGGAACATGCCTCCGAAAGAGTACGTCGTCAACTTCCTCCTGCCCCTTTACCGCGCGGCCAAGAAGGCCGACCCGGAGGCCAAAGTTTTCGGTCCCGACACCTGCGGACTCAGCCCGGGGTGGCTCGCAGAAGTCTACAAAGCCGGCGGCAAGATGGACATCGTGGACATGCACCCGTACACGGGCCATCACCGCGGCTGGGAAGAACACGGCATGGCGGACACCTGGCGCAAAGTGCGCGAAGTCATGGCCGCGCACGGCGACGGGCAAAAGGAGCTGTGGTCCACGGAATCCGGCTACGACTGGTCGCTGGGCCGCCTGGGCAAGAACAACCACGCCAAGTTCGTCGTCAGGCAATACCCGATTGCCGCGTCCGTGGGCATCCCCAAGAACCACTTCTTCCTCTACTACACCTGCTTTGTCGGCTACCACAAAATGTATCTGGTGGAATCCGACCTGACACTGCTCCCGGCCGGCGTGGCCGCGCGCGTGCAGAGCGAGCAATTGAGCGGCGCGGAATTCGCCGGCCGTGAGGAAATCGGCAAGGACAAGCATTGCTATCTCTACCGCAGCAAGGACTGCGACGTGCGCATGGCCTGGAGCAACGATTTCAAGACTTCTTTCACCGCCGGCGTCGCCAGCCCCAAGCTTGCCGTCTTCGATATGATGGGCAACCAGCTCGGCGATTACCCGCAGAGCGCGTCCGCCAAGCAGAATGTGGCGTTCCAGCTTTCCGGCTATCCGATCTACATCCGCACGGACAAGGGCGCGGCGTTCGAGCCGGCCAAGGAAGACCTCGGCCCCAACCTGGCGCGGCAGGAAGGGGTGAAGGTCGCGGCTTCATCAGAGGAGAAGCCGGGGATGGCCCGGAAAGTCGTGGACGGCGTGTGGACGACCGAGAACACCGGCAGCTACGAAGACAGAATGTGGGTCAGCAAGACCAGCCTGAAGGAGCCGGGAGCGGAAGCGTGGCTGGAGCTCACACTGCCGCAGAAACAGAACATCGCCCGCGTGCATGTGTACTCGTGCAGCAGCACCTGCGGCATGCCCGGCTTGCGCGCGTTCAAGGTGCTGGCCTTCGATTACGCGAAGCAGGACTGGCGCGCGGTCGGCGAGGTGGCGGATTCGGAGGAAGCCTGGGTTTTCCATTTCGTTTTCCCCGCCGTGAACACGGACCGCGTGAAGATCGTCATCACGGACCTGAATAACGGCTTCAAGCTGGAGGATAAGACAGATTATACGGATATGAAGCCGCGAGTGTCGGAAGTGGAGATCTACGGGGGGCGGTGAAGGTGCGGAAGCTCTACTGCGTCTCTTTCCTGTAGTATGATCGCGTGCGATGTTATCGTTCAGTCGGAGCCGCGACCGTGAGGGAGCGGACATTGCAGCTTGCTTACGCGCGCGGCCCGGAGACTGAACGGTTACCGTACCATCCAGGAGGGGAAGCCCTTGAAGGTGCTGTTGGTTCACCCGAGCGTCTTGCTGTATGCCGAAGTCTATCTGCGGCTGGAGCCCCTGGGCATGGAATGCGTCGCCGCCGCGGTGCGGGCGGCGGGGCACGAGGTCCGGCTGCTGGACTTGCAGGTCTTCGGCCACAAGGAATTCGCGCGGACGCTGCGGACATTTCAACCGGATGCCGTGGGCTTCTCGCTCAACTACCTGGCCAACGTGCCGGAAGTGGTGGACCTGGCGCGCGCAGCCAAGCGGGCCTTGCCGAAGGCTTTCGTCTTCGCCGGCGGGCACAGCGTGTCGTTCATCCCGGAGGAAGTGCTGGAGCACGCCCAGGGCGCGATTGACTGCGTGGTCCGGGGCGAAGGCGAAATCACGGTCCCGCTGCTGCTCGAACGGCTCCCCTGCGTCAGCGGCCTGCCGGGGGTGGTGACGCTTGCAGAACGGGGGCCTGCGCCGCCGCTGCTCAGCAACTTGAGCCGCTTCCGGCCCGCCCGCGATCTGACGCGGCGGAGAGGAAAATACTTCATCGGCGAACTGGATCCCTGCGCCTCCATTGAGTTCTCGCGCGGCTGCCCCTACGATTGCACCTTTTGCAGCGCCTGGACGTTCTACGGCCGGAGCTACCGGCAGGCTGAGCCGGGGGTGGTCGTGGAAGAGCTGGCGTCCATCCGCGAGCCCAACCTGTTCATCGTGGACGACGTGGCCTTCGTGCAGGCCGAGCACGGCATGGCGATCGCCGACGAGATCGAACGGCGCGGCCTGCGCAAACGCTACTATCTGGAGACGCGTTGCGACACGCTTATCCGCAACGAGGCCGTCTTCGCGCGCTGGGCGCGGCTGGGCCTGGCGTACATGTTCCTGGGCTTCGAGTCCCTGGACGCCGGGCAGCTTGAGCTCTTCCGCAAACGCGTGACGCCGGGCCAGAATTTCCGCGCGCTGGAGATTGCCCGCAAGCTCGGCATAGACGTCGCCATCAACCTGATCGCGGACGCCACGTGGGGCCGCGAGGAGTTCGAGCGGGCGGTCGAGTGGGCCACGAAGGTGCCGGAGATCGTGCATCTGACCGTCGCCACGCCGTATCCGGGGACCGAGTTGTTCCATGCCGAGAAGCGGGAACTGGCCACGCAGGATTACCGGCTCTTCGACATTCAGCACGCGGTGCTGCCGACCAAGCTGCCGCTCCACGAGTTCTACGAGCAGCTTGTGCGGGCCGAATCCATCATCAACGCCAAGTTCATGGGCTGGCGGACCGCCTTCTCGGTCTCGCGCATCCTGGCCCGCCAGCTCATTCATGGGCAGACCAACTTCCTGAAGATGCTCTTCCGTTTCCGGAAAGTTTTCAACGCGCAGCGGTTCCACGACGACCACTTCCGGCCCGTGCGCTACCGACTGCGCACGCCCGCGCAGTACCCCTGCAAGCCGGCGGCCGAAGAACTGCTGGTGCACCGGCCGCGAGCCCGGCGGACGCCCGGAGCCGCGAGCGCCGCCGAAAGCGTCAAGGCGCTGGGCCGTTGAGCGGGAAGGAAGCTGGTGCGAGCACACACGAGGCGTCTGCTGGCAGGAATGGTCAGCGCGGCCGCATTGGCAGCCGGCGTCTCGCGGGCCGCGGACGCTGCCGCGCCGGCGTTCCTCTACGCCGCGGAGGGCGCAAAGAAGATCATCCGCTACGCTCCTGACGGCAGTGCCGCCTGGGAATACCCGGCGGAGATGGCACGCGACGTCTGGCAGTTGCCCAACGGCAACGTGCTCTTCTGCTACAACAACAGGTACGACTCGGGCAAGAGCGACAATCCGAGCGGCGTCATGGAAGTTACGCCCGACAAGACGGTCGCGTTCCACTTCGCCACGACCGGCCAAGTGTGGTCGTGCCAGCGCCTCGGCGATGGCAGCACGCTCGTCGGCGCGGCCAGCCAGGGCAAGCTCCTGATCGTCAGTCCCAAGGGTGAGATCGTCAAGGAGCTCAAGGTCCTGAACGGGCCGGGCCATAGCTGCATGAGAAACGCGCGCCAGATCGCCGGCGGCAACTTCCTGGCCGCCGAGGAATCCGCGCACGCCGCCCGCGAATACAGTCCGGACGGCAAGCTCGTGCGCGAGATCAAAGTGGCCTTCGCCCCGTATTCGGCGGTCCGTCTCCCCAACGGCAACACCGTGATCTGCGGCCAGCAATCCCTGGTTGAAGTGGATGCCGGCGGCCAGACCGTCTGGTCTCTTGAGGGCAAGGACATCCCGCAGCTCGGCGTCCGTTGGTTCGCGGGCATTCAGGTGTTGCCCAGCGGCAACATCTTCATCTGCAATGCCGGCGGCAAAGTGCCCTTTTTCGAGATCGCCCGCGACAAGCGCATCGTGTGGCAGAGCAGCACGAGCGTTTCCGGCATTCCCGTGGGCCACGGCATCCAGCGGCTGGACGTCCTTGGCCCAGCCTGCAAGTAAATGGGCACCGGGCTGATCTTGTTGTTGGGCAAGCGTTCAGTCCACCGGGCCCTTCCCGTACACAGTGGTAGTGGATGGGAAGAATGGGAAGGATGGAAAAGATGGGAAAAATGATGATGGGTCCTCCCATCGTTCCCTTTCTTCTTATTCTCTGCCCTGCGGACGCGGGGAAGGCCGGGGTGGGACTGAACGGTTACGAAAACTGAAAATCGCAAATTGAAAATTCCCCGCCAAGCCGCGCAGTATATAATGAAGGCAGTTGCAACCAGAAGAGGGGGGAGGCACCATGCGCATCGTTGATTGCCACGTACACTTGGCCGGGGAAGTGTCCGCCACGGACGCTCTGAAAGCACTCGACGCCAACGGCGTTGAGCGCATCCTGGCGATATCGGAGCCCGACCGCACTTCGATCCGCCAGACGCGCGCGAATTTGCTGCGCGCGCAGAAGCTCTTCCGTTCGGCGCCGGACCGGATTTCCGGGCTGGCATGGATCAATCCCACGCTGCCCGGCGCCGCCGAGTTGGCGGCCGAAGCCCTGGAAACGCTCGGCTTCGCGGGGATCAAGATCATCCCGGACCATTGGTATGCCTGGGAAGAACGCCTGGAGCCGTTCTGGGACCGGATGAACGCGCTGCGCGCCAGCATACTCTTTCACACCGGCATCCTGTATGCCCACGACGATGGCTCGCGCTTCTGCCAGCCGCTGCACCTCGAAAAACTGGTCCACTATCCGCGCATCCGTTTCGCTATGGCGCACGTCTCTTGGCCGTGGTGCGAGGAGTGCCTGGCGGTCATGGGCCGCATGCGCGCGGCCGCAAATTACGACGTGCAGGGCTGGCAGAGCTACGTGGACCTGACGCCCGGCGCGCCCAAGCACGTCCGCAAGCAGGTCATCGCCAACACCATAGAGTACTGCGGGGCCGAGCGCGTCATGTTCGGTTCCGATTCCACGCTCCCCGGCACGCTGGCCTACCAAAAGGAGATGCTCGACCGGGACCTGCAGTACTTCGATTCCCTGGGCCTCAGCACCGCGCAGAAGGAAAGGATCCTCTCCGGAACTGTTGAGGAGCTCTTCCCTGCGCAGCGCTGAAAGGGACGGGGCGGACATTTTGGATTTTGGATTGAACTGCAACCGCGGAGGAAATGAGATTCAATGAACAACTTCCGAGTAGCTGAAGTCCTGGCAGGCAAGGCCGCGGTGGATAGCACGATCACTTTGTCGGGCTGGGTCCGCACGCGCCGCGACAGCAAAGCAGGTGTCAGCTTCATCCATTTGCATGACGGCTCCTGCTTCGATCCGATCCAGGTTGTAGTGCCCAACACGCTGCCCAATTACCAGAGCGAGGTTTTGAAACTGACCGCGGGCTGCGCCTGCACAACCGTGGGCAAGCTCGTCAAATCGCCTGCGCAAGGCCAGTTGTATGAGGTCCAGGCTGAGTCCGTCAGCGTCCAGGGTTGGGTAGAGAACCCGGAAACCTATCCTATCCAGCCGAAGAAGCATAGCTACGAGTACCTCAGGCAGGTCGCGCACTTGAGGCCGCGCACGAATTCGTTCGGCGCGGTAATGCGCGTGCGGCATTGCGTGGCGATGGCGATCCACCGCTACTTCCACGAGCACGGTTATATCTGGATTCACACGCCGATCATCACCGCCAGCGACTGCGAAGGGGCCGGCGCGCTCTTTCGCGTCTCGACTCTGGACCTGGTCAACTGCCAGAAGATCCCGTGCAGCCCGGACGGCAGGACGGACTTCACCAAGGACTTTTTCGGCAAGGAAGCCTTTCTTACCGTTTCGGGGCAACTTAACGTGGAAACGTATTGCCTGGCGCTCTCGCGGGTCTATACCTTCGGACCGACCTTTCGCGCCGAGAACAGCAATACCGCACGGCACCTGGCCGAGTTCTGGATGATCGAGCCGGAAATCGCCTTCGCCGACATTACGGCGAACGCGGACGTGGCCGAAGAGTTCCTGAAATACATCCTCAAAGCCGTCCTGGTCGAGCGCTCCGACGACATGAAGTTCTTCGCCGAGCGCGTGGACAAGCAATGTATCACGCGGGCCGAACAGGCCGTCAGCAGCCAGTTTGCGCGGATGACCTACACTGAAGCCATCACCGCCTTGCAGCGCTCAGGGAAGCAATTTGAATTCGCGGTGAACTGGGGAGTGGACTTGCAGGCGGAGCACGAGCGCTTTTTGACGGAAGAGTACGTCAAACGCCCCGTCATTCTCACGCACTTCCCGAAGGAGATCAAGGCCTTCTACATGCGGATGAACGACGATGGCAAAACGGTCGCGGCTATGGACGTGCTGGCCCCCGGAATCGGGGAGATCATCGGCGGCTCGCAACGCGAAGAGAGGCTTGACGTGCTGGGCCAACGCATGGAAGAGGCCCATCTGAACAAGAACACCTACTGGTGGTATCTCGACTTGCGGCGGTACGGCACCGTGCCGCACGCCGGATTCGGTTTAGGCCTGGAACGCACCATTCAATATATTACGGGGATGGCCAACATCCGCGATGTGATCCCGTTCCCGCGGGCGCCGGGCCAGGCCGAGTTCTGACGAACAACATTCACCACAGAGGCACAGAGACACAGAGAAGGGCTTTTGGCAAAGCCTGGATTCCCCCGTTCTCTGTGTCTCTGTGTCTCTGTGGTGAATTATTTCGGGCGCCAATCTCCGGAAGCGTGCAGGCACTGTTCGACATGGCTGGCTATTCGCAGAAGCTGGCGATCCGAGCGTGCGGGGCCCATCAACTGCAGGCCGACCGGAAGCCCTGCTTTGGTCTGCCCACAGGGCAGAGAGATGGCCGGGAAGCCGCCCAGATTGGCCATGACGGTGTAGATGTCGCCCAGATACATTGCCAGGGGATCATTCAGGTTTTCACCCAGACGGTAGGCCGTGGTGGGAGCGACCGGACCGGCAATCACGTCACACTCCTGAAACGCCGCATCAAAGTCCCTGGCGATCAAGGCGCGCACGCAGGCGGCCTTCTTGTAGTACGCATCGTAATAACCCGCGCTCAACGCAAAGGTGCCCAACATGATGCGGCGCTTGACTTCCGCCCCAAAGCCCAGGCTGCGGGTCTGCGAAACCATTTCGTTCAGCCTGGTGCATCCGGGAGCCCGAAATCCGAACTGGCAGCCGTCATAGCGAGCGAGGTTTGAGCTGGCTTCGCAACAGACAATGACGTAATAAGTCGCAATAGCAAATTCCGTATGCGGGAGCACCACAGGAACGACAGTGCAGTGCTGCGACCGCAGCAGGTCAATGGCGCGCCGGACACACGCCTCAACGTCCGGGGACAACCCCTGCCCAAAGTATTCCCGCGGCACGCCGACCCGTAGCGGCCGCTTGAGCTCGGTTTTCTCTGTTTCCGGCCTGGAATCGTCCGTCAAAGAGGTCGAGTCCAGCGGATCGTGGCCGGCGATCACGCCCAGCAGGAGCGCCACGTCCCCAACGTCCTTGCCGAGCGGGCCGATCTGATCGAATGAAGAGGCAAAGGCCACCAAACCATACCTGGAGACCAGCCCATAGGTAGGTTTCAGGCCCACGACCCCGCAGAACGAGGCAGGCAAGCGCACCGAGCCGCCTGTATCGCTGCCTAATGCCAGAATGGCTTCGTTAGCCGCTATGGCAGCGGCCGAACCACCGCTTGAGCCCCCGGGCACTCTGTCGGGAGCGCGCGGATTCCTTGTGACTTGGACAGCAGAGTTTTCAGTCGTGGACCCCATAGCGAACTCGTCAAGGTTGGTCTTGCCCAATATGATGCCATCAGCGGCACGGATGCGAGTTATAACTGTGGCATCGTAAGGGGGAACGTAGTTTGCCAGAATTCGTGAGGCGCACGTGGTTGGGATGCCCCGGGTGCAGATGTTGTCCTTGATTGCCACAGGCAGTCCGGCCAGAGCGCCGATTGGTTGCCCCGCCACACGCCGGCGGTCAACGCTGTCCGCCTCAGCGAGGAGTTCCTTTCGATCGCGGACGAGCAGAAAGGCCCGGATGCTGGATTCATAACAATCCACCTGTTCCAGGACGGATTTCATGATTTCGACGCAGGAAACCTGCCCGGAATCGAGCATCTGTTTGAGCGAGTTGGCCGTTATTTTCGCGAGTACCACAGTGGCGGTCTCCGAGAGCACACACAGGTCCAAATGCGGCTTCAGAGTCTACTCCAGGACCAGTAGCGCAGTCAAACCGAATCTGCGCCTGGCCACTGGGGCAACGGCGGACAACTGACCGCAGGACTCAGATTCTCACGCCCTCCGGCAACGAATAATAGCACTGGAAATTCGACATGTTATAGAGCGGCGGGCGGGTTCGCTTGGGGAGTCCGGACGGGCTGCGGCCGGCGTTGGAGTGATAAATCCAGAGGCGCTCATGGTCCCAAGTGAGCAATTCATCCAGCCCGTCGCGATCCAGATCGTAAGCGAAGGCGCACAGTCCCGGACCGCCGTCGTCAGGCAGCGGAACGGCAAGCTCGCCCTGGCCGTTGAGCAAACCTCCCTGGTAGCCTTGCGCGGGGCGGATAGCCGACAGAAACATGTACTCGGCGCCAGAGCCGTCGAATAGCACTGGTTGCAGCGTGGCGCCAACCACGGGAAAGTCCTTGGTCCAGAGGCGCATCAGCGTGGCATCGAAGAGCGAGACTATGCCACGGTTGCCATGGAACAAGACCGTTGCCACGCAGAGGCCGCGGCGGCCGGCGAGGAATTTCCCGACGGCCAGGCGCTGCACGTGGCCCAGGACACGCTGCTGAATGTCGTAACCCGGTGTGAGGCGCAGCAAGCCGTCTTCGCCGCCGGCCATGAGAATCTCATAAGGCCCCTGGCCGTTATCGTCGAGCGGTCCGCAGAAGATCGCGTCCTGGTGGTCCTGCATACACACACGCCCCAGCGTCCTGCCTTCGTGGTTGACATGCCGGTAACCGAGCAACACGCTGTCCCGCCCGTCGCCGTCCAAGTCAACAGGCAGGGGAAAATGCCCGCGGGGATTGACCACGCGCCAGAGTTCCCGGCGCAGCGCCGAGTCCAGAGCGATGGTGTGATGGTAGTTGTCCAGCAACAGCAGATCGCGGCGCGCACCCGGGGCCGTGAGAGCCGCAAAAGCCAGCGCGCTCACGGGCCATGCGTCCGTTTCATCGCCGTAACCGCCGCCCCAGTCGTTGAGGTTGTGCTTGTAGACCTCCGGGAGTTTCTCGACCTTGGGCACCGGCGCCGCATACTTTGTCGCCCCCGTCTTGCCGTCCAGAACGAGGATTTGGCGGTTCAGCACCGCGACCACTTCAGCGTTTCCATCCCCGTCAATGTCCTGAATCTGAACCGGTGTGTCGGCCGAGCGTTCATTCTTGGGCGCGGGCACCGGCCGGCCTATCTGCCACAGAACTTTGCCTTCCAGCGTCAGCGCGGTCAGGCAGTCAATGTCTTTGGGTCCGCTCTTTGAGAAATCAACCTGCGGGAAGACGATTTCCAATTGGCCGTCCCCGTCCAAGTCCCCCAACCGGATGCGCCGGCCCGTTCCGAAGCCCGCGGTGCTCAGTTTCTTCCAGAGCACCGGTTGTGCGGCCCGGCTGCGCGCAGCCAGGATGAGTTGCTGCTGTTCTTGCCGCGCCTGAGACAGGCGTTTCAGCTCACGGCTGGTGCAAGTGACGCGGAGCGGCCCGAATTCCGCTGGCCGGGCAGCGATGAACCCAGCCAAGCCCACAGAGAATTCCGCGTCTTTCGCTTCAAGCGTCACCGCCCCCAGCCGGGCGCGCAGCGTGCTCCCGCGACAAGAGACAATGAATGGGATTGGTTCGTTGAGCTTGAACTCGATGGGCGCGGCAGCCAGGACGTCCCAGTGGCCCACGATGCGGCGGGCCAGCTTGGCCATCCCGTCGCGGTCAAGCACCGCCGCATAGTAGCGTTGGCTGTCCAGAAACCGGAAGAGCACACCTACTGGTCCGCCCCATCCCGGCGGCGACAGGCAGCCGACCTCCAAAGAGCCGGAGAGCGGCGCCAAGCCCCGCGGGTCCAAGACGGTGATTTCGCTCTCCACCTGGTAGTCTTGCCAGCCAAAGTCGCCCTTGGCAATGCTCACATTGTCCGCGACCGTCGCATTGGCGTTGGAGCGCAGCCGTTTGCCTCTGGGCGTTTCCACGCACAGCCAAGGGTCGGCAGGCAAGCTCCAGTGCCCGGTCTTGCGTTGCCAGCCGTTGAGGTTGTCATCGGGATGAGCAGGTTGAGCGTGCATTTCGCGGTACGGGCCGTCAACCGCTTCCTTGACCAACCCCGGCCGCAAGCCGGCGAAGTCTTCGTGCAGCAGCACATGGCGTCGCTCACCCATCTGGAGTTGCTGTGCCCCTCCTTGCTGAACTGCCTGAAACTGCAGACAAACGCGGATAAGCGCGGATAGAAAGGGAACTTCTATCTGCGCTCACCCGCGTCCGTTTGCAGTTCCTATTGCCTACTTAGCCGTGCCCGTCTTGTTCAGCTTGGCAGTATAGACCAGCGTATCGGTCTCCTGGAACATCAACTGCGCATTGATAAGCAGGATGATCACGTTGACATGCACTCGGCCAGCCTTCACCGTCTGGTTTGTGAGGCCGGAGGCCGCCAACTGCGACTGGAAACTGCCATTCAGGGTGAAGGTATACTTGGCGTTTTGGCCCAAACGCCCACTCTTTGCCGACAGCTTGAAATTAATGCTCTTGTTGGGACTCACAAAGCTGCCCTTGCGGTCTAACGTTGCTTTGGCCAGCACACCGCCAATGTCCAGGACGACCGTCTCGCCTGGGGCGCCAAACCCGGCCGGCATGGGCAAGGTGCCGCTCAAGGTGATCTTATCGTTGCCGATGGGCTTGGCGAAGTTCAGCTTGACATTCAACTTAGGCTGCATATTGAACGGTTCGGGAGCCCCCGGCAGCCCGTCGAAAGGCGTGGAATTGGGGTCGAGCGGATTGAGTCCCAGGAAGATCAACAATTCGGCAGGGAAGCCATTGCCGCTGACGTCTTGGCCTATAACCACTGGATTGACATTCAATACCAGCGTCTGCGTGTTCGTACCGGCACTATTGCTGGCCGTGAGCGTGATCACGTAACTGCCCGCCGTGGTTGGGGTCCCGCTAAGAATGCCGTTAGCGAAAACAAGCCCGGTGGGCAGATTGGTCGCACTGTATGTGATTGGCAGTGAGCCAGTCGCAGTCACCTGGTAGGGTGGCAACGCCACACCCGCCATGCCCTGGATCGAGAGCGTGCTGGTAATCGTCGGCGGAGTTGGAGGTGCGATGATGATGGTCAACGGCTGGGTGTTGCTGCCAAAGGTGTTCGTCGCCGTGATGTTCACAGTGAAGGAGCCCGCGACGGTCGGCACGCCGACGATAGTGGTCCCAACCAGGAAGAGACCAGCGGGCAGAGGGGTACTCTGAAATGCGATTGGCGCTTGGCCGGAGGCCTGGAGCGTGAAGTTGAACGGCACGCCCACGGCGCCGTTCGTGACCTGCGCGCTGGTTATGGCTGGGACCGGCGAGGAAATGGTTATAGTCAAGACCGCCGTCCCCAAGCCCGCGGAATTGCTGGCGCCCACTATGTACTGGTATGTTCCCGCGGAGGGCGAAGAGAAGCTCAGAACCCCGGTAGTTCCGTCAACGCTGACATTCACCGTGGCAGGGTCAACCCCGGGCGGCAACGCAAACGTGTACTCGCTATAGCTAGTAGGGCTGTTCGTAGCCGTGATCTGATAGCTGAGCGTTTGGCTCGTAATTCCAGCGGCCAGTGGCGGACTGGTTATCACGGGCGCGCCGGGCGCCGGCAAAATCGTAATCGTCAGGCCCTCAGTGGTAGTGCCATATTGGTTGGTGGCGCTCATCGAAGGACCAGTTATGCCGTTAGGATCCCCAACGTATGTTCCGGCCAACAGAGGTCCAGAATTGCCGTTCGGATATTTTATGCTGTAGATCAGGCCCGAGGACCCATTAACAGTCAATCCAGGAGGCAGGTTGTTTGCCCCATAAGGGGTCTCGCCGTTCGCCCCGCTGGACGTGAAATCAGCGGTAATCACATACCAGAACGGTACTCCCACCACACCCGCCGTATTGGGGAGGCTGGTAATGACAGGCTTATGAGCCGTCAGAACATCAAGATGCAGGATAGCCAAACCCGTGCCTGCCTGGTTGGAGGCTGTCAGCGTGATATCGTACTGGCCGGCCGGATAAGGCGCACCGCTTATCTGGCCTGTCCCCTGGTCAATGGACAATCCCAGCGAGCCCAGGGTGTTCCCCCCAACACTGGCGTTAAAGCTCGTTGGGTTGTTTGATGCCGCGATCTGGTATTGGAAATTCGCCCCGGCAAGCGCCTGCTCATGCAACGGGCTGGTGATGGCGGGTGCGTTTTGCGTGGAACTGATGGCAATAAGCAGGGTGGCGCTCCCTGTGCCAGACGCATTGCTGGCACTGATCGTGTACTCAAACGACCCCGCCATGCTGGGGGTCCCAATGATGTGCCCGAACAGGTTGGGAAACTGCGGATCATTGGGGTTGGTTATCAGTTGCAGGCCCAGCAACGACAAGGGAGTATTCGGATCCACCGCCACCACCGAATAGGACGTGGGGTTGTTCGTGCCCACGATCTGATAATCAAAGGACATCGGGTCGCCCAGGAAGTCGGTCTTCACCAGTGGGTCCAGGATGGCTGGCGCCCCCGTAGCGCTGTCAATGATGAGGTACAGCGTTGAGGACGCATTGCCGGTGCCGTTATGGGCGCCAATCGTCACGGGGTATGTGCCGGCCATGACAGGGAAACCATAAATCAAACCAGCGGCAGTGTCTATGCTAATGCCTTGCGGCAAGCCCGAAGCCGAAAACGATGTGGGGTTCCCTGTGGCCGTGATCTGGCATGGGGTCAGCGGTACTCCCACGGTTCCAAACCAGCGCAACGGGTTCGGCCCGGTGATCTGCATCTGGGCTATGTTGACCACCAGCGTAACCTTGGCGCCCACATCGTAACGGGGCGTCCCGTCAACGTACTTCGCCGTGGCGATATTGGTGACGGTCAGATTAACGTCAAATGTCCCTGCCCTGACAGGCGTGCCTTTGATTACCGGCGGGGTCACTGTCTGGTCGAAGACTAAGTTCGGCGGCAGGGCGCCCACGTTGATCTGCATCTTCTCCGGTGAACCGTCTGCCAGGACAGGGTAAACGGGAGAGTCAGGGGGTCCTAGATTATCCCAGGGTACGCCCACGATGCCATTGACGACTAGATTTTTAGGGACCTGCCAGCCTTCGATCCGCGCCCGCGTATAAATGGTGATCCGCAGTGTTACTGTCTGCGTGTCGGTCGGGCCTGTGGCGGTAATCTTCACATTGAAGGTCTGGGTCGGCGTAGCCAGAGGCAGGGGCGCGGGCACGCCGCTAATGACCGCCCCGTTGACCGTCAAACCCGGCGGCAAAGCACTGGAGTCAACATTGAGCAAAATGGGCTGGCTGCCAGTGGTCGTAATATTGTAGTTGAACTGGTCCCCGGGGATTTGATTGGGGTCTTCAGGCGCTCCGGCTACGCCTGTCACCGCAATGGGGCTGGTGATCACCGGTGAGGTTGGTTTAATGTTGAGGTGCAGCAACTGGCCGCCTACGCCATAAAGGTTTGTGGCGGTGATGATCACGTCATAATTGCCGTACCCGTTTGGGGTGCCGGAGATTATCCCCGTCTTCGTGTCAATGTTAAGGCCTTGCAGGAGCCCGGTGGCCGAATAAGAAGCCGGCGGGTACAGAGGCAGCGTCGGGTTAGTGCCATTCGCCGGACTGGAATCCACCGTGATGCGGTAGCCGGGCCTCTGATCATACAGCGCGGCCATGTTCAACGACGGGGCGGCGTTGGGCAACGTCGTGCTGGCGATCGCGTTGTTCAGGTTGAAGACGGTGAGATCGGAACTGAGCCCAATAGGCACGGCTATCTGGCCGCTGGGCGCAGTGTTGCCGAACACGAACGTTACCGAGTTCAGACCGCTGCCATTGATCAGGCCGTCACTTATCGTAATGGTGTCACCGGATGTAGGCTGGCCGCTGAGCGCGATCCAGCCCGTAGCGGCCGCCGCGGCAACTGGCGGCGGACCCGTCACGAGATTCGCCCCGCCAGACATCCCGTTCACGACGATGACCGCCGGATTGCTCGTAGTTATCGCCTGATTGCCGCCAGGACCAGAAGTCTTGTTAGCCAACTGCACAGTGGTGCCGGGCGGCGGGTAATACGGATGGGACGTCCCGTCGGCCCAGGTAAAGGGGCGCGCCGCGACCCAGGGGTTGTAGAAAGGCGTGCCGTCAACCCCCGTGGCCACGAACGCCGGGTTGTGGTTCCAAGGCTGCGAGTCCAGCGGATCAACAATCACGAGGGCGTTGCCTTTCTGGGTTACCGTAAGGCATAGGGACTGCTTGCCCGTGTCATAGGAGTTTGAGGCGGAAACGGAGATCTCGAAGTGCTTCTGCGGATTGTTGGGGTAGGCGGGGTCGCTCGGAGTTATCGGCAGCCCGGAAATTATACCCCTGCGGGTGTCAATGGACAGACCGGGCGGCAGCCCGTCCGCCCAGAATGCATTGGGCTCTCCTGTTGCCGTAATCTGATAACTGTAAGGCACTCCCACGTAGGCCACGTCCCGAATGGGGCTGGTAATAGTTATGGGCAGGCTGCCTACGCTAAGAGGCTTCGTGTCCGCGCCGTAGGTGCTCGTCGCGCCGATGAGCAGATCGCCGTACCACGTGCGTTGTGGCGAGTTGGTCCCGGTGAGCACACCGCCGAGCCAGCCACAGTTGAAGCCCGTGAGTGGGTTCAATTGCCCGGCCGCGGTTTGAGAATACGGCAGCGAACTCACGCTCATCCCCGCAACCAGGTTGAAGCCGAAATACTGGTTCGCGCGGTTAGCCTCGTAGGGCGCCATGATATAGGTGTCCCAATAGGTATCCTGATCGCGCGACGACGCCTGAGTGTTGGAGAAATAGAGCCCCGGATAAGCCGGTACGCCCCCGCCGGCCTGCGGAGTGCCAATCAGATAATCCTTGGCCCAGAAGTATCCGTTGCCTTGTTTGCCGGCGGTCGTATCCCATTCAGCGTGCGCCACCTGCTCTCCCACCGTCGCCGCAGTGCTGAGCCCCATGTTCCTTAGGTACCGCGAGGCGGTGTTGTTGAAGCCAAAGGTCGCGACTGTGTCCAGGCTCGGCTGGATCACCGGCGGGGCCGGGTTGATGTCAATCTTCACCAGGCCGAAGCCAATCAGGTCGGCCGGAGTATTGAGCTTGCCGTCCGGGCGGCTGGTGCTCGTCAGCCTCAGGAGCACCCAATTGTTGCTCTTGTTCCCCATCGTCTCCAGCATCGTGATTGGATCATGCGCTAAGAACTCCGCGGTTCCAATATCCGGAACTCCGGAAATGTGCACGCTCGAGCCGTTTGTCGGCCCAAACTTCAAGTTCCGG
>Ga0187861_10002513_pt1 | contig 17097 bp, 17 predicted proteins | sample June2016WEW_10_1_3_FD_132986 | JGI IMG/M metagenome (GOLD analysis project Ga0187861, IMG submission 132986) | Peatland microbial communities from SPRUCE experiment site at the Marcell Experimental Forest, Minnesota, USA - June2016WEW_10_100 | ecosystem: Environmental > Terrestrial > Soil >...
ACTGGTGAAGACCCCGCGTATCAAATCATTCGATACGCTATTGAAAGTAAAAAGAAATGGATGAAGCGATTAACATCGTACGAGGGCAAGGCATTTAACCGGGTGGTTCTTCGTGCAAAGGATTCTATTGCCGCTATCACGGAATCGTATTCGACACTCTATTGGCGAAGCGATGATTCTCTCCGCGAGATTGTGACACAACAAAAGCAAACCGGTAATCTTCCCAAGTCGATGCAGGCGATGCGTGTGGGGAAAGTAATAAATTTTAATGACGATGAAATTACGATGGGAGGATTCCAATTCACCGGCCCGACTGCGCCGGATGCATTTGACTTTTATGATTATAAGCTGCGCTCTACCAGAAGAATGGACGACTTTGATGTGTACGAGATTGAGGTAATACCGAAGTCACGCATCAATCCATTATTCAAAGGAACAATTGCTATTGCCGAACGCTCGTATGCGGTTATAGAAGCCGATCTTGAGCCGAATGAAGCATATGAGCAGCCGTTTATCCAATTCTTAAAAGTGCATTATAAACAGTCGTTTCGACTTTTCAATAATACGGTATGGCTTCCAATACATTATCGTTTCGAAGGAAAACTGGAAGTACATATTATGGGAATTAGAATTCCGCCTGTCGGGATCGAACGGGATGTGGTCATTTATGATTATCGGGTGAATCCCGAACTCCCCGACAAAATCCGGAACATCACACAGACGACAATCGATTCTTCTGCGAAGAAAATTGATTCCACGTTTTGGGCAACGCATGATGTGTTACCATTAACGGCGGAACAGGACAGTGCCTATCATAAACTCGACAGTACTCAGACACTTGAAAAACAATTTGCCCCGTCCGGTGCGATGATGAATTTTATGAATTCGATGTCTACCGGTGTTTTCAGTTATCTGGATCTGACGTTCAATCGTGTGGAAGCATGGCACCTGGGAATTTCAAAAACAGTAGATTCATTAACGGGCAAGTTGGGTGTCCGAGGCGGAGCGGCATACGGTACAGCTGATGAAAGATGGAAATGGCATGCCGGAGCGACACTCTCATTCGGTGATACAGTGAATAGTTCTATATCATTCGGTACCGCTGCAATAGCTATGTCCGATCGAAGATGGTCGTTTGCATTGGATGTGTACGATCAGCTGGAAGAATTTCCGCTCGTATTAATGAAGGATCGATTCTTCAATATCTTCAATGCCTTATTTGTGCATGAGGATGCGTACGATTATTATGCTGCCCGCGGCGTGAAGGCGGCATTGACTTATTTGCCGGCTGCATCCTGGCGGATATCTCTTACCGGACTTTCGGAAAATCAACAATCGCTTGCCAAGCATACCGAGTATTCATTCTTCAATCGGTCAGAGATTTATCCGGATAATCCTTCAATTGTCGATGGTATGATGAACAGCGTAACGCTAAGTACGAGATATTCAACGACAGAAATGCCGGGCATGACACGGAATGCATTCAGTGCATCGACTACAGTTGAATATTCAGATCCTTTTTTGAAGAGTGATTATTCGTTCACACAGTTCAACCTGAAGCTTCGCGGAAAAATATCCACAATGAATTATAACTTACTATTCCCGCCGTCGCTTACCGTCATAATCAACGCGGGAACATCAGCAGGGCATCTTCCGCCGCAGAGATATTTCTCGCTTGCCTCTAACGTGTTGTTTGTGGGAGAACAGGGGACATTGCGAGGTGTTGGATCGCGCGAATACTACGGAGATCGATATGCCATTGGTTCTATAGAATACAATTTCCGTCGTGCCCCGTTTGCGCTGACCGGAATCAAAGCGCTCTATGAATCGAAGCTTGAATTTATCGTGATAGGAGCCGTGGCGCGGTCATGGTTAACTGACGAGGCGCTTCGGACGCCGCAATTTCCTGTGAAGGATACTAATGGCTGGTATTATGAAGCGGGAATCGGTATATCGAACATACTCGATTTCTTCCGTCTTGATTTAACATACAGATTCACACAGCCGGGCCAAGTGAACCTCATGCTTTTACTCTCGGATTTTGTTTCTGGATTTGCACGGTAAACAAGATTACTTTCACAGAGAAAGCCTTTAGAAAAGATGGAGAACTATCGGCGGTTGTTTGTGCGGGTTTCTGTATGTTGTATGCAGTTATCCATAAATAGCGTTTATTAAGGAGAGTAAAGAAATGAAAAGATTAACGTCATCTATCATAGCTGGAATTTTTTGTGCGATTATTTGTGCCATTGGACGGAAATATTTAATTCCATCCATCACATTATCTGCATTAATTGTTTCATCTTTTGGAAATCGAATTCTAATTGGTTTTGTTATCGGTATAAGTAGATTAAGAATGAATTATCTTCTCCACGGAGCATTCATTGGTTTTTTAGTAACTCTATCATATTCAATAGGCATGATACTCGATAATAATGTAATGGGTTTTATAATGTACACCACTGCAGGAACCATATTTGGATTGCTAATCGAAATATTCGTAACCAAAATATGTAAAACTCCAAGTGTATAATTTGTAGATCAAGGGACCTTATGCCGGCGGGATGGATATGAAGAGGAAGGATAAAAATGTGGCACCAAGAGTAGATTTTTGAAATTAAGATTAAACGTCCCCTCTCTAGAGTGGACTGCAGACCTGCCCGCCGGCAGGCGGGGGTGTGTGAATTAATTGGAATAATATTTCTGGGCTTTGACACACCCCTTGCCGAAGGCATCGAGACTGTATAAAAAGTCTTTATTGTCACTCTGAGCGTAGCGAAGAGTCTCGTTTTCAATTCAGATTCTTCACTTCGTTTAGAATGACGAGACCCTTTTTCTGGTTTTGACACAAACTCCACCCCTTCGGGAAAATCCCTTCTCATCTCAGTTAAATCTTATGTGAGAGGGGACTTCAAGGAGTGGACTTTTATGGGACTTTAATGACGATTGACAACAGCGAAATGAAAAATGGCATCGAAGAAATGATGATTGACAGCGGCGAAATGCCATCTGACGCTGACGGGAAGACATCTGACAACGTCCGGAAGCTAGTTGGCAACATCCAGAAGCCGTCTGACAACATCTGGAAGCCATTTGACAACAGCGGGAAGGCGTCTGACAACGTCCGGAAGTCATCGGACAACATCCGGAAGTCATCGGACAACATCCGGAAGCCGTCTGACAACGTCTGGAAGCCGTCTGACAACGTCTGGAAGCCGTCTGACAACGTCTGGAAGCCGTTTGACGATGGCGAAAAGCAGTTTGACAACCGTGCGGAGAGCTTTGACGAAGAAGAAATGTCAGGTGACAATGACACGAAGTCAGTTTGCACTGGCGCGGAGCTGTTCGATGTTGTAACAATTTCAAATTGCACTCGCGAAAAGCAGTTTGACGGTCGCGAAAAGTACTTTTGCGATCACGCGAAGTAGTTTGATGATCATGCGGAGTAGTTTGACAATCGCACGAAGCACTTTGAAGATGACACGAAGCAGTTTGACGAGAAAGAAATGCGGAATACGGCAAAAAAATGGCTATTTGCAGTAGAGGTAAAGATTTTTTCTCTTCGGGTTTTTGCAGCGGTGTATTGCCTTGGTAGAGACGTTCAATTGAACGTCTCTACTTGATTCTTGGCTGATAACTCGCTACCATTTTTACGAGAAGCGTTTTGGGGAAACATCGCTTACCAACCACTATCGTCAGATTTCAAATCAGATTACTAAAATTAGTTTTAAAGCGATTCCTTTTCTATGCTAATGAACTAAAATTATGGACAAATCTTTGCTCGATATTGACCAAAGAATCCGTTTGATAGCGTTTAATTGGTTATCACAACAAGTGAAGATTCACGGTGAAGTGCTTCATCGAATATTATTGGAAAAGGGTTTTGAGTTTGAAGGTAAACGAGTACTACTCATAGGTTCTCAAGTAATATTCAAACCGCAGGTTATACCTAATCTGCCTATCTCGATTACGACGGCTCTTTTCGGACTGTATGACGACAACTTTGATAATAATAATTTTAAGTAAAATAATTCTATAAGCATCAATTTATATAATTTTCCGCACGAGCAAAAGGGAATGATCACATGGAAGAAACACTTGTTACAGCTTTGGGCAAAATTATTATTATGAACCGATGGAATGTAATGCCTAAAATTGAAATCTGGACAGAGGCAGAAAATATTGCATATTACACCCATATGGCATTCGCGATTGCCAAGGAAGGATTTTCTTGGGACGATACAACAATTGAAATATTGTTAAAAAGGTGTTTACTAAAATCACTCAACAAGTATATACTTTCTGATATTTCCGTTACCTCAAGAGATAAAATGAGAGAGATTAATAAAAACCTTTGGGAAACGTTGGTTAATGATACTGCCCTAAAATCCGCAGATCTTTTTCCTAGAGAAGTTCGCGGTGAATTTCGTGAATATCTAACTTACAGTGGAGATTATAAAATTGGTAGTGACAATGCGGAAGAAATTAAGCAGAATATTGAAAATCTGATATCCTTCTGTCAATTTAAATCAGCTCTTGAAGAATGTGAAATTAATATGCAAGTATATAAAAATGAAAGATATAAAAAAATTAAAGCTGATATTGAAAATAAAATAAAGGCTCTTCCAAAAAAGAACCTTGATGTTTTCGAGACATCACTTGATAGAAATCAAGTGTACATTCATGCGATTAGACAATTAAAAAACCTCCGACGTTGGAATACAATAAATAGGTCAATTGAGACAACTGTGATGGGACATACTTTTATTGTGGCAATATTAGCCCTCCTTTTTGCTGAACTAGATGGAACTAAGACAAATCTGAGGGGAGAAAATTTTACTTACCGAGCAGTCCTTAGGGCGCTTTGTCACGATGTTCCTGAAAGTTTCACAGGTGACGTTATTACTCCTGTTAAAGTTCTTATTGAGAAATATGAACAAGATGCTTGGGATAAAGTAGAAAAAGCATTGATTGCTGATTTCCAAGTTGGGTTTCAAAGGAGAATTGTTGATGAACTGAATGCCAAAGGATTATTAGTGGAATTAACAGAAAAGGAATTATTCTCTGTCGATTCACTTGTAAAAGCATGTGATCAATTAGCATTAATAATAGAATGTTTATTTGAAAGAGAATGGGGATCTAATAGAATAGAAATGAAATCTGTTTATGAAAATTATACTCAGAAATTACAAAATTCTGAATGGGAAAGTATAAGAGAATATGCTCATAGTATATTAATAGATTATCCAAGAGAATAAGTCTCTTCTTAGACGCGATAAGATTTATTGATTTATAAAAAACGTAACAATAAGAAATTGATATTTGAGTAGGGATATATCATGGTAATTGAAATAGAATTCAAATTAATGATTAAACATGGATGTTACGAAATTGTAGAAGGTGGATTGCGTAATTGGTCTTCAAATGAAGACTTTATGATCCAATACGGTGACGATATTTCCTATAATGACCTTTATTATGATACTCAAAATAAGATGCTATACAGGAACGGATTATATCTTCGATTAAGACATCCTGTTGATTCAGCGAGTAAAGAAATTACATATAGAGGTTATAATGCTATAGGTGCAAAGCTTCTTCAAATGACCGATTATAATGGTCAGCTTACAAAGGAATCTTTAAAGATTATTTTAAATAAACTAAAAGATATTGTTCAAGTAACCGACTATCCGAATAGCGAGAGCAATCCAATTAGTTGCTTCGAGAAAAATGGAATCAAACAGATATTTTCATTTGATCTTCAAAGAATGAAATTTCTTTTACAATACAGGAAGCAGAAAATTGGTGTTGTTCTACTTGATCGTCTTGTCTATCATATTGATGATCTTTCAATTCCTTATCAAGAAATAGAAATAAAGGTTCAAGACACCTTTCTATCTGTTGCCGATCATTTAATAATGCTTTTTCTAAACGAGTTTCCAAATGCTCTTCAATCAACTACACTAACAAAATTACAGAGAGCATTTCTTAATAAAGATACAATGACAAATTGAATTAACTTTTTTAGAAAGGTGCTAAATATGATTTTTAAAGAACATATTAGAGATAGGCTCTCTTTAGGTGTTTTAAATCTAGATCATATTTTAGAACTAATTGACGAAAAAATTGTTTTAAATATTGACAGACAAAAACTTGAAAAATATAATAATGAGAACAAATCTTCAGCATTAGATTTAACAATCTCTAATATTGGCTGGGAAGTTGGTAAGTCATTCAAACCTCAACTGGGAGAGAAAGTTGAAGGATTGATGAAAAAATATGCCAAAGGAAAACTTAAAAGGATAAATCAAGGAGTAGTGCTAGAAAAAGGTAATGTTTATCTTTTCCAAATTGAGGAACAATTAGATTTGAAAAACGAGTTTAAATTATATGCTCAGGCTTCAGGGAAGAGTTCAATAGGACGATTAGACGTGTTAACGCGACTTGTAATTGATGGGTCGCCATTATATGATGAGATTTCAAATGGATATAAAGGAAAAATGTTCGTTGAAATTATTCCACTTTCTTTCCCTATTTTAATTAAAACTGGAAATTCTGTAAACCAACTACGCCTTTTTCGTGGAGAGCCAACTCAGAGTAAATTAGGTAAATATTCTCTTGATGAGATAGGAGATGGAACACCTCTCATTCTTGATAAAAATGGTGAAACAAGAACATGTGGAATCGATAAATTGAGCATAGATCTTTCAGTGATAGATTGTGGTGGAACACAAACCTGTGCTTATGAAGCAAAGAGTGAAGATAATGGTATAGAGCCGATCGATTTGTCGTCGAATAGTCTATATAATCCAGAGAAATACTGGAGAAGACTTCCGCCGGATAAAGGGACTTTGAAAATGGAGAAGGATCATTTCTATATCCTACGTTCTTGCGAAAGGTTTTATTTACCAGAAGATATTGCAGTTCGATGTATTGCCTATACTGAAAATCTTGGCGAAACCCGAATACATTATGCCGGATTTGCGCATCCTTGGTTTTCGAGAAAGTCTAAGAATGGTGCTCCCTTGATATTTGAAGTAAGATGTCATAGCTTTCCTATAGTTGCTCGTCATAAAGAAGATTTCGCAAGAATAGAATTTTACAGAATGGCCGAACCCACAAAAGTTTTTACTCCATATGAAAGTCAAGAATTAAAATTATCAAAATATTTTGATGCCTGGAAATAAAAGAAAAAATCTAACTCCCAGTCTTTTCTCAGATAGTACTGAAGTTGCTCTCAATGGTAGCAAGTTGGCATTAGCTCGATTTACGGAGAAAAAACTTGTACCTAGTGAGGTATTTGAATCTCTCTCAGATATTCTTTTAGAAAGTGAAAATCTTTATCCTGGAATAGATTTATGGTTTCGTGATAAAGTTATCCCGGGATTAAGGAATGGAAGGCGCGTCGCCTATGTTTTGTTTTACGAGGGAAAAGCAATTGCGGAATCGATTGTTAAGTATAGTACGCACACAAAGATTTGTAGTATGAGAGTAGATCCTCAATTTCAAAATAAAGGCTTAGGACCATTCCTTTTTAATCAAATTGCGAGTGAATTAGATAACAGTATCAAAACTGTACACTTTACAGCACCTGAAAGTCTTGTAGATGAACGTGCAGGATTATTTGATGATTTAGGATTTGTATTTCAAGGAACTTCGAAAAAAAAATATCGCCAAGGAATTGATGAGTTAGTGTTTAAAGGGGAAACAGCTTTATTTAAAAGAAACAGTGTGAATCTAATTGCAAAAAAAATATCAAAGAATTTTCTTGGTGGATCAAGAAAAGGTATACTAATTTCTGTAAAGCCAAGTCATATTGAAAAAATCCTAACAGGCGAAAAAGTGATTGAACTTCGGCGTAAATTTTCTTCAGACAATAAAGGCTGTATTGCATTATTATATGCCACTCAACCGATAGGAAAAGTTCTTGGTGATGCCTTAATAAAAGATGTAATTATTGAAAAACCTGCAAGAGTATGGCGTGATTTTCAAGGATTCTTGGGTTGTTCAAAGCAGGAATTCGATGATTATACAAAAGGAGCTGATACAATTAGTGCTTTATTGCTTGACCAAGTGAGCAAATACCCTCATCCATTCGAATGGGATCAGGTAATGCAAACTTTTACCGACATATCTAGACCCCCTCAAAGTTTTCAGTTTATTCCTTCACCCTCACTTAGCTTTTGGGGCTCACTAGCTTTCTCTTCTAATAAAGAAAAAAAAGAAAATACTGTTAAACAATTTTCTTTAGGATTTTGAATTTATACTAAGATTGTAGACAAACTAACGTCGGCTGCAAAATTTTAATAATCCTTTCCTTTATCACTCGTATATCTACATCGGTGTGCTATTTTCGGTGGAGATTATCCTGTCTCTCTTGTATCTTGTGCATAAGAAATAATTGATCGATAACTGTATAGATAAGAAAGCCCTTTGCTGTAATAAAAAACGGGTCCCGTTGTTCTTCGGAGTCCGGTGTTATGGATTCCTCCCGACTTTATCGGGACGGGAATGACAGGCCTTTTTACTTCTCTTCTTTAGCAGAGTCTTTCCCGCCGTAGTGGTGATGATATTTTTCGATGACCAGTGATCACAGGTTGAATAAGGCGCAGAAATTCCGTATCTTATTACAACATATCAGTGAACCAGTAATATTCAACACGGAGTAACAGCATGGCAAATCCTATTACGCATTTCGTTCTCACACCTCAACAGTCTCAGGAAAAGGCATTAATAGTAGAACAGATGCGGGCGAACCCTCGTGGTCCGTGGGTAAACGGTAAGCTGACGCGCTTGCCCAAGCAAAAAAGGACAACACCCGGCAACAAGAAAAAGGATTAATATCCTCTTTTTCTAGCAGCTGAAAACTTCCTCATGATGCTCAACGCAGCGTTTGTGATTCTTCCGGCTTAAAAGCAACACTCAAGCTTTGGTAAATTTCTCATTCGTCTTCTGCCATTCTCACTATTCAAACGGCCATTCGTGAATAATCCGGCTGCGGACGAGATATACAACAATGCCCGCCGCGACAACGCCGCTTCCGGCAGTCATAAACGCAGTACCTGTCGAATAGAATATTGCTCCCCACGTTGCAAGCGCTAGAAGAGCGGGAAAAGGGTAGAGCCACATCTTGAACGGCAATCGCTCCGGCGGCCACCGCCGCCGCAATAGCATTACGCCGACTGCTTGACCCATGAATTGTACTAATATCCGCATTGCCAGGATTGCCTTAATCACATCGGTGAGCTTAAACATCAAACTGAACACGAACGCCATGCCACCCAGTATGAGCAGAGAAATATAAGGGAATCGTTTTGTCGGATGGAGGCGGGCGAATGGCGAGAAAAATGTGCCATCGGCTGCGGCTGCATAGGGAACGCGGGAATATCCGAGCAGTGCCGAGAACAACGATGCGAATGCAATCCAGAGGATCAGAACGGTTGCGACAGCTGCGGCATGTCCGCCGTAGATACGCTCGACAAATGTACTAACAATAAAGGGAGACTCTGCAATTTCCTTCCATGGAACAACGCCAAAGATGCTCAGCTGCATGGCGAGATACAGTATGGCAATCCCCAGTATGGAAATAAAAATACTCCGCGGGATATTTTTTTCGGGCGTTTTCACTTCTCCGCCGAGGTGGCATATATTATAGTAGCCGAGATATGTATAAATGGTCTGGACCGTTGCCTGGCCCAGGCCTGCAAAGAATAAGAATGAGAAATCCCACGCGCCGGCCGGAAAGTCAAAAGCCAGCCGGCGGTCGAAGTGCGTTATGCCTCCCCATATCAACCAAATGAACGTAAGCACCACACCTGTCCACAACAACAGCGACAGCCTGCCGATCGTGGTGATGCGCCTGTAGAGAAGAACCACAAGGGTGATGACGAGAGCACCTGAGATTGCTTTTTGCTCCAGGCTTGTGAGCGGCACGAGGTACGTAAAGTATTGTGCGAAACCGATGGCACCGGAAGCGATAACAAGAGGGGCCTGAAACATCGTCTGCCATATCAGAAGAAACGACATCGCTTTGCCCCAGCGTGCAGGACCGAACGATTCGCGCAGGAAGAAATAACTGCCCCCGGCTTTGGGCATTGCGGCGCCGAGTTCAGACCAAACGAAGCCGTCCATCAATGCGAGTACTGCACCTGCGACCCACGCGATCATTGCCTGGGGGCCGCCCATGGTTTTTACAACGAAGGGAATAACAATGAACGGGCCTATCCCCACCATATCGATCATATTGAGCGCGGTGGCTTCCTTCAGGCCGAGGCCGCGCTCGAGATGCGCAGAAGTGTTATCGGATGACGACGTGAACATCAGAGTTTATTTTGCGTACGAATTACGAGTTATGGGCAGACGTCTTGCGTAAAACCTGTGGTGATGATTTTTAATTCAGTCCGTTTCGTTCAACGTACTAATTCAAAAAAGCAGAAGCAATAAAGATGTAACCACCCCTGCAGTCCCCTCCTTAGTTAAGGAGGGGATATAGGGGAGGTCGAAGACCGGGGGGTTTATCTTGGGAACGAGATTTGAACAGTTACAGGTATCCGGCTGTCGAATTACCTACATGGAATTATTGTATTAAACGATACCGTAGGGGCGATTCATGAATCGCCCCTACTACTGCCAGAAAATTTACATACAACAGAAATTACGCCGGACGCGGAGACGAGATCGCCAGCTTATAACCATCTGGATCCTTCAACCGGAACATACGCACGCCCCAGGGCATGTCGGCAGGCTCGGTATCGAGAATGCCGCCAAGCTCTTTGATCCGGTTTGCAATCTTATCGATGTTCTGCTCTGTCGTGATGTTCAGCGAGAATCCCAGTCCTTTGATCCGGTCCCATCCTTTGGCTCCATCATCCTGGTTGATCGAGATTCGCGCGATCCCGGCCCTGAGCGCTACAGATCTTAATATTCCCTCACGCTCAATCTTGCGGTCAATGGTGAATCCCAGCACATTGTTATACCACGCGAGACTTGTGCTGAGATCTTTCACGGTCAGCGAGATCGAGAGCGTGCTGGCATTGAAGGACTCAGACTCGGCGCGCTTGCCGGAGTTATCTGGGGTTGCTGAATTGTTGTTCATAAGATATCCCTTTATGTGGTTGATAATCGTTTGGTTTTGTTTCAACGTACTAATTCAGAAGAGCAGAAGCAATATAGTATGTGTAATGAGGAGTCCTCAACCCTTCATGGGTAACCACTGACCAATTATGCGGCTCGTTCATCCAAAGGGGTGGTCGAAGATTGGGGAGTGTGCAAAAAAGTTCTTTGCAGCAAAAAAAACGGGCCCCATTGTTCTTCGGGAATCAATGCAGCAAGTTTCGCTTCAGATATATAATTGCAAACATATAAATAGCTCCTTGCCTCTATATCGCCGCTGAAGTATATTTATAAAAAGAGATTGTTGTACTTTATCGCTAAACAATTTCCCAAGAAATTATGAACATCAATTTATTGATCACGTTTTTAATAGGAATGATAGTACTTGCAGCTACTCCAGGTCCCGGTGTTTTCGGGTCGATGGCAAAAGCGGCAGCCGAGGGTTTTAAAATGTCGCTGTTCTTTATCGGGGGACTGGTAATAGGAGATAGTATCTTACTTGCTCTTGCATTACTCGGACTGTCGGCAATCGCAAAACTGATGGGAGGCATGTTCCTGGCAATCAGGATTGCCGGTGGACTATATCTGATATACCTCGGTATCAAGATGTTTAGAAGCAGCAGTATAAGTGTGTCTGCAAAAATGAAGAAGGAAGAAAATAAGTGGCAGACATGTTTAAGCGCTATGCTCCTATCGCTCGGGAATCCCAAGCCGATATTATTTTATGCAAGCGTGCTTCCCGCCATTATCAATTTTAACGAGGTAAGATTGATAGATGCTTTACTGATGATGGCGCTCATTGCTCTGGTGTCGTTCAGCGTGGTGGGAACGTATAGTTATATAGCAAGTTTATCACATAAAATACAAATGAGCGAGAAAATGCAAATAAGAACAAATCAGGCAGCCGGGTTTGTTATGGCAACTGTCGGAATATTTGTCATAATACATTAGGGTCGACCGATCGACCATCCTATTTATCCCATAAAATGCACAGGATGCAAACAATGCGAAACAGCGGGACATCCCGTTGTACGGAATGCCGTAAGGCGGCACTTAGTGGACAAGCCCGCTAACTAACGCGCAAACGTATGCTAATTGTCATCAAGAATTTCATCTAAAAAATTGTTAGTATCAATTGGCTTATATCAATCGAGATACACGACGGCAACCATCAATAAATCCTCTCATATGAAAGGAGCATCCCATGCCTAAAATTATTTCTACTTTTATATTTACCGCACTTGCGGTGTTGTTAGTCGTATTCGTTTCGGCTCAGGAGAAAAAGACAGACAAGCCACCCAAGCCAGCGCAAAATCCATCTCAAGAGTTGTTATGGGGGTGGAACGGTATTGGCAGCAAGCTGATTGCTATGGCTGAGGATTTTCCCGAAGATAAATACAACTTCAAAGCCCAAAAGGACGAGCGGACGTTCGGAGAAAATCTCCTGCACGTAGCAGCAGATTACTATTACATGATCAATGCCATCAAAGGGTCAGAAGTGGGGTATACCGGGAACGATGATTCTTTGCGGAAAAAGTATCCGACAAAAACAGACATTGTGAAATATTTGAAACAGGCGATCACTGACGGCGCGGAACTTATCAAAGCGCAAGGGGACAGCGGATTGGTGCGCGAGTTTAAATTTCCATGGGGCAATTTTATGGCTCACGGTTCGTTCGGTTGGATGGGTGCTCTCGAGCACGCAGGCGAACATTACGGACAATTGGTGGTGTACTATCGCCTCAATGGAATGATACCGCCTGCATCCCGGCCGAAAAAATAATAGAGAAGAGAAAAAATGTAGGGACGTATTACCCTACATCTCTATAAAAGCAAAAAACATTTTACAGGCGGTCAGGACAGCGGAGGATACAAAGCTTTTAAGGAAAATATGAAATAAAAAGTATTTGTAATCCATTCCATTTTAGGAGGGTGTGAATATGGAGAAAATTACAGAACTCTTTGTTGTCGTCGAGAACAGGCCCGGTGCGTTAGGAGATCTTCTCGGATGTCTCAGTAGAGAGAAAATCAATATTGAGGCAATCGGACTTTTTCAGGATATTGCGAAACTTTCGGTCTCGGCCGTCGATCAAGCGGTGAAAGTGCTGAGACAAAAAAACTATCAGGTGGAGTTACGAGAAGTACTTCGGCTTCATCTTGATAATAAACCAGGCTCGTTTGCCTTTGTCGTCTCACGTCTTGGTGCGGCCGGTATAAATATCGATTACTGCTACTGCACAGTAGGCAAAGGACAGAAGGAGGCATCGGTCATACTCGATGTCGAAGATCTCGATCGCGCTATATTAATTCTCGAGGGAGTCGAAAAGTAAAAAGGAAAGCCGCGATGGGCTTGCCCGACATCATTTTAGCGGGCATTCGCATAAGATAAAACATAAACCGATATTATCTGCCGACCAGCCCGCGCTGCGCGTTTGCCCAAAGCTGTTTGGCGAAACCATTACTTTGCGAACTTTTAGGTTAATGTGGATTCTCTTACACCAAAGGATAATTGCTTTTATTTTTGAATTATTCTTGGAATTTCGCTTGACTTTTTTTGTTCTTCTGGTTAATATACATCAAGTGTGGTAGAGAATATAAAGTTCGTTTGTACAACAGGTCATAATCAGAAGGAGAAGAATACAATGAAAAAGCCCTTCGCTCTCATATTAATTGGAAGCGCGATGGTGGCGGGTTCATTCGTTGGCTGCAGCAATAAACCTTCGGAAGAAGAAATGAAGCAGTTAAACGATTTGAAAGCAGAAGTAACGTCGCTTGAAAAAGGAATTGCAGCACAAGAGTCCGAGAAAGCCGCTTTGTTGAAGTCAATTGCGGATAAGGATGCACAATTAGCGCAGTGCGCCAAAGATAAAGAAGCGCTTCAACAGCGTCTTAAAGTCGGGCAATAAACGGATAGCACAACAAGGAGAATGAAAAAAATGAAATATATAGTTCGTTTTACTATCATTGCCGCGCTTGTGAGTGCATTCGTTTTCAGCTCGTTCGCGCAGGATCAAATGACAAAGGAAGAATGGCAGAAGCAAATAACTGAAATGACTACCAAGCGGAATGATTTGAAAAATCAATTCGCTGGTCTACAAAAAGAAGTGACCGATTTACAGAAGCAGGATGCTGATAAGGCGCAGGCATTAAAGCAATGTCAGGATGCCCTGGTATCATTACAGGGTGAGCAGGAAGCTCCGTTAGTTGCAAAGCTCGATGCAATTGATCCGCGTTTGAATGAACTATCACGTCTATCAAATCAGGATCTATGGGCGCGCAAAGCAGAGTTAGACAGTGTCCAAAATTGGATTAACGAAGCAGGAAAAAATCCAACCAGTGCAATTCAAAAGTATCAAGATCGCTTGAAGGATCAGCAAAGCCGTCTTGATGCTTTGAAGAAGACTCTGGCTAATATTGTTGCGACTGGTGAAGTAATGCCTACATACACCGTAGGCACTTGGGCAAAAGATCGCGATTGCTTATGGAATATCGCAAAGAAGCCAAAGATTTATGATAACCCATTCTTGTGGCCAAAGATTTGGCAGGGTAATCGTGATCAGATCAAAAATCCTGATGTGATTCAAAAAGGTCAGAAACTGAAAATTCCACCAAAGGCAGATTTGACGAAGGAAGAAAAATCAGCTTTGCATAAATACTGGTCTAAGAAAAACGCAAAAGCGGCTGCAGCAAAACCATAACGAGATTAAATTACGCGCAGTCTTGCGTGGTTATACGGAACTTGAAAATAAACGCCCTCACGGTATCTTTATTACCGGAGGGCGTTTGTTTTTCTTTACCAAAGGAGTCGATAGAAGTTGACTGAAAAAAAAATACCGCTTGCAGGTGTAGATGTTGTACAATTATTAGGTTTCAACGATGCAAATCTTCAAATGCTTGAAGAACGATTCGATGCGAACTTGACAGTGCGCGGCGATCAGTTAACGATTCAAGGATCGCAATTTGAAATTGGGAAGATAGAAAAGGTTGTCAGCGAACTCATTTATATGCTGAACAAAAACGGTACTCTTAATCCCAACGATATAGATACCGTAATTGATCTTGTTTCGGTCAATGGCTTCACACCAGATCTTCCTTCAGAGACAAAGTTAGAGGATAACGATACTGCAATATTGTACACAAAGACCGGTATCATCAAGCCGAGAACACAGGGCCAAAAACAATACATTCAACAGATCAGGAAGAACGATATCGTTTTTGCGATTGGACCTGCAGGCACCGGTAAAACTTATTTGGCAGTTGCAATGGCAGTTGCCGCATTGAAGAACCGAGATGTAACGCGCATTATTCTGGCACGGCCAGCAGTGGAAGCGGGAGAAAGTTTAGGGTTTTTGCCCGGTGATTTCCGCGAAAAAATTGATCCATACCTGAGACCGTTATATGATGCATTGGATGATATGCTTTCGGCAGAAAAGCTGCGCGGGTACATCGAGAAACGAATTATTGAAATTGTACCGCTAGCATATATGCGCGGAAGAACGCTTCACAACGCTTTTGTGATTTTAGATGAAGCACAGAATGCTACGGCGATGCAAATGAAAATGTTTCTAACACGCCTTGGCACAAATTCCCGCGCTATCATTACAGGTGATGTTACACAAATCGATTTGCCGACAAAGACAACATCGGGACTTGTTCAAATACAGGAGATTCTAAAAAAGATTCAGGGTGTCACATTCTGCTATTTTGACAAAAACGATGTAGTGCGGCATCGTCTTGTGAAGGACATCATCGATGCATACGAGCGCTACCGTACAAATGGAACGGGAGATGGAAAAACAAACGGTGCGAATCAAGCCTGATCACTCTTTCATTTTTTTCCTTGCATCCCAGATTTCATCCATCTCTTTCATCGAAACAGCTCCAATCCGTTTTCCGCGTCGTTGAATTTCTTTTTCGATGTGGTAGAATCGTTTGCTGAATTTATTAATCGATTCTTTCAAAGCAAACTCGGGATTGACGCCGATGAATCTGGAATAATTGACTAATGAAAACAGCAAATCGCCGAATTCTTCTTCGATATGAGCATGGTTTTTGGATCGTTCTGCTCCGGTAAATTCCTTAATTTCCTCATCAACTTTTTTCCAAACGTCGCGCTTCTTCTTCCAATCAAATCCTACTTTAGATGCCTTCTCCTGAATGCGTAGCGCACGAAGTAATGCCGGCATCTCCTTGGGTACTCCATCAATCACCGATTCTCTCCCTTCGGTCATCTTGATGTGCTCCCAATTTCTTTTTACCTCGTGCGAATCTTCGACTATAACATCGCCAAATACATGTGGATGTCGCCGGATCATTTTCTCAGAAATTGAATCGATAACGTCTTCGAGTGTGAAGGATTTCTCTTCTTCCGCTATCACAGCGTGGAGAACAATATGAAGAAGCAGGTCACCCAGTTCTTTCTTTAGTTCGTCTGCGTCGTTTTGATCAATCGCTTCGATGACTTCATATGTTTCTTCGATCAAACTATGTCGGATAGATTTATGTGTCTGCTCGCGGTCCCATGGACAATCTTTTCTGAGCCGCTTGACGATTTTGACAAATTTCTCAATAGGTTTTTTGGTTTTTTTCATTGATGCTCCGATTCTGATTTATCATACCGAAAAACAATTCCAGAATCAAACGTTTGTTTTTTTAGATGTTATTGCGTAATTTGAAATTAAATCTGGGGCTGTAGCTCAGTTGGGAGAGCGCTTCGTTCGCAACGAAGAGGTCGTCAGTTCGATCCTGATCAGCTCCACTAATAAAATCAAGGGTATTCTGCTTCACTACTTTCCAAAATTGTCTCGTGTGACCAAAATGAGCCCAAAGAAAGGAATCTGTCATGGCTTCTTTGACCAAAAGACGTGGTGTTGACGGTGTGTTCACGTATTGGATTGACTTCTACTACAAAGGGAAAAGAATACGTCGTTCAACAAAAACTAGTGATCGAAAGATTGCAATTAAAATACGTGATGAAATCTGTGGTAG
>Ga0187861_10002518_pt1 | contig 17077 bp, 11 predicted proteins | sample June2016WEW_10_1_3_FD_132986 | JGI IMG/M metagenome (GOLD analysis project Ga0187861, IMG submission 132986) | Peatland microbial communities from SPRUCE experiment site at the Marcell Experimental Forest, Minnesota, USA - June2016WEW_10_100 | ecosystem: Environmental > Terrestrial > Soil >...
ATTGGATAAAACTTTTGATATAATTACATCTCTTTTTCATGTCATGTCTTACCAAATCCGGAATGAAGATTTAGAAGCATCATTTAAATCAGTCTATAATCATCTAAATCCTGGCGGTTATTTTCTTTTTGATTGTTGGTATGGTCCCGGCGTGATGAATGATCTGCCAACAGTAAAAATGAAAAGGATGAAAGATAAGCAGACAGAAATTATCAGGATTGCTGAGCCGGTAATTCATTATAACGAATCAGTAGTTGATGTCAGGCTTCAGATATTAATAAATGATTTGAAGCGTAACCAGGTAACTGAATTTCATGAAATACATTCCATGCGATATTTGTTCAGGAATGAGGTTGAATTATTTTCAAAAATGACAAATTTCAGTATTGAACACTTATATTCCTGGCTTAAATTTAAATCACCATCTGAAAAGGATTGGTATGTTTTCTTCATTTTAAAGAAAAATGCATAGAATAGCTATTTATATTGATTCCCGTGAGAATTACGGAGGTGCATTTCAATATAGTAAAGCTTGGATTAATGCATTAAATTCACTTTCTTCAGAAGATCTTTCAATAACCGCGCTTTATACTTCTAAAAGGTGGAAAGAATATTTAGATAAATTTCCCGGAATTGAGTGCGTTTTTATAAAAAAGCTTCAAATCTTTAAGAAGCTATATCAGTTTCTAATTTCAATTGGTCTAATCAACCTGGTGAGATTTATTGCTGATAAAATTGATTCAGAAATCAAATTTATTAACGCCCGGAATTTTGATATCATAATTTTTCCTGCATCTGATACAATTGCTTGCTTAGTGAGGTCAAAAGTGATTGGAACAATCCATGATCTGATGCATCGGTATGAAAGGCGCTTTAAAGAGTCCGGAAGTTATTTTGTTTACAAATACAGGGAACATTATTTTAAAAGATTATTAATTTTATCTAAGATCGTATTGGTGGATTCCGGATTAGGCAAGGAACATATTATAGCATCGTATAAAAAAATTAAAGCAGGAATTTATGTCCTGTCTTTTATCGCCCCGGATTACATCTATTCCAATCATGCTGATGCTTTTCCCGGATCAGATATCTCAGATATATCTTTAAAATACATTTTTTATCCGGCCCAGTTCTGGCCGCATAAAAATCATTATAATCTACTAAGAGCCCTAAAGATATTGAGAGACAAAGGAACGGTTATTATGTTACTTTTTTCAGGTAACAAGGAACTTGAATATAAAAGGCTTGTGAAATTTGTTAAAGACAATGATCTAGAAAGGCAAGTAAAATTTCACGGATATATTCCTGAATCTGAAATTGTTGCTTTTTACCAAAATGCCCTGGCAATGGTAATGCCAACATTTTTTGGCCCAACGAATATTCCCCCTGTTGAAGCAATTCTATTGGGGTGTCCCCCTATAGTTTCGGATATTTACGGTATGCCATCTCAATTGGAAGATGCTGCACTTTATTTCAACCCTAATAACCCTGAAGAAATAGCCGATAGAATTGAATCCATTATAAAACAAACAGGGTTACGGGAAAATTTAATAGCAAACGGATTAAAAATCAGAGAAAATTTTTCGCAGGATAGATTTAAAAATGATATAAAAGGCATTCTGAGCAGGGTTCTGGATAATAAGTAAAGATCTTCAATTGTACTCAAAAATTGAAATTGGGTTATATGATTTTCGTGTAATATTGTAAAATGTCAGATCCGGTGAACCCGGATTCTATAATGTTTTCTAAAATGATGAAGGATGACACAGTTTATGACATATTTCAAAATCAAAACTCCAAATGTAGTTTATGAGACTTACGAAAACGAAGTAGTTCTCATTAACCTTGACAATGGCAATTACTATTCTATCTCGGGCTCAGCAGCTGACATATTCAACCTGGTTCTTCAGGACGGATCCAAAACCGGTATTCTGAAAGGTATCATCAGCAAATACGAGGGGAACAATATGGAAATTGTTTCTTCTTTGGAAAAGTTTCTTGAACATTTGCTGGATGAAGGACTTATCATCAGGGATGAAAAAGAGCTTGATGCCATTCCACAACAAGAGAAAGAAACAATTCAAAAGAATAGTAATCTTGAAAAATCTCATTTTGAATCCCCTGTATTGAACCGGTATACAGATATGCAAGATTTGCTTTTATTGGACCCGGTGCACGAGGTCGATGAATCAGGCTGGCCAAATCCTAAACCACCTGATCCTGACCTGGATGTTCAAGAATGACCCATCACATTCCCCACGTGCCGGGTCAAAGCCTGATGAAAGAAAACCCTATGTATATAGAATATTTCGATGATGTTTATAATTCCTTGCAAAGTGCATCTGTTGTAGTTGGCGGAGATGTCAACAAATATTTTAAGATCAATGGTTTTACTATCCGGTTAAAATTTTGCGGACAAGGATTGATACCTTATATAATGCCAGCCCTTGAACATCTTGCATGCCGTCAGGCCTCAGAAAGTGATCTGACTATTTGCTTATGGGACAGTACTACCACACGTACTAAAATACCCGCAATTCCCTGGAAGATCAACGATCAGGCCATTCCGGGAGAAATCTGGAGGTATGATGATGAAACCCTGATGATCGTTTACCATCCTTCAAATAATACGATCATATTATTAAATAAGGCAAGGAACCTGGGAATATATTGGACAGGTGATGCAGCAGCGATTCCATACTATGATCAGGCTTCTCCACTGAGGTTGATCTTTCAAAGATGGATGAGAACCCGCCAATGTCAGGTGGTACATGCCGGAGCTGTAGGATTTCCTCATGGCGGTATTCTCCTGGTTGGAAAGGGGGGATCCGGCAAATCGACCACAACCCTGAATTGTCTTAATTCAGAATTATTGTATGTTAGTGATGATTTTTGTCTTATAAATGATCATCCTCATCCACATGTTTACAGCCTTTATAATACCGGAAAACTGGATGCTCATGATATTGATCGATTTCCTTCTTTAAAACCGGCATTGAGTGATCAAGGAGACCTGAATGATGAAAAAGCACTTTATTTTTTCTATCGTTGTTTCCCTGATAAAATTTCGGCCGGATTCCCTGTAAAAGCTATTTTTATTCCGGAAGTAACTGGATTATTTGATACCAAATTAAAAAAGGTTTCCCCTGCCAAGGGATTTCTGGCTATGGCTCCTACCACGATTTTTATGATACCAAAGGCTGAACAACAGGATGCAAACCGATATCTTGACAGGTTTGTACGTAAGGTTCCTAATTATATACTCGAACTGGGAACGGATCTTGGCCAGATACCCAGGGTAATAATTAATTTTCTAAAATCAGGTAAAAATGAATGAACTTGTAAGCATCATCATTCCTGTTTATAATTATGGCCAATTTCTGGGGGCGGCCATTGATAGTGTGATGAAACAATCATACCGTCCGATTGAAGTGATCATTGTGGATGATGGGTCAACTGATAACACTTCTGATATTGCCCATTCCTACGAGGATGTTCAATATGTTTATCAACCGAACCAGGGAGTGGCTGTTGCCCGGAATACAGGTATTTCCAAAGCCCGGGGAAAATTTATTGCTTTCCTTGATGCTGATGATACCTGGCATCCGGACAAATTGGAAATTCAGATCCGACACCTTATAGAACATCCTGACATTGGAATTAATATCTGTAAAATTCAAAATTTTTTCGAGCCCGGAATTTCCTTGGGCCCAAAGATTATCAGTGCCCTTCATGAGAATGACCAGATCGGCATGCCGACCATTGTAACATACAGGGATATTTTTGATAAGATTGGTTGTTATGATCCTCGTTACAAGGTCAGCGAGGATTTTGATTGGTTCATTCGTGCCAAAGATGCAGGAATAAAGATGGCAATCCTACCGGATATCCTTCTGAACAGGCGCATCCATAATCATAATCTGTCCATACATAATCCGCAGGCCTGCCTTGCAAATAGGCTGCAAATCATGAAGGAATCCATCGAACGACAACGGAAAAAGAAAACAGGGCCAAATGGAGGAAAATAATCCGCTAATCAGCGTTATTATTCCCGTATATAACGCGGAACGATTTTTATCTGAAGCTCTTGACAGTGTTCGACAACAATCGTATTCCCCTGTTGAGATCATTGTAATTGATGACGACTCGGTGGATAATTCCGCGACGATAGCAAAAAGTTATCAAACGGTAAAGTATTTTTTTCAGTCAAAAAGCGGAGTTTCAGTAGCATTGAACAAAGGATTAGGGATTGCATCCGGAGATTTTTTTGCCTTTCTCGATGCCGATGATATCTGGGAAGAACGTAAACTTTCGCTTCAGATGGAAGCCTTAAGAAAAGATCCATCCCTGGATGCTGTTTTCGGACACCACCGGCAGTTTATCAGCAGGGATGTATCCCGGACAATAGAGGACTGGCGAATCCTGCCTGCCCCATTTAAAGGAGCCATGCTGATCAGGCGTGAATCTTTTTTTCGTGTTGGATTATTTGATATAAGTCTGACTCTTGGTGATTTCATTGATTGGTATAAACGTGCGATGGAAGCCGATCTTAAATTCCTGATGCTGCCTGATATTGTTATGAGACGGAGGATACACGACGATAATTCAAGCGTTCGTAACCGGCATGCAAAGAAAGATTACGTGAAGATCATGAAAGCTGCCCTCGACCGGAAAAGAAAAAAGGAAGCAGAACAGCAGCAGAATTCAACTAACCCTGAAACAGGCAAATAACAGAACCTATGAATTTGTCGGCCTGGAAATACTATATTTTATTTTACCGGAGACTTCTCATACCACTGGCTGCATCGGTTTTGATTTCTGCCGTACAAGCCGGCCTGGTTGTTCCGATTGTGCTTATTATCCGGTATACTTTTGATACTATTATACCATCCCGTGATACCCGACATATAATTATTGCTGGTATCATCCTCGTGATCCTTACGATTGTTAATAGCGGCATCACATTACTGACACGTCATTTATCCCTCAAGACTACCAAGAGGGTAATCCTTGAGCTTCGGAATGTTTTGCTGAATAAATGTTACGGGTTACCACGTTCATATTACACACAAACAGATATAAGCAGGTTGCACTCAAGCATTGTACAGGATACTTTCAGAATCGATGTAATGAGCAATGCCCTGGTCGCTCAATTTCTTCCTTCCATTGTGATTGTAGCTGGCCTCATTGGCGTTTTGTTGTTCCTGAACTGGATGCTCTTTTTGGTCATGATAATCATTGTTCCCTTGTTATATCTGGTACGGCAGCTGCTGAAAAAATCCCAGGCATCACGTGTCAGAGCTTATCATCGTTCATTTGAAAAATTCAGCCAGGGTATCATTCATCTTTTACAAAAGATGGATCTTACAAGATCCCAGGCAGCTGAAGGATTTGAGATAAGGAGGCAACAGCAGAATTTTGAACAGGAGCGTAAGACCAGCCAATCCATGGCCTGGCTTAATGCAGCGCATGGGTTGATACAGAGTGGAATTTCATCTATATCAGGCATTCTCATCCTGGTGATCGGGGGTATTGCAGTTAGTAAAGGAACGATGTCCCTAGGAGCATTTCTCTCATTTTTTGTTGCAGTCACTTTTCTGAACACATACTTGCAGATAATTTTTTCAACGATACCTCAGATCATTGAGGGGAATGAATCACTGAACACCTTGTATGATATGATCTGCCTGGAGTATAAGCTTCCTTATAACGGACTGAATGAAATATCATTCAGCGGGGGGATTTGTCTTGAATCAGTAAGCTTTGGATATAAAAATGAGCATTTACTGAAGGAAATAAATCTATCAATAAGGCCGTCTTCCATTGTTATACTTATAGGGCCGAATGGTACCGGGAAAAGTACCATCGTCCATCTGATCATGGGCTTTTACAGACCACAGGATGGAATTGTTCTTGCTGATGATCATCCTTATAATAACCTTGACATCATTTCCCTGCGTAAACATATTGGTGTAGTTTTACAAGATCCCGTGATCTTTTCAGGAACTATCAGAGATAATATCGCCTATGGAAACCCTGAAGCAAGTGAAACAGATGTTGAAAAAGCCTGTGAACTGGCCGTTGCCCTTGATTTCATTAAAGGGTTGCCGCAGGGTTTTAATACGCCTGTAGGTGAAGGAGGTGTATTGCTTTCAGGCGGCCAACGACAACGCATTGTAATCGCACGTGCCCTGTTACGAAAACCAAAACTACTCATTTTCGACGAACCGACAAATCATCTTGATGAACCTACTGTATCTCGATTGCTGGGTAATCTGAAGAAACTGGAGGAATCTCCGGCTATTCTTATTGTAACCCAGGATGTTAATATCTCCAATGAAGCCCATGTCATTTATTTCCTTGATGAAAAAGGCCATATTACCAGGAGAGAAGGCCGGAGTAATCCGGATTTAGATTTTAGTAAAGTTTGACCTGGGTATAATGAATAACGTTTTGTTACATAAAAGTGGCAATAAAGTGGGATGCTGGCCTACAGAACAGCAGGAATTCCTTTTAAAAGCAGCTCTCCTTCATGGAAAGGAAGCAAAGGATGCATGGGCTGCATGGCGCAATGCGGTTGATCTTGATAATATCGACCATGAATCACAGATGCTTCTGCCTTTGCTTTACCGTAATCTATCATCGTTGGGCATAAAAGATCCCAATATGAACAGGTATCAGGGAGTTCAAAGGAAAACATGGGCAAAAAACCATTACTTTTTTCATGAAGTCGAGAATCTCCTTCGGGAATTTAATACTGCCGGCATTAAGACCATGCTGCTCAAAGGTTTCGCGATGATCATTTTATATTACAAAGATTATGGTCTTCGCCCGATGGGGGATGTAGATATTCTTGTTCCTGTTGAAAAAGCGAAGGAAGTCATTCAGATTTTATTCAATCAAGGATGGAGGATCCAAAAAGATTCAGGACCCTCATTCACTGAAGAATATCCGGCATTAATCGGTGAAAATCATTTTGAAAACACCCAGGGTCTCCTGCTTGATGTTCACTGGCATTTGTTGGAGGAATGTGCATATGCTGGTGCGGATGATGATTTTTGGATGGAATCTGTTGAGGCCAATATCCACGGGAATCTGACTGTTAATGTGCTGAACCCGACAGATCAGTTCTTCCATTTAGTTGTGCATGCGATGCGTTGGAATTTACAGCCTTTGGTACGCTGGGCGGCTGACGCAATGATGATCCTGAACAATGAGCATGATATTGACTGGAAAAGGATTATTTCACAGGCTAAGAGCCGTCGGTTGATACTACCTGTAAAAAACGGGACTACTTATCTGCATGATTTATTGGGGGCACCCATACCTGACCATGTGCTGAATGAAATACAGAAAATCTCGATTTCTCCGTTTGAATACCATGAATTTCGTTTTAAAAACCATTCAGGAAAATTGTTTGAAGGGCTGGTTGGAACATGGTTCCGGTACAGAAGGGTGGGAAACAAAAAATCTTTTGCTGGCCTTCTATGGGGATATTTAGAGTTCATTAAATATTATATGGAAGTAAAACATTTTTGGCAGTTACCTGTTCATATTACTGCATACGGGCTAAGGAAAATCCGTTTCGTCTTTAAATACTGGTTAAACTGATCTTCTACGGTTGATCGGAGTCCTACTTTTGTAATGCTGAACCTTTTCAGCGAGGTATTTGGAATGCCGGAAACGTGCCACACAAAGTGATTTTGATTTGTCTTACTTTATTTATGCTGTCTGAACAACCATTCCATCATTAGAGGATCGCTATATGCTGCTAACCACGAAAAATGTCCAACTTCTGGATATAGTGTAAACCCTGCATGGGCTCCAGCTTTAGCTAACGCTTCAACCATATCAAGCGAAAAAAGTGAATTCACAGCTGCATCTTCCGATCCGTGAAAAATCCAGATAGGAATATGTGCTATTGAAGCTGCTTTCGAAACATCACCACCGCCACAAACCGGAACAGCGGCAGCAAATAAATGAGGATACCTTTCTATAGCATCAAATGTGCCAAATCCCCCCATTGAAAGCCCTGTAATATAGATGCGGGTAGTATCAACCGAAAATCTTTTTATTAACTGATGAATAAGTTCAATTACTAGTGCCATTGTTTTGGTAGGAGAAGGCCGAAGTCGCAATTCTCTTGTATAAGTATTTTCGGAAAAATTAGACCAGTCTTGATTTTTAGGGCATTGGGGGGCAATGACAAAAGCTGGATGCATAACCATCATTTGGTCTGTTGCAAAATTCATGACACCCCATTTTAACTGTGCCTCATTATCGTTTCCCTTTTCACCCGAACCATGTAAAAAAATAACGAGTGGATATTTGCGCAAGGTGTCATAATCTGGGGATAGTAGTCGATAATTCAGGGTATCCTCTTTACCATTTGTATACTTGTTAAAGCTGAATCGGGATGATGATTGAGCAAATGTGAAGTTTATACCTACATAAACGAATAGGGATAGGAATAAAAGAATTGATTTTACTTCTGAGTTTTTCATCATGGTTATAAATTATTCGTTAATCATTGCGATTGCTCTTATTAATGAACTATTTGCATTTTCAATATTCAGTGGTAAATTCGTTTTTCAATGCCTGGTCGGCTGCTGTAATAAATTCACTCACTTATCCTTGAATTTTAAGTCCAAGCGGATCAGAGAGTATTTTTCCGGGCACTCGTCAAAGAAAGTCGATCTGCCTTTTTAAATAGTCTTCTAGTTGCATTTCGCTCTTTATTCTTCCGATATCAAAATTATCGGATTCGATATGTAAAGGTACAGATTCCCTGAATGCTGTTTCATGATAACCAGCACATGGTAACGGTTGTTGCTGTCCAGGATAAGTTATTGGTGATGAATATCGCTAAACAACTCGCCGAGAATGATGCTTGTCATTTGTGAAAAAAAATGACAATTTTACCAAAGAATGTACGGATGACATTATAGACCCATTCTGCTTCAAGGGAAAGATCAGAACGCCGATAGCTGATAAAGATGGGATACATTTCAGAGGATATTGTAACAGACGCCTAATTTAAATGAAAAAAGGTTACTTCTATCTTTGGGACGGGAAAATTATATTATTCTGAAGGTAATGGAGTATTATGATATTTATCCGGGAATGTGATGGCTTAGACATTTTAATAGTTTTCTTCCTTCATACATGGAACTACTCAGAACTATTTATTTTGTTGCCCAAAACTTGTTCAATCTATTTTTTCAATAGATTTGCTATACTCGATTTGTTTAAGTTCGTCAAGTTCACCAGCATCGAAACCAAATAAAAATAATATGGGGAACAGTAAAAACCACAGTATACTTAAAAGAACAGTACCGAGAATGAATCGGTTGATCGTTCTTTTAATTAGCCTGGAATTTGTTGTTCCCAATAATTCTTCATCGCAACATTTTACGAAAGTCTATTCAGGAACAAAATCGGATATCCGGAAAATAGTCATGAGAAGCAACCAGGAAGGATATTTTCTTACAGATAGAATATTCGCGATGGAAGGGTACGAATGGAAAAAGATGGAATTCCCGGAAACCAGGAAGACTGATAATTTCTTTCCTCTGTCTTCCAGTGATATCTGGTTTAGCGCTGCCCTTGAAACCAGCTCATCCATGCTGTATCACTTTCACGGAGGTATCATTGAAAATGTCAGGTTACCTTTTTCAAACCGCATATCTTCAATCTTTTTTCCTTCGAGAAACCTGGGATTCTTTTCAGGGTTCTCCGATGTTGCGATCTGGTCCGATGGCGCATTCACTAAATTACATCCATTACCGGTTGGGGACTATATAAGAAAGGTTTTCGGATGGTCTATTGACAGATTTTACGTGTTGGACAATGAGGATAAATTATTTGTTTTTCAAGATAACAAATACCGGCGACTTTTACCAGGCATGAAGGTCCAAGATTTTCAATTTATCACTGCGGATTATGGATTTGTGTTGAGCGGGGACGAGATCATTGAAATAAGTGGTTCAGAAATCAGGAAGATCTGTGAAGATGTTAAAATCAAAAATGCCTCGAAGATTTATATTTCGGACAACCATGAGATATGGTTAATCGGTAATAAAGGGCTTATTTTGTTTCTTAAAAACCACAAGCTTAAGGAGGTGACATATGGTGGCATTGAGACACTGAATGATCTGTCATTTACTCCAGATCATGATATCTGGATTGCGGGTGATGGAGGTGTGCTCTTATATAGTGGTAGCAAAAAAATTCCTCAGTATGGGGAAACCTATGCCGGCTTCTCTGCTCATAAACTCATCCATTACGGGATTGATGTGGACAATGAATATGGCGTGGCCATCAATGATTTTAACGAAGATGGCAAACTTGACATTTTCACGGTTTGCATTTACAACATGAACCGGATGTATATTAATCGCATCGATCCAAATAACGGATTGCCGATAGAAAGAAGTTTTTCCCAGGAGGGAACGGAACGCGGAGCATCAGGAATGATGAATGATAAAAAATCCGGGAGTCCTCCCCATCTGAAATTGGGTGTAGCGGTTGCCGATATTGATAATGACGGGGATCAGGATATCTATTTACCATCCCTGAATTCCAGGAATAATCTGTTGCTGAACAAAGGAAACGGATTTTTCAGGAACGTCAGCGATCAGAATGACCGTGCCTGTGATGACTTGAACCGATCAAATATGGCCGTGTTCGCGGATGTGGACCTGGATGGTGACCTGGATCTTTTTGCAACCAGTGAAAGGGGGTCGAATAAGCTCTACCTCAACGATGGCACCGGGCATTTCAGGGATGTTACAGAAAGTGCAGGACTTACATCGAATGGAGGAGGAATGTGCGCTTCTTTTTCTGATGTGAACAATGACGGGCTTCCTGATCTTTGTGTTTCTTCCTGGTACACCGGGAACAAGATATATCTGAATGAAACCCGGAATGGAAAAGTAAAATTCCGGGATATAACAAGTCTCACAGACCTATCGAAATCGCCACCTGCAAAAAGCAATGCCGTCGTATTTGGAGATGTTAACAATGACGGGTATCCTGATCTGTTTATTGCTAATCGCAATTCCTCTAACAAATTGTATTTGAATAACGGGAAAGGTATTTACAAAGATATTACTGATCAGTATTTCGATCATAAGGTCTACTTGAGCAATGGAGCTGTATTTGCTGATTTTGATCTGGATGGGTTCCTGGATCTCTATGTTACCAATGTTGGAGAAAATGTTCTTTACAGGAACATCAAAGGGAAATACTTTGAAGATGTGACCGGCAAGTTTGGCGCTGAACTAAGCGGTTACTGCACAGGTTGTGCCACTGGTGATATCGATGGGGATGGGGATATTGATCTGTATGTAGCAAATTATGTTAATGGAAGCAGTACTTTATTTGTCAATAAGATTGAAAAAAGGAACTCGGTGACCTTTAAGGTACATGGAACCCGCTCGAACAGGGATGCTATCGGGGCAAAGGTTTTTCTGTACGTCAAAAACCCAAAGGGTAAAAAAGATTCTCTTGCCGGGTTTCAGGAAATCAGCGGAGGCAGCGGGTATGGTTCTGTTTCTTCAAAAGATGTCATTTTCGGACTTGCCCCCGGATTGAAGTATTTAGCCCTGGTCAAATTTCCGGCATCAGGAATTACAATCAGAATATCAGAGGTCCGGGCAGGAACGATCATCCGGGTCAATGAGGAAGAGGGGTTGGCAGGACAATTTACTACCATTAAAAAAGCAATTATTCGCTTCTTTACGGATCGGGAAATCCGGGGGGAAATCCTTAAGTACATCCTCATCATCATTATCTTAGCCTTTTATTTACATGTTCATCAAAAAGGTCCCTCCTCTATCAGAATATTAAAGTGGTCGGTGACCCTGTTTTTATTTGTTCTTTTTATTGTGATCAATCAGATTTTCCTGTTTCATTCATCCGTCATCCTGTTTTTTCTATCTCCTGCAGTTGTCATTTTAGGGTTGATCCTGCTGCATCTTGCTTCAGAAAGGATCCTTTTGAAGTATCTGTCGGAGAAAGAAAAACTCGATTTGAGGGAAAAAATCTCCCGCGACCTCCATGATGATCTTGCCTCCACACTTGGGAGTATTTCAATTTACTCAAACACATTGAAAAACTTTGACAGCCCGCCTGACAGCAATCAACACAAGCTTTCATCAAAGATTGAGGAACTGGCGCGGGCAGCCATGCAATCAATCTCGGATATCATCTGGATGACTGCGCCTAAAAATGATTCCCTGCAAAGGCTGCTTACCAAAACGACGACTCTCATGTCAGAGGTTTTAACGGATAACCAGGTTGGGTTTCATGCTAAAACCGATATGCCCGAAAGCGAGATTATGTTACCCGTGAAACTGAGAAATGATGTTTTTCTGATCCTCAAGGAAGGATTGCATAATATTATTGCCCACTCGGAGGCGAAGAACGTTACCCTTCAAAGCTGGATAAAGGAAAAGGTATGCAAAATCATACTGACGGATGACGGACACGGGTTTTCGGAAAAAGAATTAAAGATAAGTGGTTCTCACGGGAATGGGTTGGTGAATATGCGAAGAAGAGCTTCCGAATCATCCATTTTACTGACTGTCGATTCTGAACAGGATAAAGGCACCAGGATTGAACTCTCTTTCAGGATATGACCCAAATGGGCTATTGGATTAATCAGAAGCATTTCATTTATTTGTAGAAAATTTTTCATGCAAATATCGGTCGGCATCGTTGAGGATCATGCAGCATTCAGGCAAAGCCTGGTTTTCCTTATCTCATCCTTTTCAGAATATAAAGTGGAATGGGCATTTGCTTCTGCAGAAGAAGCCTTGAAAAATCCTACCGTAACCGATGTGCTGCTGTTGGATATCAATCTGCCAAATCTGTCGGGAATCGATGCAATTCCATTATTTAACGAGCGATTCCCCGGGCAGAAGATCATGATGCTCACAATACAGGAAGATGAAGACAGTATTCTGAAAGCCATTCGAAACGGAGCAGACGGGTACATCCTTAAAAAAACCAGCCCTCCGAAGATCCTCGAAGCTATCCAGCAGGTTTATGAAGGTGGAGCAGCGCTCACACCGATGGTAGCCAAACAGATCCTCAAATTATTTAAACCGGTAAAAGTCACCGGCGACACGCAGTTTGACCTGACACCGAGGGAAAATGAGATCCTGAACCTCATTGTACAGGGAATTGCCAATAGTGCTATCGCCGATAAACTCTTCATCAGCTTGCAGACAGTACGAAATCACATTAAGAAGATCTACGAAAAACTGCAAGTCCATTCCAAGGCCCAGGCCGTGGCCAAAGTACTCAAAAATAAGATCGGGTGAAACCAAAATGACCTATTTGGACTATTGTTTCCATTACGCGGACTTTCTAATTTGGCTGCGAATTTATATTTCCTTAAATTTTGTTATAAAACTGATTTAATCCCATATAGTATGAAAAAAATTTTATTTACCCTGATTTTTCTAATGGGCATGATTATTCTGGTTATGGTCTCCTGCAAGAAGAAGGAGTCATCACCTGATATTCCAGTGGATCCCTGGAAGGTTATAATAACAAAAACCGTTGGTTCGGCCGGAGGAACCCTGGATGCAGGTTCCATTAAGTTTACTCTACCCGCAGGTATATTCACTAAAGACTATTCCCTGAGTATTTATTCCACTACCCAGACTATTTTGGGCAGTGGTCAGATTTCACCCAGCTTTAAGATCACAGGGCTGCCGGAGGAATTTGAAGGGATCCTCCCGATCAGTGTAAAGGCAACAGGGGCAATCGAAGACGAGTTTTATCTTGCTGCTGGAGTTCTCCAGTTTGCAAGAAGTTACAGTGATACAGTCTATGCCCTGTCGTATTTCCCTGCAACCGATTCGGCTGGTTATGTTCAGTCAGCGATTAAGGTGGTAAAACCGAACAAGGAGGTTAAAAAGACGGGAGGATACGATCCGAAATTGGAATATATTTCCCACGGCACAGTAATCATCGTAGTATCTGGCAGTGAGGACTATTATGATTCTTCAAATTTTCATTTTCATGTGGTTTATTCTAAACCCGGAGTAACTTTGGCTCAGGCAACAATGCTTGGTGAAGCACTGGAAACCTCCCTGGTGAAATATTATAGTATGGGATTTGACATTTCCAAACTGAGCACCAAATATCCGATTCCTGTAACTTTCAGGCAGTTTCAAGGATCACCGATCCCTTTTTGGGGGGATAATGTGAATGAGTATGGATCTTATACAACATCAGCCTTGTACCTGTCGCCCAGTTATGATTTTAATGTTCTTAAAATGAGTGAAATATACGGTATATCAACGATTGCCGGCCATGAATGTTTCCATATGATTCAATCGCTTTATAATACAGGAGGCGAACTGAAAAATTGGCTTACCGAAGCAACAGCAACCTATGTGGAAGAGTTATTCTATCCCTCAACGGACTATCTGCCCAATGAATTCAATTCACATATGACAAGATCTTTCCTGGGCATGGAAGCGGGTGCAACCTGGAGTGACCCCTCAGAGGGGGTAGGACATGCTTCATCTTTTCATGGGTATGGCATGGCGGACGTCATCAAATATATTTGCAATTTTGATCCTGGTGCACTGAAAAAAATGATTCTGGATATTGATAAAGATGTTCACCCGGTAGAGGCTGTGCTGAATGCCGGTTCTGCTATTCCCGGCTGGAATGGCCCTTCTGTATGGGCTGCCTCGTTTAATGCCTTACTCATGAGACAGATCTATAGCAAAGTATCGGAAAGAGCTTTTATTGCAGGGAATTTTTATACAGAAACCCCGTTAGGCAAGACGGTAACCCTGGACGCCTCACAAACAGAACCTGTAAAGGTCTCCTATTCCATGCCTGATCTTTCAGCTTCTCTTACAAGGATTAATCTGGCTGGGGTTTTCGATGCTTCGGCAGAGTTGAAAATTTCCAGTCAAACAACCGGAGATACTTCTGATCTCACTTACGGTCTCTACTATTTTATTGATAGATCTATGGGTCTCGTGCTCGAAGGTTCACCTTCCTGTGGGACAAAGTTAAAAGACCTTAAAGATGCAGGGTACAGTATTCTTCTACTGACGACTAACAAAAGGCATTATGAGCCATATACATCCACCACAAAGGTGGACCTTAACATTGAAAAAAACAATACTGTGTTTTTTATTGGTCAGCATTATGGAGGAGGGATCATTTTCTGTTTTGATGATGCTACACACCAACACGGATGCATTGCAGCTCCTAACGACCAAAGTTCCGGAGCGACATGGGGCTGTAAAGAAACCGAACTTGGAGGCACAGATCCACAATATGGCTTTGGGCAGGCAAATACGCTGGCTATTATAAACAGATGCAGCGAAGCAGGCATTGCAGCCCGAATTTGTAATGATCTAGTGCTGAATGGATACAGCGACTGGTATTTACCATCACTGGGGGAACTGATAAAGATGCATGAGGAAAAAGATGTGATTGGTGGTTTTACTGATGGACGCTATTGGAGTTCTTCCGAGGATGGTGCGTACCTCGCTCGCGGCTATGATTTCACCACTGATTGGACGGAATTTCTCAAGGAGTACATGATGTATGTGCGTGCAATCCGGCATTTTTAATTAATCGTTAAACTATTTACGACTGGAAAGGTGACTAAAGGAGATCGGTCAGGAAGCTATGATTGAAACCTATGCTCCGATACGATAGGCTCCCCCGTTTCGAAACTTCATTATGCCAGGCATCTCGTAACTGTGTTCTTTCTGATAAAAGGCCGGAACAGAAACTAAAACAGCAGTCAGAATGATAATATTGGTTGCAACATTTTCATTTTCACTTATTTAGCACCTACTCTTTGAGCGTTCTGATCCCGAATATACAGCCGGCAGTTCCTACGCATGGTACCGAGTACCTGGCAGCTTACACGTTTTTTTAGTTCATAGCAGCCTGTTTCGTTCCTTACATCTTAATGATCTTCACTTCGGTTCTCCTGTTGAGCTGATGACACGGGCAATCGCCTGTTGAACCGGTAGGACAGCCTGCAACCTTGGTGCAATCCTCTATCAGATGCCTCTTCCCATATCCCTTGGCTGTGATCCTGTCTTTGCTGATTCCTTTCCCGATGATATAGGCAACTGCGCTTTCGGCACGGCATTGTGATAATTTGTCGTTGTAAGCATCGGTACCTCTCTGGTCAGTATGAGAAGAAAGTTCGATTTCCATTTTTGGGTATTTTTGCATCAGGTCTGTCAAACGGTTTAACTCAACAGAAGCATCTTTGCGGATGTCACATTTATCGAAATCGTAGTAAATGGGCAGAACAAAGATCTGGTCCGGTTTTAATTCTTCCACACACAAAATCAGTTTTACGTATAACGTCTTGCTGCGATTTAGCCCTTTTGTAGTAATTTCCTGGATGCCGGAAAAATATCCTTCTTTATTTCCCACAATGGAATAATCGGTGTTTTGTTCCAGATTGAAACTAAATTTACCTGTCTCATCCGAAACAGCAGTTTCAACATTTCCTATCGTTTTATTCGTCAGTTCAATATTTACATTACTGATGGGTTTGTCCCCGTTTTTACACTGAACGGTAACGCCTGCCAAGATGAACTTCAGGTCTTTCAGTAAAAGTTCCTTATAGATTGATTTTCCGCGCTTGTTGAATTCTTCTTTGTCGATCAATGCTTTATTGGTTAGCAATTCGCCCTTTACACCGGAAACCATATAATCTCCGGGTACCACATTTGCGAAGGTTACTTTCCCGTTAGGTTCTGTTTTCTTGGTCAAAAGAACTGCTCCTTTTTTGTCTCTGAGGCTCACATCAACATCGGCTACCGGGATAGAAGTCAGGGAATCTTTTACCAGCACGATGATGTCTTTGGTTTTTCCCTTAGGGGCAGCCGGCACTACTCTGAATACGACCCCTATGGAAGCAGAGAAGTGGTTTACGTTCATGGTCTTTGGATGATAGCTGTCCAAATGATTTACTCCGTCAAAGTAGCGGTATCCGTTTAATGTTCCGTCTGACCTTAAGAAATTCTGAGGATCTTTGTATTGAAAGAGGAAGTCGGCATCGTCCTTG
>Ga0187861_10002525_pt1 | contig 17022 bp, 12 predicted proteins | sample June2016WEW_10_1_3_FD_132986 | JGI IMG/M metagenome (GOLD analysis project Ga0187861, IMG submission 132986) | Peatland microbial communities from SPRUCE experiment site at the Marcell Experimental Forest, Minnesota, USA - June2016WEW_10_100 | ecosystem: Environmental > Terrestrial > Soil >...
ACTACAGAGTCAACCATGTTCCCAGACTCGTGGCGGCCGCAGACATCGAATCCAGATACGGCTATCGCAAATTCCGACTCCTGTACCCCTTCTATAAATCCTACAAACCGTTTCTCAGGCTGTTCCGAAAGATCGCTACGCGATTGGGAGCCTGAGGATCGCCGCGAATTTCGAGAATCTACGGGCACAATAGATTGGCGCTTGATCCGCTTCTATAGCGAAACTCACCGGCTACATTGAAACCTGAAACCGGGGACGCTACCCTGTTTTTGAGTTTTATGGTCCACCCGTGAATGGAAGCTCCGGGGGATGGATTCCGGCAAAACATGGTAGTGTCCCTAGTTTCCTGGTTTCCCAGCCCCTCTATGTGCCCGGATCGGGCATCTTCTGGGACAGGGCCGTGAGGAATCCGGACTCCGGCGGTGATCCGTACTTTTGCGCCAGATGGACCTCCGACCATGCGCCCGCGTAGTCGCCCTGGGTAAACAGCAGTGTCGCCAGGCTCGAGTGCGCCACTCCGCAGTCCGGTTTCATTCGAATCACTTCTCGGTACTCCAGCACAGCGCCCGCTATATCATGCTTGTTTGACAGAGCCTCCGCCAGGCTCAAGCGCGCGTCGATCGACGACGCATCTATCTGCAGGGCACTCTGGAAATGTCTTATAGCCTCGTCGGTGCGTCCGGATGCCAACAGTACCTGCCCTAGATTGGTCTGTGTCTTTATGTCGTTCGGTTTGAGTTGAATCGCCTTCTCAAACTGGGCTGCCGCGCCCCGGACGTCGTTTATCTGATACAGTACGACGCCCAGATTGTAGTACGAGTCTGCGTTGTCCGGGTCAGCCTTGATCGCGATCTGAAACTGCTGGATAGCTTCTTTCGGCCTGTTCAGCCGCTCAGCCAGTTCGATCCCGAGGTTGAGCCGTGCGGCAACGTAATCGGGCCAGATGCGCAAGGCCTCGTTGTATTGGCCCATGGCTTCCTCGACCTGCCCAGCGTCCTCCAGCGCCAGTCCGAACAAGTTGTGCATGAGATAGTTGTTCTTGGTGCACTCAACGGCCCGCCCGAATAGCGACAGGTCATCGTGCCAGTACCCGATCTGAGTGTGAGTGCACGAGGCCAGGACCACGACAACCACGATTGAGGCGACTACCAACGGGAGTCCAGGGGTGTAAGGTGTTTGGGGATGGGTGTTAGGGAACTGCGGATCTCCATTTCGCCCTTTTTCCCTTTCTCTCTTTCTCAGGAGATCGGATATTCCCCACGCAATCATAATGAAAACACCAAGCAGTGGCACATACGTATATCTGTCCGCGAGCGCTTGGTATCCGACCTGGACGAGTCCGATCATGGGGATGAGAGTGATTATATACCACAGCCATCCCGCGATCAGATACGGCCGTCTGTCGCGCTCTCGGACGACGACGAAAGTGATCCCCGCGAGCAGAACAAAGGCCCCGAGCACCTGCCACACCGGCAGAAGCTGCAATGGATGCGGATACAGCACGGCCAAGTTCCGCGGCCACACCATCTTCAGGATATACGTCACATACGAAACCAGCGCGTTTTCGATTCGGACACCGATCGGGATCAGCTCCAGAGGCCTCAGTGACATTCCCCGACTCTGAGCGATAATCGTAACAATGCTGGAAGCGACGGACAGCACAAACAGCGGAACCTTCTCCAGCACGAGCCGCGCGAATCCCCTCTGCAGTCTTCTAAGCGGCCAGAAATCCAGCAGCAAAAGCACGAAAGGCAGAGTCACCGCCATCGGCTTTGTCATAAGCGCGAGCGCGAACACTCCAGCGACCAGTAAGTACCGGCGCCGGTTTGGATGGTCCACGTACAAAACATATGCCATGGTGCAAAGTATCCAGAAGAGGGTGCAGAGCACGTCCTTTCTTTCCGCCGCCCAGGCGACCGACTCCACGTGCAGCGGATGAACCGCAAACAGCGCCGCCACGAACGCGCTTTGCCACCGTGACTTGGTCATCTTGAGCAGGACCAGGAACAGCAGGATCGTGTTCGTGATGTGAAGGGCCAGGTTGATCGCATGGTGTCCGGCCGGGTTCAGGCCGAAGAGTGTGCAGTCGAGCATATGAGACATCCACGTCAGCGGATGCCAGTTCCCGCCATAACCCACGTTGAACGCCCAGATCAGGTTCCGTGCGTTGATGCCGGTAACGACATTCGGGTTTTCGACGATGTACCGGGTATCATCGTAGTTCACGAACTGGTTTCGCCAGAGCCCCCAGAACGCGATCAGCGTGATCAGCGCCAGCACCGCGCAGATGAGAGCGGTGTTTCGGAGGTCCGCTCCTCCCGCCGCTGTTCGGGCATCTTTTCCGCCAGTTCCTCGATGATCTCCGGGTCGGGCTTTGCTCCGCAATTTTGACACAGGTGTAACCCCTTACACGCCTCTGCGTAGTGATTCGTCGCAGTCCGCTGGTCACGCTCCGACAGCCATGAGGGGGTCTCCCTTATTAATGGCCAGCGAGGAGACAAGAAACAGCACGCGTCCGTCGGCCGGGCTGGCGGCGGATTGAAGGACCTTTCCCTCATAGTCTTTCACGGAACCCAGCCCCTGTCCCTTTTTAACGGCTTCGCCAACTGCAACCGACGGGTACCAGAAACCATCCTGGTCGCTGCGAAGCCAGAGAAACTGGTCAAGCAGGGTACAGGGCACGGATTTAGGCTCGGGGCCTTCGATCATCTTCAAATGCCGCATGAGGCGGTTTAGCCCGTCCGTGTGCCGTGTGACTTCCTCGGCGGGCCATATGCCCTGTCCGCCGGCTTCGGCGAGTATCGAGGGAATGCCGGCTTGCGCCGCGGATGCATATGCGGATCCGGGAGTCTCGCCGCGCACGAGATAATGAATTCCGAACACCCTGGCCATGTCCAGAGAGGCCTGATCCACCTTTTCATTTCCCGAGCGAAAGTAAATGGTGAAAGGGATCAGTGCTTCGATCAGATCGCCGCCGTGTAAATCGACGTAGTAGTCGGCCTGTTTCAACACGTTCTGAAACACCCAATGTGCGACCTGTTCAGAAGCGGTTCCGCCGGAGTTTCCGGGAAAAACCCGATTCAGGTTCTTGCCGTCCAGCGGGCAAATGTAGATGGAACGGGCGCTGAAGCCGGGCACGTTCAGGATGGGGACTACGAGAACTCGGCCGCGCAGCTTATCAGGAGCGAGGCTGCGTCCCAAATCGAGCGCCGCTGCTATGCTGGCGTATTCGGCGGCATGAACACCGCCCGTCACCACGAGCGTGGGACCGGGCCGAGCGCCATGGATGAGCCACATTGGGAGCGAATAGGTTTGGTCCTGCAAGGCAATCTTGTTGACGCCAAACTTCTTTTCTCCGGAAGATGCAGATAGCGAACCGACGGACAGTACCTGGTTTGACATGAGACTTCTCCTTTTGAGGCAATGTTCAACGATAACCGCAAAGTCAGGGTCACCTAAGACCTGATCGTTTCCAGGCCGTGGCCACGGGGGCCGGTCTCCACCCGTCGCAGCCACACTGCGAAGATCAACGCGAGCACTCCGACGATGGAAAACATCCACATGCCGGGCCGATAACCCGCGGGATTGGACGAACTCGCTGCCCAATGGTCGTTCGACCAGCCGATGAGCAGATTGAAACCAACGAGCCCGAACTGCTGTATGGCATCCATCAAGCCATAGGCAAAGCCCAGACGCGCAGGCTCGACGACATAGGCGATGCACGGCCACATTACGGCTGGGACCAGCGCGAATGCAATCCCCATGATCGCCATGGGAATCGCGAGCGGGATGTCGGCGTACGCCAGCATCAGGTACACTGGAAGAAGCAGAATTCCGCCGAACATCATAAAGAGAGACCGCCTCGCGACGCGATCTACCAGATGGCCGAAAAGCGGCGTGCCGATCATCGAGAAGAAGGGCAACATTCCGACATATAGCGACGCAGCGCGCGGCGTTTCATGCCGCGCTTCGATCAAAAACTTTTGCGCGAAGGTCAGAAAAGGGAAGATGCCCGAATACCATGTGACGCACATCGCGACGATCAGCCAGAACGACGGATTGAACTTGAACGCTGCGCGGAAGCTGACCTTTCGAGGAGGTTCCTCGTCGCCCAGGTCGTAGCGCCGCTCCCCGCGAGATTCAAGGATCCAATAGAGAGTCGCTCCGATGACACAGAAGCCGCCGAAGCCTATCGAAACGAACAACGGCCACTGCCAGTATGCATAGGCCGCGGCGGCCCATGCCGGAGATACCTGAGCGCTCAGCGACCCGAAGCGCTCGATCGTCGCCTTGACGCCGTAACTCAAACTGAGTTCTTTGCCACGGAACCAGCGCGCGTTGCCTGCGATCGTAGCAATAGCAAGCGACTCGGCGCCGACTCCGACGATGAGGAGGCCAGCCGCCATGACGCCGAGCCGTGGAGTAAGAGCCGTCACGACAAGACCCGCGAAAGTAGTGGCCCCGAACAAAAAGACCGATTTTTTTGCGCCGATGCGGTCGATGATGATGCCGGACACCAGCATCATGAAGATATTCGGGAAACTGTAAATCGCCTGCAGCAGGCCGATGTCGGAATCCGAAAAGTGGAGCTGGCGGTGGAACAGGGGCGCCAGCGGTCCTATGCAGTCGAACGCGTAGTAGCTGCCGTACACCGCCATGCTCATGGAGAGGAGCACGGCCCAGCGGTAGGGGCGCGTCGGTTCCGGTTTCATTCTTAAGCGGTGGCTTCCCGGGTCGCCGAACGCAGCCAAACCCTACCTCCTGGAACGGCGCTCACTATAGACACCGCTACCCGGGAAGTCAACCGTCGCGAAATTGGGAATCGTCACCTTTTTTCGCCGGGAGAATCCCAGCAGATTCGGGAAGGGATGGCGAAAAAAGGTGACGATTCCCAATTTCGCAAGCAGATTGATTTATGAGTGTTTTGCCAGGGAGATGTAGTCTAATATCATTCGCAATTCCAGATCTTGTTCTGCCAAGGGTGCGCCCTGGCAAAGATTTGCATCTGGAGAGAGGGGCCCATGGACCTTGCATTAATGATCAAGATGGCGCGCGGTTTGGAACCGGCAGACATTCTGCTGGTGAACGGACGCCTGATCAACGTGTACACGGGAGAGATTTATCCTACCGACATCGCCATGGCTCACAGCCGGATCGTCGGCATCGGCAAAGGTCTTGCTGCAGGAGAAGTGATCGATCTGCAGGGCAAGTATGTGTGCCCGGGTTTCACCGATGCACATGTGCACATTGAAAGCGCCATGGTGCCTCCGTATGAGTTCGCCCGGGCAGTCGTGCCCCGCGGGACCACTACCGCCATCATCGACCCGCACGAAATCGCCAATGTCCTCGGGCTCGATGGGATCCGTTTCATGTTCGATTCCGCGAAATACAACCCCCTTTCGATTTTCGTGATGATGCCTTCATGTGTGCCCGCGACCGATATGGAAACCGCTGGAGCTTATCTGCGCTGGTACGACATCGCTCCGCAGCTGCATGACGATTGGGTGCTGGGACTCGGCGAGATGATGAACTACCGCGGCGTGGTGGAACTGGAAGAAGAGGTACTCAACAAGCTGCGCGGCTTTTCGAACGCCATCAGCGACGGCCATGCGCCGGGAATGACGGGACGCGAACTTGCTGCCTACGCGGCGGCCGGCATCGGCTCTGACCATGAGACCACCACGGTCGACGAGATGCAGGAGCGGCTGCGGCTAGGCATGTATGTTTTTATCCGCGAAGCTTCCAACGCCCGAAATCTCGCCGCCTTGGTCAAAGGGGTTACTGCGGCCAACAACCGCAGGATTTGCTTTTGCACAGACGATCGCGAGCCTTCTGACCTGCTATCCGAAGGCCACATCGATTTCATGATTCGCAAGGCGATTGCTGCCGGAATCGATCCGATCACCGCGATTCGCATGGCTACACTGAATCCCGCCGAGTACTTCCGTCTTCACGACCGCGGGGGAATCGCTCCCGGCAAGCGGGCCGACCTGGTGATTTTTGAGGATCTGAACGACCTTTATGCCAAGATGGTCTTCCGTGGAGGAAAACTAGTGGCGCGCGACGGCAAGCCCATTCCATGGGTTCGGCCCGCCAAACCCATTTTTCTTCGCTCTTCGATGAATCTCAGGAGCGACGGCGTGCACCTGAGGATTCCCGCAGCCGGCACCAAAGGGCGCATCATCGGCGTGATTCCCGATCAGCTCATCACAGAGCAACTGATCGAAGAACTGCCCATCCGGGACGGTGAAGTAGTCGCCGATCCCAGCCGCGACATCGCGAAGATCGCCGTAAACGAGCGCCATCTGGCTACCGGCAACACCGGCCTCGGTCTGGTGAAGGGACTGGGACTGAAATCCGGGGCCATCGCTTCCACGGTCGCCCATGACAGCCACAATCTGATTGTTGCCGGAATGGACGACGCCTCCATGATGAAGGCGATCGAAGCGGTCGTGGAAATGCGCGGCGGCATGGCGGTCGCCGAAAATGATCGAGTGCTGGCGCGTCTTCCTCTGCCGATTGCCGGATTGATGAGTGATCAGCCGATAGAAGTCGTGCGCGACCAGATGGAAGATTTGATACGTGCCTCGCGCTGCCTAGGTACGCAGCTTCACGATCCCTTTATGGCGATGTCGTTCCTGGCCTTGCCGGTGATACCGCTGCTAAAAATCACCGACAAGGGTCTTGTGGATGTCAGCAAGTTTGAGATCGTCCCGTTATTCGTGGAGTGAGGCGAGGCCGGAGGCGTCGGCCCATAAGCGCGAACTTAAACCACTGCGAACGATCCGGTTTTATGAAGCTGCTTACGCACCCATTCAGAAGACTAATGCCCGCGGCGATCCTCATGTTTTCCATCGCGATCATTGGGATCGTGGGATATGAAGTCATCGAACGTTGGACGTTTCTCGAATCAGCCTACATGGTCGTGATTACTCTGTTCACGATCGGATTTGAAGAAGTCCACCCACTTTCACCTCAGGGAAGGGTGTTCACGATCTTCCTGATTATCTCCGGTGTCGGCACCGCTGTGTACCTCGCGGGGCGGGCGGTGGAGATCATCGTGGAAGGTGAAATATTCGGGTATCAGAGGAAAAAAAGGATGGATAGAGAAATCGCTGGAATGAAAGACCATTATATTATTTGCGGCTTTGGCAGGGTCGGGCACGAAGTGGCGCAGGCTTTGCAGGCTTCAAAACTCCCTCTCGTCGTCATCGATCCCAAGCCTGGAACCGTGGAGGAATTAAAGCCCATGCAGATACCGACAATAGTCGGGGACGCCACATCCGACGATGTCCTTCTGCATGCAGGAATCCACAGGGCAAAAGGTCTGGTGGCATGCTCGGATTCGGATGTCGCGAACGTCTACGTGACCCTGTCGGCACGCGCCTTAAACACCAACCTTTTTATCGTGGCGCGCGCCGGTTTGCGCGACACGGAGAAGAAGCTGACCGTGGCAGGCGCCAACCGGGTGATTTCGCCATACTTCATTGCTGGCAGACGCATGGCTGCCATGGCCGCGCATCCGGTGACCAGCGATTTTCTTGATCTCGTGACTCACGGCGGCCAGGTGGAATTCAGCCTGCACGAAATCGAAATCCCGCCGGACTCGCCCCTGGATTCCAAGAGTCTCGGAGAAGCGCAGATTCGCGGGATCGCAGGGGTGACGGTTCTGGCCATGCGAAGGCGCGACGGCTCCTTTGATCTGCAGCCGAATCCTTCCTCGAAGATTATGAGCGGCGACATTCTCGTTGTGCTTGGGACTCTGGAACAGGCCGAACAGCTGGAAAAACTCATTCGTGGGACAGGTCGATGAAGATCGCGTTCATAGGAACTCATGGAGTAGGGAAAACGACGCTGGCGTACGAACTCTGCAACGAGCTGAAAAAGCAGAGTCTCGATGTCGGCTTCATCGATGAAATTGCACGGAGGTGTCCATTCCCGATTAACGAGGCCACCAGTCTGGAGGCCCAGACATGGATTCTGGCCACGACCATCGCGCGTGAGCTGGAACTGACTAAGATCTACCCCAATATCATCTGCGACCGTTCCGTGCTGGATAACTACGTCTACCTGCAGCACAAGTTCGGGCACATTCCCGAGCTTCACGGTCTTGCATCCTACTGGGTCCACACCTACGATTTGCTTTTTAAGGTTCCGTTCACGCGCAAATACCTCAATCCCGACGGAGTCCGGTCAACGGACTTGGAATTCCAGGAAGCGATCGAACATAAGCTCATCCGGCTCCTCGATGAGGACGGAGTTCTCTATCACGACCACGCGGAAATGAAGACCACCGTCGAGATCATCCTGGATCATCATCGCGTGTACGTCGGCCCGCTGCAGCAGCGCATTCCCGGCCTGTAGGCATTCCGCTGCGCTCATAAGTGATGGCCGGCCTGAGCTAAAGAGGCCTAAACCATACAGAACGACATGAATTCTGCCGTGTGCCTGGCCGTTGCATGTTATCTGAATTCCGTAAGACCCACATAATAATCGGGAAGCGATTGTTGGTGCCCGCCAATATGGTTTTGAGACCCGAAGGGCCGGCAATGAATAGGCCCGGCCGTAAGGCCGGGATAGGGATTGCAGAGAGATGGAGCGCCGAAGGCGCGGCACCTGAGATTTCAATAGTGCCGCGCCTTTGGCGCTCGATTTTTCATTCGGAATCTGATCCCGGCCTTACGGCCGGGCCTACGAACTTCCGGCCCTTCGGGCCTAAAAACTGTTGTTTAAAGACACCCCCAAATCTCGTTGCATGCCCGAGTTGGTCTTCCGCTTGCCGCATTACTAATGACGCCCTGTATAGTTCGCGAAAAACCTCCTTGCCGGCGCAGGATTCTACCGGAGGAGTGCGGGACAAAACTCTTCAGCTTCCCATAGCACTGGATGAGCAGTTTTCGGGTCACTTCACCGGGATCTCGAAGATGGTGGCGGTGGCGGGCGCCACTTCGAGCGCATTCCGGATATTATTCACAGCCATTTCCGTGAACTTGACGACAGGATCCTTCCCTGGGTCGTTGTAGGCCATGTCGTCCGGTCCTGTTAAGACCCAGGCTTTCCCTTGAGATGCAAGACTCGCTCCTGCGAGCGCGAATGCCAGGCGTTGAGTTTCGAATGTCGGATTGATGATGGAAATCGTAAGCGCCTTTCTGTCCTTGGTCCACATTACGGCGACATCCAGCGGTTCGGGCGCGCCCGTGACTTCGACCGGGATGGTCCCGAAGTGATGGCGATACATCGCCAGCGCTTCGCCGGTTGAGTCGAGAATCGCCGCGGTCTTGCTCGTCTTGATAGCCCCGATGACGTTGACGGTCTGGGCGTAACACGCCAGCGCGATGACATCAGTATCGCGGCTGTACTCGTTGATGCCTGCGGCAATGCCGAGCGCGTCGCGCAGAAAGTAGCGCGTGCCGAGCTCGCCGAATATGTGCGGGCCATACCAGAAATTCCATTCGTCCAGGGAAACGCGAATGTTCTTGCCTTGGATTTGAGGAATATTCTTAAGGTAATCGCGGTGCCCTTCGGCAATCGCACGAATGGAATCGGGGATCTGGCGCACGTGCGTCATCAAGCCGCCGCCATGATAATCCTGTCGATAAAAATGCTTGCTGTTGAGGTTGACGTAATCGGCGCAGTTGGCAAGAAGCTGTCTGTCCCAGTCGCTGTTGGGGCGGCTCGCCTCACCCGAGGCGATCAGTTTGATGGATGGGTCTACGGCAAGCACGGCCTGGGCGAATTCATTGTGTCTCTTGACGAATTCCGCGATGGGCACGTTGCCCAGCTGCCAGCTCCCGGACATCTCGTTTCCCACTGCCCAGTAAGTGCACCGGAACGGCTCCGGGTGACCGCTTTGCGCGCGCAGCTTACCCATCGGACTGTCGGGCCTGCCATTGACATACTGCACTTCCTCAACGGCGGAATCGACGCTGCCGAGGCCTGCATTGAGTGCGATGAACGACTGCGCACCCAGCTCCCTCAGAAATTCAAAATACTCGTGGATGCCGAAATCGTTATGCTCGATTCCGGTCCATGCGGGGTTCTTGCGCGGCGGACGCTTGTCCCGGTCGCCGAGCCCGTCCTTCCAGTTGTAGCCGCTGACGAAGTTGCCGCCCGGCCAGCGATAGATGGGCGCATCGAGCTGTTTAAGCTGCGCGAGCGTATCCTTGCGCATGCCCTTGACGTTGTCGTCGGGCATGAGCGACGGCGGGCCGATCAGAAACCTGCCCTTCCCCCTGCCCACAATTTCAAACGCGGCGTTGTCGGTCGAGGCTCCGGCCGTGTACTTCAATGGATATTTCTTGTAGTCCTTCGTGATGGCGGCAATTCTGATGATCTGGCGCTCGGTCGCGCCATTGCCCCAGCTGAGACTCACCTCAATAGGCGCGGCGGGAGCGTCGCCTGCCAAAATGACGTAACCGACGTAGCCCTTTCCAGCGACGACGCCCAAAGCGGACTGAGTGATGCCCTTGGCCGTGCCGTCGACGCCTAAGTCCACCTGTGGTGTGTGCTCGCCGACAAATGTGCTTTCCTTTACCATCGTGACGGCGCCGGCGCCGCCGGCCGCGCGCCAGGGCGAAGGAACGTTGACCCGGTCACTGCGCGTCTCGCCGACCGCGGAATAGAATTTGCGATCCTCAAGCATCTCAGCCCAGATGCCTCCGTAGATGCTGCGTCCCAAATGCTCGATGAACTGGCCGTAAATCAGGTCAGGCATCGGCTCGCGCGTTTTTGTCACGTCGATCGTCACGGTCGGTTTGAGTTCGCGCACTGCAACCAGATCCAGTTTCAGGTCGTCGAACCACGCCTTTCCTTGCGGCGCCGCGGCATCGGCGCCTCGGGCTCCGCGCGCTCCTAATGTAGCGGCGACGATCGCGCTGTCCTGCCCGTCGGTGTCGAAGGTGATTTCCACCTTGGTCCAATCCTGTGTGCCGCTGATCCTCTGGCCGGGTCCCGTGACTCTGACGCCGCGCACATCAAACCCGGCAGTTCGATCGGTTGTCGACGGCACGTCCTGTGTTTTGACCCATCCGGTCAACTTGTACGTCGCATACGGCTTGAGGAGAGTCTTGTTTACCCACGATACGCCGCTTGCCGAAATCATAAGGCTATGCGCCCCCGAGTGAGCGGTGTCCGAACCCACTTGTGCACTTGGAGCGGTGTTTGGACGAGGTGCCGGATCCACGGTCCAGTTTACGGGCTGATTGTTTGCATCCAGAGTCTCGATCGATGGATTGACGATCTCACCGACCGGCTGCTTCGGCCCAAGTGAGCCGGCGCCGAAGGCCAGACCGGCGATCAAGAATGCAACCGCAAACATGAATTGTTTCCGTGTCATTGGTTCTTCTCCCTCGATAGTTGAGCTGCGCTTTTTTGATAGCCGCGGATGTAATCGATCTCGTATTTCGCCGGTTCATGGCACCATCCGATTTGAGTCAGAGTGGTCAGGATCTTGCCTTTCGATCATGCGATCCGAATCTCAGAAAAATGCTAAACAGCTACCTTTGGGGAGCAGGATACCATCGGTCTCACGGGAAGTCAGCGTAGATTGAAATTGGGGTGCAATTGGGGGAAGCGAACGCCGCTTAGATAAGGGAAGGCGAAAAAAGGTAGCTGTCGCCAATTTCGATCCTGTAGTATGGCGCGGAAGCCGCAATTCGGGGCGTTCTGCAAACATGAGGCGAGAATCATATCGAGGCACGCGAGATGGGGTTTGCCTTGCGGAAGTGGTATTTTGATTTTCTTACCCCGCAGCAGCAGTACCTCTTCGTCTATTTTGCATACGTGCACATGTTCGGCGCGGTCATTCGATCCCTTACGATCCATTTGGCCGAGGCGAATGGGGGTTTCCGCCGCACGGTTTCTTTCCGGCCGCACCATCATGAGGATTGGATCGATGGAGACAACGCGCAGCACATTCGGATGCCGGAGGCAGAGATTGTCCTGTCTGATGCCGAAGCCGGCATCGCGCTGGAACGTCCGGAGTGTGCCGTCAATCTGAAATTCAGCCTGATTGGAAATACTTTTACAGATCCATTGATCATCTCCACCGGCGGCAGGCGGAGCATTACCTGGCGACCGATCGGCTTGCGCGCCGTAGTTTCCGGTGAAGCCAGACTGGGTGATAGGACCATCACAGTGCACGAGGTGAACGGGTACATGGATCATCTTTACTCGACCATTTTCCCGCTTTCGACGCCCGTGCGGACGTTGAATTGGGGTCGTATCCACCACGCGGGCGGCGATCTCGTGTACACCCATGCCGCGGATGAGGGCATGTCCCGGAAATGGTCGCGCATGTACCTGACCAATGAGAGCGGATTGATCGAAACCGCTCCGCTGGTGCTTTCCGTGCCTGCGGAGTCATCCTTGGATGCGCGCAATCCGTTGGTTTCGGATGCATACCTGCTCACAGGGCGCACCGATTCCCAGGCGATCCGTGTCCGAATCCAGCACGTCGAGGCAGTGCAACAGGGTGGGTTTATCGACCAGCAGGAACTGCCTTCCGCCGCGCGGCGCCTGCTGAAGCTTCTTACACGAGACCCGCACAGCACCAAGTTTCTGTCGCACGCGGAAATCGAGATCGAGAGAAGACAAGGGAAGCAGACCTGGCAGGATGTGCCTTTGATCAACGAGGTCGCTCGGCTCTGAGAATCGACCGGCGCCCGGGATCCTGTGGCTGGTCGGGCGGGGCATATTCATGCCGAACGAAAACGATGGCGAGGATGACGATGGCAACGCATTCCGAGGCGGATGAGTCGCATCGAACCCTGGGGGTCATTTTTTACGGAACCCTGTTCGTCATCATACTGCCTTTCCTGCTCGTTGTTTGGGCGAGCGCGGCGGCTCCGAATGTCGCGCTCCCGTCCATCCATTCGACAGCGATCGGGACTATCGCTGCAATCAGCGGCAGTCTCCTGCTGATATGGGGCATTGCTTCGCTCTTCGTCTACGGGAAAGGAATGCCGATGAACGCCTATCCGCCGCCGTTCTACGTGGTGCGAGGCGCCTATCGGTGGCTGCGCCACCCGATTTACACGGGTTTTGCGCTGCTGTGCATAGGAATCGCGCTGTTCAAGGGATCGGCCAGCGGTTTGTGGCTCGTTTCTCCGATCGTCATCCTCGGGTGCATCGCGCTCGTGCTCGGGTACGAATCGATGGACCTGACGGAGCGCTTTGGGGAATCTCTGCCTGGCCCAATTCTGCATTTCCCGGCACCCACGGCAATTGCGCCCACGATCGCGGAGCGGCTGTCCGTGTACTTTCTGGTGCTGCTTCCCTGGGGCATACTCTATGAGGCGCTATCGGCTCGCGGGATTCCGTCCGATGCAGTCGTTGCCTACCTGCATTTCGAGAGAAACCTCCCGGTTTTGCCATGGACCGAGCTGCTTTACTGCAGCACCTATCTCTTCGTGCTTCTTGCGCCGCTGGTGGCGTCGACAGGCAGAGTCCTGCGCGCCTTCGCGATACGAGGCGGCGTTGCGACTTTACTGATGCTGCTGTTGTTTCCGTTGATACCGGTGATCGCTCCCCCGCGTCCTTTTATCATGGGCGGGTTCTGGGGAATGCTCCTTGATGTTGAACGAAATCTGGACACGCCCGCGAATGCGTTCCCTTCGTACCATGTCGTTTGGATTCTGATTGCCATGGCGGTCTATGCGCGGAGCATGCCTCGTTTGCGCCATTTATGGTGGATGCTCGGCGGCGCGATCAGCCTCAGTTGTGTTACGACGGGAATGCACTCGATCGCAGACATCCTGGCGGGTTTTTTGCTTTTTCTTGCCCTCGCAAACCTGCGTACTATCTGGGAGGCAATCCGGAGAGGCGCGGAGCGGGTCGCCAATTCGTGGAAAGAGTGGCGCTGGTGGAAGGTTCGCATCATCAATCACGGGTTCTACGCTGGAGTCGGTTCCTTCGCCGCGGTAACAATCGCCGGCATGATAATCGGGGACCGGTATGCCGGCGCTGTCCTCCTGGTCGCATTTTCCGCCCTCATCACTTCCGGGTTGTGGGCGCAGTTCATCGAGGGATCGCCGACTCTTCTCCGTCCTTTCGGCTACTATGGCGGAGTCCTGGGCGTGGCGATAGGATCTTTCCTCGCTGTGCCCGTTTTTGGGACCGATCCCTGGCTTTTGCTGGCTGCATTCAGTGTTGCAGGTCCTTGTGTGCAATCCATGGGCAGGTTGCGGTGTCTCGTGCAAGGCTGCTGCCACGGCAGCCGGGCACCCGTTGGACATGGCATCGTCTACCGGCATCCCCGCAGCCGCGTCTGCCGTCTTTCCGATCTGGGCGGCGTGCCTGTCCATCCTACGCAGGTCTATTCGATTCTCTGGAACGTCGTGATCGCCGCGATTCTGACGCGGCTCTGGTTTTCTCATGCAGCTGTGTCGATGGTCTGCGGGCTTTACCTCATTCTGACGGGACTCGGCAGGTTTGTCGAGGAAGCCTACCGGGGCGAACCGCAAACGCGGAGTTTCGCCGGCTTGCGAATCTATCAATGGCTGGGAATCCTCAGCATTTTTGTGGGTGCAGGGCTGACTGCCTGCCGTACTCGGGCGGTCGGAGAAGCAGTCCACGTCAGCCTGCCGATCCTTATTCTTGCGATTCTCTTCGGCGTGGCGACCTGGTTCGCGCTCGGCGTTGATTTTCCAGGCTCCAACCGGCGGTTTTCCCGGCTGGCATAGACCCGGGCCGCGCTGCGAAGCTGTGAAAAAAATGGCAAAAATCAGATACCTCGGCCCGCGAGTAGGTCCCGGCTGCCAGACGGGACCTGGAGTTTCTACATTTTTCCGGAGGCCAAGTGGGTCCGGGCTTCAGCCCGGATGCGCACCTAACCGGTCTAACGCATCTTCTCCCCCGCGGATAGAACAAATGGCAATCGCACCACGCAAAAGGATCATTTACTTTCGGAAGTGGTTGTAGGACCGCATGGGCGTGATCAGCCATTACGACGTAGGCGTGGATCATGCACTCTTTTTTATGATCTGCAAGGATCGCGCTTTCGACGATCGCAAACATCCAATCTTCGGTGAATCGGAAACCCTGGCCTGACGGATTCAATGAAAATCTGCAGTGGTAGATGCACCCGGGCGACCGATAATGCGGCATATATCGCCGATAGAAGGCACCGTCTTTTGTGATGTGCATAGTACTTCATCCTCCCTGGTGCAAGCATTGCGGATAGGGATATTCCCGATAGGAAGTTTCCGCACCCTCCGTTATATTGCAGAGAAAGTGAAATTATTTTGTGTCCGGGCTGAAGCCCGGACCCACTCGGGGGCAGGGGCCGTCGGCACGGAAGCCATAAAGGCTGGGCAGCGTGAAAAATGTAGAAACTCCAGGTCCCGGCCGCCGGCCGGGACCTACTCGCCTGTACTCCTTTTCGATTCTTTGACACACTCTGCGCTTGCCTGGGGCGGAGTACGGGGCCTTCAGGATTTGCCTGCCTTGCCGACTGAGGAGAGCATCACTATACTTTCGATAGGTGTAATGGCGTGAGTTCAGGGGAATCGACTGTACGCGTCCGCTGAATTCACGAAGGGTGGTAAGGCATGCTCATCACAAAGCAACCGGGAATTCTTTCGTCGGAAATCACGCCGAAAGAAGTTTATTTAAATCGACGGAAGTTCATGCTTGAGGTGGGCATCGCCGGAGCCGGGTTAATGGCCGCGACTCTGGCCCCTGCTTTGGTGGAACCGCTCTTCGGCATGACGCAGCGAAAGCTTCAGTATGTCGAAAGCAACCTCAGCACGCATGGTGAGAAACTCACCTCGCTTGATGCCGTTACGACCTACAACAACTTCTACGAATTCGGTACCGACAAATCAGACCCCTCGCAGAGGGCTTTCACACTCAGGCCGGAGCCATGGACGGTCTCGATCGAAGGTCTCGTTGCGTCGCCGAGACGCTATGGCGTCGAAGACATCCTGAAGATGCATCCCTCGCTGGAGGAACGCGTTTACAGACATCGCTGTGTCGAAGCCTGGTCCATGGTGATTCCCTGGATAGGGATTCCGTTGGGTTCGGTGATTAGAGCCGTTCAGCCGCTTTCGAAGGCGAAATACGTGGTGTTCGAAACACTCTATGTCCCGAAACAGATGCCGGGACAGCGCACCGATGTTCTGCAGTGGCCGTATCTCGAGGGATTGCGCATGGATGAAGCCATGAACCCGCTCACTCTGCTGTCGGTGGGACTTTACGGCGAGACGCTCCAGAATCAGAACGGCGCGCCGATACGGCTTGTGGTTCCGTGGAAATACGGCTTCAAGAGCATCAAATCGATTGTAAAGATCAAGTTCGTCGAAAAGGAACCGCCCACGGCGTGGAATCTCTCGGTCCCGAGCGAGTATGGCTTTTACTCGAACGTCAATCCCAATGTCTCTCACCCGCGATGGAGCCAGGCCAAGGAAAGGCGTATCGGCGAGTTCTTGAAGCGCGACACGCTGATGTTCAACGGCTATGGAGACCAGGTCGCCGCCATGTATGCCGGCATGGACCTGAAGAAATACTTTTGACGAAAATGAATCATCGGCGAATTATTTGGCGCAAGGCAGCCATTTGGGTTGCATGTCTCGTTCCTTTGCTGCGGCTCGGCTATCTGGGCTTGACCGGAGGTCTGGGCGCCAATCCGATCGAATTCATCACTCTGTCCACAGGAACGTGGACCCTCGTACTGCTGCTCTCCACACTCGCGATCACGCCGCTACGCATAATAACCAGAGAAAACTGGCTCGTTAAGTTTCGCCGGCTGGTCGGGCTGTTCGCATTTTTTTACGGCTGTCTCCACTTTCTGACCTACGTGTGGCTGGATCAGTTCTTCGACTTTCCCACCATGGTGCGCGACGTCGGCAAGCGGCCGTTCATCACCATGGGATTGACGGCATTTTCCCTCCTCGTCCCGCTGGCAGTGACGTCGACCGCTCGCGCGATTCGTTGGCTGGGTGGGCGCCGCTGGAGGAGGCTCCATCGGTTGATTTATATCAGCGCGATTGCCGCGGTGATTCACTTCTGGTGGAAAGTGAAGGC
>Ga0187861_10002528_pt1 | contig 17018 bp, 13 predicted proteins | sample June2016WEW_10_1_3_FD_132986 | JGI IMG/M metagenome (GOLD analysis project Ga0187861, IMG submission 132986) | Peatland microbial communities from SPRUCE experiment site at the Marcell Experimental Forest, Minnesota, USA - June2016WEW_10_100 | ecosystem: Environmental > Terrestrial > Soil >...
CAAAGTCGCTTGACGCGCACGCGAGTGTGCCCCACAACTCGCTCATGCCGACGCCGGACATCTCTATCCTGATTCTGGCCCACAACAAGGCCGCATACACGCGGCGCTGCCTGGAGTCGCTGCTGTTGAGCACCCTGCGGCCGTTCCAGCTTGTGCTCGTTGACAACGGCTCAAGCGACGAAACGCCGTGTTTGCTGGAAGAGTTCACGGCCCGCGCGCGGGGGCAGGACATCGCGGTGCAGGTTCGGCGTTTTGAGAAGAACGCCGGCGCAATCGCAGGCCGCAACAGCGGGCTGGAGCTGCTCAGCGGGCGCTACTGGGTGTTCCTCGACAACGACGTGGTGGTGCGCACACGCTCGTGGCTGGAGCGGCTGCGCGCGGCGCTGGAGTCCGAAGCCGGCCTCGCCGTCGTGGGGCCGAAGCTGCTCTACGCCCTGCCGCCGCACGAGATCCAGTGCGCGGGTTGCGAGGTGACCACTGGCGGGCGCGTCATCTTCCGCGGCCGCGGCCGGCCGCGCGGCGAGCCCGCTTACAACGCGCCGCGCGATTGCCAGACGCTCATCAGCGCCGCGTGGATGGTGCAAGCCGCGGTTGCGCGCCGCGTGGGGCCGCTGGATGAGCGCTTCTCGCCAGTACAGTTCGAGGACATTGATTACTGCTACCGCGTCCGCGAACTGGGCTATCTGTGCCGGTATGAGCCCAGCGTGGAGTTGTACCATTTCGAGAACGTGACCACCGGCCGCACCGGAACGCTGAACTATCCCTATCTCACCGTGAAGAACGGGCTGAAATTCAAAGCCAAATGGGCCCATCGCTTCTCAAAAGAGAACGGCCCGCCCGACGAATCCTGGTCCTGGGCGCAGATTCCCACCGTGCGCCTGGAAGACGTGCCCGAGAATCTGGAGACCGTGCCCTGAGGAGGCTTGAGGCTTCAGGCTTCAGGCTTGAGGCCTTGGTTCTTCACTCAAACGCCATGGCTGCATACGACACCGCGCTGTGCGAGCCTTCTTTCAGCATCTGATCGTAGTGCAGCAGGCGCCCGTGCTTGAGCAGGCCCTCGCAGGTCCGCAGCATGGTCAGCACGGACATCACCGCGTCCACGTGGCGGGAATTCTGGGTGCGCGCGATCTCCCTGTAGAAGCCCTCAAGATCCAGACGCCCCACGAGCTTGAGCAGGTTGCGGTCGTAGCGTTCCATCGGCGGAAGCAGGCGTGGGGTCATCATAGTGCTGTTGCCGAACTCAGGCCCCACGTGGCTCCAGTCCACGCTGCACAGCACGCACCACTTGCGCTTGGAGCCGTCGAGCTCCTCGCGCAAGGCCGTGGTGAACTCCTTGAACGGAGGCGCCGACATGGGCGCGCTCTCCTGAGCAAGGAAGGTCTCCACCGGCCCGCAGAGCACGGGCACGATCTCGAAGTCCCGCTTGTAGCGCGCCAGCGTCGCCGCCAGCAGGACAGCCTGGAATTCGACCGAGTGCTCCGTGCGGTGCGCCAACTCGGCCATGACGGGCTCGGTATCCGCCCCGGCCTGCAAATGGCGGGCAATCGCGTGCGCGGTCTTCACCGGCCCCAGCGGCGTGGCGAAGTCTTTCACTGAAACGTAATACGAACCGCCGGCCTCGGCCTGATGCGCGACTCCCAGAATGACGAAGAGGTCCGCCTGGCAGTGGCGCAGCAGTTCGGCATAACCATGCGCGTAGGTCGCACCTCCTACGCGCAGATCAATGTGCGGCAGGATGAGCGCGCGGACCGTATCGCCGGCCACCTTGTGCGGCGCCTTCCCGGGAAGTGCGGCGGCCGTGGCAGCCGGCCGCTCTTCCCACGGAGCGCCAGGCCCGTCCGGCGCGCTGAAGTAGCCCGCGACTGTATGCTGCAACTGCTCCGGGGCGGCCGGGTAAGCGGTGCCGGCATGCACCGCCGGACGGACGCTCTTGTCCAGGTAGGTGCGCAACATGCGCCGGACAGTCTTCCCGAAATGCTCGCTGTACAGGAAGAGCGCCTCGTCGAGCTTGCGCTGCAATTCCAGAACGTTCTGGGGCGAGACGGGTTGGCCGACCTGTGCGCCCAGTTCCTCGGCCGCTTGCCGTGCAGAACGCTCCCCGTTGAAGAGGGAAGCCAAAGCGAAGGCCGCGGGGCTGAGCATCGCCGGCTGGGGCGCCAGCCCTTCGGGGTCCGCCAAGACCACGACGGTCTTGTCTTCGTCATCCGCCCCGTCCGCCCCGCCCCCGCCCGGCTGGGCGTCTGCTTTCGCGTCCAGCTTGACCATCTGCGCGCGAATATCGCGCAACGCCGGAATAGGCGTGTCAACGTCCACGGCCAGCGGGAGCAACACCACCGGCGCCGGTTCGCGCTCCCCTGTGCTCTCTTCCTCAAACAGGCCGCTTGCGGCCGGATCGTCATTGTTCACTCTAACGCAGTCCTTAAGGCCAGAGACTCCCTTCCTAAGGTGAATCTATCATATACCATTGGATTGCCAAGCGGTGTATACTGCGCGCGGCTGGGATTTCGGTTTTTCCCGCCTCCAGTTGCAGGCTTTGGGCGTGCGGTATGATAACAGTTATGAATCCGGCAAAGGCGGCCACCGTCCTTCTCTTGCTCTGGAGCGCGGCGAGCGGGGCCCTGACGAGCGAGCAGGCCCAGTGGGGCCAGCGCTACACGCGCAACATGGTCTCTGACGAAACGGGGCTGCCGGAGGCCTTTGACCCGCAGACCAAAAAGAACGTCAAGTGGCTGGTGAAGCTGGGCACGGATTCCTACGCCACGCCGGCAGTCGCCGTCGGCAAGGTGTTCATTGGCACCAACAACAGCGTGCCGCGCGACCCGCGGCATCACGGCGACCGCGGAGTGCTGATGTGCTTCGAGGAAAGCGACGGCGGCTTCTGCTGGCAACTCGTCGTCCCCAAGCGCGGCAGCGATCTCCCCATCTTTCGCGACGAAGACATCCGCATGCTCGACTGGCCGGGCGTCGGCATGTGCTCGACCCCGTCTGTCGAGGGGGACCGGGTTTACATGCTGACCAATCGCGACGAAGTCGTGTGCCTCGACATTCACGGCCTGGCTGACGGCAACCAGGGGCCTTATCTGGACGAAGGCAGGCACATGACTCCGCCGGGCCAGACGCCGATGGAAACCGGGCCCAAGGACGCCGATATCCTCTGGCTTTTCGACATGCCCAAGGAGCTGGGCGTGCATCAGCACGACGGCCCGTGCGCTTCGGTCCTCATCCACGGCCAGTTCCTGTACGTCAACAGCAACAACGGCATAGACAGCGCGCACGCCAGGATACGCGCGCCGGAGGCGCCCAGCCTGGTCGTTCTCGACAAGACGACCGGCCGCCTGCTGGCGCAGGATGACGAACACATTGGGCTGAACATCGTCCACAGCACCTGGTCGTCGCCGGCACTGGGCGAGGTCAACGGCCGGACGCTGATCTTCTTCGGCGGCGGCAACGGCGTGTGCTATGCGTTCGAGGCGCTCCAGGACGCCCCGCCGCCGGGCCAGATCGCCAAGCTGAAGAAAGTCTGGCAGTTCGACTGCGACCCGGCGGCCCCAAAGGAAGATATCCGCCAGTATCAGGGCAACCGCAAAGTCAGCCCCAGCAACATCAAAGGCATGCCGGTCTTCTACAAGAACCGCGTCTACGTGGCCGCGGGCGGCGACATGTGGTGGGGCAAGCCGCAGGCCTGGCTGAAATGTATTGACGCCACCGGGACCGGCGACATCACCAAGACGGGCGAAGTGTGGTCCTATGAGTTCCAGAACCACTGCATGTCCACGCCCTCGATCAGCGGCGGCCTGGTCTTCATTGCCGAGGTAGGACGCAAGGTCCACTGCCTGGACGCCGAGACGGGCAAGCCCTGCTGGGTGCATCAGACCTCCGGCGAAATCTGGGCCTCCACTTTGGCGGCCGACGGCAAGGTTTACATCGGCTCGCGCCGTGGGGACTTCTGGGTGCTGGCGGCGAGCAAAGAGAAGAAGATCCTCAGCACGGTGGAGTTGGGCAGTCCGATCACCGCCACGCCCGTGGCCGCCAACGGCACGCTGTACATCGCCACGGCGAACCAACTCTACGCCGTGAAGAAGGCGGAATGACTTGCTCAGGCGCGCCCTGCTGATACGCCCGCCCCACGTGCTATGGGAGGAATGGGAAGAATGGGACTTATGAAACGGCGCCATTACAGTCTCGGCTCAGGCTGAAGCCCTCCCCCTACCCCCTCCCGCAAGGGGAGGGGGAACACAAAACTTAGATGCGCAGTTCCTCCTTCACTGCCGCGAAAGCCGTGATGGCCAAGGCCAGGTCCTCCTGCGAATGCGCCGCGGAAATCTGCGTGCGGATGCGCGCCTTGCCTTTCGGCACCACGGGGTAGGAGAAGCCGATAACGTAAATGCCCTTGGCGAGCATGGCGTCGGCGAACCTGGCGGCCAGCGCGGCGTCGCCCAGCATGAGGGGCGTGATGGGATGTTCCCCCGGGAGGATGTTGAAGCCCAGCTTGGACATGCCCGCACGGAAGAAGCGTGTGTTGGCCTCCAGCTTGTCCCGCAGCGCCGTGGATGCCGAGAGCAGCTCCAGCACTTTCAGCGACGCCGCGACGATGGGCGGCGCGACGGAATTGGAGAAGAGATAGGGGCGCGAACGCTGCCGCAGCAGCGCGATGATCTCCTTGCGCCCGCTGGTGTACCCGCCGCTGGCTCCGCCCAGGGCCTTGCCCAGCGTGCCCGTCAGGATGTCCACCCGGCCCATGACCTGGTGGTATTCGTGCGTGCCGCGGCCGCGCGGGCCCATGAAGCCGGCGGCGTGGGAGTCGTCAATCATCACCAGCGCGCCGTACTTCTCAGCCAGTCCGCAGATCCCCGGCAGGTTGGTCAGCGTGCCGTCCATGGAGAAGACGCCGTCGCTGGCGATCAGGCGCTGCCGCGCGCCGCGCGCCTCCTGCAGCTTGGCCTCCAGATCGTCCATGTTGTTGTTCAAGTAGCGGAAGCGCTGCGCCTTGCAGAGGCGCACGCCGTCAATGATGCTGGCGTGGTTGAGCTCGTCGGAGATGACCGCGTCCTCGGGGCCCAGCAGCGTCTCGAACAGCCCGCCGTTGGCGTCGAAGCAGGAACTGTAGAGCAGCGTGTCCTCGGTGCCGAGGAACTCGCTGAGCCGCGCTTCGAGCTGCTTGTGGACGTCTTGCGTGCCGCAGATGAAGCGCACCGACGACAGCCCGTAGCCCCAGCGCTCCAGCGCCGTGCGCGCCGCCTCCAGCACCGCCGGGTGGCCGGCCAGGCCCAGGTAGTTGTTGGCGCACATGTTCAGCACTTCCTGCCCCGTGCTGACGCGGATGTGCGCCCCTTGCGGCGTGGTGAGGATGCGTTCGTTCTTGAAAAGACCCGCCTGCTTGATCTCTTCCAGTTGCTTGACCAGTTGGTCCTTCATCGTACCGAACATGAGCACCCCCCTTGAAACGATGAATTATGAATGATGAACGATGAACAAACTGCCTTTGGAATCCCGCACCCCGCGCCCCGATCCCCGCGCCCCGCACCCCGCACCCCGTTCACCCGTTCTTCCAGTGCAGAATCACTTTGCCGGAGCGGCCGGAGCGCATGACTTCAAACCCTTTCTCGAACTCAGTGTAGTGGAAACGATGGGTGATCACAGGGCGAATGTCCAAGCCGCTCTGCAGCATCACGGTCATCTTATACCAGGTCTCGTACATTTCACGCCCGTAGATGCCTTTGATCGTCAACATGTTGAAGATGACTTTGTTCCAGTCAATGGCCATCGGCCCCGCGGGGATGCCCAGCATGGCGATCTTGCCGCCGTGGCACACGTTCTCCAGCATGTCGCGGAAGGCCTGGGGATTGCCGGACATCTCCAGCCCCACATCGAAGCCTTCCGCCATGCCAAGCTGCTGCTGCGCCTCGGCAATGCTTTTCTCGCGCACGTTCAGCGCGACTGTGGCGCCCATCTTTCCGGCCAGCTCCAGCCGGTACTCGTTCACGTCGGTGATGACCACGAACCGCGCACCCGCATGGCGCACGACCGCGGCGGCCATAATGCCGATCGGGCCGGCGCCGGTGATGAGCACGTCCTCGCCCAGGACGGGGAAAGACAAAGCCGTGTGCACGGCGTTCCCGAACGGGTCGAAAATCGCGGCCACATCCAGGTCCACCGCCTTGCGGTGATGCCACACGTTGGTCATGGGCAGCACGAGGTATTCGGCGAAGGCCCCGGGGCGGTTCACGCCGATGCCCCTGGTGTGGGCGCACAGATGCCGCCGCCCCGCCAGGCAGTTGCGGCAGCGCCCGCAGACCACGTGGCCTTCGCCGCTGACGATCTCGCCCGGAAAGAAGTCGCTGACGTTCGAGCCCACCTGAACGACCTCGCCGACGAACTCATGCCCGATAACCAGCGGCACCGGGATGGTCTTCTGGGCCCACTCGTTCCACTCGTAGATATGCACGTCCGTGCCGCAGATGGCCGTGCGGTCCACCCGGATCAGCACGTCGTTGATGCCCACGGCCGGTTCAGGCACGTCTTCGAGCCACAACCCGGCTTGCGCGTGCTTCTTGACCAGAGCCTTCATCCTGTACCTCCCTGGAATCCGCCTTGTCTACTACTACTTCTTGCCACAGAGAAAATGGAGAAAACAAAAATTCCTCTCTGTGTTCTCTGTGTTCTCTGTGTCCTCTGTGGCTAAGGGTTCGTTCCCAGAAAATGATCTGGGATGTTGTCCTCCTCCATCCGCACTTCCCGGCGCTTGAGCTGAACCCAGGTGCGGCAGAGCCACCCGCGGTCGCTCAGCAGGCAATAGTGGCCGCTGTCCTTGGGGTAGAAGTCCAGAGGATGATAGAGGTAAATGGCCGGCGCCTGCGGGCCCGCAAGGCCTGCGTACATCCGGTAAGGCAGGGCACAGACGGCGTCAAAAGAGCGCCTGAGCAAGCCCATAAGCGCGGGATGGGTACGCAGCATCGCGGACGAGACGGCATGCGTGAGCAGCAATTCCGAGATGCCGGCCCATTCGGCGTGGGACATCCTGATAGGCCAGTAGAGCACCTCCAGGCGCCTCGCTTCGCACAGGACCGCGAGGTCCAAGTGCTGCCCGGCGAAGTGTGTCCGCAGCGTTTCCTCGGCAACATCAATCGTGACCGCCCCAGGCGGGTCCAGGATCAGCCGGCAATGCGGCGCACGGGGCTCCACGCCGGCCAGAACAGGTCCGCATTCATCATTCATCGTTCATCATTCTTCCAGCGCTGCCCTGCGCAGAAGGTCCAGCGCCTGAGCGGCCGCGCGGTCGCGGATCGTCTGGCGGTCATAGCCCGGATAGTTGCGCTCCCAGGTCCGCACTCCTTGCGCCGTGGCGACGCCAAAGAAGACCAAACCCACGGGCTTGGCCGGCGTGCCGCCGTCCGGTCCTGCGATGCCCGTAACCGCCAGGCCAATGTCCGCTCCGGCGCGCGCGCGGATGCCGGCGGCAAGTTCCTGCGCGGTCTCAGCGGAGACCGCGCCGTGAACGGCCAGCGTTTCAGGCTGGACGCCGCAAGCCCGGACCTTGGCCGCGTTAGAGTACACGATGGCGCCCTCCAGGAACGCGGCGCTGGCGCCGGGGATTTCGGCCAAGCGCGCGGCCACCAATCCCGCCGTGCAGCTTTCGGCGAGGGCCGCGGTCTTCTTGCGCGCCAGGAGAGCTCTAAGCGCCGCCAGGGCCAGAGTGTTTTCGTCATCCTCGCCGAACAAACCCTCGCGCAGCGCCGCGCGCACCAGTTCCGCTGGGCCGGCCAGGAGCGCCGCGGCCTGCTCCGCCGCCGCCGCCGTGGCCACGAGCCGCACTGAGACCACGCCGCCGCCCACGCGCGTCCCCACGTCCGGGTTGCGGCCCGGCTGCATCAGTTCCTTGAGGCGCTCGCCCACCACGGACTCCGGAATCCCAAAGGAGTGGAACGTCTTGATCCTGATCGCCTGGGGCAGAGGGAAAAGCCGGGCCAGGAGCGGCAGGATGCGTTCATTGAGCAGGCCCTTCATTTCGCGGGGCACGCCGGGCATTAGGAAGACGTGTTTTTCGCCCACGATGAGATGCACGCCCGGCGCAGTGCCCCAATCGTTGCGCAGGACGTGGGCGCCTTTGGGGAGGAAGGCCTGCTTGCGGTTGGAGGAAGTGAAACTGCTGAGCGGACGCTTCAGCCGCTCGGCCATCTGGTCCATCACCTCCGGGCGGTACTCCAGCTCCAAGCCCACCGCCTTGGCCAGGGCTTCCATTGTGAGGTCGTCGTCCGTCGGCCCCAGGCCGCCTGTGGCCATGACGATGTCGGCTCGCGCCAACGCGCGCTGGAAGGCAGCGACTATGGCTCCCGTCTCATCGCCAACGGTCTCGCAGCCTGCGACTGCCAGGCCCAACGGCAGCAGGCGCTGGGCCATGTAGGGTACGTTGGTGTCCGTGATCTCGCCCAGGAGCAGTTCGTCACCTATGGACAAGAGGGCGACGCGGGCAGAAAGAGCGTTCGGTTCTGGCATGACGGCAGCTTATGTCCTTTTCCCTGAAGCGCCAGCGCACGGAGCAATGTTTTCCTTGGCATTGAGCCTGCCTGATTTCTGCAAGTGCCATAATGATACGATGTTATGAGAGGAACAGCAGTACGGAAGGCAGTCAACTTTTGCAACGTTTTGTCGCATGATTGATCGCTTTCTGACTAGAGTTTGCGGGCCTCTTGCGTGAAGTCCGAAGAGCTTTGCCAAGGAACTGGCTTGAACTGCCACATTATTGAAAAGCATATATGTGCAACATATCTCTTTTATAGCGAGACCAAAGTGCGTCAAAAGTGCATGATTCTTGCGTAATATCTGGCTAGAACCTGCATACTCATTGCATAGTGAGCGCCTAGGTTTTGGAAGCCGGGATAGCCCTGACATCTCAACGCAGAAGCTGCAGAGGAACGCAGAAGGAGTTAGTACGAAAGGATTTACTGATGTTTCCATTTGTCTTTCCTCTGTGCGCTCCGCACTGCCGGCAGTTCATTTCCTTTAACGGCGCGAAGATTCTCGAGCTTCTTCAGCGAAGTCCCGCTCTCCCCGCGTCGCCACATCCCCGTGTCCCTGCGGTTCCCGTCCAACCCAAAGTCTGGCGGGACCATCCCCATCAAACAACATGCCCCTATAGTATAATACGATTGCGGCGCATAGTTGTCAAGTGCAGATTTCAAAAAATCTTTGGAATGCGGCGTCTTGGCGCCGCTTTCGGGCAGGCGTAGAGTTCGTCGGGGTGATCCCTTAAAGCCACGGTTGTCACGTGGCTCCCCCGCCTGAGCGCCTGTCAGTTCCCCCGGGAGTGTTTCATTTCAGTTAGGAGCGGCGGGCGCCTCGCCCGCCGTACCACGGGCGAAGGCGCCCGTGGCTCCTTCGCAGGCTAACTGAGATGAAACACTCCCAGTTTCCCTTTTTTCGGTTTCTGGGGCGTGACGGGTGGCACCGCCTGTGGTATGCTGTGAATATGAAGGCGACGTTGGATATTGAACCGGAGCTCTACGCGGCGGCAAAGCAACTGGCCAGATCTCAAAAGAAAAGCTTGGGCCAGGTTGTGTCGGCATTACTGCGGAAGGCACTGGGGTTGAGCGCTGCACCGGCCGGCGTTTCTATGGCCGAAATAGAAAGGCGCAATGGCTTTGACGTGTTTCCGGAGCGGAGCGGACCACAGGCAACCAGCGCTGCCGTCCAGCAACTTTGCCGCGAAGAAGGCATCTGATGCGCCTGGTTCCAGGTCAACAGATGGCAAGGAAAGTTACTGTGTGCCGACAGGGGCGCGAGGCGCACGTCGCGTAAGCGCCCGGCGCAATCCTCGAACTATCTTGCTCATGTCTGAATGGTGAGGATCATCTACGATGACCGTCACCCGGTCCGGTCTGGCTTTTATAACGTGGACCATCGTATTCTGATTTGAGGGAGTTGCTCCGTCTTCATCCCAGGAATCACGGCTTTGCCTGTCTCTGTAAATCATGATTTCACGTACACCGCTAAAGACGTCGCTCCAGTCGCCGGCGCCGGGATCGAGCAAATCACCGGTATCGCCGTTCTCAACGACGGCATTGGCCCAAATCTGCTTGGAGATCAGCGCCGCTTGTTCGAATACGAACTCGGACGCCGCTGAGCTCTTGAGGATGATGTCGTATCCGGAAATCATAAGCGCCTCACGAGGGCTTCCAGTCCACTCTTCTGCCACTATACCGCTGCCGCCCTTCCGTGACAACATAATCGCTGGCGCTGTAGAAAACGTAAGCCCCGCGATCGCCGCGTAAGGCCTTGAGGTCGCCAACGTCCACGAAGCCAAAGCAGAACTCTCTTTTCTTCCGCGGCATACGCAGCTTCTTCAAGTTCTGGCGTTCACTGGGCTCCAGAATCGTAAAATATGCGCCAAACGGATTGTCGCACGGGGGCTGTGCAGCCTTGAACAGCCATATTGGGGTGGACCGGATCCCATTGAATCCGATCCTGTCCGTATAGTGGAAGATGTCCTCTGCCATTACGCAGTGCCCGCCAGTTCTTCAATTTACGTTTAGCGGAAGTGCTGCTGTTGTCAAGCTTGATGCCTCGGTCAAAGGGTGTTTGGGAGTAATCGGCAGTTAGCTGGCGGCGGGCTATCATCGCGCACGTAAAAGTGCAAGAGCGCAATGGGCTATGGAGTCCGATCCACGACTACCACCAACCGGAATCCGTGACCCATAAGCCGATCGTTCGGGGTGCTCCAACGGCGGCAAGCCGACCGACACCATTCGGGGGTACTGATCAAGGAACCGCCCCGCAACACACGGAGGAAGCCTTCGGGCGGACCTTGCGGATCCACAGCAGCCTCTTCCCGCAGGAACGGATCGAACCAGTCCTGGCACCATTCGTTGAGGTTGCCAAGCATGTCGTAGAGACCGAAGGCGTTGGGTTCCTTCTGGCAGACCGGGTGCCTTGTGTAGCGGCTGTTCGCTTCGTACCATGCAACACGCCCCAAGTCGGCCTCAGTATCGCCGCTGTAGTACGTGGTCGTTGTTCCAGCTCTACACGCAAACTCCCATTCAGCCTCTGTGGGCAAGCACGCAGTCCAGTTCCCCTCTCCGCTTGCGGGACAGGGCATGGTGTGGGGTAGTTGCTCGCTGACCTTCTTGCAGAACCCCTGTGCATCATCCCATGACACCATGTCCACGGGAAACTTCGGGCCTTCGAAATCCCTTGGGTTATGGTCCATTACATATTGGTAATGCTCCTCCGTTGCCTTACACATCGCCATGTAGAACTGCTCCTCCGTTGTCTTACACTTCGCCATGTAGAACGGCTTCGTCAGCGTGACTTCATGCGCGGGCTGCTCGTCTCCTCCTTTTGAATTCCGGTAGCGGGCCAAGGCCGCCGGGTACTCAGCCTGAGCCCGTGCCAGCGTGCGCGCTGTGAACCGCCAGTGCATGCCGCCCAGGACGCAAAGGCTGGCCGCGAAGGTCATCGCCATGAGCCGCCGCAGCGAATACTGAAACCTGGTCTTCTTCCGAATAGCCCGCAGGATTGCAGCGCAGATTAGCACCAGCAGAATCCCGCCGCCCGCGGCCAGGACCGCTTTACCCGCCACGATCTTCTTGTGCAACGCTTCTTCATCCACAGGCTTCGGTTCCGGCGTGCCCATGACGAACTTCCCCGCCGGGATCAACACGAGTTCCAGATTCACGCCGTTGCCCAAGTCGAGTGTCTTTGTAGGCGGCAGGTTCGTGCGGCGGGCATACTGCTCCACGCTCTCCCGGCCGTCCCAGAGAGGCCAGGAAGGCGTATGCTCTTCCGCGCTGTATGCGCATACGGGGAGAAGCAGCGTGAGGAGCTGGACCAAGCGGCGCATGAGGGGATTCTACCCGTGATTCTTTGACCGCCAAGATGCGAAGAGACCCCAAGACAAACAAAATTGAAAACTGCAAATTGCAAATTGAAAATTGCCTCGCAACGCGCACTCTATTACGGCTGCGGTGGAGGAGAAGTCAAGAAGCACCTTCTACGCGAGAACCTTCCCCGGCAGGCGAATGCAAGGCGGAGCCATGATTGAGCAGCAAACGATTCAGAAAGCGGTGGAGACACTGTTGGAGGCTGCGCCGCGGGGCTCGGATGTGATCCTCTTCGGCTCATACGCGCGCGGGGACGCCAGAGAGGGCAGCGACTTGGATTTTCTGGTCGTTGAACCTGCCTTGGCCAGCCGGCGCGAAGAGATGGTCCGCCTCCGGCAAGCCTTAAGGCCGCTGGGGATTCCCGTGGACGTGCTGGTGGTCAGCCGCGCCGTGTTCGAAGGCTGGAAGGACAAACCTAACACCGTGATCTTCCAGGCGGCGCGGGAAGGAAGGGTCTTCAGCCATGCCGCTTGAGCCACCGCTGGTGCTGCTGGGCAAAGCGCGCGACGACGAACGCCTGGCGTTGTTAGTCGCCGGAAATACTACGGTGACCGATGAGCAGGTAGGTTTTCTGGCGCAACAGGGAATCGAGAAGACTCTCAAGGCCGTGCTGTCGTGCCACGGGCTTGCCTACCGGCGGACGCATGATCTTTCGGAATTACTGGACGCGTTGCGCGTTGGCGGCGTGGCTTATCCGCCGGGCTTGGATGCCTGCGTGTCGCTGACACCCTTCGCCGCCGAGATGCGCTATGACTACCTGCCGCCGGAGGAAACACCGGAGAAGCGGTTTGACCGCGCCACGGCCCTGCGCCTGGTGCGCCTGGCGCTGGAGTGGGCGGAGGGGATTGTCGGCCGCCACGACAAACAAAATTGAAAATTGCAAATTTGGCTTGCGCGCGTTGGCAGACAATTTTCAATTTTCAATGTTTTCTCTCCCGCCGCTGCCTGCTTTGTGCCCATCTCAGAACCCCGTCACCGTTGTCTTTCCGTTGGCCGTGGTCACCAGCGCCGACGCCGCGCCCACCGGCTGGCCATCAATAACCAGCTCCGTCTTCTCGTCCCGCAGAACGACCGTATCCGTGCGGTCCGGGAAGATGACGCGCAACGCCTTGCCGCCGGCGAGGGTCTCGAATTTCGGGGCCGGCTCGCCCGGCTTGACCGGCACCAGGGCCACGAAGTAGCCGCCGTCCCGCTTCTGCTGCGGGATGCGGCACAAGAGCTGGTCCTCCCGGAAATCTTTCTGGAACGTCTGCTTGTAGTGCTGAGCGAAGCCAAAGCCGCAGGGGTGGCCGACCTTGCGCGTCACGGAGACGAACGAGCTAGGCTCCGCCACATAACAATGCAGGTCCACGCCATGCTGCCCCGTGTAGCGCGCAAGCTGGCCGGCGACTTCCAGCTTGTCGGCCAGGCACCAGAGGTTCAGATTGGGGTCGAGTTCGCTGTTGCCCGGCAGATCGTCGCGGATGACCAGGTAGTTGTGCCCCAGCGGGTCGCTGTCCTTGACGAACACGAACCGCCGCGTCCAGACGAACGGGTTCTTGAGGTACATTTCCTGGCTCAAGGAATCGTTGAAACCGTCCACCTTATGTGTGTCCGCCAGCAGGTAGGGCACGCGGTGCACGTAGCTCACGCGCCGCTTCATTTCGGCAAAGTCGGCCTGCGGCACGCTCTTGAACGCAGTCACCTCTCCCATGCGGTCCAAGTCGGCGGCGGACGCGGGCGAGGGGGCCATCTCCACCACGGTGAACGGCGCCTGGGCGGTTTTCCGGTACTGCTCGTCCGAGCCTTTGTGCCACCAATCGTCCTTGGGGTCGTCGCCGGCGGGGCGCACGGTCTCATCGTGGTTGAAGGACAGCCCGCCCGGGTGCAGCCACATCTCCCGCATGGACGGCGTGTACATCGCGGCGAAGTCCAGCATCAGCGGCGCGCCCTTGGCGTACAGGACCCACGTGCCGCGGTCGTTGTGCCCATGCCCCCAGGAGAACGAGCCGGCGTAGCCTTGCACGTACGCTTCGTCGGCCCGCGGGAAACCGTTGCGCATCACGAAGCCGTGCCCGAGGTAGTGCTCGGAGACGAGCTTGGGCGCGGCCGTTTCGAAGCCGGGATCGAGGAGCTTGAACGCGGAGTCCGCGTGGCCGCCCAAGGCATTGGGGCCGTTCTCCTTGACGCCCCAGGCGAGTTGGTGTGCCAGCTCCGGGTTGGTCTTCTGGAAGAAGCCGGCCAGCACGGCCAGCGTATAATCACAATCGTAGTAGCCGTCGCCTTCGGGGCATTGCGAGCGGAACCCGCCGCGCACGTCCGGCGGCAGCAGTGTGGCGAGGCGTGTATGTCCGGCCGCGGCGAGGCGCTGGCTGGCGCGCGTGATGTCAGTGCCGCCGCAGGACTGCAGCGCGGCGAGCGCCAGCGCGGGCATGCCAATGGCCATGCCGCCGTAGTGCGGGCATTCCAGCGTGACGCCGCTTTCGTTCACCTGGCTGACCACGAGCAGTGTCACCACGTTGGCGAGCGTGTCGCGCCAGGCCTTGCCCTGCGGATGATTGGGCAGCAGCGCCGCGATCCGGCAGGCGCGGCATTGGACCTGCGACATCATGTTGGCCGAACCCCAGGCGAAGCCGGCCTCCCGCGGCGGCACAAAGTCCGGGTGCAGGGCGAAATACACAATCGCCGCCAGCCATTTCCGCAAGTCGCTGTTCTGTTCCGGCGTGCAGGCAGGACTCGACAGCGCGTCTTCGGCCAGATCGGCGTACACGCCCTCTTCGATGCCGAAGTCCATGTGCCCTTTGTCAATCTGCGCGAAGTGCCGCACGAGGCCGCTGGTCCTCGCCAGCGCTTCGGCCACGCACTTTTTGTCGGCCTCGGCCGGGGCCGCGCGGGCCTCGAGGTCCTTCTTCGTCTCTTCGAGCGTCTTGCGGGTGCGGCGCGATTCGTAGCGCACGCGGTCGCCTTCCGGCACGTACACGCGCGGATACTTGGCCGGCTCAGTGTACGCCAGGACCCAGTCCTTCAGCGTGTTGAGAGTCAGCCGGCCGAGCCTGACGTGGCGCAGCATGATGTCGGAGGCCCAGACGTCCTTTTCGCTGATTTTAGGCCCGCCGCGGTCGTTGAGCACGTGCTTGCCCAGCGTGCGCTCCATGCCGCCGATGCCGTAGACGCGCTTGCCCAGGCACACCGGCGCGCGGAAGAACGCTTCGCCGTTCTTCCGGCGCTCGAAGGTCAGGCAGGTGGTCATGGTGTATTGCTTCAGGGTGCTGTCAGGGTGCGGGGTGATGTCGGGATGCAGCCAGCGGCTGGGCTGAAGCGCGACTACCGCAAGCATGGGCGCGGGGTCCTTGGAATTGTACAGGCCGAGGTAGAGGCTTTCCTCATCGCCCCACTGGAGGTAGGCGTTGAGGTAGGCGAAGCGGCCGTCCTGATCGAATTTCAGCCCGCCGTCGCCTTCCAGAAGGTTGTTGTATTGGCTGCGGCCGTGAAATTCGGCGCTGTCCGGCTGGAGTCCCTCATTGAAGGAGAAGGCATAGAAATCCGGCGTGGGCAGCTTGGCCATAGTCTGGCCCCACCAGTCCCAGATGAGCGCGCTTTCGGGCGGATCGAACTTGGGATAAACGTAGCCGTACTGGACGTCCGGCTTCATCCCGTTGACGCCGCTCATGGGGTAGCGTTTGCCTTCCGAAAGATTGTACTCCTCGCTGATGACCGCGAGGTCCTGGCCGGCGTTGAGTTCCACGGTAGCGGCATAGAACTTGCCGCCCTCGAAGTCGTAGCGCATCTCCGCGCGGGCGAAGACCGGCCCGGCAGCGGTGATCTTGACGCTGTAGCCCGAGCAAGCGATGTCCGTCTGCCACCAGCCCTTGCCAATCCACTTGCCGGCCTTGGGATCATTCGCCGGACCCGGCAGGCGCACGGACTGGATGGGCGCGGGCAGTTTGTCGGCTGCCACCGGCGGGTTGAACGACTTGCTGAAGCCCAAGAGCTTTATGCCGGTCTTGGATGTCTCGAATGCAATCGCGTGCCCGTCGGAACTGAGCTTGAGGTCGCTGCCTTGCAAGGCCATGGAGAACCGATCACCCTCAACAAGGCTGATAGGAAGATCGGCCACCTGAACGTTCTTTTTCTCCGTGCCGGCCGTCAGCGTCCAGGAGCGTTTTTCCGAGGGCTTCAACGTGGCCATGAAGGAAACCAGCGCCTGCTTCAGCGTCTTCCCGTCCGGCCACAGTTCGATGGCCGACAACTGGACGGACACTTTCTGCCCGGCAGCGTCCTTGAGTTCCACGCCGTCCGGGGCGGCCTCGCCCTTCGGAAAGCTCACCGTATACGAGACGCGATCCGGACCCCAGTCAAGCCCGAACGGCTCCTCGATGCTGAAGGTCCGCTCGAACGCAGCGCACGCCGTGGCGTGAAGAAGGAAGAGGGAACAGATCAGGAGTAGCCTCGTCCGAGCCGCGCGCGTCAGCAAGCGGTCAGGGGCAGCGCGCGGGCAAATGCTATGGGAATCATGGGAAGAATGGGAAGAATGGGAGCTATGTAACCGCTCCCTCACGGTCGCGGCTCGGACAAAACGGTTATCCACGATCCACAATCCTTTCTCTGTGTCCTCTGTGGCAACTAGAACCTAACTTTGCCGTACAGCTTCGGGTTGTCGCAGTCGTATTGCGGCGCCCAGGTGTAAGCGCGGTTGCCGTTGATGTACGGGCTGGCGCACAGGTTCAGGCCCCAGACGTCGCCCTTACGGGGCGTTTTGCCCAAGAGCTTGAAAGGCAGCCAGACGGTGGTCTCCCAGTGGTCCTCGCCGGCATCGAAAGCCGTGCGCACGGGCAAGTGCGTGCGCGCGCCCATTGAGACGCTGCTTCCTTCCGGCCAGACGATGAACATTTTCCCCTGACGGCCCTTGTTCTCCACGTCCACGAAGACGCGCATGATGAAGGAGTCGCTCCCGGAGCCTTTCCATTTCTCCCAAAGCGCTCTGCGCGCGGCCACGTCCACGCACTCTTCGCGCAAGGCGACGACCAGGGCATTTCGAGTGTGGGACAGACGCAGGTAGAGTTTCTCCTCGCGCTTGTAATTCAGCGGCTTGAAGAAACCGATGAAATCCTCGATGAAATCCTCGCCGGCGCGGAAGCAATCGTCATGGCGCAGTTGCGTAAG
>Ga0187861_10002531_pt1 | contig 17015 bp, 13 predicted proteins | sample June2016WEW_10_1_3_FD_132986 | JGI IMG/M metagenome (GOLD analysis project Ga0187861, IMG submission 132986) | Peatland microbial communities from SPRUCE experiment site at the Marcell Experimental Forest, Minnesota, USA - June2016WEW_10_100 | ecosystem: Environmental > Terrestrial > Soil >...
ATGGATGCGGCCCCACCGTGGAGCCGAGGACGTAATGCGTCGTGCGCACGGAGGCCATCCAGTCGCGCATGGCTTCGTTGCAGGCGTCTTTCAGTGTGCGCTGGCCGGAGTTGACCGTGACAACCGTGGTGCCGAGCAGTTCCATGCGGAAGACGTTCAGCGCCTGGCGGCGCACGTCCTCGGCGCCCATGTAGACGCAGCATTCCAGCCCAAACAGCGCTGCTGCCGTGGCCGTGGCGACACCGTGCTGGCCCGCGCCGGTTTCCGCTATGACGCGCTGCTTGCCCATGCGCCGGGTGAGGAGGATCTGGCCCAGCGTGTTGTTGATTTTGTGAGCGCCGGTATGGTTCAGGTCCTCACGCTTGAGGTAGATTTTCGCGCCGCCACAGGCCTGAGTCAGGCGCGCGGCAAACGTCAGCGGGTTGGGCCGGCCGGCATATTCATGCAGCAGCCTGTCAAGTTCAGCCTTGAATGCGGGGTCTGCCTTGGCCGCGGCATACTCGCGTTCGAGTTCCTGGCAGGCGGGCATCAGCGTCTCGGGCACGTAGCGCCCGCCGTAGCCGTACTCGCCGCCGAAAAATCCCAGCGCGTCCGGGCCTTCCTCGAGAAAAGAACTGATGGGCATGGGAATCCTCTTCAACAGGTCAACAGGTCAACAGGCCAACTAGCCAGCATATCAGCAGGTCAGCAGGCCAGCAAGCCAACAGGTCAACAGGCCAGCAGGTCAACTTGCTGTGTTGTTCTGTTGACCTGTTGTTAAGCGATTCGCATGGTCAAGCCGCCGTCAATGCCCACGGTTTCGCCGGTGATGTAGTCATTGGTTACCAGCTCGCGGATGAGCGCGGCGACCTGCTCGGCAGTGCCCTCACGGTGCAACGGGATGCGGTTCTCGAGGTTGTTCTTCTTCACCGCCTCGGGCATGGCCGCGTGGAAACGCGTGCGGATGACACCCGGCGCCACCACGTTGGCGCGGATGTTGTCGTTGGCCAACTCGCGCGCCAAAGCGCGGGCGAACTGTGGCAGCGCGCCCTTGACCACCTGGTAGCAGGCGTTGCCCGGAATGCCCCGTTTGCCGGCCGCGGAGGAGATCAGGATGATCGCGCCTTCCTTCTTCTTCTGCATCAGCGGGACTGCGGCGCGGCACAGGAAGAACAGAGCATGGATGTGAACATCGAAGCCCTTGAACCAATCTTCCGGTTTGATCTCCATCAGACTGCCGGGCACAGGGCCGCCTGCCGAATGGACCAGTACGTCCACGCCGCCAAGCTGCCGCGCGGCCTCCTGGACGCAACGCGCGGCTTCGTCCGGTTTACTGACGTCGGCTACGATCATGACACAGCGCCGGCCCAAGGCTTGCACTTGGCGGCGGACCCCCGCGGCCTCGCTGTCGTCGTTCCGGCCCACGATGGCGATGTCAGCCCCTTGGCGCGCCAACTCCACGGCGGTGGCCGCGCCGATGCCCTTCGTCCCGCCTGTGATCAGGCACACTTTGTTCGCCAGTTGCATTCAAAAGCTCCCCATTGAAACGTACCGCCGGCGTCCTCGCCGGCCTTCGCGGCTCCTCACTTCGGTTCGCTGGCAGTTAGATCGTCGAAGTGTGTCTGAGCATCGGACTTCGACCACAGGCCGATTTTGCCCGCTTCCTTGAACGTTGAATCCTTGACGTCAAGATGCTGCACGCCGTCGAAGTAACAGGTGATGTGGTCGTCCACCATAACTACGCGCAAGGCGTGCCAGCCTGGCGCCGCCTTGAGATCTGCGGTGCCCAACTGCTTGCGCACGCCGTCCACCACCTTGTAGACGCGGAAGTTGTCTTCGAGCGGGTTGAAGCGCGCGATGTAATAGTTGGCGCCGTCCTTGGCGCGCCACACCAGTCCGCCGCCCTGGTCCTCTTCGCCGGCCACAGCCTTCATTTTCACGCTCAATTCCACATCCTTGAAGCTGCTCTCGGCCGCGAGTGCGACGTTGTAGGCTTTTTTCTTTTCCGTGGCGGTCTGAGCCAGAACATTCGGCTTGGATGGTGCGGTCTCGTCCTTCGCAACCTGCCACGCGCCGGATTCGTTGGAGAACCCTTTGGCGAGCTTGCCCGTTTCGTCGCCGTCGAAGTTCCAGGTCATGGCCAGCGCCCCACCATGCACAGAGAGCATCAACACCGCAAGGCATGATGCGGAAAACAATCTTGTCATGTCGTCTTTCTCCACTGATTGTAGCGCAGGCTTCCAACCTGCTGTATCGCGGGCTTCCAGCCCGCAGACCGTCTTTTGCATCTCGCGCCGCCCAGAGCAAGCAACGCTCTGCCGACTGGAAGTCGGCGAAACAGCAGGTTGGAAACCTGCGCTACAAAGTCCTTTGTCACAGCAAACCAGCTATGGTGTCGCTCCGCCAGCGCACCGTGTACGGGTCCACGCGCTCCGTGCCCTTCTCATGGGCGGCAGACTCTGCCTGCGTCTCCCATTTGTAGACGCGCTCCAGAACGAACGGGCCCTTGAGCCGATACGGTCTGCGCTTGTCAGCCGTACTGACGGCCCGCCGGGCTGCGTCTTGCGTCAGTTCTTGCGCCTTGAGTGGGGCGAGGCACAGCGCGCAGTTGCGCCCGAGCCCTTTCTTGGTGGCGACGGTAGGCAGTTCAGCGCCAAGGCAGCTCCTGGCTTCGGCGCACCCGGCTTCATCCGAGGTAACGAGAATGACGGGGACGCCCAACTCCCCGGCCCAGGCCGCATCGCAGCCGATCTCGCCAATCGGCTGCCCGTTGAGGAGCATCCGGTGAATGCTTTCCGACGAATAACTGTGGCACAGGACGCCGTTCGCAACGCCGGCCATGGGGTGGTAGCAGAGCAGGATGAGACCCGCGAAGGAGCTGTCGAGCAGATGGAAGCGCCCTGGCCGAGGGGTGCCGATGAGCACCTTGGCTTCAGGATGCAATTGCTCGTAGAGCAAGTTGTGGCCGCAGCCGTGGTTGTCATCCACAAGGACCTCCGTTGCGCCCGCGATCAAGGCGCCGCGCACGGCGGCGTTCGTTTCGGCCGTGACGAGGCGTTGAGCCTGCTGAAATATAGGCGACTGGCACTCCAGCCCGCTGCCCAGAGTGGCCATAGGCTTGCCCACCACGCCCACTACGCAGGCGGCGCCTTCGAAATCCACGGAAATGTAGACTTTCTTCCCTTTCTTGCGTGCAACCCCGGCCATTGTTGTCTCCTTGTGGTTACAGTTTCAGCTTGTCAAACTCCTGCGCGAGCTGTTCGACCCTGTCCGCGCCCGCGGGTTTGGGACTGGATTTAAGCAACGCGCTGTCACGCTCAAGCATGGCCTGTCGCCGGTCCTTCGGCTTGCCGAAGAGGCCGGACAAGTCCAGTTTGCGCACGCGTCCTGTAACGGCCGGCTCGGCGCCGGCGATGGCCGGGTCGCCTTTGTATTTTGGGAAGATGATCGCGCCCGCAGGGCAAACACGCGCGCAAGCCGGACAGTCCTGGCGGCACTGTTCGGGGCTTACCACGCGCAGTGTCTCCTGCGCGTCCACGCCAAAGACACCGAACAGGCAGAAATCAAGGCACTCCATGCAGTTCGTGCAGAGGCTGTAGTCAATCACCGGATACCAGCGTGGCGCCGCGGTTGTAGGGCGGCCCGCTGGGTCGCCCCGCAATCCGGAGGATTGCGCTACAATGGCCAAAGGCGAGGCTGCGGAGACATCCGCGCTGCAAGCGCCAGCCACGATCCGGGTGACTTGGGCCACCAGCGCATCGGGGGAGGAGGCGCGGACATCCAGGCACTGCACCGCTGTTGTCTCCTCGCTCCCCTTGCGGGAGGGGGTAGGGGGAGGGGTCCGGCGCGCGAGAGTCCATTTGAGCGCTCGCGCGTGGTACCAACCCAGGAAGAGCAGCCCGCCCTGAATGTTGCGGAGAAGATCCGCCGCCGGATCGTCGTCCGGCGTGTCGTAAACAGAGTCCACGACGGCGAACCGCAGGTGCGCCTGCTGGAGGGCCGTCGCGATGGCAGAGAACCGGCCGTCCTGCTCCGCCGCTTGCTCGCGCGGGACTCGCGAGAGCACTATTGTCCACCGCGATGGCAGGGATGGCGCTTCAGGTTCCGGTGTCGGCATGCGTGCGGCCCAGGATCAAGTTGCGAGCTACTCTAACCTGCTGGCTGCAAAAGGGCAGTATTATTTTCGGTTGCAGGCCAGGCGCAGGCGGGGCATATAGTCTAATGATGGAAGAACACTGCCCGTGTGCGGGCGCAACTCTCGACAAGTTCCTGCAGCCGGCAGTCCTGGCGGTGCTGTCGGAGAGGAGCCTGCATGGCTATAGGCTCATGAAGTTTTTGGCTGCCATGCCCATGTTCAGTGAGCAAAGCCCGGATGCCACCGGCCTGTATCGCTGCCTGAAGGAAATGGAACGGCGCGGTCTCATCGCGTCCACCAGGGCGGCGTCCGAGAAAGGTCCCGCGGTCCGGGTGTATCACGCTACTCCATTGGGCCGCGCTTGCTTGCTGCGCTGGACGGGCACACTCGAGAAGCACCGGCGGGCACTGGGCGTGCTCGTGGCGAGAGCGCGCCGGGTTGCCAGGAAGAACCAGCAAGCCGGAACTTTCAGTCCTGCCTTGACTTGCCGCTCGCGGAGCAGCGGGAGGCTTCGCGCCGGCGGTGTCAGCGGGCCTGAGATTGGGAGACGTGCCGTGGGCGATGAACCGGGCGGAACCATGATCTTCCAGATGGGCTTGTACAAGGCTCTAGTGCCCAAGCGGTTGCAGTACTCAAAGCTGCACTTCTGGTTTGACTGCCCGGATGGCGGTGGGACGAAATGCGGACTGACGGCTTATGCGGTGCGGCTAATCTCCGACATTTTTCGCCTGGAATGGCGGGTGAAACCGGGAGACAAGGTCCTGGATGGGCAAACGCTGGGAGAGATAGAGAGCATCAAGGCGGTTGCCGAGCTCTATGCCCCCATGAGCGGCACGGTGCGGAGCATCAACACAAGTGTGGTTGCGGATCCCTCTCTGGTAAGCGTAGACCCCTATGCCGCGTGGCTGCTTGAGTTCTCGGGCAGACCGGATGCCGCCTTGCAGGCCGTGGAATACGTCCAGTTCCTGACTAACGAATGGGAAAAGACGTCAAAGCTCTTTAGGCATTAGGCTTGAGGCATTGGGGGCGCACAGTGAAGAGGCAGGGCCTCAAGCCTCAAGCTGCAAGCCTGAGGTGTGTGCATGAGCGAAGTGTCCAGAGTACGTTTCGGGGACTACCGGGCCAGCGTCGCCAAGGCGCTGGATCTGATCGGCGCGGGCCAGAGTTTGCCCGGCGACAAGCTGATCATCATCAAGCCCAACTTGACCAATGCCGACGGGCCGCCCGTGACCACGCCCGTCGCTGCGGCCGAGGCGGTCTACCAGTACTGCCGCGCGCACTGCAAGGCGGAGATCGCAATCGGCGAAGGCTGCGGCAGCGGCCAAACGTGCGACACGTTCCAGGCCAACGGTTACGCGCGGTTGGCCGAGGAGCACGGCCTGAGGCTGATTGACTTCAACCGGGAGCCGGCGGTTACGCTGCGGCGGGCTGAGGCCCTGCAATTGAAGGAGTTCCATCTGCCCGGGATTGCACGCGACGCTTTCATCATCTCGCTGCCCATCCTCAAGGACCACAGCTTCACCAAGACCACCGTGGCCATGAAGAATATGTTCGGCCTCGCGCCCAGGCCCTATTACGAGGGTTCGTGGAACAAGTCCAAGCTGCACTCGCCTTCCACCCACCGCTCGGTCTACGATGTCTGCCTCTACAAGCGGCCTGACCTTTGCGTTGTGGACGCGGTGGTGGCCTTGACGGGGATGCACTTGGCCGGCACGCCGCTGAAGCTGGGCTTGCTTCTCGCCAGTTTCGATCCGGTCGCCGTGGACGCCGTGGGCAGCGAACTGCTGGGGCACGACCCGCGGAAGATCGAGTACCTCAGACTCGCCAACGGCGTCTTGGGCAGCATGGACAACATCCGCATCCTGGAGGGGTAGGGGATTTTCGATCTGTGATTTTCGATTTTCAATTGAACTGCAACCACGGGCCGCAGAGAAAGGATTGTGAATTTTGATTTGTCCGCAAAAAGCCCTCCCCCTACCCCCTCCCGCAAGGGGAGGGGGAACACAAAGATTTTCGGTTCTCAATTGCCTGACCGCGGTCCTCATTCTATCCGGCGTTCTGTTAGCCGAAGAGCCGAAGAAGGCGCCCGGCGAGCAGCCCAAGCCCAGCCTGGCATACCGCACACCGCGCGGCGTGGAGTGCGTGGTGACGGAGGACGGTCTGTCCTCAATTCGCGTGGGTAACCGCGAGTTGGCAAAAGGAAACTGGTCGGCCTGGAATGCCGAGCCGTGGTTCAAAGGCGCCGGCTCGGGCAAAGTAAAGACCAAGACAACGCTGGCGAAGAGCCTTGAGATCCTTGGTCCCGCGCAGGCGCGCGTCAAGCACAGCAAAGAGGACGTGACGTGCCTCTTCGATTACTCTTTCGCCGGGGAAGACCTGACCATCAGCGCGCGCATCGAAAACAATCACCCGGAGGAAACGCTGGGCGTGACGGCGTTCTCGGGCCTCTCCTTTTTCTTCGACAGGCCGCCAACGGGCCTGATGCAGGTCCAGCACATCTCGTATTTCCAGGCGCACGGCGCGGGGCTGTGCCATCCGGGGAACTGGTCGCCCATCGGCGGCAGTTACGCCACGGACGACACCGTCGGCGTGGGCCTCTCGCCCTGGCGGACCGGCTGGACGCGGACGCTGATCCTGTGGGACTACGCGAGTTGGGAGGCGAACAAGCGCGAAAAGCTGCCGCAGCGGAACCCGATCTACTTCGTCGTCAGCCCTATTCCGCCGCGCGGCGCGCAGACTTTCGACCTCAGGATGCGCGTCAGCCCGGAGCGCGATTGGAAACACCTGTTGGAGCCGTACCGCGAGCACTTCCAGAAAACCTTTGGCGCGGTGCGTTACAAAGCGGATTACCGCTGGATTGCGACGGACTACCTCAACCACAGCCAGCAAGCCATCTCGCCGCAGAATCCCTACGGCTTCCACGGCGGGCACAGGCGCATTGACACGCCTGACGGCGCGAGACTTTTCTGCGATACGCTGCTCGCCGGCCTGGCCAACGGCGGCCAGGGCGTCATCGTGTGGGGGCAGGGCGGGGACGACCCGCGCGGCGGCATGTACCGCCCGGATTTCGACGTGCTGCCGCCGGAGGTCGCGGCCAACTGGCCGGTGCTGCAAGAACGCTTCCAGAAAGAGAATGAGCGCCTGGGCGTTACCACGCGGCCGCGCCACATGGCTTTGAGGCTGGACTGGAAGTCCGATCAGATCATTGACATCAATCCCGAGGACCCCGGCCACCGCGAGATGTTGTGGAAACGCTTCAAGAACATGCAGGACCGCGGCTGCACGCTCTTCTATCTCGACAGTTTCGGCGACTCCTTCGAAGACGTTAAGCTGATGCGCTTCCTGCGCGACAAGATGGGGCCGGACATCCTGACCTTCTGCGAACACCAATGCGACGCGGTCATGCCGTTTTCCGGCGGCTACTCCGAAACGACGCTGGATGCCGAGGGCGACCCGCAGAAGGCGCACTACGGCGTCTGGTCCGGGTTGGAGCGGTGGGAAATCTATCGCTGGCTCGTGCCCGGGGCGCAACTGGCGTCGCGGCTCTACCAGGTAAAAGGCAAGCCGCCGGAGAACATGGAGCCGTCCGAGCGTTTCTTCTTCCGCAACCACATCACGCCGCTGGTCCCCGACGCAAATGCGAAGCGCGCCGCGCCGCTGAAGGCGCTCCAGGCGGAGTTCATTGATGAGAAGGGGCAGTGGAAGGCGGAGTGAGGGTTGGCTGTCAGTCCTCAGAATCATGCCAACGGATCTGGGCCAAGTTCGTTGTGTTTATTGAGATCTGCGGCGACATTGCACCTGAGTTTCATTGAGCAACAAAGTGATTTTAGCGTTCTAGGCTGGCTGATCCCAGTAACCTGTCATGTCAAGTTTAGTCACGGACAATGTGGGGAAAAGAGCTAATGAACGCTGCCGGCTACTCGCCATTGTGCAAACGCAGCCATGCGAGGGAGGAAACATGAGAAGGCATCAACTGCAGGTCGGCATTGGTCTGGCGTTTCTCCTGGCCACAGGCGTCTGTTGCATCCAGGAATCGGCCGTGGCCGCGCAAACACCAACGGTTACCAGCGTTTCACCCGCCAATGGCCCGTCGCTTGGCGGAACAGTGGTGACCATCACTGGCACCAACTTCGCGAGCAATGCGACAGTGGATTTCGGCGGCGCAGCAGGCCAGAATGTGACGTTTAACAGCGCCACGTCCATTGCCGCGACAACTCCGGCACACGCGCCAGGCGCGGTTACGGTAACCGTCACTGTCGGCAGCCGGTCCGGCCAGAAGAGCAGTGCCTTCACCTACAGCGCTTCGCTCGCGCCGGCTATCTCCGGCATCTCACCCGCGAGCGGCACAATCAACGGCGGGACGAATGTCACAATCACCGGCACCGGGTTCGGGAATCCCGCCGGCGTCACATTCGGCACCGCGCCGGCGCAGTCAGTGAGCTTCGTCAGCGCCACCCAACTGGCTGCTGTGGCACCCGCGGCAAGCGCGGCGGGAGCCGTGGACGTTACGGTCACCAATCCTGACAACCAGTCCGTGAAAGCATCAGGTGGCTACACCTACACTACGCCACCGCCCGGCACAACGTCCTTCAGATTTCTGACCGGCGCCACGATGCCCGATGCCAGCACCGCCACTTTCTACGATGTGCAGTTACAAGTGGCTGACGCCGCGGGGCCGGTGACTTTCAGCGAAGCTGGCCTGCCGATGGGATTGTCATTGGACACCAGAACCGGGTATGTGAGCGGCCTTCCGACCACCGTCCTCGCCAGCGGCTTTCAGGTAACGTTCACTGCCACTGATGGCGTGTCTACCATCTCACTGTCTACCTTGATCAAGATTAGTGCGGTCGGCGGCGGCGGCAATGGCAACGCAAACCTGACGTTCACCATCAGTTCCCTTCCCCAGGGCCAGGTCGGAACCGCCTACTCAACCACGGTCAAAGCTGCCGGCTACTCGGGGACTCCCATCTTTGGGGCTGACGGCCTGCCTTCGGGGTTGACTATGGCTGGCACGACGGGCATCATCTCCGGCACGCCTGCGGCGGCCGGCACCTTTTTCGTGACTCTCGCGGTCACGGACGTGGTGAGCAACAACCTCAACAACAGCAAGGTCTTCCTGGTCCTGCCGCTGATCGTCCTGCCCGCTGACGGCTCCAACTTCCAGTTCTCGACCCTGCTGCTCACCGGCGGCGAAGTCGGCGCCCCCTACAACGTCAGCGTGCAGACGGCCAATGCGCCCGCCACGGTGAGTTTCTCGGCGATGGGCCTGCCGTTGGGGCTCGTGATCGTCTCGACTAACGGCAACGCAGCCGCAATCACCGGCACACCTCAGGCCGGAACGGCGGGCACGTACCTGGTGGCTATCACGGCCGCGAGCGGCGCGGATAGCATCAGCTTCAATGGGACAATCGTGATCGCCGGCTCCAACACCAGCAACTTTTTCTGGAACTACAGCGGCCTGCCGAATGCCCTGGCCGGCGTGGAGTACGGGCGGACCCCGCCATTGGTGGTCAACACTTCTAACGGGACTAGCGTGTATTATTCGTCCACCGGCCTGCCGGCGAACATCATCTACAACAGCAGCTCGGGTGCGCTTTCGGGGGTGGCGACAGAACCGGGAACTTACCTCGTCACCTTTATTGCCACTGACAGCAACAGCAACCAGACGATCAAGCTCACCGTTAATTTCATCGTCCTGCCCCCTGGCGGCGGCAGTACCAACAACCTGGCCGTGAACTTCTGGGTCGTCAAACAGTCCATCAAGAAGAGCACGAAGCCCCACTCCGATTCATGGCAGGGCCAGTACATCTACAACACCGATCGGACGGCGGCCAAGCTCTTCAGCACCACCACGGACTCGCTGAGCGTTAGCCTGGGCGCGATTCCACCCATCCAATTCATTCCACCGCAAAGCCCGACAACCTACACGCTCACGGGCGGCAAAGGCAAATTCACTTTCAAGACTCCTAAGCCTGTAACGGGCGTGACCACGAGCGCGAATGTGGCGCTCCTGCTCGACGAGACCGTGGAAACAATCAAGTTCACAGCCAAGAATGAAGCGATAACTGGCACTGTTCCGGGCATATTCGTCAATCCGGTGACACTCACCAATACGTTGACACTCGGGAGCAGAGCGTACAAGATAGACGAGGTTTTTGATCCCAAGGGCGTTTTTACCCCGGCGCTCGGCTTTATGAAGACCGCCTTTGTCGTCGCCTCGGCAAAACTCACCGCCAAGACAACCAACAAGGACTCCGCCCAATACTCGATGCTGCTCGCCATTCCAAATTTCGCCTATCCGCCCGTTTCTGCAAATAAGACCATCCGCTTCCGCGTGTTGAACGGCTCCACCACACTGATTGACAAGACCCTTTCCACGTCTACCGGGGCGCCTACCCCCCTGGTTTCGTGGACTGTTGGGACCGACAAAAAGACCCTCCTGCCCGTGACGAAGTTCAAGGGTGTGAAAGATTCAGCCGCCACCAATACCTTGGCCAAGTTCAGCTACGACAGCGGTTCGGGCGTGCTGCAGTTGGCGCTGAAGAACCTGACGCTCAGCGGCGCCAATCTCCTGCCGTCCAGCAGTCCGACCGGCCTGCATACGGGAGTGGAGTTCACGATTGGCGACCAGGTGTATTACACAGGAGTCACCATCTTCGCGTCGGCGTCAGGCGCTTACTCGACCACGGCCAAGCTGCCGTAGCCTGACTTCTGAAGCCGCAGATGAACGCAGATAGGATGTAGACTTTCTTGTATCTGCGTTCATCTGCGGTTCCAAACCGCGCTTTTCTCTGCGTTCTGCGCGGTGTATGAGTGGGGAGCATGGCACAACCGAACAGCCCCTCGCTGCAGCGCTACCACGTCGCCTTTGCCATAGCTTGCTTTCTAATGCTCGCCGGGACGATCGGCGTCTTCGTCCAGGACCATTGGCACAGGGAATTCCCACGGTATCAGGAGGCTTACCGCCAGGCCGAACTCGCGCGGAAGAGCGGCGAGCCCGCCGGCAGCCCCCTGCTCAACTTCCTTCGCGATGCTCCCGGCTTGGACATCTTCGCGCCGCGCCACCGCATTCAGCAGGTGGTGCTGAAGAACTTGCCCGTGGACATGTTCTTCGAGAAGACGCCGCGCGTGGACCGGTGCGTGACTTGCCACCAGGCGATTGACAATCCGGATCCGCAATACCGCGCGGGCGCCGCGCCGCAACTCCATCCCGTCCTGCGTTCTCATCCGCGGCCCGATCTCTTCGTCGCAGCCAACTCGAAGCACCCCTACGGCACGTTCGGCTGCACGATCTGCCATCTGGGGCGGCCTATGGGCGTGAGTTTCAGCCGCGCCGCACACAGCCCGCAGCGCCCGCAACAGGCCCTGGAATGGCAGCGCGCTTATGCTTGGGCGCCCTGCGAGTCCTGGGAGCAGAAGATGCTGCCGCTGCAATACACGGAGGCGAGCTGCCTGAAATGCCATCACGGGCTGGATGAAATCCCCGCCGCGGCCAGGCTCAACGAAGGCCGCGAGCTGTTCCGCAACCGCGGCTGCACCAACTGCCATGTGGGCCTTTACGGAGACAAGGATCTGGCCTGGGTCGGGCGCACCGGACCGGACCTGCGCCGCATCGGAGAGAAGCTCAGCCTCCAGTGGTCCATCGGCTGGACTTTGAACCCCTCGAACTTCCGGCCCGGCACTACGATGCCGCGCTTCCTGGGGCTGGAGAACCGCAGGGACGACAACGGCGAAGCGCTCAAGCTGCAACTGAGCAGCGGGGCGGTTGACCGGGATGCCGTTGAAACCGAAGCCATCAACACCTACCTCTTTGTCACCAGCAAACTGCGGGAGAAGGCGTTGCCCGAACCGCCGCCGGGTGACGCCGCGGCAGGCCGCAGCCTTTTCGCCGCAGTAGGCTGCGTGGCCTGCCATGCTACTCGCGACAGGGCCGGGGCAGACCGCTTCACGCTCAGCGCCTTCGCCCCGGACCTCAGCCGCATCGGGGATAAGGTCTCGCCGCGCTGGCTGTTTGCCTGGCTGAAAGGGCCGTGGCATTACTGGCTTGAAACCAAGATGCCAGACCTGCGGCTGAGCGACACCGAGGCCGCCGCAATCGCCGGCTACCTCGTTCAGACCATGCGCAGCGGCGTGCAACCCGTGGCCTATCAGGCCTTCCCTGAAGAGTGTTTCGATGCGCTCATCATTGACAAGCTGAGCACCACGGTCCCGCGCGAACGCCTCGCCGCGCTGCTGCAAGACACGGTGGGACTGCTCGATTTCTCCGCGGCCACGAAGGTCAAACACCCCTTACCCTACCCTCTCCCGCAAGGGGAGAGGGAAAACAACAACGCAGGCGAATGGACCGCAGCGCAGTTCGTGAAGATCAAGGAACTTCTCAGCGCCGAGCCGAACCAGGCCCGCGCCGTCAAAGCGTTCTGCGCGGGCGAGTTCCTTATCCAGCACCACGGTTGTTACGGCTGTCACAATATTCAGGGCTTCGCCTGCGCGCCGCTCCCTTGCCCCAGCCTGGAAGGCGAAGCGGACAAGGACCTCGCCCAGTTCGCGTTCGGCAAGACCCTTGCCGGCGGCGCGAGCGCCCACACGAAATGGGATTGGATCCGCACGAAGATTTCCCGGCCGCGCGCGTTCGATCTGGGCCGCCTCGATCTAATCAGGCCGTTTGAGCGGCTCCACATGCCGTGGTTTGAATTGACGCCCAGCCAGGTTGACGCGCTCGTGACGCATGTTTTGAGCCTGATCCTGGAACCCATACCCGCGGAGATGCAGCATCAGCCCACGAACCGGGAAATCGCCCTTGACCGCGGACACCGCGTCTTCCGGGAGTTGAACTGCGCCTCATGCCACCTTGCCGGACTAAGCAGTGCCGCCGTGGGACAGGCTGAAAGCCTGTCCTACGGAAGCCGCCGCAAAGCAATAGATGAAAACGTCTACGCCGGCGAAGACTTGGTTTCATTAAGCTATGCCGCCAAGCAGCCCGCAGGCGCCCCGGGCGAGCCGGCGGTGCTGCCCGACATGCTCAACATCAAACGGGGGACCTGCTTGACGAGGACGACTATCCCCATTCTGCTGGCTGAAATGCCCGCGCGAGCTGCTCCAATGAAAGTGCGCTTCACGAAGGGCGAAGGCGCGATTGTCCCGCACATCGTCAAGCTGGAAGGAGAACGCGGCGTGCGCAACGCGGGTCCGCAACAAGCTCCGCCCAGCCTCGTCTTTGAAGGCTGCCGCGTCCAGCCCGATTGGCTCTACCAGTACCTGCGCCACGTCCACACGCTGCGCTGGGGTTTCACTATCCGCATGCCGAGTTTCTGGGGCGCGCCCGAGGGCAAGGTTGTTTATCCCACCGGCCGTCTCTCGGCTCTGAAAGACACTTTCAAGCCAGAGACGAGCTTGGCGGCGGAACCGTCGCCCCCGCCTGAAGCGCCGCGAGCCAGCGAGTTGCCGGACGACGCGGCGCAACTCGTCGAGTTTCTGGCCTGTGACGCGGGAGAGAAGCCGTTCGGCTATCAGCCCCAGCCCCTCGCGACCGCGGAAGACAGGCTGCTCTACGAACAAGGCCGGCGGGTCGTGACGGGCAGCGAGTTGGGCTGCACCAACTGCCATACGCTTGGCGAGCGCAACCCGCCTGAACCCAAGTGGGCCTTCAACCTGGCCAACGTGAAGCGGCGGCTTAAGGAACCGTGGCTCAACCGCTTCCTCATCAACCCGCAGTCAATCTATCCCTGGACAAACATGCCCAATAATTTCAAGATTGACTGGGAAGGCAGTTACAAGGACGATCGCAGCGACCCGTTGCGCGGCCTGATGGATGGCGACGAGGCCAAGATGAAGGAGGCCGCGGAGAAGATCCGTGCGGTGAAATGCTATCTGCTGCATCTCGGCGAGGGAGAGATAGGGAAGTAGCAAGGAGAACGCCATGAACATCAAGCATCGCCTGATTCTGCTCTCAACGGTACTTTTCCTGAGAGCATCTTTCGCGGCAGAACCTGCGCCCGCGGACAAAGGCAAATGGGTCAGCATCTGCGACAGCGTCATCGAGCAACTCAACAAGGAAGGCCAGAAGATTGCCTGGCCGGGACTGACGGCGGGCATCGCCTGCGACCGCACCAGCGGCGACGTCTACATGCTCGTCTCCGGGCAAGGCATCTGGCGCAGTTCCGACCTGGGCAAGACGTTCGAGCGGCTGGACGGCGGCAAAGTCGGCGGGCGCTGCGAGACCAGTTACTCGCTCGACTTCGACCCCAACGGCAAGCGCGCCGCCTGCTTCATGCTCGACGGCCCCGGCGCCATGACGCTCGACAACGGCAAGACCTGGAGCGACTGCAAGGACAAGAGCCGCGGCTTCGACAATGCCGCCGTGGACTGGAGCCAGGAGACGCCCAAGACCATCTTTGCCGTGCGCCACGAAGCCGGCGGGCTGGCGCTGGTCAGCCAGGACGCGGGCAAGACTTACAAGGAGATCGGCGCGGACTGCAAGAACTTCAAGAACGTCGGCGTTTTCGGCGAGCAGATTTTCGTGGCCACCAAAGACAAGCAGCCGGGCATTCTGCGCAGCACCGACGCCGGCGCAACCTGGACGAAGGTCTCGGACCTTGCTCCGTCCGGGCTGGTGGCCAGGGTTTTCAACGGCGCGGGCTATTGGACTTCAGCGCAGGGGTTGCTGGCCAGCAAAGACAAAGGCCTGACCTGGGTGGTGCAGGGCAGTCCCATAGCGGCGGGCGCCGGCCCGTACTTCGGCAAGGACGAGAAGAACATACTCGTCGCCACCAAGGAAGGCTTGGCCGAAACGACTGATGGCGGGCAGAGCTGGAAGGTGGCCGCGCCCTTGCCGCAGGGCGGCTATGAGTTCTCCCAGAACGGTTGGTTTGTGAACTTTGCCTGGGACCCCGTGCATAACGTGTTTTACGTCTCGCGCATGGGCAAGCCGGCGATGAAGTTCGAGCGGCCATAAAAGCAATGGAACGGCAGATGAACGCAGATACAAGAAAAGCGTTTCGGGTTGAATAGGGCAGTAGGACAGGCTTTCCAGCCTGTCCGGACAGCCTGGAAAGGCTGTCCTGCCTCAACAGCTGCAATCATCTTCGATTCCAATATCCAACCCATCAATCGCGTAGCGGAAGGCCCGGATATGCTCCGGCGTCGTGCCGCAGCAGCCGCCGATGATTGCGGCGCCGGCGGCGCGCAGTTCGCCCACCTTGGACGCCATGAACTCAGGCCCGTCGTGGTAGACGCACTTCTTGCCTTCCTTTTCGGGCAATCCGGCATTCGCGCGCGCCAGCAGCGGCTTCCGGGTGAGGGGCCGCATCAGGCGCACTATCTCTGTAATCTGCGCTATGCCATTGCCGCAGTTGGTCCCTACGACGTCCGCGCCGGCGGCATCCAGCGCCTTGGTCGCCTCTTCGACAGAAGTCCCCAGCATGGTTCTGAATCCGTGGGCCGTGGAATCGTAGGTCATGGAGGCCAGGCAGAACAGCCCGAGGTCCCGCGCCGCTCTGACGGCCGCCAGCGCCTCGTCCAGCACGTACATGGTCTCGATCAGGACAGCCTGCGCACCGCCCTCCGCCAGCGCCTCCATCTGCTCGTGGAAGGCGGAGTACATTTCACGTTCTTTCAACAGGCCTTCAGGCTCAATGAACTCCCCTGTCGGGCCCACACTGGCGATGACCGGTCTACCGCACTCGGAGGCCACCTGGCGGCTCAAAGCCAGCCCTGCGAGGTTGAGCTCGCGCACGCGGTCAGCCAACGCGAAACGACTGAGGCGATAGTAGTTCGCGCCGAAAGTGTTGGTGAGGCAGAAGTCGGCGCCGGCCTGCAGATAGCTCATGGCCACCTGCTTGACTTTGTCCGGGCGGGTGGCGTTCCATTCCTCGGGGCACTGCTCCAGGTCCAGGCCCAGCGCCTGCAACTGCGTGCCCCAGGCGCCGTCGCCCAGGAGCAACTCGCCGGCGGCGAGACGGTGTTTGAAGTTTTCCAGCAGGTCACTCATGGGGCCTCGATTGTGCACTTCCGGCATCACGCCGGCACGGCGTCTTCTTCCACACTCGCGGGAAACTTCGACACGTCGAACATGCGCAATTGTGGGATGTGGAGTTTTCTCGCCAACTCCCCCATCAGCGAAATGCCGGAGCTTTCCGGTTCAGCGAATTCCAGGGCAAGTAGGTTTCCTCCCCTGTCGTAGTCCGCGAAGACCATCTCGGCGACTTCCTCAGTCCGCGCCACCTTGCCTTTCCTGAACCTTAGGCTGACTGAAAGAAGCTGCCCGCCCGCGGCCTCAGCCGAGATCTCGACCTGTGGCGGTGTCAGTGAGGGGATTCTAACTTTCATGGTTGGCGCTCCCTTCTTCATGAACAACCACCGTTACCAGATAGAGCTTTCTGTCCTTGGGGTATTCCTTAGCCACGACCCTGACCTTCCTGTCACCAAACTTCCTGACGATGTTCGTGCGCTGTTGCTGCGCACTCGGGTAACAAGCATCAGGGGAACGCAAGGTTTCCCGCAACACAGATTCAGAGACGTTGCGTTCGCCCATTTGCTCTTTGGCGTGATGACCCACGACCACAACCCAGTCAGGATGCAAGCCAAAAACTAACGGCTCGAAGTCGGGTTGCTCGCCAGATGGACCACCCATGCCACTAAATGTAGGTATCTGCCTCAGTCAAACCAGTGCAGAACCACCCACCTCCAGTATACCATCACTTCCCCAGCAACTCCGCCAATTTCAGCCGCGCGCTTTCCCAGGCTTCGGGGTCCTCGGCCCACTTGCCTGCGGCGGGGCAAACCGTGTCCACAATAGCGTCGGCCTCGGCTTCCTTGCCCTTTTGCTTGAGCAGCCACAGGTACTCATAATCCTGGGCGCCGCGCCGCAGGGACTTCATGGCGAAGCTGGCCACCGGGCCGTCAA
>Ga0187861_10002537_pt1 | contig 16993 bp, 21 predicted proteins | sample June2016WEW_10_1_3_FD_132986 | JGI IMG/M metagenome (GOLD analysis project Ga0187861, IMG submission 132986) | Peatland microbial communities from SPRUCE experiment site at the Marcell Experimental Forest, Minnesota, USA - June2016WEW_10_100 | ecosystem: Environmental > Terrestrial > Soil >...
AAAAACTTCTCACGTATGAAATGTGAAGTGGGACTTAGTTCATTTCGGATTCTTCTCCAGCCAATCCTCGCTGATGCGGCGATTACCTTCCCGGAGAGGCCATGAGGCGGGGAGCCCTCATAGCGCAAGTGATGCCGACTGCCGAATACAGTTTATTTTTTTGATCCCGGGATTGCTTTCGCAATCCCCCGGATATACTCCAGCGCAGCAATCGCATCCTCCCGCTTCCGGTCGCAGGAATGCAGCTTCACCCACGAGAGGAACCGCTCCTGGGTCTCAGATGAGATTGCACCACCCGCCGCCGACACGATCCGGCTGTATGTCCGCTGCGGGTAGAAAACGGATTGTGCTGCAGAAAGCAGGGCCATGTGATCCTGTGGGGTAATCATTCCCTGATGTTCCGCTTCGCGGAGCGTGAACCGGATATTGATGAGCGGTTCGGAGAGGGAGAGCCCGGTTTCGGGATCGAAGACGAGTGCGACCTCGTCGTCCGAGATCAGTTCCCCGCTCTTGTACATCCTGTAAACCTCGCCGATACCGGTCATACCCAGCGTGTCCATCTCGGCAGCCCGGAGTGCCCCCATGCTCGATGCTCCGACGACCTTCACGCCTTTTTTCACGGCAGCGAGGATCTCCCGGTGGGCCACCGCAGATTCCTGGTGGAAGACGCCATCGATCAGGCCGATGATCGCGGCCCCGTCTTCAACCGCCCGGAGCAGGTCGCCCCTCTTCGCCGGGGGGTGGTACTCCGCGGAAAGGATCTGCTCCGCGGAATCACGATCAAGGCTTGGCCCGAGAAAGACGATGATCCTCTGCATGCTTCACCCTCTCGCCACGGCGTTCAGGGTCCATGGCGAATACTTCGAGGCCCGGCACGATCACCCGCACGACCGGGATACCGATCTCTTCCCGGGTTAGGTCCACGACAATGACCCGGTCCAGTCCTTTCTTTCCCAGTGCATCGATGATGTTTTGGATATCCTTCTGGAAATCATCGGTATCCGATGAGGGAATATCTGCGTAATCCACCGTCCCGTTGTCCCGGTACCAGTACCTGTTGATCCGCTTTGCCCGGTCGTATCCCATCCGCTTGCGCATCTCGGCAAGGGTCGTATCCTCGCGGGCACCATGGATCTGGGTGAGCCGGCTCTGTGCCACTTCGGTGAGTGCCCGCATCACGGCGATCCGTGCGCTGGTATGCGTACCGATGCCGATCGTGAGGAGGCTCGGATCTTTTAAGAGCACGTCGTCCGCTACTGCGGCAATCGTCGGGATGCCGATGTCGCTCGTGATGTCCCTTACCTTGACCTCGACCTGTGCATCGGCAAATTTCTTCTGCATGTCCCGGATCACTGGATCATCGATCCCCACCACTACAGGGCCGGTATCCCGTGTCGTTTCCACGAGTGACCATGCGTCCCGTTCGATCACTTCGGAGAGAGCGTGGAAGATCGCCTCTTCCAGGGTATTTCCCGAGGCAAGGCCGTTCGTGTTCGTGCGGAAGAGTCCCCGGTGTCTCGGGGGAACCGGGTGGAATACTGCATAGGCCGGGACCCACAACGTCTTGTTGTTGACAATATCGTAGCCTTCGCACCAGGACATGAACCGGTCCGTCAATGCACCTTCCGGCAGGATCAGGTCCTGGGGATTGACAACGGGCTCACGGCCTTCTAGCTCCTGGTACAGAGCAACCCTGAGATCGCGGTCATGCACCTCGGCCGAATATCGCTCGATGCCCTCCATGATGGCGGATATCCGTGATTCCTCGATCGTCGCCCCCTTGCCGTTATACACCGTGATCGCCCCGTCCATTGCTGTGGGCCGGATGCAGGAGAAGACCGGAATGCCGATCCGGTCAAGGTTTGTGATGTCGGCAACCCTCGTTATCCCTGCTGCGGGTACTTTCGGTTCGATCCGGGCAAGGGTCTCCTGCAGGGGCACTGCACGCTGGGTCTCATTGTTGTACGTCTTTTTGCACGATTTTATCTGCATGGATTCACCGGTGTGATTCGTGATATATCGGGAGGGATGAAAAGAATATTTTCTGTATGTATAGGGTGCTCGCTTCCGGGGTTTATACATGCCCATGGAAGGTCTGGCAGGAGAAACCCTGGTGTGCCCGCGGTCCAAAAAGTGACAACGTACTTCAGGCTGCCGGTGCCAAGGTCCAGGTATACTCCCGTACCTTTTCGGACGCCCCGTACAGGAGCGGCACACCATGCCCCGGCAGGAGGAGGTCGAAGTCCAGTCCGGAGATCTTCCGGATCGACTGGTGCGAGCCTATTGGATCCATCGTGAACGGTGCCGGCCCCTCGGCTATGACTGTCCCGTCATAGCGGAGGATGTCACCGGCAAAGAATGTTTTCGTGCTGTCATCGAGCAGCCCGATGCTGCCGGGCGTATGCCCGGGGATATGGATGCAGAGGAGTCCGTCGATCCGATCCCCGTCCTTCAACAGGATATCCGGCGGGAAGTGGCCGGGTTTCATGAGTTTTCCGGCAATGCGCAATAGTACGCCGCGGAACCCCGGATACACCGGGAGGGGGGTCTTCCCGGATATGTACCCTGCATCCGCCTCACCGATTGCAATCTTTGCGCCGGTTGCGGCTTTCTTCAGGGCAGCAACGCCCCCGGTATGGTCCATGTGAAAATGGGTGAGGATGATGGTCCTGATCTCCCGCGGATCGCGGTGCAGTTTCTCCCGGATGTAGGCAAGGATCTTCTTCCCGCTGCCCGGAATGCCGGTGTCAATTACGGTCAGGCCGTCGCGGACGAGGATGTAACAATTGCCATTGACCCCGTCCACCTGGTGGATTCCCGGTATGATCTCCATACTATCACTGCTCAGGAATCATGTTGTCCGGGATTATCAGGTTTGCCGGAGATATCATTCGGGAATCCCCGTGATGTATGACGTTTCTCACCCGCTCCGTCATTATTCCGGATTTACTGAAGCCCGATCATGTAGCCGTACCGGGAATACACTTCCTTGATGAGCTCCATCGACTTCGGGTTGCCCCAGTCATGCATCCATTCCGAAACGAGCGATTCCACCGTAATGGGAACAACACCGGCCTGCAGCATTCGTTCAATGCCGTACTTGTGGGCGTCCGGTGTCGAATCCCCAGCTGCATCCATCAGCCCGTACACCTCGTACCCTTCTTTCAGCCCATGCAGGGCAGTATAGGCAAAGCACATGCTCGTCCACAACCCTGAAACGACCAGCTTCTTCCGGCCCGTCTTCTTAACAGCATTCCATGTCTTTTCGTCTTCAAAGGCGTCAAAACTCGGTACCGCCCGGGCAAACACTTCCTGGTCAGGGAACAGTTTTGTGACATCCGCAATGAAATCGCCGTTGCGCTGTGGCCCGATTGCCGAGAGCACGACCGGCACGTTCAGGATGCTTGCCGCCTTCGCAGCGCAATAGGCTGCGTTCCGGATGATCGTCTTGTCTCCCGAGGCGACCCCGGCAAACATCGCGGGCTGGAAGTCCACGAGCACGAGGGCGCTGTTCTTATCCGACAACAGTTCCAGTTTTCCGTCTTTTAACATTGGCATATCTCAACCTCCTTTCAATACAGGAATGATCAATAAGCCTGTTATATAAAAACAATGATACAGGCAGGAGATCCAGACGAACCGCGGATACTGCTGCAAACTTTTTTCCCTTCACCCCTCAAGAGGGGGTAATGATATGGCAGCGTTCGACCCCTCCGTGCTCGGCATCTTCGTCTTCGGCCTGATTGCCGGTATCTGTCCCTGCAACAGCGTCCTCTGCCTCGGCCTGATCGGGTACCTGACGAGCGGGAAGACCCAACTCTCCCCTGCGAACATCCTCAAACTGACCCTCTCGTTCTGTCTCGGGACGGTCCTCGTGCTCCTGCCGCTCGGCCTGATCGCGGGCTTTATCGGGAAATACCTGCTCTTCCTCAACAGCGCGATCGCATGGGCGATCGGCGGAATTATCCTGATTCTTATGGGGCTGCAGCTCCTCCAGCTCTACAAACCACCGATCCGGAGCATCTTCGACTTCTTCCGGGTACCTACGTCCTACACGGTGACCGGCGCCTTCCTGCTCGGGCTCTCTTTTGGCGCCATCACAGTGGGCAGAGGAGCACCGATGCTCATCATCGTCCTGACCTACATCACCCTGTACCAGACTGCGCTTCAGGGGCTCTTCACGATCCTGGTCTATGCCGTGGGGCTTTCCATACCCCTGATCGTGATCAGTTCCCTGGGCGGGGCACTCGGGAAGAAGATCAAGGACCGGGCCCGGGTGAGCGGGGAGGTCTTCGACAAGATCATTGGCGTGATGATCGTCATTATAGGGGTTTATTTCCTGTACCTTGCGTTTCACTGAGTATAGGGGTCTAAAAAGAGAACTTCACGCCTTCCGTTCAACATGGCTGCCGTTGCAGAACGGCTTGTTCTCGGATTTCCCACACCGGCAAGGGTCAGCCGCTTCCTGACCGTGTACTGCTTCCCGTTAGCGGACTCGACCGTGATCCTGCCTAGGACCCAGAGCGGCCCATGTTCGCCCCGCGGCGGGTATTCTATGTCTATGATCGACTTCTCCAGCGCCGTCTCGATTGCCTTTTCGGTCTTCCATTCGTGAATGACAAGGCGGCCGGAGGGGCAGTTGCACGCCTTCTCGATGGCAATATCCCGGGCCTCAGGGATACCTTCATGTATCGTAAAACGGCGAAAATTTTCGCCGTCAAATAAATCCATAAATAGTGCCGGGATGAAGCTCGTACATACAGATGTGGCAGCCATGAAATATCCCGTCCTCCTCTTTTCGGCCTGCATAGCGGTCCTTGCCGTCACCCTGCTTGTTGCCGGCTGCACCACCTCCTCATATGGAAGTAATACGAACGTCCCCCCGGTGACGTCACCGGTTTCCACGGGAAACCCGGTCGGTACAACGTGCGGGTTTACGAGTTGTCACGGCCTTGACCTTGCGTGCGGGACACATGCGCCCGAGGCCTGCACCATGCTGTACCAGATGGGAGACAAGTGCCGGCAGTATGCGCAGTGCACATCCGGCAGCGACGGGAGCTGCTCGCTGGTCACCGATCCGAAGTTTGCCAGCTGCAAGGCATGCGTGGAGCAGTGCGCAGCGAAGGCGGGAAGCGACGGTATATTGGCCTTTGACTGCGAAACGAAGTGCTGAAAAGTGGCGGGATACGCTTTTGGGGGGGTCAACGGGAGACCCACTGAATAGGTGTTGGGAGAGGGATGTCCCCTTTCCGGTTCAGAACCAGCTCTCGAGCGTTTTCTGCCCTGCCTTCACCGTGAATCCTGCCATTGCCTTGTCCACACGTTCCGATGAAAAATCATACCCGTCGCAGAGCATCTTTCGGATTCCTTCAGCATCGGGATGCCCCGCTGCGAGCGAATAGTCATCTGTCACCGGGGGGTGGAGGAACATGTCCATCACCGGTGCCGGATCGAAGTCCGGCTGTTTTTCGTTGAGCTTCTGGGCAAACTCGCCTTTCTGCACGATCTTTAAACCCGTCTTCGCGCCCACCCCCTCAACCCCCGGGTTGAAGTCGGTTCCCACAAGAATACCAATCTCGATCAGCTGTTCGCGGGTGAGGTGGAGCCCGGCAAGGGTGTCCGCCAGGATGATCCGCTCGGGGCTCACGATGACCTGCCGGCCCCGGATCTTGCGCTTGCCGGATACCGTCAGGTTCCTGACAAGAGTCGGGGCACCGAAAAGGAGCGTATCATAATCCTGCGAGACCACGTAACGGGCATCCCCTTTTTCCACCATGTACGATGCCTGCGCTTCGCCCTCTCCTGGCGCCTGCACGACCGGGATCCCCATCAGTCCCAGCAGTTCCTTGGAGGTGGCGATGATCGTGGTATCGACCCGGGTCGAGGAGCGTGCCTGCTTGAAGGCTTCCGCTTCGTCACCCCGTTCGAGCGCCTCCTTCCACTTCTCCCCGGCAGTGTCCCGGACCTTACGGCGCTCGTCAATGGTGGCCTGCTTGAGGGGGGTTGGTTTCCCGTCGAAGACAAAGACTGGCTTGATCCCCTTCTCCATGAAGTTCGAGATCCGGAAGAGGATGCCGGAGAGATGGGAGGTGACCCGTCCCCGCCGGTCCATGAGGGGCGTCCCGTCCGGTTGCCGGATGATGGTGAGGAACTGATACAGGGCGTTGTTCGCGTCGATCGCCGCAATGCCCGGTAGCGCCTCCCAGGTGACCGGCGTCTTATATTCAGCAATGATATCCCGTAGTGCGACACCCATCGATGGTCACGTCCGGTTATCCGGTATGTGCCGCACGTTATTTGTAGGCACGCTTGGACAGTTCAGCCACGAGTTCGTCGAGATGACTGATTGCCATGTCGTATTTGTTCACCATACGGGTGGATATCTCCTCGAGGTTGGAGCGCAACATCCGCTCGCGGGTGATCACGCTCTGTTCGAGGCGGCGCATCTTGACTTCAAGCGACAGAAAGAGGCCACCGATCGAGAGCATCATCAGGGCAGCGGCAACCGCAATCGTCAGGTCCTGCCAGAACCGGAGGATAAGGACGAGCGTGGATACAACCATGATGGCAGTCAGCAGGATGTCGGGTAAGTACTCGTGAATCTCCATGCTTTTAGATGATGAGAGCACACTAATTAATCTAACTAACATCAGGAACACCGGAGATACCCCATGGATACCAAGAACCTTATTCCCCTCCTTGCAATGCCGCTCCTGCTCCTCGCAGTGGAGATCGGAGCGCTCCTCATTTCGCTTCCCGTGCAGGCCTCAGGTGTTGTCGCGTTCGAGGACCCCAGCTCCATCGCCAACCCTGTTATTTTCATCGCAATCCTGCTTGTCTTCACTGCGCTGCTGCTGGTGCTGATAAAGTATGACCTGAAAAAAGTGATTACCGCGGTGATCGGGATCTCAATCTTCCTGACCTTTGTGTACATCTTTGTGGCGCTGGTCTATGCCTCAATGGGCGCGACCGACCTTGCAACGGTGGTCGTGCTCGTCCTTTCCGTTCTCGCCACGGTCCTCTTATACAAATACCCTGAATGGTATGTCATCGACGGGCTCGGGATCCTGATCGGGGCGGGGGTTGCCTCGATCTTCGGTGTCTCCCTTGAAGTCGTCCCGGTCCTGATCCTTCTCGTCCTGCTGGCGGTCTACGATGCGATCTCCGTTTATAAAACCAAACACATGATCACGCTCGCAGAAGGCGTAATCGACCAGAAGACACCGATTCTCTTTGTCATCCCCAAGCGCAGGAACTATTCATTTATTAAGGAAGGGATCGGGAAACTGGCTGACGGGGGAGAGCGGGCGGCTTTCATTATCGGGATGGGCGATATGATCATGCCCGCGATCCTTGTCGTCTCGGCAAACGTCTTTGTCAAAGGCTGGAAGCTTGCCGGAATGATTAACCTCCCGGCAATCGGCGCCATCATCGGTTCGCTTGGCGGGCTTGCCGTGCTGCTCCACTTCGTGATGTCCGGGAAACCCCAGGCGGGACTGCCACCCCTCTGCGGCGGGACGATCCTCGGGTTCCTTGTCGGGTGGGGACTGTCGATGATGGTCTAAAAAAATATTACCCATCATCAAATCGAATTCGGATGGGTTGCTGTCAACAGCAGCTAAAACTTTTTTGTAACACGTATGAGGGTTCCCCGCCTCTGGGCCTCTCCGAGGCACGGCGGGGCAGGGAATTTTTTCACGGATCCGCCGCGGAGGTGCCCCTTCGGGGGCGGCGGGGTTAATCGCAAGGGGTATTGAGGTTTTCACTCACTTCCTCTGCGCCCTGTCATCTCCGGTAATAATGTTTGATCCCCTCAGGAACCTGCCAGTTTTGTCCGGGGTTTTCTGGCCCGTTTGGACCTCGGTTTCCGCACGACTTCCCCTTCCAAATCGTACTCAACATTGGCCGTCTCTTCGGCTTCGCGGGGGAGGGAAGACCGGATATCAACAGCCTTCTTCCTCTCCTCAGGTGCCGGCTTATGAGTGAGGAGCTCCATGAGCACCTCATCGACTCCCGTCCCGTCAGCGGTCGACATCATGGTATAGCCTTCAGCGGCAACGAGGTCCGACTTGTTGGCCACTACGACGACAGGGACCGATACCATCCCTTTCACTTCCTCAAGCAGGCTCAGCTGCACGCCCATCGGGTACCCGCAGTGCTCCGAAGAGTCGGCGATGAAAAGGATGACATCCGCGACATTCATGATTGCGGAGAGTGCCTGTCTCTCGATCTGGTTCCTCTCTTCAGCGGGACGGTCGAGGATGCCGGGCGTGTCGACGAACTGGATCCGTTCGCGCCCCATCTCACGGTGTCCCACGATAATGTTTTTCGTGGTGAACGGGTACGAGGCCACTTCCGGGTCGGCAGAGGAGACCCGCCGGATGAAAGACGACTTTCCCACATTCGGGTAGCCTGCAATGACAATGGTGAACGCGTCCTCCACGTTGGGGAGATGCCGCAGGACATTGCGCACCTCATTTAAGAAGATGAGGTCCTTGTCGATCTGGTGGACCATGGACGCGAGCCGGGCCACCGCCCGCTTCCTGAGGACGAGGGTATCCTCGGCCCTGCGGGACTGCATTGCAATCTGGTTGCCGACCATCTTCGTATGCTTCGCTGCCCAGCCCACTGCGCCCAGCGACTGCTTGATCTTCTCGATGCCGAAGAGGATGTCGGCCATCTCGCGGTAAAACGGCGGAATCTTGTCGAACTCCGGGAACCCGCGGATGATGTAGACCAACCGGTCGTGGACCGCGGCACCCACTGCCCGGACGAACTCCTCGTTCGCCCGCTCCTTGTTGGTCTTCTCCTTCATCTTCTTTGCCGCACGGCGGAAACTCCGGTCAAGGATCTCGTCCGCAGTTGGCACCGTTGGCATCTTCTCAAATTCCACAAATCGCCTACCTATATATTTAAGGAACGTCATACTGTTTATCGTTATGGACTTGTCCCTGATCCAGAAGGATATCCTCATCACGTTAATTACTCTCTACCACCGGCAGTCGCACTCCATCAAGGGAGAAGATATTGCCGACATGATCCAGAGGAACCCGGGGACCGTGCGCAACCAGATGCAGGCCTTGAAGGCGATCGGGCTCGTGGACGGGGTGCCCGGCCCAAAAGGCGGTTACATCCCCACGGGGCTAGCCTACAAGGAGCTCAACTTGGACGTGTCGGGTGGCGATTATGATGTGAAGATCAGCCGGAACGGTGAGGAGGTCCGGGGAGCAAATGTCCAGGAGATCGATTTCACCACGCTCTGCCATCCGGATGTCTGCCATGCACTGATCAAACTGGTCGGCAGTGCAAAACTTTTCGAGATCGGCGATCAGGTGACAATCGGCCCGACTCCGGTCAACAAGCTGCTGATCCGCGGTGAGGTATTCGGCAAGGACGAGTCGAAGCAGGCCCTCCTCATTGCCACATCTGAAATGATCTCCCTCCCCAAGAAATCGATCAGGCACTATATGACAAGCCCCTTGAAGACCCTGAAGAGTACCGATACGCTCCGGGATGCGCTTACGCTCTTCAACCGCGATCATATCCACGGCGCCCCGGTGGTTGACAATGGGAAACTATCCGGCATCATTACGATGAGCGATATTGCAAAAGCAATAGAAAAGGAACGATCGCTCTCAACGAAAGTCTCGGAATGCATGACCGCGGATGTCATCGAAGCGCCTTCAGACACAAAATTGTTTGAAGTGATCCGGCGGTTCAAGGAGCGGGAGATCGGGCGGTTGATTGTTATTGAAGACAAAAAGCCGGTCGGCATCATCACTCAGTCGGATATTATCCGGGTCTTTCCCTCGCTGTAAATACAATATCTTTAGATATCCGACGCCAAATGCTATGGGAGGAATCAATGTTTTATGACAGAATTATCCCAGGCTGCAGTTGAACGGATCATCAAGAAGGCCGGTGCCGAACGTGTCAGTGCCGATGCCACGGAAGCCCTTGCCGAACTGATGGAGGACTACGGCACGTTTCTTGCAAAGGAAGCAAAGAAGATGTCGGACCATGCAGGCAGGAAAACCCTGCGGGGATCTGACGTCAGAATAGCCGCTGAAATGTTCAAATAACGTTCTTTTGTTATTAATCCTGAAAAACTCATTTTTAACGCCAATTTAGAACATTTTAAATATTTATACATCGTCAATTTTTTTATGACTCGTGTATTTGCCCGCAGCCTGTCGAGAAAAAAGATCATGAGCAATGACGGGAAGCTCATCGGAACCCTGAAAAACATCCGTGTTGATTTCGATTCCGGTCAGATCCTGGATATGATCATCCACCCGGACCAGGCCTTTTCCACAGAAGGCTACAACCTTGAAGATGACAAACTGCTTATCATACCGTTTGAATCGGTAAAGGATATCAAGGACTATATTGTTGTTGACCGCTACCTGGCACGGAAATAGGAAGAATATTTTTTCATCCCTTCGACAAACCCGTCTCCGTATTCTTTTTCTGCAACATATTCTGCTGCCGCTTTTGTGTCGGGATGGGCATTGGCAACCGTAATGCCGATCCCTGCCGCCTTAAGCATCTGGATATCATTGACGGAATCGCCAATCGCGAGAAAATCTGCCGGGTTAAGGCCCATTGTTTCTGCAAGAGTTACGAGCGTGGTCCCTTTGTTGACCCCCGGTGACTGGAGGTGAATGGCATATCCAGTATCGATCACCTGTACCGGGTAGTCCTTTACGATCTCTTTTACCTCCCCGACCGGTACCGTCCGGGCGAATGCCAGGTCAGCGAACCGGTAGGTGGGACTGAACAGATCCAGCTCTTTTCCCCGTGTGCGGTAATAGACCTGTACTGTTTCAAGTGCTTTCCTGCAGGCACTCTGGTCACCGGTAATCCGGAGGGGGCCGGTATATCCCACCCGGAACACCCCGCCGTTTTCTGCGATGAAGCTCCCCTGCGTGCCGATCATCTTGCAGAGTGATTCCATGAAGCAGGACGTATTCCCGCTCGCGAGTACTACAACGACCCCCTGGCCGACCAGCGACCGGATCGTTTCGATGGCCCCGGTATGTATCCTGCGGGCGGGATCAGTGATCGTCCCGTCTATATCCGTGAGGAGTGCTTTCAACACGATTTGAGACCAGCCTCTTCAACAATGAACGGTGCCTCGCCATCGGGGAGGTTCGGGCTGTCCACGAGACGTGCAATACGCTTGCCCCCCTTGCTCTTGCGGAGGTAAAGACGGAATGTTGCCGTATGCCCGACAATGTTGCCGCCAATCGGTTTTGTCGGGTCCCCGAAGAATACGGCCGGGTTGGACATGACCTGGTTGGTGACGAGGCCCACGGCATTGTGTTCATCGATGAGCTTGAAGAGTTCGTGCATGTGCCGGTTCAGTTTCTGCTGGCGGGTTGCAAGTGTTCCTCTTCCGGCGTACTCCGCCCGGAAGTGGGCGGTCAGGGAATCGATGATGAAGAGCTTGACCGGCTTGTCGCTGTCTTTCAGCTCATTTGCCAGTTCACGGGAATTGTCGATCAAAAGCATCTGGTGATCGGATGTGTGTGCCCGGGCGATATGGATATTGTTGAGGAACTCCTGCACATCGGGGACATCATCGAGTCCGAGACCATTTACCATCTGCTCGATACGCTCGGGCCGGAAGGTGTTCTCGGTATCGATGTAGATGACGCTGCCGTTCAGGCCGCCCTGATCCTCGGGGAGCTGGACGTTTACTGCCATCTGGTGGACGATCTGGCTCTTACCGGAACCGAACTCCCCGTACATCTCCGTGATGGCCTGGGTCTCGAGTCCCCCGCCCATCAGGGTATCCAGTTCCGGGACCCGGAACGAGAGTTTCCGGATATCCTTTCTCTGTTCGAAGATGTCTTTCCCGGTCTTGAACCCGCCGACATCGGCAGCCTCGCGGGCTGCCTTGATAATCTTCTTTGCGATGGATTCCGAGATCTCGGAGACCTCGGAGAGTTCGGCAGGTGATGCAGTTGCAATGCTCTCGACAGAGAGATAACCGGCTTCCCGGAGCTTCTCTGCAGTGCTCGGGCCGACGCCCGGCAAATCTTCAATTTCTAATGGTCCTTCAGCCATTTCTTGTAACACTCCTATGGCACAACAAGATGTTAAAGACTGGCATATAAACACCCGGATTGCGGGGGGTGAAAGTGTGGTTCACGAGGTCAGATTATCCATGAGTTTCTGCACGTGGGTCATCACATCCTCTGCTTTGAGATCTAACGGTACTACCTTATCCGGGATGATGCGGCTGCCGGAGAGGGTCCCAGTCACCTCCACTTCGGTCCCCGGAGGAAAATCACTCTCGATAAGGTAGCGGTCTTTCCCGTCATCAATAAATGTACATCCCTGTCCCGGCAGGATGGTCCCGCGAAAGATAATCGGTTGATCCGTCTCTTTTGGCACCCGCAGCGCACTGCCCCTTCCGACTCCCAACTCGATATCTCCGAACCTCCCGGGCTTTGCCGCTGCGTGATAGATCTCGATGCAGTCGCCCATAGCGAGTGGAATGAGCGCGTTCTCCCCCCAGAGCACAACGTTCAGATCATCCCTCCCGTCAGTAATCACCACGTTCCTGACCCATGAGGGCGTGCCAGTCCTCGTCGTAAACGACCTTGGCTGCTGAACCTGCTTCATGCTGCCCTGAACGGAGTAGGTGCCCTGGTCACTGATGGAACCAATCGGCGAAAACGGGATTGAAATGACCTGACCGGTGATGGTGATCGTGCTCTTTTCGTCAAGACTGTAACTCCGCCCCTCATCGCGCATGTTTGGTTTTGCATTGGTGATGTGAATGGCAGTTCCCGGGGAAATGGGGAGGAGCAGGTCCGGTACCCATGCGACAACCCGTGCGGTTCCGGCAGTATCACCGATTATTGCATCAACCATATCCCCGTTCGTCCCGTCCCGCTTGGTATACGAGCGGGGCTCCCCGCGGGCGATCAGGACCGCATCGAGCTCCACCGGTTCGTTGGAAAGACTGCCTGCGACGGCACCCTCTTTGGAGGGAGAGCAGGTGATCTCGCAGCTGGCCTTGCGGAGCGCAAGGGCATAGATCTCCATTGTATTTTTCCCCGGGTGGCGCCCGATAATTTCCAGCACTTCACCGGTGGCGACGTCGGGTGCGGCCCCGGCCTTCTCATCCCACAGGACAACCCGGGTGGTCCCGGTCTCGTCCCCGAGCAGGAGCGTGGCGACCCAGCCTTTCTCGCCGTCAGCCCGATCGAATTCCTTGGGTTCGGTCTTGTCGATCACTTTCCCGAAAAATGAGAAGAGGCTGGATTTTGCGGCAAGGCCTTTGATCTTCACGTGCTCGCGGCCCAGCTCGCCAACTACCATCATCGCGGCCGTGGGCTCGTCGACCAGGTCGCCGCATTCATCGATCTTTGCCTCTACACGCCGTTCAAACTCCTCTTTCGTGATGAGATCGTCGACCAGCGCATAGTGGAAGAGCACGAAGACCGCCTCCGCTTATTTCTGCCAGGTAGGGCGTTCCATGGTAGCCGTGAGATCGCCGACCGTCTCGCCCCTGCGCATGAGCCCGGCCTGCGTTCCCCTGATGAGCACCTCGGGGCAACGCGGCCTGCTGTTGTACTGCGAGGACATCGCATAACCGTACGCCCCGGCATCGAGGACCGCGATGATGTCACCTGCGGCGAGTGCCGGAAGTTTCCGGTCCGGAGCAAGGATATCGCCGGTCTCGCAGATCGGGCCGGTGACGGTATATTCCGTAGTGAGGGGTGCGTCTGCCTTGTTGGCGACAATAACCTCGTGGTAGGCGTCGTACATCGCGGGCCGGATCAGGAGGTTGAACCCTGCATCCACGTTCGCAAACCGCTTATGTGCCGATTTCGTGGAGTTGACCCGGGTGAGGAGGACGGTTGAATCGGCAACGAGTGAGCGGCCGGGCTCGACCCAGAGTTCCGGTGTAATCCCGCAGGCTCCGACACCGGCCTTGAAGATCGGGACCACCTTTGCCGCATAGTCCCCGGCAGTCGGAGCCGGGTCGGTGTCGTGGTGGTACGGGATACCAAGACCGCCCCCGAGGTCTATGAACTCGAGTTTCACGTCCATCTCCGTCAGCTCCTTTGCGATCCGGACCATCACTTCCGTAGCCCGGGCAAAGGGCTCGATATCGAGGATCTGGGAGCCGATGTGGCAGTGGATACCGACCGGCCGGATGTGTTTGCAGGCAAGGGCTTCCCGGTATGCTGCGGGGATCTCCTTATGCGGGATCCCGAATTTGCTGGTCGCGAGGCCGGTGGCAATTTTCGGGTGGGTGGGTACTTCGAGCGCCGGGTTCACCCGGAATGAGACCTTCGCAGTCTTTCCCGCTTCCTGTGCTGCAGCATCGAGCTGGTGGAGCTCGTCGAGAGAATCGAGCGAGACCTTGACGTCCTTCTCGACCGCGAGCCGGAGATCCGCGGGAGTCTTGGAACTCCCGTTGAAGAGCAGCTTCTCCGGTGCCATACCAGCCTCGAGGGCAAGATGGAGCTCCCCCGAGGAGAAGACATCGGCCCCGGCACCTTTCCGGGCCAGCGCCCGCATCAGGGCAAGGTTGCCGTTTGCCTTGGCTGCAAAGAGCACCTGCACCTTTGGGTAGCGGGCACCGAGGGCGTTCCTGTAACTCTCGAACTGCTCGATGACCCGATCCTCGCTTGTCACATACAGTGGCGTCCCGTATTTCTCTGCAAGGGTAATGCAGTCCTGCCCGTTGATGTGGAGGTGGCCGTTCTGTATGGTGAGGTGGTGGGCGAGTTTCACAGTTTCATCCTCCGCATGCGTTCGATTGCTTCCTGGATCCGTGCCACGGGGCGGGTAATCGCAAACCGCACATAGCCCTCCCCGCAAGCGCCGAAGCCAATGCCCGGCGTTGCAACGATACCCGCCTCGTTGAGGAGCCGGGCGGAGAACGCCATACAGTCCTTCACCGGCAGCCAGACATAGAATGTGGCTTTCGGGGAGGGGACATCGAACCCGAGGTCACGCAGTCCCGCGATCAGCACATCCCGGCGCTCCTGGTAGATCCTGCACGCATCCGCCACGCAGTCCTGCGGACCGCTGAGTGCGGTGATCGCCGCGTGCTGGACCGCATTGAAGACCCCGGAGTCCACGTTCGTCTTGACTTGGCCGAGGCCGGCAATTATCTCCTCATTCCCAACTGCCATGCCGATCCGCCAGCCGGTCATGTTGTAGGTCTTGGAGAGCGAGTGCATCTCGATACCTACGTCCATGGCGCCTTTCGTCTCGAGGAACGACGGGGCACGGTACCCGTCGTACGCGATCTCGGAGTACGCATTGTCCGAGACTACGACGATATCGTGCTCGTTTGCGAAGTCGACGACTTCTTTGTAGAATCCCGGGGGTGCAACTGCGGCCGTCGGGTTGTTCGGGTAGTTGATGTAGAGGATCTTTGCCGATCGTGCCACGTTCTTCGGGATATCCGCGAGCACGGGAACAAAATTATTCTCCCTCAGGAGCGGCATCTCATGCACCCAGCCCTCAGCAAAGAGGGTGCCCGTGCGGTAAACCGGGTAGCCGGGGCTCGGGGTAAGGACATAATCCCCCGGGTTGACGAACGCCTCGGCGATGTGGGCGATACCATCCTTGGAACCCATCAGAGCGAGCACTTCTTTTCCTGCATCGAGGGTGACACCGAAGCGTTTTTTGTACCAGCCTGCCACGGCGCTCTTGTAGGCCGGCATGCCGGCATAGGAGGGGTAGTGGTGGTTCTCTGGTTTCTTTGCCGCCTCGCACAGGGCAGTCACAATATGGGGCGGCGTGGGAAGGTCCGGATCCCCTACGCCGAGGTCGATGATGTCAACGCCTTTTTTCTGCTGCTCCGCTTTCATCTCGTCGATCCGCGCAAAAAGATACGGCGGGAGATTGCTCATGCGTGATGCGTACATAAGTACTCACTGTTTGCGCTTTATTCTCTAGAATTTAACTCCTCATTCCGGTATGTGCGTTTCCACCGGGCTGCATACCAGGGGAAGAACTAGGCTTATTATCCCGCAGTCCAACATTCATCGTCATGGTGAAATCAAAAAGCCCGGACCCGGCTCAGGAGATTTGTGTGATCGTTTCCACGGTTCCCCCCTCGAAATCCGCGGAGATTGCACGAGCGCTCCTTGACCGTCACCTTGTTGCCTGTGTGAATATGACACCTGTGAGATCCTGGTACCGCTGGGAGGGGGAGTTCTGTGACGATGAGGAACACCTGCTGATCATGAAGACACGGAAAGAGAATACCGAACATATCATCCGGGAACTCCGGGCCCTGCACCCCTACGACGTGCCGGAGATTCTCGCACTCCCGGTAACCGCCGGATATCTCCCCTATCTTGCCTGGATCCATGGCGAAACGCCGGTGTAAAATGAAATCTCCGGCAGGTGTGGCCGTGATGCGTAAGGTTATTTCCTGTGGCTGAGTAAAGAAACTATACCATATGGCAGGGGACTGGTAATCGTGGAAGGTGAACTGACAACAAAACTCAGAGTGGCACTCCTTGTGCTCGGGTGCCCGCAGGTACCGGTGCAGACCAGTATCGCACTCTATCTCATCAACCGGCTGAAAAAGGCCGGGATCACACCGGTTGTTGCCGGCAACAAGGCAGCAAATACCCTGCTGGTCATCTCGGATCCGGACCGGCACTATCTCGGGGAAGTGATCGACCTCGACCGGGCCGTGGGACTGATCACCGACAAGAAACGGGACTTTGATCAGTGTTTTGTTTTCATCCACAACGATGCGGGGGTCAGTTATGCGGCGACCATGGGAGCGATCTCCGGTGCAAAACTGTATGCCCTTGTGTATGGCGAACATTTTGATGAGCAGGTGAAGAAGATTGACTTCCCCTGCACGGTCATTGCGGCAAAAGCAGTTCACAACCCTCTGCCGCTCAAGAAGGCAATCGATGAGGTGGCACCATGGGCTGCGTAGAATCAATGAACTATGAGATCGTGCTGCGGGATGCAAGTTTCAAGGAGTCCCGGG
>Ga0187861_10002540_pt1 | contig 16991 bp, 10 predicted proteins | sample June2016WEW_10_1_3_FD_132986 | JGI IMG/M metagenome (GOLD analysis project Ga0187861, IMG submission 132986) | Peatland microbial communities from SPRUCE experiment site at the Marcell Experimental Forest, Minnesota, USA - June2016WEW_10_100 | ecosystem: Environmental > Terrestrial > Soil >...
AACGGCGGTTGCCTTTCGTCGTGATCCTGGACGAGATGAACCGGGCCGATCTCAGCAAGGTGCTAGGGGAGTGCTTCTCCCTGTTGGAGGACCGAGATGGAACCGTCCAACTCGGTGGCCAGGACGAAGCACCACGATTGGTACGCATGCCGCTGAATCTGTTCTTCATCGGGACGATGAACCTCATTGATCAGTCATTGGAGCAAGTGGATTTCGCCTTGCGCCGCCGCTTCCTGTGGTTCTTTCGCGGCTTCAAGCGGGAGGATTTTTTGGCTGTGGCGAAATACCGATGGGAGGCGCTTCGAGACCAGAAACAAATTGCCCGCGAGTGGGATCGATTTGCTGAGGAGTTTGAAATTCTGGCGGATCGGGCCATTCAAGTCAACCGTCTGATCGAAACACACCCCTTCCTCGGACGTCAGTACCAGATTGGGCACACCTACTTCTGTGACGTGGTCTCATTCGCTGGCAAGGTCTTGGCGGAAGAACCGAAACGGCAACGCCTGTTATTCACGAAGGCCGGTGATGCACACACACCTGTGGAGCGGCTATGGCGGTACTCGCTCAAACCACTGATTGAGCAATATCTGTCCGGCGTTGACACCAGTGAACGCGACAAGGTGCTGCGCAATGCGGAGTCAGCGCTGATGAAGAAGGCCAGCGCCTGAGGACGCATATGACTGATGCCTCCGTGATCACGGCTTGTGATCTCACACCCATCACGCCGCTCAGTGGCGAAGACGAGGCGTGGCTCAAGGAACTTCTGCGCGAGGCTGACGTTACGGCGCTAAAACTCGGCCTTTCCGGCGCTGGCGACACGGAAGAATCGCCACTCGCATATTTCGACAGCAGGGCCGGCGAGTGGTTCGCTGGGCGTTTTGTTGGTGAACTGCGATACAAGGACAGGACATTGAGGATTCTTCCGCGGTTCGGTATGCCTGTACTGAGCCGCTGGCTGAGCAAGATCTGGGGTGTCAGGGTCCTGACGTCGCAGGGTCATGAGGAATCCAGCCGTATCTGGCTGTGGGAGTTGATCGCGCGGATGTGGGCCGGACGGCTCACGCTGGCGGCAAAGCACGGGCTGCCACGGGCACGATATGAAGAACGACACGAGGGACTCGCGATCAAGGGGCGATTGCTCGTGCGCGAATCGGCCCTACGCCTCCACACGGGCCGGAGCTTATTGGTAAGCCGGACACGGAATCCGCACCTTGACCGCCGCATAGGCGAGATTCTTCTCGGCGCATACGACTGTCTCCGCCGCGAACTCGCCCACCTTGGCGGTGAACCCAAGTGGCTCACCGAACGCGGGGCCACTTTAATCGCCGATCTACGCACCGGCCTTCAAGGGGGCGATGGGCGGAACAGCCGCCTGGAGCGGACCCCGGTGCGGTACACGCCCATAACGGAGACATACCGACCCGTCGTCGATTTGTCTCAGATGATCATCCGACAGCAACCTTTCGCGGCGTCGGCGAAGGGCGACCGCCCGGTGACCGGCGTGCTGCTCGACATGGCAGAGATCTGGGAGCTCTATGTTCTCCACCTTCTGCGCTATGGCCTTGTTGATCACGAGGTTGTTCACACCGGCAGGGAGGCGACTGTCGAGCGATGGCTGTGGGAAAGCACTTCGGCGGGTATGCCTCTGGGTGCGCTCAAGCCCGACATCCTTGTGCGCCAACTGGGGTCGGACGACGTGGTAGCCGTGATCGATGCGAAGTACAAAATGACCATCCCCGGCCCCGGTCGTCCACAAGGCATCGTGCGAGAGGACCTCTACCAGATGGCAGGTTACCTGACCGCTTTCCATGACGCGCCCGCGATCGCAGGAATCCTCGTCTATCCACGCGACGGAACAGATGGCACGATTGCCCAGCTCCAGCAGCGAGGGCACTGGTGCCTCAGGGGTGGGCAGGGACGCCGTTTGAGCTTCGTCGGCATCGACTGTAAGGCGCGAGTTGACGATACCGCTGCCGAAGACGAGGCCCTAAGGGTTATCCGTTCTCGGTTATCTTGAACGGCTGGCGGCGGATTCACTTCAGGAGTTCCGGAGAAGCCATGCCTAATGGGAATTTCGGGGACGAGCATCATCCGCTGGGTGACGTTATGCGTAAGCCCATAATGCCTGTCCGGTGGTCTTTGGGCGTACCGGAGCCCCCAGCCCCACGAACGCCGCCAGTGGCCTGGATTTGCTCGTTATCATTGAGCCGTTCAATGATGGACAGCGGCGCCGCCTAGACGAACTGCTTGGCCTCGACTTGGCCAACGCTTCTCCTCCCGGACGGCATCCGCCAGCCGTTCAATCGCCCTGAGCAAGTCATCCGGCCTCTTCCTGGTGTTCACTTCGATCAAGTGGTTCCACAGGCCCCGCTTTCGGCACGGTCGTACCTGGCATTCAGCCCGGCTGAAACTGGCGCCACCCGCCCGCTTGAGGTCGGGTTAACGCTTTCATGGGTGCGGGCCGGGTCCACCGTCATGTTCGTCGGCGTAGTCGACGAGGTAGCCGCCCACGCTGCGGCAGCTAGGCTGGACTGCTGTCGCCGCTGGCCGCACCCGTGTGGTTCGGCTATAATGTTTGCGCGAGTCATCTGATCCAGGGGGGCCGGTAATGGATATCCGCACGTGGCTGGAAGGGCTGGGGTTGAGCGAATATGCCCAGGCCTTTGCCGATGAAGCTATTGACCAGAACGCGCTCCTTGAGTTGACCGACGCGAATCTGAAGGAACTCGGAGTCAAGCTGGGCCACCGCAAGAAGCTGCTGGTCGCCATCGAGGCGCTGAAGGCATCTGCCGCGCCGCCAGTGCAGCAGCAAGCAAGGGTCGCCCCAGCCCCAACCGCAACACAAGCTCCAGCACCCGAACCAGCGCCGCAAGCCAATGTGGAAGCAGGAGCGGCGTCTAGTTCACCTTGCCGCCTTTTCATAAGCTACGGTCGCCGTGACGCGTCGAAGCTGGCGGAACGGATCTACACGGACCTCCAGGCGCGCGGTTTCGACGTCTGGCTGGACCGCAGCGCCATCCACTCCGGCTCCGACTTCATGCAAACCATCCAGGACGGCCTGCGCAGCACGCAGGTGGTCGTGGCGCTGCTCAGCCCGCACGCAGTGCGCAAGAGCACCGATACGCAGACCCTCGATGTGTCCGACAGCGTCTGCCTGGACGAGCTTCACTACGCACGGTTTGAAGCCAAGAAGCCGATTGTCCCCGTCCTGGCCGCGCCCTGTGAGCCGCCATTCGTCATCTGCCGGCTCGACTACGTGGACATGCAAGCCTGTACGCAGTCGGAAGACTGCTACCAGGACGGCTTCAAGCGTCTGCTAAGCGCAATTGCTGATGCGCAGCGCGGGGTGGTCCGCTACCGCTCGTGGGAAGAGGACCTGCGCCCGTGGGACTTCACGCCGCTGCTGGAGGAGAAGCGGCACAACTTCGTCGGCCGCCAGTGGCTGCTCGACGAGATTGACGCCTGGCGGGCGACCGCCGAGCGCGCGCTGCTGATCACGGGGGACCCTGGGGCGGGGAAGTCGGCAATTGTTGCGCAACTGGTGCATCTGAACCCCGGCGGGCAAGTGCTGGCGTATCACTGCTGCCAGGCCGACACGCTGGAGACGCTGAAGCCTGCGCGTTTCGTACGCAGTGTGGCGGCCATGGTGGCCAGCAAGCTGGACGGCTACGCGGCGCAGCTCTCGACGCCAGCGATCAAGGAGGCGCTGTCGGCCTCGCGCTGCGAGTCGGACCCAGTGGGGGCGTTCGAGGAGGGCTTGCTTGCGCCGCTGCAGCAACTGTCTGCGCCGCCGGAAGGGGTGCGTTACCTGCTGGTTGACGCGCTGGATGAGGCCATGGCGCAGGCAGGGCAAGTGGGCACGCTCACACTGGTGGACTTGCTGGCCTCCCGGCTGAACCGCATGCCGCCGTGGATGCGCGTGGTGGCGACGACACGGAAGGAACCGGCGGTGCTGAGCAAGTTGCGCGGGCTGCGGGCGCGGCAACTGGACGCCCAGGACCCGCGCAATCTGGACGACCTGGAGCGCTATGTCAGGGCGCGGTTGGGAACGCCAAATCTGGCTGAGCGCCTTAAACAGAGCAGACGCAGCGTGGCCAATGTGGCGCGCGTGTTGCGCGAGAAGAGCGCAGGCAATTTCCTGTATATGGTCCAGGCGCTCGACGGCGTGGAGCGGGACCAGTACAGCTTTGGCCAGCTTGAGGAGTTGCCACCTGGGTTGGGCGGGCTATACGAGAGCTTCTTCGTCCGGCACTTTGGCAACTCGCGCGAGGCCGGCTTTGAGGAACGCTTTGCGCCTGCGCGGCGGGTGCTGCATGCCATCGCTGCGGCGCGCGGCCCGCTGGACAAGACCTTTCTCGCCGCGGCGACTGAACTGGAAGCCGAGGGAGTACTGGCGCGGGTACTGCGCACACTGGCGGCGTACCTGCCCGAGCGCGAAGGAGGCGTGGGCTTCTATCACAAGTCGCTGCGCGACTGGTTGACGGCCGAAGAGCAGGCGGGAGGCGACTTCTACGTCAGCGCGAAGGAAGGCCATGCATGCTTGGCGCAGGTCTGCTGGGCAGAATACCAAACGGGCACGGCTGGCATGTCGCGCTATTCCCTCGCACACCTGCCAGCGCATCTTCTGGCATGCCGCCGGTTGGACGACATGGGGAAGGTGCTGACGGACTTGGCGTTCCTTGAAGCCAAGACAGCGGCGGGCCTTGTCTTTGACCTTGCGGCCGACTGCACGGCGGCCGTGCAGGCTATGCCCGAGTCGCGTCCCGGACAAAGGGTTCTGAGGTTACTTCAGGAGGCCCTGAGGCGGGACATCCACTTCATCGCCCGCCACACACAGGATTATCCGCAGGCGTTATTCCAGTGTCTGTGGAACAGTTGCTGGTGGTACGACTGTCCGGAGGCGGAGAAGCATTACGTGGTGCCGGAAGGTGGCTGGAAGACACCGCCGCCGTGGACCAAGCCGGTGCTGGCGCCTTTGTTGGAGAAATGGCACGCGGAGAAGAAGCGCGCGATGGGTAGCTTCAAGTGGGTGCGCTCCTTGCGCCCGCCGCCCATGCACCTTAGCACGGCGCAGAAGATCGTCCTGCGTGGCCATGAAGGTTGTGTCAACAGCGTGGCTGTCTCGCCCGACGGCCAGCGAATTGTCAGCGGGTCTTCGGACAAGACTGTGCGCGTCTGGGACGCAAACTCCGGCGGCGAGCTGCGCTGCATGCGGGGCCATGAGGAACCAGTCAAGAGCGTTGCCTTCTCCCCAGACGGCCAACGCATCGTTAGCGGATCAAAAGACAAGACCGTGCGCGTCTGGGACGCCTACAGCGGCGCGGAACTGCACTGCCTGCGGGGCCATGAAGATGGGGTCAGCAGCGTGGCCTTTTTACCTAACGGCCAGCGCATTGTCAGCGGCTCAGATGACAATACCGTGCGCATCTGGGAGGTTGATTCCGGAGCGGAACTGCGCTGCCTGCGAGGACATGAAATCGGAGTCGCCAGCATAGCCTGCTCCCCAGACGGCCGGCGCATTGTTAGCGGCTCAAGCGACATGACCGTGCGCGTCTGGGATGCCGACTCCGGCGCGCAACTTCACTGTCTGCTGGGCCATGATATTCGGGTTGCCAGCGTGTTTTTTTCCCCGAACGGACAGCGCGTTGTCAGCGGATCATGGGACAATACAGTGCGCATCTGGGACGCTGGCTCCGGCGCGGAACTGAAATGCCTGAGGGGACATGAATGCGAAGTCGATAGCGTAGCCTATTCCCCCGACGGCCGGCGTATTGTCAGCGGCTCATGGGACAATACAGTGCGCATCTGGGAGGTCGATTCCGGTGTGGAACTGCACTGCCTGCGGGGCCATGAGGATATTGTTCTCAGCGTGGCCTTCTTCCCCGACGGTCAGCGCATTGTCAGCGGCTCAGCCGACAGGACCGTTCGCGTCTGGGAAGCTGGATCCGGCGGGAAATTGCACGGCCTGCAGGGGCATGAGAATAAGATCACCAGCGTGGCATTTTCGCCCGATGGCCAGCTCCTTGTCAGCGGCTCGGGGGAAGTTCTCGGCGCTGGAACGGACAACACCGTGCGCGTCTGGGATGCGGACTCAGGCACGGAGCTGCACCGCCTGCGGGGCCATAAGGACTATGTCAACAACGTGGCGTTCTCGCCCGATGGCCGACGTATTGTCAGCGGCTCAGGTGACAACACCGTGCGCGTCTGGGATGCTGGCTCCGGCGCGGAACTGCGCTGCCTGCGGGGCCACAAGGACTATGTCTGCGACGTGGTTTTCTCGCCCGACGGCCGGCGCATTGTCAGCGGCTCAGGTGACGACACCGTGCGCGTCTGGGATGCTGGCTCCGGCGCGGAACTGCACTGCCTGCGGGGCCATGAACGTGTTGTTCACAGCGTGACCTTTTCGCCAGACGGCCGGCGCATTGTCAGCGGATCAAGCGACAGCACCGTGCGCGTCTGGGATGCTGGCTCCGGCGCGGAACTGCACTGCCTACGAGGCCACAAGGACTATGTCTGCGACGTGGTTTTCTCGCCCGACGGCCGGCGCATTGTCAGCGGCTCAGGGGACAACACTGTGCGCATCTGGGATGCTGGCTCAGGCGCGGAACTGCACTGCTTGCATGGCCATGGAGGCCCTGTCGGAAGCGTGATTCTCTCCCCCGAAGGCCAGCGCGTTGTCAGCGGTTCAGTTGACAATACCATGCTCGTCTGGGCGGCTAGCTCCGGAGCCAAACTGAATGTTCTCCAAGGCGTCGGGGATCCTGCTGCCATCGCGGCAGGACCTGACCGGTTCCCCTGGCTCGCGCTGGAGCGCATACTGGAAACAGCAATCGAGGACGCCAAAAACGGGCAGCCGACCGCTTGGCTCGGCGCTGCAATTGCTGAGATCATCCCGGACCCCTCCAGCCACATCTGGGCCGGTATCGTCGGCAGTTATCTGTGCCTGATCAAGCTGGAAGGCGTCGCGGATGTGGAACAGCGACTGATGACGCCCGTCCGTCTCTGGCTCTTTGGCCCAGGCGGCGCCGCCGGTCGCTGGGATGACCACCTGACCGCCGTCTGCCCCTGGTGTGGCCGCCGCTTCGCCTTCGAGGATCCGCTGCCGCTGGGCCAGGAGATTCCCTGTCCGCTCGATGGTTGCGGCAAGCGGGTTAAGGTGGACACGGTGGTCTGCGAGAACCGCGAACAAAAGTCATAGCGCCGCGTGAACTGCCGCTTACAATACGCAACCGCATGCCCCAAGATGCTGACTTGTACGACTGCTTTGTCTCCTACGCCCGCGCAGACAACGCCGGCGGCTGGATCAGCGGCTTCGTGGAAGCGCTGCGTGCCGAGCACGGCAAATTCTCCGGTGGCCGCGCTCTGACATGTTTCTTCGACAAACACAACATCGGTTCCCTAGACGACTGGGAGCACCGCATCCACGAGGGCTTGAGCAAATCGCGGCTCTTTCTCGCTTTTCTTTCGCCTGCGTACTTCGCCAGCGAGTGGTGCCGCCGAGAATGGCACACCTGGATAGACCTGGAGATCGCCAAGCACATCCTCAGCGCCGGCGCCGCGCCCGTCTACATCGTCGAGGTACCGGGCCTTCTTGGCAAGCCGGAGCTTGCCGAACATGAAGTCGCGCAGCGCGTCGCGGAGCTTTGCCGCCTGCCGCCGGACGACAGCATTTTTATGGAAGCCGTCTCGCATTTGGTCAAGCAGTTCCGCCGCCGCCAGTTCAATGCCGTGCAGCCGTACTATGATGGTGGTCTGGACGCGCTGCGGCGCGGGGACCTGCGCGAGGTGCTGCAAAGCCTCGCCCGCGACCTGGACAACCGCGCCCAAGAAGCGCGGCGTGGCGCTGAAAGCCAGAACACAGTGCCGCCGTACAATAGAAGATTCTCCGGGCGCGTGGATGAGCTGATGGAGCTGCGCAGGCAACTCATGGACGACCGAGCCGGTGTCATCAGCGGCATCCACGGCCTGGGCGGGATCGGGAAGACCGAACTGGCCTTCACCTACGCGCACGCCTTTGCCAGCGCCTACCCCGGCGGACGCTTCCTGGTGCCTTGTGAAAGGCGCGGCAGTCTGCTTCAAGCCACGCTGCACCTGGGCGACCTGTTCCGCGATCAGATCAGCGATGAAGAGCGCAAACAGCCCGAAACCTACTTCGCGGCCATCAAAGCCTGTTTGCGGGAGCGGCTCGACAAGGTGGGGCACATCCTGCTGGTCCTGGACAATGTTACCGATGCCGCGCTCCTGCGCGCCGAGCAGACAGACTTGCTTACCTCTCTAGGACCGAAGCTGCACCTCCTGGCCACCACCCGTCTGCCGCCGGCGGGCCAGGGGCGCTGGCTCACCTTGGGCGAACTGCCGCCTGCCGACGCGCTCCAGCTCTTGGAGAACCATCGTCCGTGCGCCAACGAAGCGGAGCGCGTGGCAGCGCGGAGCATCGTGCACGACCTCGGCGGTTTCGCTATCGCCGTGGAACTCGTGGCCGCCTACATCGCAGCCCACGAGAGTGTCACATACACGGGGATGGCGGGTAGGTTAGGGTTAGGGGATCTTGACGTTTTGGCCGAGGACCAGGACGTGGAACTGCGCAGGCACAACCACCAGCGGCGGCTGCGGGCCGTGTTGGAGCCAACCCTGGCTGCCTTGACGCCCGCCGAACGCCGCGCCTTGGAGTACTCCGCATTGCTCCAGCCCGACTACGTTCCCTTGCCTTGGCTGCGCGAACTGGTCACGCAAGACTTCCCGGAACTTGCGCGCCCAAAGCGGCTAGGCGACCCGTGGGAGGAACTCTGGCGGCACCTGATGCGCCTGGCGCTCTTCAGCAGGGCTGAGGGCGAGACCACCCAGCCCCACTTGGTGCGCTGCCACCGCCTCCTCCAGGAACTGCTGCGGCGTCAAACGTCCGCAAAGAGACTGGCCCTGCGCCAAAAGCAGGTGAACGCTCTGGTTGGCCAGCGCGACGCTGCGCTACAGAAAACGACCCACTGGCAAGAGGCCCGCTGGGAACTTGAACCCTTTGAAGCCCTCGCCCGGCTTTGGGCCGAGGCCAAGCATCCTAGTGCGGCTTGGCTTCTAAACCAAGCTGGTTTGCGTTGGTATGATTTGGCTGAATGGTCCAGGGCAGAGCCGCTGTATCTCCGCGCCCTGACCATTGACGAACAGAGTTACGGCCAGGAACATCCCGTAGTAGCCCTCCGCCTCAACAACTTGGCGCGATTGCTCCATGCCACGAACCGCCTGGCTGAGGCCGAGCCGTTAATGCGCCGCGCCTTAGCCATTGACGAACAGAGTTACGGCCAGGAACATCCCGTAGTAGCCCTCCGCCTCAACAACTTGGCGCAATTGCTCCAGGACACGAACCGCCTGGCTGAGGCCGAGCCGTTGATGCGCCGTGCTTTGGCTATTGTCGAACAGAGCTACGGCCCGGAACATCCAGACGTCGCCACCAGCCTCAATAACTTGGCTTCATTGCTCCTGGCCACGAACCGCCTGGCTGAGGCCGAGCCGTTAATGGCGCGTGTGGTTATGATTTTCGAGAAGTCCCTTGGACAGAACCATCCAAATGTGGCTACCGCTCTCAACAACCTGGCGCAATTGCTCCAGGCCGCGAACCGCCTGGCTGAGGCCGAGCCGTTGATAGTGCGCGTGGTCACCATTTTTGAGAAGTCCCTTGGACAGAACCACCCAAACGTGGCTATCGCCCTCAACAACTTGGCGCAATTGCTCCAGAAGACGAACCGCCTGGCTGAGGCTGAGCCGTTGATGCGCCGCGCCTTGGCCATTTTGGAACAAAGCATCGGCCAGAACCACCCCGACGTTGCCTCTGCTCTCGGCAACCTGGCTTTATTGCTCCAGGACACGAACCGCCTAACTGAGGCTGAGCCGTTGATGCGCCGCGCCTTGGCCATTTACGAGCAGAGCTACGGCCCCGGACATCCCCAAGCAGCAACCGCCCTCAACAACCTGGCGCAATTGCTCAATGCCACGAACCGCCCGGCTGAGGCCGAACCTTTGGCGCGCCGCGCCTTGGCCATTTACGAACAGAGCTACGGCTCGGAACATCCAAATGTCGCCATCTGTCTTATCACTCTGGCTTCACTGCTCCAGGACACGAACCGCCTGGCTGAGGCCGAACCTTTGGTGCGACGGTGTTTGTCAATTCTCATCAACTTCACCCGCGCTACAGGGCGCCCCCACCCGCATCTGGAGATCGCCTTCGAAAACTACGCCAGATTGCTTGAGGATATGGGCCTCAGCCGCAAGGCGATTGCAGCCAAGCTGCGGAAACTGATGTAGGCCACCCCCCGCCCTACCTTCGCTGCGGTGGGCAATATCGGAATGCTGGCATGATCGTTTCCTCCGCCCATACGTTCCCGCCCTTCCGAGACCCCAAGGCCGCCCGCACTGGCGTTCCACGAGAACCAGAGAATCTGGCGGTCGGGGGGACCATTATCCGGGCTTCGGCTCGGGTGGCCGCTCGCGGTGCAGGAGGAGCCAATCGCCGTTTTCCAGGAGCGCTTCACGGCCAATCTCTCGGAGGACCTCCAACTCCTTCGCTCGGTTTTGGGAAACCGAAAAGGCCGTCAAGGCCCGGCGCGCACGACGGAAGAGCAGTGCCATTCGCTTATACTGTTTGGCGTGCTCTGCATACGCCATTTTCTCGAGGTATCCCAGGCCAAAGGCCGCCCCGATCCCCACCAGTTCCACTGTCGCAAGTACCGCATTCAAGAGCGCAACATGCGTGCCGGGGATCAGCAATTCGCCTAAGTCCGGCCACAAGAAGAGCGCGATGACGAGACCTGTAGCGCCCAGCATGCCAGCGGTGATCGCAGCATGACACTTGCTTGAGCCACTCCGCAACAGGGCGAGCATCCTCGGCCCATTGCTGGAAAAGTACCCCTCCTGGCCTTCGACCCAGTACCGCTCAACCACCTTCAAGTCGTCCTGCGTACTTGCACGCGGCTCGCCGCAGCTATCCGCCAGCAGCCAGCACGCGCGCAGGGCCTCGCGAATCCATTCCAGCTCACCCTTGTGCTTCACGATGTAGTGATCGGCAACGCAATCCTTCAGTCCCGCATATTCCCAGTAGAATTGCACGCGCAACCCTTCTGCCAGCGCCCGGTAGTCGAGCGATCGCGCAAAGGACGAGAGCTTCTCGGGCTGCTGCTTCAGGAACCGCTGCAGCCAATGACTGACCGCTTCGGGAGGACAGTAGAGGTACGCCGCGGCCAGAAGCATGGGGTACATCAGCAATACGAGAGGGTGATGCAAAATGTGTTTACTGAAGAGCGTGAAGCTCAAGGCGCCACCCATGACCAGGTAACAGAGAACCTTGAAAGTGGTGCGTATGAGCTTCTGATAGTGGAGGGCCAGCGTGTCGGCTTGTATGAAGTGCTCTTCGAGGATACGGAGGGCCGGCGGCAGTAAGGCCCTCGGCAGGGGGTTCACTTGGTCGCCCACCAAGCTGCTCTCAGTTTTGTGGAGCTTAACGCTTACCAACGGGAGCCGCGCAAGTAAATCGCGGTTGTACTCTTCGATGTGCCGGAAGACTTGCTCGTACCCACGCTCCGTCTGTGCTGAGCTCTCGCCTGCCGCACCTCCTGCCTGAATCTCATCGTCTTGCGGGAAATGCTTGCGGATCGCGCCTTGGCTGGAGCCGTCTTTCAGAACGTCGAGTGTGGCTCCCTTCATGTTCTTGCGGCGCGTGATGATCTGGTAGACCGGCCCACAGTCTGACGGGTCGTGCGGACTTTGTGCTCTGTCTGCTGCGCTTACGTCCTGGAGATGCACAGGGAGGTCATCCGGCCGAGGCAACCTACCGGTCAGTCGGTAGTGGACGATCTGGGCGGTGCCGCCTATCTCGGGGTTCGGCGAATTGCGGCTGTTCAACAGCGCCACGAGCACGTGGCAGTGCCGAGCGATGTAGATTCCCGCCGCTTCGTATTGAAGACTACGTTCGACGCCGTGGTGCTGAATCTGTGATTCCGAAAGACCGTCCGCGACAGGAATGGCGAAGACTTGATCCGCCTGCGCGGCCAAAGCCTTGAACTCCTCCCGAGCGTCTTCATTCGTGCAGTCGTCCAGGCAAGCTGCTTCTGGCAACGGCAAAGGCACGATCAAATGCAGTCCCAGCGGGCTGCACCATCTTGTGCGCAGCTCCAGCGCAACCTGTGCGGCGAGTCGGTCCGCTCCCTCTGCCAGGGACGAAAGCACGACCAGTGACGTATGAGGATACTTGCAGTGGAGTTCCTCCAGTATCTCACGCACGCGTTGCCGCAGCAGTGGGACTTCTTCATCCAGCAGATCCCGGTGACCGCAAATCCCCACAACCAAAGGCAGAGGCCGGCAGCACACTGAAGGTTCAGCACTAGCTGGATTGGACATCGTTGCCCTCTCACTCTGGCCTGTCTTCGGAGCCCCTTAAGCAACAAGGCTTGCGGGGTTCAGACAAGTAACTGCGCAGCCCGCAATGGGAGCATTATAGTAGCCGCCTCACGATGTGAAAACGTCGAAAATCACCAAGAAAGTACGGCAGGGGAATCAAATCTTCCAACCGACGCGTAGAGGTGGTACACTCCTGTCGGCATTTAGATTCCCTGGGAGGCCACCATGAACTACGAGCCTAAGCCCATAGAGACCGGCCATGTCAGTTTATCTGGCGACCTGGCGGGATTGATGGAGCTATTGGCCAAGAACGTTCACGACACCTGGGCACGACAGCGATTCCAGGAGGGCTGGACTTACGGGCCGCAGCGTGACGACATCAACAAGAAGCACCCGTGCCTGGTGCCATACGAAGAATTGCCGGACTCAGAAAGGGAATATGACCGCCAATCGGTCACCGCCACATTGAAAGCCATCATAGCCCTCAAGTACGACATCCGCTCGCCTGCACATAATGCTGTACGCGTGTGACGGCCACAGAGAGGCGGGCCATGCGTACCGACCAAAGCCTTCCGCTGATCTAAAGCAGTTCCCGAAGGGGACTGTGGGCCTGCACCGTAAGCGGACGGCGTAGCCAGAGAGAGCCGTTGGTGCCAAGCTAAGCAATGAGCGGTGTTCTTCCTGATCTACGGTTTCATGGGCTTCATGGACTTCATCGGCTTCAGGGACTTCAAGGACTTCAGCGGCTTCAGTGGCTTCAGTGGCTTCAGGGACCTCAGCGACTTCATTGGTTTCATGGGTTTGTTCCTCTAAGCCAAAATCCTTGAGAGACACGGAACTTCCATCATACCCAGTCAGCATGCTGCGTCAAGTTGATGGACTTCCGCAGTCACTTTACGAGTGGATGTTATCGGCATCTAGTTCATCGGTTTTGGGCCCTCCTCGTAGCTAAGATGCGACAGCCACGGGTGTTATGAAAACATCGCTTGCCGCAAACCGAACTATGGGTGGGTTGTTCCCTAAAGGACAAATGGGGCCGCCCCGATTACCTTTAAGTGACAACCTGCCGGGCTGGCCGAAGAAGGCCAGCTCGCCGCGCTGGAGTTGATGCAGCGTGCGCCGGCCTTGCTGGACAGGGGCGAATTCCAGCCGTATTTCAGCGATGCAGCGGTTGAGTATCTCTCGCAGGCGGCAGGCGTCGTCGCTCAGGCTCAGGCCTTCGATCTCGGTCAGCAGTTTCTTGGCTTCCTCCATGCTCTCGTCGGGCTGTGGTTCTGCTGTTCTGGGCTTGCCAGTGGTGGCGAGCTCGCGGCGGATGGTCTTGCACCTGTCATCCCAAACCCGTTGCTGTTCCTGAAACGCTGCCCGCAGTGCCGGCGCGATCTGTCCGAGCGGGGGTAGGCCGGCCAGGTTGCTCTCAATTTGTTCCAGTTCGGCCTGCGCGGCGGTGTTTTGCGCGGAGCGCGGCGTGTGAGAGTCAGTCTTGAGCAGACGCGCGGCCTTCCTGGCGACGTTGGCCGGGCTGATGAAGGATGCCAGGAACGCGCTGGTCTGGCGCAGGACGAAGGTTTCCAGGGCATCGCCATCCACGGCGTTGTGGCTGCAGTACGCGCCGCCGGTGCTAAGGTGTGTGGAACAGACGTAGCGGCGGTAGGTGAAGGTCTGGTTGTTGCCGTTCTTGTACTCTTTGGTGCGATTGAGCGTGACGCCGTTCATGCGGGAGCCGCACTGGCAGCGGAGCAGACCGGACAGCAGGAAGCGGGAGCGCCGGTCGCGGGGTAGTGAGGTCCTCCCGCGTGACCTGCACGCGAGTTTGCGTTGTGCGCGCTCAAACACGTCCTGCGAAACGATGGCAGCCTCGGGCCGCACCACGTTCTGAACCCAGTGCTGCTGGCCGTTGAAGTGAGTGCTGCGCCGGCTGATCAGGTCTTGTTCAATCTGCTGCCAACCATTATCACCATTGGAGGTGTTCTCGATCCGCCAGAACTTGGAGAGGCTGCGCCGGTTGAAAGTGATGGCACCGTAGTACGCGGGGTTGGTGAGGATGTAGCGCACCGTACTGGGGCGCCAGAAGGCAGCCTGTCCTGGCCGGGCGTGCCGTCGTCGCGGCCCGCCGTTGGTGCATGGCGGCGGGATGCCGCGCTTGTTCAGCACGCCGGCAAGGCCTCGCAGTCCGATGGACGTGTTCACGAACTGCTCGAAGATGAACCGTACTGTCTCAACCTTCGTTTCGTCCCGGCCTGCGACGAGTGTGATGCGCTGGTTGCGTGTCTTTGGGATGGGTTCGGTCACGCGAATCTCGACGGGCACGCGGCCGCCGCGCTCATCGGTTTCATGCCGGTAGCGGACGAGCGGCGGGATTGGCTTGTCTAGGAGGTCGGTCCCTGCGGGGTTGAACTTCTGCAGGAATCCATCATCCAAGACCACCCAGCGGCTGAGCGGCGTGCCGTCAACGTCGAGGAGCAGGCGGTCCATGCCGTAGGCTGGTTGCCGGCCGGAAAGGCAGCCGTTTTGCACGACCGCGATCTGGCCGCGCGCTGTTTTGAAGCTGGGCTTCTTTGAGTACTCGCTGGACTCAAGGCCCTTGATGATGCAGATCAGGAAATCGCTCATGTGGGGGCTGTCGCTGCGTTGCTGGTCGCTGACGAAGAACGCAACCACTTTGTACTTGCTGTGAAACTCGTACAGGCGGTGGCTGTAGCAGTGCAGGTCAGGGCTGCGCTCCATGCGCGTGATGTCGTCGAAGAAAACTGCTGTGACTTCTGGGTGCGTCCGAAGGTGCTCGAAGAGCTTGCGGCCGCCCGGGCGTTCGTCCATGGGGATTGTACCGCTGACGCCCTCGTCCTTGAACCAGGCGGTTACTTCGTAGCCTTGCTGCCGCGCTCCACGTTCAATGGATGCCTGCTGGAGACCGATGCTCTGCGCTTGTTCCTCAGTGCTCTTACGCATATAGGCAACGGCATGACGGGAATCTGGCTGAACCATGGCTAGCGCTCCTGGCACTACGCTGTGCGATCCGAGGTGTATGGCTATGAGTTGTGGACTAACCGCTTTGGTTGTCGGACAAGGGGTATCGTATGCGAATCGCGAGTCGAATGTCAAGACAAATCATCTTGTTTTTGTGGCATCGTGCTGCCGCAGTCGCTCGACCAGCAGGGCAACCAGGAGGTCTTCCAGCTCGTCAACGTCTGCTGCCGTTAGCGCAACCTGGGCTTGCGTCATCACCCATTTTGCCGCAGCAATGCTGTCCAGGTTGGTGGAGCCATTGCTGTTCTGGCCTTCCTCCGCGCCAGGTAAGCGCGCCGTGCCAAAGGCAACATTGTTTCTGTCAAGCATTGCCATCTGTACCGCACCCGGAAGGAACGTCACCAACAACCGTAGGCGCAACGCCAACGTGGAAGGCCGCGCCGCCGAAATCCAGCACACGTGGGCAGTGAGAGATGGGGGCGAATGACAAAGGCTTGTCAGATGGACATCAACAATGAAAAGTGGCGACGTATGTTCTGTGAGCAGGAGAAGCCGGCAGTAGGAGGAGAAGGGCGTTCATGGGACTCGATCCAGGCCCGATCAGTCGTACTCCACCATAGGCCACGTCGCGAGGGGGACCAGTATGGGCCAGTTGTAGTAGCGCTGGCGATCGGGATGAATGAGGATGCCCAACAGCATGCATTCCTGACCTTTAGAATGAGCCCGGCCGCGCAGGTCAAGCTCACTCGCCTTGCAGTCCACTACTGCCAAACAATCAACTGCGTTGCGAACGCTCAGTGCGATATCCATGGCAAACGACGGAATCAGGGTGCGAGCATACTCGCTGATGTCGAGTACATAAATGACGCCACTCAATGCAGCATCGCGAACGTACGCACTGACCTCCATGCAGCCACCTGCATACCTAGAAGTTGGACACCAACTACCTCCCACACGAACAGCCTTCACCAGATCACTGCAACACTCCCAATCCTTGCAGACCTGGTAAACACAAAAACGCCCTACCTGCCGTCGATCCATCAAACCCGAGAATCCCAACTGCTTAAGCTCGCCCGCCTTGTGCAAGAACTTGTGGACCCGATTCTGTGCTCTGACAATGTGGTGAATGGTTCTTGCTCTTGCCTCCTTGAGTGCGTCGAAGACGCCTTCGAACGAACTGGGCCGTGCCAGCGCACGCGCTTGCATGGATTGCCTTCCGTCCTCTGCGGCGTAAGAGAACACCTTGTCCCGCTCAAGACTAGTTGACCTGCCTCGCCTCTTATGTCTCTTGCTAATGCGTCTCATGCTTGCTCTCTTTCCGCGCCTGTGCGTTATCCAATGCCATGTCGCCCGCAACCACAAGGGCGACATGGCCGGTGTATGGATGGCCTGAACGACCATCCACACCGGCGTATGCCGTCTCTGTCGCCGCCTTTGGTGGGCGACTTGGGAAACACCCCTGATGAAACGGCCCACCCGGGTCGTTCATGGGGACCTCTTTGCTCATCTGGACTTTCAATTCTGGACGACCTTAACCCCGGTTGAACTAAACCGCTTCGCGGTGGAGCTATCGCCGGAAGCGTAACGTGGGGGTGAATGTCGCACGCCTTATGGATTCTTGAATAATGGTCTCCCAACGATTG